>Ga0335073_10000724_pt1 | contig 43004 bp, 44 predicted proteins | sample Lox_Sample_22_FD_207093 | JGI IMG/M metagenome (GOLD analysis project Ga0335073, IMG submission 207093) | Soil microbial communities from Loxahatchee National Wildlife Refuge, Florida, United States - Lox_Sample_2.2 | ecosystem: Environmental > Terrestrial > Soil > Wetlands | place: USA...
CGCGGCCGTCAGCGTCGGCAAGCGGCACCTGCTCGGTCGGCAGCGCCTCCGCATGCGCCAGCACCTGTCGCAGTGCCTCTTCGACCGAAATCAAGGCCGTTACTCCTGTCTAGGGCGTGATCCCGAAAGGTGGATACCGGTTTTCGGAAAAGATCATGCCTTCATGCAAATCCACCCACACATCCTAGGCGCGATAGTGGCCGGACCGGCCGCCGCTCTTCTCGACGAGCCTGATGCCCTCGATGCGCATGCCGCGATCGACCGCTTTGACCATGTCATAGATGGTGAGGCAGGCGACCGATACGGCCGTCAGTGCCTCCATCTCGACGCCGGTCTGCCCTGAGACCTTGACGCGCACGGTGATCTTGACGCCCGGCAATTTGGCGTCGGGCGTGGCCTCCACTTCGACCTGTGACAGCGCCAGCGGATGGCAGAGCGGAATGAGCTCGTGGGTGCGCTTGGCGGCCATGATGCCGGCAACGCGGGCGACGCCGAGCACATCGCCTTTTTTCGCGTCGCCCTTGCGGACAATGTCGAGCGTCGTTGGCCGCATGATCACTTTGCCTTCGGCGACCGCGACGCGTTCGGTGACGGCTTTGCCGGACACGTCGACCATGCGGGCTTCGCCGCCGCTGCTCAAATGACTGAGCTTCTTTGCGCGTGCGGCCACGGGGGGCTACCGGGCCGGGGCGAGGGCCGGGCGCGCCAGGAGTGCGCGCGTGGCGGCTGCGACGTCGGCCTGACGCATCAGGCTTTCGCCGACCAGGAAGGCGGAGATGCCGCATTTGGCCAAGCGGGCGAGATCGTCCGGCGCGAAGATGCCGCTCTCAGCGACAAGGATGCGGTCGCCGGGAACCAGGCCCGCCAAGCGTTCGCTGGTCACCAGCGTCGTCTCGAAGGTTTTCAGGTTGCGATTATTGATGCCGATGAGTTTCGATTTCAGCCGCAGCGCGCGTTCGAGTTCTTTTTCGTCGTGCACTTCAACGATCGCATCCATGCTAAGCGACGCGGCCGCCGCCTCAAGCTCGGCGGCGCAGGCATCGTCGACCGCGGCCATGATGATGAGAATGCAATCGGCGCCGTAGGCGCGCGCCTCCACGACCTGATAGGGGTCGTACATGAAGTCCTTCCGCAGCGCCGGCAGCGTCGCCGCCGCGCGCGCCTGGCGTAGATAATCCAGGCTGCCTTGAAACGAAGGCTTGTCGGTGAGAACCGAAAGACAGGTCGCGCCGCCGGCCTGGTAGGCTTTGGCGAGCGTCGCTGGATCGAAATCGGCGCGAATGAGTCCTTTCGATGGGCTCGCCTTCTTCACTTCGGCGATCAGCGCATAATCGCCCGCGGCAAGACGCCGTTCGATGGCCTTGGCAAAGCCGCGCGGCGGGCTTTCCGCCTTCGCGTCCTGCTCGAGCGCGGAGAGCGGGCGGCTACGCTTGGCTGCCGCGATCTCCTCGCGCTTATAGGCGGCAATTTTTTCCAAGATATCAGCCATTGATATCGGCCTCGGACGAAACCACGATCAGGCGGTCGAGCCGGCCCTCGGCTTCGCCGGAATCCACCGATTGCGCGGCAAGATCGAGCCCGGCGGCAAGCGTCTTGGCCTTGCCGGCGACGACAAGCGCCGCGGCCGCATTGAACAGGGCCACGTCGCGATAGGGCGTCTTCTTGCCTTCGAGCACGTCTTTCAACGCTTCGGCATTGGCCTCGGCGTCGCCGCCGCGCAGTGCGTCGGGCTTTACCCGCGGCAGGCCGACATCCTCGGGCTTGATCTCGAAGGTGTTGACCACGCCGTCCTCGAGCGCGCTGACCGTGGTCGAGCCAGACGTCGTGAGCTCGTCAAGGCCGTCCGAGCCATGCACCACCCACACGCTGTGGGAGCCGAGAATCTTCAAGACCTGAGCGAGCGGTTCGGTCCAATGCCTTGAAAAGACGCCGACCATTTGCCGCCGCACGCCGGCGGGATTGGACAGCGGACCGAGCAGATTGAAGATCGTGCGGGTGCCGAGCTCGGCGCGGGTGGCGCCGACGTTCTTCATCGCCGGGTGATGCGCCGGCGCGAACATGAAGCCGATGCCGGCTTCGCGGATGCAAAGGCCGATCTGTTCCGGCGTGAGATCGATATTGACGCCGAGCGCCGTGAGCACGTCGGCCGCGCCCGAGCGCGATGACAGGGCGCGGTTGCCATGTTTGGCGACCGGCACGCCGGCGCCGGCGACGATCAGCGCGGCGCAGGTCGAGATATTGTACGAGCCCGAGGCATCGCCGCCGGTGCCGACGACATCAACGGCGTCGGGCGGCGCGGCAACGCGCAGCATCTTGTTGCGCATGGTGGTGACGGCGCCCGTGATCTCTTCGACCGTTTCGCCGCGCACGCGCAGCGCCATCAACAGCGCGCCCATCTGCGAGGGCGTCGCCTCGCCGGTCATCATCTGCGCGAAGGCAAAAGCCGATTCCTCCCGCGTCAGGGGCGAACCGGTCGCGACTTTGCCGATGAGTCCTTTGAAATCCACGGTCTATGCTCTCAATCCGCCAAAGCCCGCGCTCGCTGCGGCGCCTGGTGCGCGGCGCTGCGGCGTCCGGTCGAAACGTTCCACGCCGCGGCAATGTCGAGGAAATTCTTCAGCATCAGGTGACCGTGATCGGAAGCGATGCTTTCAGGGTGGAATTGCACGCCATGGACCGGCAGGCGCGTATGTGCAAGCCCCATGATGAGGCCGTCTTCGGTCTCGGCGGTGACATCGAGCTCGCGCGGCAGGCTGGCCCGCTCGACGACCAGCGAATGATAGCGTGTCGCCTTGAAGGGGCCATTGATGCCGCGAAACAGGCTTTGGCCGCGGTGGCGGATCTCCGACAACTTGCCGTGCACCAGAACCGGCGCGCGTACGACCTTGCCGCCGAAGGCGTCGCCGATGGCTTGGTGGCCAAGGCAGACGCCAAGGATCGGGATGCCGGCGGACGCCTCGCGGATCAGATCGAGACAGATGCCGGCCTCTTTGGGCGTGCACGGACCCGGCGACAGCACAATGGCGTCAGGATCGGCTGCAATCACGGCGCGGCTTGTCACCTTGTCATTGCGGTGCACCACGACGTCGGCGCCCAGGTCGCCGAAATAGTGCACCAGGTTGAAGGTGAAGCTGTCGTAATTGTCGATAAGGACGATCACCGAGAATCCCGTGATTTTGCCTGCAGGCTGAGCCGGTTGGCCGGCCTTTGCTCCCGATTTACCCCGAATTGGGGGGCGGCCGCCAGAGCCGCGACCGATTGCTTTGAGTGCCAAGCGCCGACGCAGCGTTATAAGGCCGCCATGGACTATTTCATCGTCGCTGCAAATGTCGAAATATTACAACCATTCATGGTCGCGGTCGACGCCGACATTGTCGAGGCAATGAAGCGAAACCGCGACTTCTTGCGCGGCGACTGATCGACCCCGAACTGGTGCTGCACCGCGCATCGCCGTTGCGCTGGACGCCGGATAAAAAAGGGAGCGCCTGTTTGCGCTCCCTTTTGACACCAGACAAATCAGCCAAATTTGATAAGCATCAAACCGGCAGGTTCGTTATTTCAACGCGCTCGAAACGTTGGTGAAGGTCGTATTGAGGTTCGTTCCGAGAGTTTGGACGGCCACGATGATCGCGACCGCGATACCGGCGGCGATAAGGCCGTATTCAATGGCCGTTGCGCCACTTTCGTCACAAAGAAATTTCCGAATGGTTCTGCCGACACCCATCTTTTTGCTCCGAGCAATTTTCAATTTGCGGTCACCCCGCGTTCGGCAAACTAACGGCGAGAAATTACCCCTAGCTTATATTCAGGGTAGAATTAATGTACAATTTTACGACTTTTAATTGCGCGAATTGAACGCAATCCTCGCACCAGACAGTGGCAAAAACCTCAATGGGTCTGATAGATTAGCCGATATTGCTAAGAAGAAAAATCGAAGGGGGAAATGCCATGTTTGGGGTGCGGTTCTTGCCGTCTGCGGCAAGATTGTTTGCTGCAGGCCTTTTTGCTGCAGGCTCGGTTCTCGCTTTTGGGTTCAGCGCGCCGGGCGCCGCCCGCGCGCAGGATTATCCAAGCCGCCCGGTCAAAGTCATCGTGCCGACGCCGCCGGGCGGCCCGGTCGACGTGGTCGGGCGCATCACCGCGAATTATCTGCAGACCGCGCTCGGTCAGCCCTTTGTCGTCGAGAACCGCTCCGGGGCAGGCAACACGATCGGCTCGAAGGACGCCGCAGAGGCGGCGCCGGACGGCTATACGCTGTTGTTTTCGGCGGCGAGCGGCCTGATCATCGCCCCGCTCCTGCATCCCAACGCCGGCTACGATCCGCTGACGAGCTTCGATCCGGTCGCGCTGGTTGGGGCCAGTTCGAGCATTCTGGTCGTCAATCCGGCGGTGCCGGCGCACAGCGTTGCCGAGCTCGTCGCCTATGCCAAGGCCAATCCCGGCAAGGTCAATTTCTCTTCCGGCGGCATCGGCGTTCTGCCGCATCTGATCGGGGAATTGTTCAAGGCGCGCGCCGGCGTCGACATCGTCCACGTGCCCTATAAAGGCGGCGGTCCCTCGATCACCGATCTGATGGCCGGCAATGTGCAGATGACATTCGAGGCGACCAGTGTGCTGTTGCCGCTCATTCAAGCCGGCAAGCTGCGCGCGCTCGCGGTCACCACGCAGAAGCGCATTCCGCAACTGCCCGACGTGCCGACCATGATCGAGAGCGGTTATCCGGGCTTCGTCACCGTGGCCTGGACCGGACTGCTGGCGCCGGCGCACACGCCGCAGCCGATTGTCGCCAAGCTCAATGCGACGATCAATGCCGGCCTCAAGACGCCGGAGTTCGAAGGCGCGCTGGCCAAGATCACGGTCGATCCGCTGGGCGGCTCACCGCAGGATTTTACGCAGACCATGAAGACCGAGCTCGCCCGCTGGACGCCGCTGGTCAAATCGCTCGGACTGGAAGGGCATTGAGCCGGCGCGAGCGCGGCGCGCTCATTCGCCGTGGACGCCGGAGAGCTTGGCCATCGCGGTCCATTTCGGCACCTCGCTGGCGACAAAAGTCGCAAATTGCGTCGGCGTGCCCGGGTGGCCCGTGGCGCCCAGCTTTGCCAGCTTGCTCTTGATGTCAGGAGACGACAGCCCGGCATTGATCGCCGCATTGATTTTCTCGATGACCGGCTGTGGCGTGCCGGACGGTGCCGCAAGCCCGGTCCAGGAGAGGGCTACGAAGCCGGGCACACCGCTTTCGATCATGGTCGGCACGTTCGGGGTTTCGGCAAGACGTTTTGGCGTCGCCGTGGCGAAGGCATGTAGCGAGCCGTCGGCCAAATGCGGCAGCACGATCGATGTTGTCTCGATGGCAAGATCGATCTGACCGGCAATGACGTCAACGAGATCGCCGGCGCCGCCTCGATAAGGCACGATCACGATGTCCGTTCCGGTCAGACTTTTGAACCAGGCCGCCAGCATATGCGGCGGCGCGCCATTGGGGACGCCAATGGTCAGCTTGCCGGGATGAGCTTTGGCATAGGCCACGAGTTCGGGGATGCTCTTGGCTGGCGTTTTCGGTCCGCCGACCATGACAAAAGGCACCGTGGCGAACATCGCGACCGGCATGAAGACCTTTGGATCAAGTCCTGAATCCGGATAAAGCGTCGGTCCGATGGCAAGCGTGGCCGCCGTGGCGACGAGCAACGTGTAACCGTCGGGATCGGCGCTGGCCGCGATCTTGCCGCCGAGCGTCGAGCCGGCGCCGGGCCGATTATCGACATAAGCCTGCTCGCCGAAGGCCACCGACAAGCATTCGCTCATCAAGCGGCCCATGACGTCGGACGGGCCGCCGGGCGTATAGGGCACGATCAGCCGCACCGGCCGGTCCGGAAATGTCGCGTCGGGAGCTTTTTGCGAAAGCGCCGCGGGCGGACTTACAGCAATGATCACGAACGCAAGTGCGGCGGCAACGAACCTAACTTGGCTCCGAATGAGCGTCATGATCTCCTCCCAATGCTGCCGCTTCGCGGCGCCGGTCCGGCCGATGCCGAACCGGCCTGTTGCGCAAGATCATGCCCGAGATGAAACCAAGGCGAAAGATAAGGTGGTGAACAGCACCCATTGCCAGAAACAGCACGGCAAACCGGTGAAGCCGGTGCGAGCCCGTCAGCGGCCCGTGGGCTGCACGGAGCGCTCCGCGGCGATCAGCCGGACCTCGCGCGGATGCACCAGCGCACCTTCGGTCCGCAGGCATGCCGCGTCGAGATATGGCCAGGCGTTCTCACCGCAGGTCGCAACCGGAGCCACTGCGACCTGCTTCATCGGAGCGGCCGGCGTCGGCGGATTGGCGCGGACTTGTTGGGACAGATTGGGAAAAGCAACAACACAACCCGCCGCGATGGCAGATACAATAACCGCGTAAAATGCCTTGATCATTGCTCCATCCCCGTTGTGCAACTTTCGGCTTTGCAACGCCTAACGCGCCCGCGCCGATTTGGTTGCTTTTTAGTGAACGGATATCTCGCATTTCGCCGCATCGCCCTCGGTGACCGGCATCACAACGACGATGATTTTCGCAAGCTGTTGATAAGACGTCATGATTTATGATTTTCAGGCGCCGGAGCGTGGCGTGCGGCGATTTCTGAGGCGTTTTTGCTCCCGCTTGCAGCTAGACTTGGCGCGGGCTAGACCGCCACAGCAAAAGCCGAAGACCTAATCCGCAACTTCCGCAAAGACCGCCTCATGCCCGCCTCGACCCCGCGCACGGCCTTGTTCGCCGGATCGTTCGATCCCATCACCAATGGCCATCTCGATGTGCTGGCGAGCGCGGTGCGGCTGGTCGACCGCCTCGTGCTGGCCATCGGCGTGCATCCCGGGAAAGCGCCGCTGTTTTCGGTCGAGGAGCGCTTTGCCATGCTGCAGGAAATCTGCGCGCCGCTCGCCGCCAAAGCGGGCTGTGAAATCGCCTGCGTCACGTTCGACGATCTTGTCGTCGCGGCGGCCCTGCGCGAGAAGGCGACCATCCTGATCCGGGGTCTGCGCGATTCTGGGGACTTCAATTACGAGATGCAGATGGCGGGCATGAATGGCGCCATGGCGCCGGGCGTTCAGACTGTCTTCGTGCCCGCGTCGCCGGCAGCCCGCCCGATCACGGCCACTTTGGTCCGCCAGATTGCAGGGATGGGCGGTGACGTTTCAGCTTTTGTGCCGGCGCCGGTCGCCGCGCGGCTGAAGAAAAAGTTCGCCAAAGCCTGAGCGCAAAGGCCCCAAATTCGTTCAAAGATCCAAAAAGACCGTCAATGACGTCAATGTCCGGGAGACAAGATGATCCGCCTCGCTGTTGTTCTGTTTGCTTTGATGCTCGCCGGTCCCGCCTTAGCGCAAGGGTCGGTCAATACCGGTCTCGCCAATCCCGCGGCGCTGAACGAACAGGCGCCTGCGACCTATAAAGTGAAATTCGACACCAGCAAGGGACCGTTTGTCGTCGAAGTGCATCGCGACTGGGCGCCGCGCGGCGCCGACCGGTTCTATAACCTGGTCAAGAACGGTTTCTATAACAATGCGCGCTTCTTCCGCGTGATCTCGGGCTTCATGGTTCAGTTCGGCATCAACGGCGATCCGGCGATTTCGGCGCACTGGCGCGGCGCGCGTATCGGCGATGACCCGGTCAAGCAGAGCAATACGCGCGGCCTGATCACATTTGCCACAGCGGGACCCAACACGCGCACGACGCAGGTATTCATCAATTACGCGAATAATTCCACGCTCGATGGTCAGGGTTTCGCGCCGTTCGGACAGGTCATCAGCGGGATGAACGTTGTCGATGCGCTCTATAGCGGCTACGGCGAGGGCGCGCCTTCGGGCGCAGGCCCGGAACAAGGCCGCGTGCAAAGCGAGGGCAATGCCTATCTAACATCGCAGTTTCCGAAGCTCGATTACATCAAGTCGGCAACCGTCACGCCGTAATACGGGCAGCACGCGATAGAACTGCAAGCGACAAGACACAAAGCGATACGAGAGGAACGAACATCATGGCCGAACATGACAGCGCTCTGCCGCCGGGGATCGATCCCGAGAACACACTGGTGCTCGATACGACGCCCGGCCGCGTCATCATCAAATTGCGCAATGATGTCGCGCCGGATCACGCCGAGCGAATGAAACTCCTGGCGCGCGAACAGTTTTACGACGACGTGCCGTTTCATCGCGTCATCGAAGGCTTCATGGCGCAGACCGGCGACGGCGAATTCGGCAACGGCACCGGCGGCTCGGAATATCCCGACCTGAAGGCCGAATTCTCCGACGTGCCCTATGTGCGCGGTACGGTCGGCATGGCGCGGACCAGCAATCCGCATTCGGCCAACAGCCAGTTTTTCATCATGTTCGACGAAGGTTCCTTCCTCAACGGCCAATATACGGTGGTCGGCGAGGTGGTCGACGGCATGGACATCGTCGACAAGCTCAAGCGCGGCGAGCCGCCGCGCAATCCCGACAAGATCCTCAAAATGCAGGTAGCCGCCGACATCAAATAACAAGGCGGTGGCTAGTCTTGCGCCGTCCGGCGCGCGAGATACGGTGCGATACGCTCGAGCGCCTGCGCCGGGAGGAGCCTTTTCATGCCGTCCGGCGTCATTCCGCCCGGCGGCACGATGGCATGGATGCGCTTGGAGTAGGTCAGCACCGGCGTCGAGCCGAACAGGCCGAACGCTTCGGTGCCGCCGGCCACGGCCAGATTCATCGGCGCCGAGCTCGGGCCGATGAACAGATCGGCGTGGTGCAGCAGCGCGGCAGCCTCCGGCAAGGCAAGATCGCAGGCATTGACTGCAGGCGCGCCCGTGCTGTGCGCAATGAAGCGCTCGGCGCGCGCGCTGTTCATGCTGCCGCCGACGAGAAAAACGGTGCCCGAAACGCACCGGCGCAGGCCGGCGAGAAATTCCGCCCAATGCGGGTCCGGCCAATCCTTATCGGGATGCGAGGCGCCGAGCCCGAGCGCAATCCACGGCCGCGGCATGCCGGCAAATCTCTCGGCGATCGCAGCCAAAGTCTCCCGCGGCAGGCGCAGATCCGGCTCGGTCGAGGCGAGCGGCACTTTCATCGCCGCCATCAGCGCCTTGAGCCAATCGACCGGCTGATCGTGAAAATGGCTCCGGTCGATGCCGGGATTGGTGATGAACAGGCGCTGCGCGCCAAGGCCGAGCCCGATACGCTCGGGCGTTCCAGCAAGCCTTGCCGCGAGCGCCGGCCGCAGCGTGCGATCGAGGATCCAGACTTGGTGAAATGCCTCCCAGCGCAGCAGGGCGGTCAGCTTGATCATGTTCACGGCGCGCTTGAGCTCGGAGCCGTCGTGCTCGAAGTAGATGGTTTCGGCGACGCGCGGATCGGCGGCCAGCAATTGCTCTGCACAGCTCGACGGCGGAGCAAGAAAAGTGACCTGGCCGCCCGGCGAGACGGCCGCGATGGCCTGGATGAACGGCAGGTGCCAGATGACGTCGCCGATGCCACGCTTCACCTGGATGACCGCGACTTTATTGACCGCGCTGGATGACACGTTGATCGCCGGGCCAAAGACTGTGATATCCGCCTTGTAGTGCAAATTGGGTTCCGGCGGAAAGCCGGCAGACCGGGATCTTGATGCAGACCGATCTATTCGACTTCGCGCTGCCTGAAGACCGCATCGCGCTGCGGCCGGTGTCGCCGCGCGATGCCGCAAAACTGCTGGTGGTGCGTCCCGGCGGCGTGTTCGAAGACCGCGCTGTCCGCGATCTGCCGGAGCTGTTACGGCCCGGCGACGCCGTCGTCGTCAACGACACCAGGGTGTTTCCGGCAAGCCTTCACGGCCGCCGCATCGGCCGCGGCGAGCACGAGCCCGCCATCTCGGCGACGCTGATCAGGCGGCTCGACGGCTCGCGCTGGCGCGCGCTGGTCAAGCCGGCGAAGCGGCTCGCGGTCGGCGATACGGTACGGTTCGGCGACGAAGGCCGCGTCTGCTTTCTCGGCCAGCTCGATGGCACGGTCGAGAGCAAAGGCGAGGGCGAGGCTGGCGGCGAGGTGACGCTTGCCTTTTCGTTCCATGGCGCGGTGCTTGACCAGGCGCTGGCCGAGCGCGGCGACATGCCGTTGCCGCCCTATATTGCCGGCCGGCGCGAGGTCGACGACCGCGACCGCAGCGATTACCAGACCATGTTTGCGCATGAGCAAGGCTCGGTGGCGGCGCCGACCGCTGGGTTGCATTTTACCGAGCCGATGGTCGAGGGCCTGCGCGCCCGTGGCATTGCGCTTCATCGCGTGACGCTTCATGTCGGGGCCGGCACATTTCTGCCGGTTAAGGCTGCGGACACCGCCGATCACAAGATGCATGCCGAATGGGGTTGTGTCAGCGCCGAGACCGCAGGCGCGCTCAATGCAGTGCGCCGGGCGGGGAGCCGCATCGTCGCCGTCGGTTCGACTTCGCTGCGGCTCATCGAAAGTGCGGCAGCGGAAGACGGCATGTTGTCGGGATTCTCCGGCGCTACCGCCTTGTTCATCACGCCCGGTTATCGCTTTCGCGCCGTCGACGTGATGCTGACCAATTTCCACCTGCCGCGCTCGACGCTGTTCATGCTGGTCGCGGCCTTCTGCGGTCTCGACGTGATGCAAAAGGCCTATGCGCATGCGATCGAAACCGGCTATCGGTTTTATTCCTACGGCGACGCGTGCTTGCTGTTTCGATAGTTGATAAGCTTATGCAGCCCTTCTCCTTTCGCCTCATCGCGACTGACGGCGCCGCACGCTGCGGCGAGATCGCGACCGCGCACGGCCTCGTGCGCACGCCGGCTTTCATGCCGGTGGGCACCCAGGGCGCCATCAAGGGCGTGCATCCCGACGATGTGCGTGCCTCGGGCGCCGACATCATGCTCGGCAATACCTATCATCTCATGCTGCGGCCATCGGCGGAGCGGATCGCGGCGCTCGGCGGCTTGCATACGTTCATGCGCTGGCCCTATCCGATCCTGACCGATTCAGGCGGCTTCCAGGTGATGTCGCTGTCGGCCTTGCGCAAAGTGACGGAGGAGGGAGTCACCTTCCGCTCGCACATCGACGGCGCCATGGTCGAGCTGACGCCGGAGCGCGCCATCGAGGTGCAGATGCTGCTCGGCTCCGATATCGTCATGCAGCTCGACGAGCTCATCGCGCTGCCGGCCGAGCGCTCGGCGATGGAACGCGCGATGCAGCTGTCGCTGCGCTGGGCCGAGCGCTGCAAGCGCGCCTTCGAACGCGCGCTGCCGGGCCGGGCGCTGTTCGGCATCGTCCAAGGCGGCGACGACAAGGACCTGCGCCAGGCCAGCGCGCGCTCGCTGACCAATATCGGCTTCGACGGCTATGCCGTCGGCGGCCTCGCCGTGGGCGAGCCGCAGGAGGTGATGTTCGACATTGTCGCCGCGACAACGCCCGCGCTGCCGCCCGATCGGCCGCGCTATCTGATGGGCGTCGGCACGCCCGCCGATATTCTCGGCGCCATCGCCCGCGGCGTCGACATGTTTGACTGTGTCATGCCGACCCGCAACGGCCGCCATGGGCTCGCCTTCACGCGCTTCGGCCCGATCAATATCAAGAACGCGCATCACGCCGAGGACCCGCGGCCGCTCGATCCGGAGAGCCGCTGTCCCGCTGCGCGCGATTTCTCGCGCGCCTATCTGCATCACTTGTTCAAGGCCGGCGAGGCGCTTGGCGGCATGCTGTTGTCGATCGTGAACCTGTACTACTACCAAGACCTGATGGCAGCTGCGCGCGCCGCTATCGCGGCCGGCCGCTTCGCGGATTATGCCGCACAAACCCGAGAACAATGGGCGGTAAAAATAGATAAGCCCGCCGGTGCGTGAGAAAATGCAGCGGCGAGCTTTGAGTCAGTCGAACCTGTTGTTCAACTCGCCCAATTCGCGATAGGGCCGCACTGGTCCTGACGCAACAATCCAGTGCGTTTACTGTTTCACCATCTGGCCGCGCAACTCGCCGCCAGGATTCGCGGCGGTGTGGACGTTGGCGTACATCAGGCCGGCTTGCAGATCGGAGGCTTGCGCATCCGTGAGCGTCGCGGTGCCTTTGAACGGGCTCTCGAGCGTCTTGCCCTTTTCCGAGATCCAGATCGCGACGCCGGCGTTCTTGCCGGGTTCTGCCGGGCCGTGGAAATGGGCGGCGGTGGCGGGGCCGGTGAGGCCGGAGAAGCTGCCCTCCCAAGTCAATACTTTGGTTGCCGGGTCGAAACTGGCCGTCACGGTGCCGGTCCCTGTAGTCTGGTTCGGCGGCACTTCGGTCGCCCCGTTCATGGTCGCCTTGAACTCGACAGTCGCCGCCCGCGACGGCGTCGCCGATCCGAGTAACACCATACCGGCGGCGCCGCCGACGCAGTAACCTAAGACCGCACGCCGATCGAATGCCTGTCCCAATGTGTGGTCCAATGATTTGGCCGATGAATCAGTCATATGCTCCTCCTTCAGGGCGCGCCGAAATTCGCGATACCAACAACACCGCGGAGCGGCGATTATTGCGCCGCTTCGGTGCCGCGGCCAGGGTGGTGAAATGCCGCTCTCGCATGGACAGGCCAGCACGCAGTGCGGCGATGACGTTCACAGGTGTGCGGGCGACAGTCAGGGGCGGGACTGTCGCGTCAGCGCGGCAGGGGGTACGCGGCGGATCAGGATACCGAGACGGCGGGACACGGCCCGACTTGTGACGCCGCACGCCCCAAGGCAGCTCGTTCGATACCGCTCGGCGGACCAACGTCATGTCAGGACATCTCGTCCGGTTCGTACGGGTCACCGCCGGCGTGGCAAAAGCCGGATCGAGGTCACGAATTCGTTGCCGCAATCGTCACACGACCAGGTATGGTCGATACGGCCGCGGATATTGAACCGGGATTGCTCGGCCATGAGCAGAACGCTGCCGCAACGCGGGCAGTTGGGTCGTCCGAGATTTTCGGTGGTTCGACCGCAGGCCGGGAAAGCGCGACAGGCGGATTGGACGGTCATCGTCGATCCTCTTCGACGCCCTCACCGTACCCTCTCGTATCTTGTATGCTGTGTGTGGCGCCACGGCGACCGGGACGTGAAACTCTCGTGGCGGAATCCACAGCTTTCACAGCCGAAACGCGCCAGCTCTTGGCGCATTGCGGGGCTAATGCGTCTCAATCGGCGCACAATTGGTGCGGCCGGACATCAGACAATCTTGAAGCTTGCCGCTGGCATAAAGCTCGTGTGCCAGAAACCAGCCGATTACAAACAAAAAAACGACAACTCCGAGCGCAACGAGCGGCCCGCGCCGATTACCTTCGTCCCGGTCGTCAGCAGTCATGGTTCGCATTCCGCAAGTTCGCTATTTGGAATATTTTTGGTCGAGCGGAACCGGTCCGCTTTAGACTTGTTTGATTAAGTTTGGCCGATTTGCCGATGTCACCGCGCGTTTTTGAAGCACGGGATCTGACGGCCGTCGAGTGAATTTCCGGTCATGTTCAGGCGGCGACCCGATGCATTCCGGCGCCGTCGCGGGCGCGGCGGATCGCCTTGACCGACTTCTCAATGGCGTTCCAGAGACGGTCGATTTCGGCGGCCGAGCCGTCGCCGGCGTCATATTCCTTGGCGCCTTCACCTGATGCCAGCGCCAGCGAATAATTGGTCCGATGCGTGATCTGGCCACCCCAGACGGGAATCTGCAGCTTGTTGAGACACTCGCGCGCCGACGCGACCGCCGCCGATTCCGCAGATCCGCGCTTTGGCGGCGCACCGTTGATGACGACGGCATAAGGCGTGCGGACGTCGCGCGCCATGGTGACGGTCGCCTGCACGGCGTCGAGGTCGAATAGGCCGGGCCGGCACGGAATGATCACCAGCGTGGCGGCCTGGATGGCCTCGGCGACGCTGAGCGACGAGTTCGGCGGCGTGTCGACAAAGACCCATTCGACCTCGTCGCGCTTGGCCGCTTTCAGAACATCGGAGATGTTGCGCTCCACCGTCTTGATCGGCAGGGCGTCGTAATCGCGCAGGCCATTCCATAGGCGCAGCGAGCCCTGCGGGTCATCGTCGACCAGCAGGCACGGCCGCGATGGCTTATAGACATGCGCGGCCAAATGCGCCGCGAGGGTGCTTTTGCCCGAGCCGCCTTTACGCGATGCAAAGACCAGCACATTCATGCCTTCGGCCCCGAAGCGTTTTCGAGCCACAAGCTAGCCGAGCGGCGGCCGATTCGCATTACGCTGAAGCGCGGAGCCGCTCGCGAATCCACCGCCATAAAGTCCGGATTTCTTTTGTGACAGCTGCGGGTTTCTTTTGTGACAGCTGTTTGTCTGCCGCGGCGGCCGCGCGCTCAGTTCAGCGGCCTCAGGTGTTCGGTGCCGACGCCGTCATGGCCGCGAATCGCCCAGGCGCCGGTCAGGCCATTGCCGTCGACTTTGTAGATGATCAGGCCCGGGTCACCGTTGATCATATAGGTCGCAGCCAGCGAATCATTGAGCCGCATGCCGAAGCCCTCGTACCGTTCGCCCTGTATTTTCCAGACGATGCTGAACGTCGTACCGGAAATGACGTTGACGTCGGCGCTGCCGGTATATTGCGATCCGTCCGGGTTGCTGCCGCTTGCCGCATAATGCGAAGCGAGATGCAACGGCTCGGCAAATGCCGGCAAGGCTGAGGCCGCGAGCGCGGCTGTGGTCAATGCGAGAGCGCGGAATAGGCGTGACACGGCCGGCCCCTGGTCGAGAAAATTGATGAATTCCCGCAAACGGCGGCGTCCATGCCGCCAAGACGGCGCCACGCCCCGCGCCGGGATCATAGTACGGGACTTGATGGCGCAATCGGGAAACCACAGGGTGAACTCGCTTTATCCACCGTGACGAAGCTTGTTTGCCGACGATACGACCTTCACCGGCGGTTCACTCCACGATTTCCACGCCAGCAGATCGCTACTCAAAATGCATACCGGCTTGTTGGATGATCGCGTCGTAGCGCGCAGCGTCACTGCGGATCTTTTCGGCAAAAGCCGCAGGACCGACATGCTCGGGATTGATCCCGCTACCGTTCATGCGCTTGCGAATGTCGCCGTCTTCGATGATCTGGGCGATGGCCCGATCAATGCGCGCAACGATGGCATCCGGCATATTCAAGGGCGCGAATACACCGAGCCACAGCGTCGCGTCGACGGGCAGGCCGCTCTCGGCCAAAGTCGGCCACGAACTGGGTGTGAAATTCGGCCGCTCGGCGCCTGTGAGCGCGATGACTTTGATCTTGCCGGCATCGACAAGTCCCGGATAGACCGCGGCCGGCTGCACAATGCCGAGCGGCACGTCGCCCGCGGCAACGCCTTCGGCGGCGGCCAGCCCGCTGCGATAGGCGATCTGCAGCATCTTGATATGGGCGGATACGGCGATCCATTGGCCGATGACATTGTTGACCGTGCCTTGGCCGGGCGTCGCGTAGGAAAGCCCGTTGGGATTGGCCTTGGCCGCATCCAGGAATCCTTTGACATCTTTGAACGGCGCGTTGGCGCTTGCCACCAGGACCATGGGACTGTTGGTCACCATCGCCACAGGCAACAGTTCCTTCATCGGACTGAATTTCATCTGCGGCATGAGCTGCGGGATGCTGATAAAGTCGCTGGCGCAAAACAGCAGCGTGTAACCGTCGGGCTCCGCCTTCGCGACGAATTCCGCTCCGATCGCGCCGCTCGCGCCGGGGCGGTTTTCGATGATGATCTGCTGGCCGAGAATGTCGCCGAACTTCTCCTGAAAGATACGCGCGACGATGTCGACGCCGCCGCCCGCCGGATAGGGCACGATCAGGCGGATTGCCTTGGACGGATAGTCGGCGGCGCACGCCGCATCCGTTGCGAGCATGAAGGCGAACGCGACGAGCGCCGCAAGCGCTCGTGCACTTTTCATCAATGCTGGGCTGACTTTAAGTGTCATCGGCCGAGTCCAATCGCTGAAACAGAATTTGCGCAACGGGTTACGCGACGGCGGAGCGCGGTTTCAGCCGTGCCGCGTGCATGCCGGCGATGCGTCCGCCGATGCAGCATTCTGAATAGTTCGCACCTGAGAAATAAAGATGACCAAACACGCTGCCGAGCTCGCCGGCGACGTAAAGCCGCTGTAGCGGCGTGCCGAAGGGATCGAGCACGCGCTGCTCCTCATCGTGCGGCAGGCCGCCATGCGTATTGGAAACGATCGGCCAGACCCAGGCGGCGGAGAAGGGCGGCTCGACAATCGGCATCATGCTTGCCGCCGGGCGTCCGAAGGCATGATCGCTGCCGTCGGCGCAGGCGATGTTCCATGACGTTACGGTCGCTTGAAATATTTTTTCGTCGAGCGCGAAGTGCTCGGCGATGTCGCGCAGGCTGTCGCAGGTGACCAGTATCTGCTTATCGAGTTCCGCCAATGAGAGGCTGTTGAATTGCGCCGCGGTCGCGGCGTCGTTATAGCTCGGTTCGCACAGGGTGCCGCTTTCACGTCCCCTGGCATCCAGCACCAGCACCGAGGGAATGCGCGGATAGGTCTGGGTGGTGGGATCGTAAAAGGCCATCGGCCGATAATTGGTGTCCTGCATGTAAGGATCGTACTCGTTCATGAAGCGCTTGCCGCGCCGGTCGACGACGATCCAGCTCATCGGCATTGCCCGCTGGACGGACACGCCCGGTATCCAATTGCGCAACCGCCGCACCCTGATGCCGAACTTGAATCGCGGATCCGGGTGATGAAAGCCGTAGACGCCATGCAGGTGCCACATGTGCCAAAGGCCGGCACCGGCGTCTTGCGCCACGCGGATGCCGTCCCCGGTATTGCTGAGCGTAGCCACCGGCCGCAGCGGCGGCATCGGCCAGAATTGCCGCTGCATGTCGGCTGAGGCTTCAAAACCGCCGCAAGTGAGAATGACTCCACGCCGTGCCGAGATGATGGTGGCGCCGCAAACGACGCCGGCGATCTCGCTGCTCTGCCGGTGCAGACGATCGACGGGAGATCGGTAGCGCACCGCAATGCCGCGCCGCGTAACGTGTTCATGGGCGACCTTGAACATGTTCTTGCCGTTGACGTCGCCTTCGACCCGGATGTGCGGGTAGTCCAGGCCCGCATCAAATCCGGGAACTTGATCGACCTCGATGTGGCTCCAGGTGTCGTAGCCGGGCAGGGGATAATTCGCCCTGGCCGGCACGGTCCGTGTGGTCGCGCCGAGCGGCTCGGCAAGCGCTCGGACGTAGTCCGGCAATGCGACAGCCCCCTGGGCCAGCGTCATCAGGACCGCGTCCGGTGTCGTGCCGGCACAGGTGGCCTTCAGATAGGCGAAGGCCGCGTCTGCATCTTCGGCGATTCGCATCCCACCGCCGGCGCAAATGGAAATGCCGCCAGGCCAGGCTTCTTTCTCAAGCAGAAGAACCGCGGCCCCGGCATCGTGCGCGGCGATTGCCGCAATGGCACCGGCCAGACCGAAGCCGACCACGATAACATCGTAGCTTTCTTCCATCCGCTATTCACTTTTCGCAATAACGGCTCGGTATTCGCTGCCGGCAATGGAGGTCCGTGCAATATTGTGGGTCACGGAACTGCAATTTCACGCGCAGTTTAGTGTTAGACTACATAGTGCGACACTATGGACGCAGAAGAGGCTGGGCAATGCCTCGACGATGCCGGCGGGTTCGATGATGCAAGTCCGATACGGACATAATATCCCGGTCGTGCTGCTTCGCTCCTTTATCTCGATAAGCGGACATGGAAGCTTCACCAAGGCCGCAGAAGAGCTGAACCTGACGCAGCCCGCTATCAGCGCCCAAATCAAGCGGCTGCAGCGGCTGGTCGGCGGCGATCTGTTCTTCAAGAAGGCGCAAGGCGTCGGCCTCACCGAACTTGGATCGGTGGTGGAAAGCTATGCGCGGCGGATCCTTGCGCTCAACGATCAGATCATTGCGATCGCCGGTCAGGCGCCGGAGCAGGAAACCGTGCAATTGGGAATCCAAAATATCTTTGCCGGCCGTGTCTTGGCGGATGTTGTCAACGAGGTGCCGCGTACCGGACATTACCGGTTCATCTGCGGCAGTGCCCCAATTCTGGCCGAGAAACTGAAAGCGGGTTACGTCGATCTGGTTTTCATGCTCGCACTGACGGAATCCCGGCGGAACGTGCTTGCGGAGTGGAGCGAACCGATTGTGTGGGGGCGGGCGCAAAATGTTTTTCCGGTCGTCGAGAACGAGCCGATCCCGTTGGTCGGACGTGAGGAAGGCTTCATCGACCGCAATGTCATGCATGCGCTCGACGAGCTCGACGTGCCGTATAAGCTCGTCTTCAACGCTGGCGATCTGTCCGCGCTCACCGCGGCGGTCGAAGCCGGCATTGGTGTCATGGTTGCGCCCAAGCGCGCCCTTCCGGGCTCTCTGATCATTGGCCGAGATCGAATCCTGCCGAAGCTGCCGGAGCTCCGGTCAGCGGTTTTTTACAAGGAGGGATTCGACATCAAACGCCACCGGGCGCTGATCGACGCTTTCATCGCGGCGGTCAGCCCGCAGGGCCTCGTTGCCAAGAGGCTCGCGCAAGGCGGCTGAATGCCCGATCGGCAAACGTGAAATCGTGCCATCGAACGATTTTTGATTGACCATGAATTTCTATTTTCTTCCCAAGCCGCAGCGGCTGCGCCATGCTCGCTTCATCGGCGGGGGCGATCTTATGGACTGTGAAGCACAGGATGACCGGACGGCCGTTGCCGAATACGTTTGCGATTTGACGGCCGAGCTGGCGGTGATGGCGGCGTGGGCGGAGCTCATAGAACTCGCGCGCTTGTTGGAAATGGCGCGTCTTGAATCCGAACGTTTATGCGGACGAGCCTCTGATGCGGCGAAGCCCGAGACGGATGGCACCGCCGCGGCGCAAGAATCGGCCGGCCAGATTCAATCGGGCAATGTTGTTCTGTTGTCGGCGCTGCGTGCGGCACGAAGATAGCGGGAGATGCGAACCGCGACGGCTGCGGCTACTCGCTGCGCTCGGCGGTGATGGCTTCGACCATTCGGACGATCGAGCGACGCAGCCCGGCGTCTTTGATCTTGACGAACGCCTTCACCAGAGCGAGTCCGTCGGATGTCGTAAGAAAGTCGGTGACAAAAGACGAAGACGCTCCCTCCGCGATTGGCGCGACGCCCTTGCCCGCGTGCGGTGCGCCTTCGAAGAAGAAATGCACCGGGGTGTCGAGAATCTGGGAAATCGCCTGCAGGCGGCTGGCGCTGATGCGATTGGTGCCCTTCTCGTATTTCTGGATCTGCTGGAAGGTCAGCCCGAGCGCATCGGCAAGCTTCTCTTGGCTCATGCCGAGCATCATGCGGCGCATGCGGACGCGGCTGCCGACGTATTTATCGGTTGGATTGGGAATCTTCGCCATTCAAATGGTCACGCCGTCTCTTGAACTTAAACTCTGTGATCCCTAGCAAACAGGCCAAATTGACCCGCAATTAAATATCCGGTTCGGTGCCGCTTTGAGTTTCGACGCGGAAAGGTATTGCCGCGAAGGCCGCCCGGTCGACCGCGCTTTCGCGTTGCAATAGCCGGCGGCCAGCGTCGCCAGCGCAAAAGCGAGCACAGATCAACGAGAACGAGTACAAGAGACGCCCCAAACCAGCTATTGCTGGAGCCTAGCCCATCTCTGGCTCGCGTGTCAGCCACCTTCGGCGGGTGTTGCGCGATACCGTAAGTAAATGGTGAGCCCGCTGGGACTCGAACCCAGGACCCCGTGATTAAAAGTCACGATTAGGCCCTTGACGCAACTTGCTGTTTAAGCACAGGAAATGCCGGAAGTGCTTGAGAACCGCCGATTTTCTTGGTATTCACGTGTTATCCGGTTTTACCGGATTTTGCCGCGGGTTTCCCCTGCGTTGGTTGCACACTGGTTGCACGCCTAAGGGCTCTAGACCTTGCGACAGAAGATCACGAAGTCTGCCATCGATGATTTGCCCAAGGGCGAATTCATCGCCGACAAGGAGATCAAGGGATTCATCGCGCGGCGCTTGCCGAGCGGTTCGGTCAGCTACGGGCTGCAATACAGGGCACCGAACGGAAAGCGCCGGTGGCTTGGGCTCGGCATTCACGGAAACGTCACGGCCGACGAAGCACGGAGGTTGGCGAAGAAGCGGGCCGGGGAGGTGGCCGATAAGCGCGATCCCGCTGCAGAGGAAAAGGCCGCCCGCAACGTCGCCGTAAACACCGTCGACGCAGTGCTGGACGCTTTCATAGACATCTATATAGCCGAGAACGGCCTACGGAGCGCAAATGCGATCAAGAGTGCCTTTGACCGCTTGGTACGCGCGGAGATCGGCAAAGAGTCGATCTACAGCCTGACCCGCAGTCGCATCACCACGGTGCTCGACAAGATCGCGCATGACAGTGGGCCGGTTATGGCTGATCGCGTGCTTGCCTATCTGCGAAGGGCGTTCAACTGGCAGATGGCCCGCGACGAACAGTTCAACTCGCCGATCATCAAGGGTATGGCCCGCACGAAACCGAGCGAGCGCAAGGGTAAGCGTATTCTTGACGACCAAGAAATTCGAGACGTTTGGACCGCGCTGGATCGTCTCGATCTGGGGAAGGATGCGCCGGACTGCTACCCGCGTTACATCCGCTCCATTCTGCTGACCGGCTTGCGACGTACCGAGGTTTCGCGCGCACATCGCGGGGAAATAAACGGGAATGCCTGGATCGTGCCGCCAGAGCGGATGAAGCACAAATTGCCTCACCTTGTGCCGATCACGCCAGCACTGGCGGCCCTGTTTGGCGACCGCGACGAGTTCCTGTTTAGCAGCGATGATGATGGCAAGCGCGCGTTCTCCGGCTACAGCAAAGCGAAGAAAGCTCTTGATAGGATGATCGCTAAAATGCGGAAGACAGAGGGCCGCAAGCCGATGCCGCATTGGACCCTGCACGACCTACGGCGCACCGCGCGTTCAATCATGTCCCGCTATGCCACGCCGGACATCGCGGAGCGCGTTATCGGGCATGTCATTCCCGGTGTGCGCGGCGTCTATGATCTCTACGAGTATGTCGATGAGAAGCGCGCGGCGCTGGAAAAACTGGCCGATCACGTCAGCGCCGTAGCACAACAAGGTGGGCTTCATGCATTGCCCGGCGACTGCCAATGAACGCCTCTATTGACCCCGAGAACGATCATCCAGATCGCCGTGAGGCCGACAGATTACTTGATCTTTTGGTGGAAGGTCAGCTGCAGGAGGTTTTGGAACAGCTGCGTAGGATGAAGTGGCTGGGGAAGATAGATCTGGAGATCTTAGCTGACCTTTTGGAAGGTAAGACAAAAGGCACCTTCTTTCGGCGAGCTTTGATCATAGTAGGTACCCGTCGAGGCAGGCCGGCAAAACTTCTCGCCTCTCCGGCGCATGCTAATCAATTTGACGCATTTCTGAGATCGATCCAGGAACGTAACGCCAAACAGGCCGCTGCGGCCTTGCGCAAACTCAACGAAATTGGTTCGGACCAACTTAATATCATTGCCGATCTCATGGATCCAAAAATCCAGAAGCAGTCCGAGCTCCGGCTAGTGCCGAAGAGCACGGGCAAGGGGAGGCCGATCCGATCCGTGAAAGAGAGAGCTGAGGAATTCGTAATTGGACTAAGGATCGACGCTACACCGGGAAAAAAGTACACAAAGATAGAAGAAATAAAACATCGCTCGAGAGCCACGGTTTGCAGAATTAGAAGCCGACTTAGAGCGCGGCAGAGCGAAAGCTAAATTCCCCATTTAGTGAGACTCATGAACGTTTGACCTGCTCATCTCTGAGCACTAGTAGGACTTCGCTGCACGGCGATTTCGGCAGATGTATCGAGCGGAGATGAAATGATCAATCAAGTTGATGCGACTACGAAGCTTCGCGTTTGCGAGGCAGCGTCGTATCTAAGAGTCTCGAAATCTTGGCTTGATAAGAGGCGTGTAACCGGTGGTGGTCCGCCATACATGAAATTCGGTCGGCGTGTCGTCTACGACATGGCTGATCTTGACGGCTGGGCAGCAAATAACAGGCGGCGGCACACGGCGGAAGTTGCAGAGCAGGGGGTTGAAAAATGAGCTTTACCGAAAACACGTTGCGCATACTCAGGCAGGAAGTTTGGCGTCGAGAAAATCTGATTGGCCTGCGCGCTACCGCTGAAAGAATGGGGATCGACGTTCGCACGCTCCGGCGCTGGCATGTCAGCGGGATCGGCCCTAAGCGCCAGAACGACGAGCACAAAAGGCCAATCTCCTACCTCAGAGCAGAAGTGGAGGAGTTTGCGGCTGCAAATAGGGGCCGGGGTGCGGCGCGGCCATATGCAAGAAGGCACTCGGAGCGTGGCAATAAGGCAACTACGGCGAACGGACATCCAGAAACTGATCAAGCTCCGACATCTGCAATCGGACATCTGGAAATCAAGTAGTGCAACGAACTGCAAACGGACATTCGGTAGCAGATCAAGTGCCAGCATCTGCAAACGGAATCCTTGCTATCGGGTACTGCAGCGAACTGCAAACGGACAATTGTTATCTTTTCGTGGGCTGAGTATGTTTAAGATCGCCAAAAAAGACCATGTCGAACAGCTCCTGAGCCGAGTCTGTGCCGCTCAAGTACTCGGTCAAGCCAAGAAGCGCGATTATTGGATAAGCGTATTTCTCGACTCGCACGATGCGAAGATGCAGGCCGTCGCTCGAGCAAACAAGCAATTCAAGTTCAATCGGCGCTTCAGCAAAACTGATCTTCAAGGGATCGCTCAGAAAATCGATCCATGGAAGGGGACATCCGAGCCGGCGATAGTCCATCTAAAACGAAAACCCTCCGATCCCGATAATTTTCGCATCTTTATGGACTTCGGAATTGAAAACCGCTCCCTCCAGTACCTGGTCAGGCGACCACTAGAGGTCCTGGCAGACATTGTCCCTTATCAGTACACGCTTAAGGGCGGTTTGAGGAGCGCCATCCTGCACGTCGCGAAGGCTATGAGCGCCGGCCCAGTGTGGGCTATCGAGCTCGATGTAGAGGACTGCTATCCCAGCTTTAACGCCAACGAATTACCCAGTTTGCTTCCATTACCAAAGGAGGTGACCAACCATGTGGTCGTAGCGAACGGCCTTCATCTAGTACCTGGCAATATCCAATACCATTTCGGCCCCTCAGGTGATGACGATCCTGGGCTCCCTTGGGAGCTCGACGCAACGCTTGAGGCCGCCCGGCGGGGCATTCCGCAGGGGTCGGCTGTGTCGTCCCTCGTCGCCGAGACCATGTTGGCCATCGCGCTGCGCCAAATTCCCGACGGGATCGGGGAGCGCGTCGCTTATGGTGACAACTGTCTGGTCATCGCGGCGAAGGAGGGCGATGTGGTGACGATGATCAAAGCTCTCGGAGGCGCTCTCGAGTGCCATCCTGCTGGGCGATTTCGGCCGAATGTTAAATACTTCCCTCCAGGCGAACCTATTAAATTTTTGGGACACTGTCTGACAGCCAAACTCGGTGGCAAAATCCGTATCGACCCCTCTCCTCAAAATCGCGAGAAGTTCGAAGCGAAGATAGCCGCCAAGCTGAACCACTTACTGGTCGGAAAGCTGGGCAAGAGATCACGGAAGCGGAGATATCGCGAGGCCAAGCACTTTATCCAATCGTGGACCGCTGCTTTTGCCCTTTGCGACGGAATTGGTGATCTCCAAGTTCATTGGCTGAATAAACTTGCCAAGGTGGAAATTAATTAAGATCGAGCGTGGTGGCGGTTTTGATCTCAATTCACGCGAGAATCTCAATCAGGAGAGGGTGATGAACGACAAAGATAGCAGGCAGCTTCTTCGCAAGGCACTACTCGTGGAGTTTCTTGATATCGAAGCTATAAATATACCCGATTTAACGTCGGATATGACTGATCCAAGGAACGCGATCTATCGCGCGCCCCTCTCGGAGCCGAGCGACGAAGAGGATGCTCTGTGTATGGCCGATACGAATTACAGTGTTGTGGCGGGCCTTGAATCGAAGAACCTAAACTTCGATCATGAGGCAGCATATGAGCAGTGCCTAACCGACGCGCGCCGTATGGTGGCGGACCCGAACTACTCCCGGCTATTTACTGTTCTTTCTGATCTTCATGCCATCGACGAGGCTCCTAAGGAGATAATCCTAGGCGCCGCCGCCGATTGTTTCCCGAGACTGACTGCCGAACAGAGAGAAAATCTCTTCCAGGACAACTAAGCTCGGCCGGCAGATCAACCCTCATTGTTGGACTTCGCTGAATTCTGATCTGGCCCTAATGCCCGTGAGCCCGCTGTTCTTGGGCTGCGCGATCCGTCGAATAGCCCGGGTGATCTTTTTCGCGTTTGGCAATCAAGCGGCGCACACTCCTCCGCCACCGACCAAGCTCGCGGCCAATGGATTACCTGTATGGCGGGAGCTTTCTGCTCGAGATTAGCGCAGCGCTCCGCCGATCTGAGCTCTATAGGCCTTTTGCGGCACCCCCAGTACGTCGTAATGACCTGTCCGGCTGACATTACCGAGGGATTTTTATCGCCTCGTCCTTCGAGGCCGGATTAAATCCATCGGGCTAACACCGAGCGCAGTGGCCAGCTCGTACAGGGTGACCACTGTCGGATTGCGCTGACCCCGTTCAACGCCGCTGAGGTATTGCTGCGAAAGGCCCGAAATCTCGGCAAATCGCTCCTGGGTCAAACCTCTCTTCTGTCGAAGTCGCTTGACGTTTTCGCCCACCAATTTGCGCATATCCATATGCGCAATTCAGCGAATTCCTTTCCGCAAGTTTATCAACTATAGTATGTAGACAGTTGGATTGGGAGTTGTCGGGGAGGGTGCGAATGAGCTTTAGGGAACTGAATGGCGGCGTGACCGCCAGGGTCCGACAGACCGGATGCATGGTATTGCTGGTTGTCCTTTGCGGCTGCGCCGAATCGGAGCCGATGACGCCACCGCCCGCAGGCTATCCGGCGATTCGCTTCAAGCAACCAGTCAGCGTCCGGGACCACGCAATCAATATTTACACCTTCACGACGGGATCGACCTTTGTAGCCGACCATCAATTCCCGAACGGGGTCGACGGCCCCATTTACTGCGGCACAGCACTCCGGAACGACATCATTTATCCCAATCCTACGTGTGTCGCACTAGCCAACGGGGACACCACGCTGATCTTGAACGCTGGGTGCGCTTTGCCCTCTGCGTTGGGATGCAGGATCAGCCGCGAAATTCCTCCAGACAGCATCGAAAGGCTTCAGATGCCATGATAATGCTGTTTAGAGCCATTCCGCTCCACAGTGGCAGGCGGAAAGGGATCAGTGAATTCATGATGAAGCTGATGACCGCGCTACTCCTGCTGGTCCCCTCTTTGGCACGTGCTCAACAGGATATGGTGGGGCGCCGATACGAAATACTTGAGCTGAATGTGCACGCCTGCAAGCAGCCAATGCGCAATAGCTGCACGCTGGTTGGTCGCGGCGAGTTTATCGTTACGGGGATCGTCGCGGGCGAGAAGGAAAGGTATTTTCAGGTTCAGACACGGGACAAGTCAAAGGGCTATATTCCTGTTGCGGATAAGGACGACATCTATTGTGTGGACCCAAAAATTGGGATGCGTTCAGCAGAGGTCACAGAAGGCTGCCTCGGCCAACCGAAATCAGTCGAGAGAACCACGACCGCATATTCAGTACATGAGATGTGGGTATATCCGAAAGAGTACCTCTTCTTTGACGATGATCGGCTGACAGCTATCCACGAAACAGTCCGCTAGCTAGTATCCGTCGGCATGCCCGTATGCGTATGGAGTCCTGGCGAGGCCTTTATACTTTCGCGGCGGGCTGCACGGACGATGTCCGCGGACACCTTCGGACACGGTTGCGGACATGGACCACAGGCGAGTGTGTTGGCCATAAGCCGTTGAATTTGTGTTGTATTCTTGAAAATTGGCGGCCTTGCTCCCGTTTCCGTGGAAGACATGTCGGACATCGGTGTCCGAGCTAAAATCTGCAGATGTCTGCACAAGCTTTGAAATGCAGATCACTGCACCAGCCAAATATTTGCAGATGACTGCACAAAGGTGGCGCAACGAGTGGGTGGGCGGAGAGGGCATTGAAACATGCTGACCGTCCGCAGCCTTCGATCTGAACGCTACTTGGGCTCGATGGTCACCATTTTCGCCGTGAGCGCCACGTTATATTTTGGTCCATCGGCGCCGGCGTGAACGCGTCGATGACAATTTGGACATAACGCTATGACCTGGGCCGGGTGATCTGGGCCGCCATCGCTCAGTCTCCGTAGGTGATGAGGTTCCAAGTACGGGGCGCAGGCGAAGCCTGGCCCGGGCCACCGTGTCATCGATATCGGCGCCGGTCCCGGGATTCTGACCATGCTTGCGGGGCCGTCCGGTGCCGACGTGCTGGCCTCCGATTTCTCGCCCAACATGGTCGAACGGCTTCAGCACCGGTTGCGCGATGCGGGCATCAGTAATGCGCGTGCGGAAGTCGTGGATGGCCAGGACCTCAAGCTGGCGGACGGCAGTCGAATTTCGCCGTCATCTTCTTCCCCGACATCGGGCGCGGCCTCGTGGAAATGCACCGCGTCCTCAGGCCGGGCGGCAGGATTGCAGTGTCTGCTTGGAGCTGCCGGACCGCGTCATGTTCTTGCGGGCGGTGAAGGCTGCAGTGCCGGATTACGTCCTACCTGCAAAACCTCCGGTGTGGTCGCGTCTTAGCGAAGCGAGCGTGCTCAAGCAGTACCTCGAACGCGCCGGTTTCCACCGTGTCCGGATTGAGGCGGTCACCCGCGAATGGCGCTTGCCCTCGGCGAATGGCTGGCGGAGAACTTACCGGGAATCTCTCCCGGCCTTTCCTTCATCTTCGATGCACTCGGGCCGCAGAAGACGCGGCACGTTCAGGCAATGCTGGTGCAGCAGCTGCACGAAGATTTCAAGGGCGGCGACGTGCGCCTGCCTAACGAGGGCCTGATCGCCTTTGCGGAGAAATAACCTCACGGCCTTACTGACCTAGATTGCTGCTCTTGGCCGGAGTAGAGCGGGACTTGCTGGCGTGGACCTGGTCACAGCCGCTTTCGGCCCATTGCGACCGGCGAAGCCGCGCGGGCGATGTCGGCTCTGAGGTGAAGAACAGACTGAGCGGTGACAGCGCGAAAACGACGTGATTGACCCTTAACGGACATTGACTCAAAATCGGGCAGTGCTTTGGGTCAAACGTCCCAACCGCGGCCGTTGATTTAAGGGTGTATTGGGACATTCGTCTCAAGACAAACAACCGATTTCTCAGCATTGGTGGTTTTTGACGGACTTGGCAGAAGCAACACCGCCAATGGAGCAGGACATGGACTATTTTCGCGTCATCTGTGCTGCGATGTTCACTATTTTGCTTGAAGGACATGCAATGGCTGCCGGCGACCTCCAGCAAACAATCGCTCAATATCATTTGGCGCAAAAAGAATTTGTTAAAGGGAATCCCCAGCCCTTGAAGGACGTGTGTTCTCATTCCAGCGACGTCACAATTTTGGGCGGTTGGGGCGGTTTCGAAAAAGGATGGGCCGAGCAGGTCGAGAAACGGTACGACTGGGCTTCAGCGCGTTTTTCCAGCGACGAGGACGAACGCCAGATCGAGAACATTTCTCTCGTTGTGACTCCCGAGATGGCCTATAGCGTGGATATAGAGCGGAGCAAAATCCGTCTCGCCAATTCCCAAGATATTCGGTCTCTGGCACTGCGGGTCACAACAGTCTTCCGTCGGGAGAACGGCGATTGGAAGGTTGTTCACCGCCACGCCGATCCGCTGGTTGATGTTCAGGCCCCGGCCACGATCGCGAAGCAACAATGAGCTGCGTACTCACTCGCGGATCAAGTTCGGGCCGGAGGGTGCTGTAGCTTTGTCTTGGTGAGACTGGCTGGAGGGCATGGAGGGCGGTACACTGTGCGAGAGAGCAACTCGCACAAATGGCCACATTCGCAGAATCTATTCGATTTTGTACGAGTCGTGACGGGACCCGCATTGCATATGCCATCTCGGGTGACGGTCCGCCGATTATTCGGTTGGCAGGGTTGTTTACTCATCTTGAATTTGACAGAGCTAGCTCAATCTGGCGCCCGTGGATTACCTCTCTGGAAAAGGGTCGGCAGTTGGTCCGATACGACGCCCGCGGCTCGGGCATGTCGGATTGCGACGCGGTTAGATTCTCGTTTGAACATTATATCGAGGACCTGGAAGCCGTCGCTGGGGCTGCGGGGCTGGGAAGATTTGCTCTGTTTGGGATTGGCGGGCCGGCGGCGCTCGCCGTTGCATACGCCGTACGCCATCCGGAGCAAGTGACGCATCTCATATTGCACGCTGCCTTCACTCAGGGACGCCTTGCGCGCGCGGCCACAACTAGAGAGAAGGACGAAGTCGAGCTTATTCTCAAGCTCGTGTCTTTGGGATTCAGCGATGAGGATCCGAGCCGCCGCCAGATGATGGCCAGCCAGTTTCTGCCGGACGGTACGGCCGAACAATTAAGGGATTTTGGCGATCTGCTTCGGGTTACATCAGCGGCCAACAACACCGCCGAATTTTTGCGAGCTTGGTACACTGCTGATATTCGGTCGTTGCTACGGCAGGTTAGGTGCCCAACGCTCGTGCTGCATCCGCGAGCTGGCTTCCGGGTTCCGTTGGAGGAAGGCCGCCTGGTGGCCCAGTCGGTCCCGCAGGCACGCCTTGTCCCACTTAAAACGCGAAACACATATTTGCCGGAGAACGATCCGGCATGGCCTCAGGTCATCGCCGAAATCGACGGCTTCCTGCCACCGGCGTCCAAACCGACCGCGACGAACTCGTTGAACCTGGAGAAGCTTACAGCGCGCGAAAGAGAAGTCCTTGCAGCGGTGGTGCAAGGTCTGGGAAACAAGGCAATCGCGCACCGGCTCGGCATCACAGACAAGACCGTGCGTAATCATCTTTGTTCCATATTTCAGAAGCTCGACGTGACCAACCGTGCCCAACTGATCGTTCAGGTGCATGCAACGCGATATAATTTGAGTTAGACGGCCGGCGGCCCGTGCTCGCATCAAATCTCGTCGATGCAGAATGATCGAGTTGGCGTATTTGTTGCCCATGTCGCCTAATGGCCCTTGGCGACATTTCGCTGGGCGGCAGAATTAGGTCGCTATCAGAGCGCAGCGGACATGGCCCAAACTTGCCGTCAGTTCGATCCGGTCGCGGATGACCCAAAGGCGACATCGACACATTGAGTGACTGCGTAAACCTCGGCGCTATTCAAATTTATCCACTCTGAAAAAATGGTCGTACAATCGTTTCCCCCTGGGAAATGGCACTGCGCCGAACATCTTTCTGGTGCGCCAAATGCTTGGCCGTTCCGACGGCTCAAGGCCGATAGCATCACTCTCATCGTAAACGAGATCGATGAAATGATTGCCGCTGATGACCAGGCCGGCCGACACGTCCCTGTCTTCGATCACCGCGAATTTTAGTCCGCTTGCGGGCGAATTGCTCGCTGCCAGGGCTTCGAAACGGGTGTAGTTCGCTATCACATACCATAGCCACGGATCGAACAACGGCGACTTCGCGACGACCACATAACAAATCGGGACGACCGCAATCGCGAGAATGCTACTCGTCATCTTCCTAAGTTGACCACGCCATAAAGCGATCCCGGCAGAGATCAACAAACCCACGACGAAGAACGCAAGCGGCAGAACGATAAGCACCAAGAGTTCGAAAAGCGGGCGTATCGCGCCTTGAAGCGAACCGCCGGAGCCATGCGGCCAAAGAAGACCGCTGGCACCAAGCGGCAAAAAGTTGATCATTCGCGAACTAAACGCAGCCAGCGCACTGCAAGCGCAGGCAATCCAGATTCGGCGAGTTCCCCATCGATCTGATGGCTGATGCAATGAGGTTGTGTCCGCGCTTGGGTCGATCACTGGCGGGGAGTCCTTTGGAGCTACCTCCGTCGATCGATGCTCTACTTAAAGCCGCCTCGGTTAACGGCCTCTTTCCCGCATTGGCACTTGTCGGATACAGGGCCGGACAGCCGTACTGTGGCGCACTTCCGAACCGGGTCGTTTTCGGAAGTCGGCGTCCTTCCGCAGGACGTCTCATTTTCTTCCAAAGACGGAAATCGAATTTGCCAGGCCGCATTTCCGAGAGTGACCCAGAACGGACCTGCGCTTAAGCGGCGGCAGCCATCAAGCCACTTGAGGCCGCCACGCGATGACACCCTCTGTTCGCGCACGCACTTCAGGTGGTGCGAGACAAGTCGCGACAGCCTCAAAGCCAGGGAATCCGGGATACGGACGGACAATGGTCGGGAGGGTTGTGATTGGCGGGACAAAGGATGATGGAATCGTCGTCCCCCACTGCGTCTAAATCCAATATCGAACTGGATCGTGTGAGTACGAAGAGTGCTCGAAACTCGGAACCACGGCGACGCAAGCGCGCGATCAGAGCTTCCTGGGTAGCCTCATCGAGCGCGTATTCCGGCGTGTCGATTACCAGGATGGTGAGGCCTTCAGTTTCCAGTCCGGCGAGCAGGGCGACCAAAGCCTCAGAGACCGTGGCACCGTCCTCGACAAGCCAAACTAGCGTTTGATCAACTCGTGACTTCAGATCCGGGTCGCGGTCGAGTAGTGCCTTCGCCGCCGCGCCTCCGTCCGCCAGCCGATCCAGGCCGATGAACGCTGCCCCCGGCAGGGTGTCAGCTATGCGCTTGGCTAGCCGCGTTACGGTCCCTTTAATTCCGCGGGCAATACGGTCATAATCGCAACCAAGGGTATCAGCGTGGGGCGACACATGAGCTTTGTCGAAACGAAGGACGGCGTCGAAATCTATTACAAGGACTGGGGCAACGGTCAGCCCATCGTGTTCAGCCACGGTTGGCCGCTGTCAGCCGACGACTGGGACAACCAGATGCTGTTCTTTCTCAAGCAAGGTTATCGCGTGATCGCGCACGATCGCCGCGGCCACGGCCGTTCCAGCCAGGTGTTCGACGGGCATGACCTCGATCACTACGCCGACGATCTCGCGGCGGTGACGGCGCATCTCGATCTGAAGAATGCCATTCATGTCGGCCATTCGACCGGCGGCGGCGAAGTGGTGCGCTATCTAGCGCGGCACAGCGACCGGAGCTTTGCCAAGGCGGCGATCATTTCGGCGGTGCCGCCGCTGATGGTGAAGACACCGGCCAATCCCAACGGGCTTCCCAAGCAGGTCTTCGACGACCTTCAGGCGCAACTCGCGGCCAATCGCTCGGAATTCTATCGCGCGGTGCCGGAAGGCCCGTTCTACGGCTACAACAGGCCGGGAGCGAAGAAATCGGAAGCGATCATCGCCAACTGGTGGCGCCAGGGCATGATGGGCGGAGCCAAGGCGCATTACGACGGCATCGTCGCTTTCTCGCAGACCGACTTCACCGAGGACCTAAAGAAGATCACGATCCCGGTGCTCGTGATGCACAGCAAGGACGATCAGATCGTCCCCTATGTCGCTGCCGGGCCGTTGTCGGCAAAACTTCTGAAGCACGGCACGCTGAAAACCTACAAGGATTTTCCGCACGGCATGCCGACCACGCACGCCGACACGATCAACGCCGACCTGCTGGCGTTTCTGAAAGCGTAGCTCTGCGACATTGATGCGCGCCGCGGGCCTCACCAGACCTGCGGGTGCGATTGTCGCGACGCAGCTCGACGTTCAATGCCTCAAAGGAAAAACAGCGAGGACGCCACCATGCAGGCTTCAAAAAAGCATTTTATGTCGCGACGAGGCTTTTGCCTCTGCTGCGTCGGCGGCGCGGCTTATGCGGCAACGGGCGGATGGCTTACGCCTCGCGAAGCATTCGCAGAGGCCCGCGGGCTCGTCAGTACGTTCAAGGATCACGCCGCGATAGCGTCGATCGCGACGCATAAGCTACGGAATAATATCAGCGTGCTCGAGGGCTCCGGCGGCAACATCGCCGTTCTGACCGGGCCGGATGGCAAGGTGCTCATCGACGGCGGCATCGGCGCGTCGCGTCCCCAACTCACCAAAGCTCTGGCGGATCTCGGCACCGATCCCATCTCGCACCTGGTCAACACCCATTGGCATTTCGATCACACCTCTGGCAACGAATGGCTGCATGCCGCGGGCGCGAAGATTATCGCCCAAGAGAACACGCGCAAGTATCTGTCCGAAGTCGAGCGCGTCGAGGACTGGGACTATAATTTCCTTCCCTTGCGCCAGGGCGGGATTCCTAGCGAGGTGTTTGCGGCCGAACACACGCTAAAGCTCAACGGCGCCACCATCCGACTGAAACGCTACACGCCCGCTCACACCGACAGCGACATCTCGGTGACCTTTGGCGAGGCGGACGTCCTGCATACCGGCGATACCTATTGGAATGGCATCTATCCTTTCATCGACTACTCGACTGGTGGCAGCATCGACGGAATGATCGCAGGTTCCGACGCCAATCTTGCGGTAACGACGAACAAGACAATCATCATTCCAGGACATGGTGGTCCCGTCAGCAACAAATCCGAGCTCCAGGCATTCCACGATATGCTCGCCGCCATCCGGGAAAATATCGTCACTCTCAAGAAAAATGGAAAATCGAAGGATGAGATCGTGGCGGCCAAGCCGGGCGCAGCTTTTGATGCCAAATGGGGCGGTGGTCCGATTGATCCCGACTTTTTCACCAGGCTGGTCTACGAGGGGGTGTAATCCTCTGATCGATTGACCCGCGTGACGACCGCTTATGGCCCATCGCTGCCCTGTGCCGCGCATTGCCAGATGTCTGAGATTGAGGGAATAGCGGACGAGCTGGCGACTGCGCCCGAGGGCAGCTGGTGACCCGGAGCGGACATGAGCTTTATAGCGTGGCTCATACTTTAGTGGACTTCGATTGAAACCACGTTACGGCTTCGCGATGAAAGACCATTAGCTCTTGATGAACGCGATCAGGTCCGCGTTAACCGTCTCCGCATGAGTCGTCGGCATGCCATGCGGTAAGTCCTTGTAGGTTTTGAGCGTGCCCTTTTTGAGAAGCTTGGCTGAAAGTGGGCCCGCCGCCACGTAAGGGACGATCTGATCGTCCTCGCTGTGCACCACCAGCACCGGGATGTGGATTTTTTTCAGGTCTTCGGTGAAATCGGTCTGCGAGAAAGCGACGATGCCGTCGTAATGCGCCTTGGCCCCGCCCATCATACCCTGACGCCACCAGTTTTCGATAACGGCTTCGGAGGATTTTGCTCCCGGCCGGTTGTAGCCATAAAACGGACCGGCCGCGACGTCACGATAGAACTGCGAGCGGTTGGCCGCGAGCGCCGCTTGGAAATCGTCGAACACCTTCTTCGGGAGCCCTTTCGGATTGACCGGCGTCTGCACCATCAGCGGCGGTACCGCGCAGAGAAGCGCCGCTTTCGCCGCTCGGCTCTCGCCGTGGCGCGCCAGATAGCGCGTGACTTCGCCGCCGCCGGTGGAGTGGCCGATATGGATTGCGTTTTTGAGATCGAGCTTTGCGACCATCGCGGCAAGATCGTCGGCGTAGTGGTCCATGTCATGCCCGTCAGCGACCTGGCTGGAGCGGCCATGACCCCTGCGATCATGCGCGATAACGCGATAGCCGTGATTGAGGAAGAACATCATCTGGGCGTCCCAATCGTCGGCCGAGAGCGGCCAGCCATGGCTGAAAACGATCGGCTGGCCCGAGCCCCAGTCTTTGTAGAAAATCTCGACGCCGTCTTTGGTTGTCACGACGGGCATGTCTTTGCTCCTGCTCTAGAAATGGATTTTCGCCGTCGCCTGTAGAAACATTATGAAAAACGGCGCATGATGCCATTGGCGAAACTGACATTAGTCAGGGCAAAACTGACACATGGGAATTTGGGATCCGCCGACCGAAATTGGCATTCTTCTTTACCCTAATGTCGCGTCAGCGACAGTGCACGGTCTGACGGACATGTTTGCCATCGCGACCACGCTTGCACGCGAACGCATTGGGGCAAACGCTCCGATCCTTCGCGTCACCCATTGGAAGCCGAATGAGGCGGGGGACAAGGTCGAATGCGTTTCGGACACGCATCCGCAATTCGACAATAATCTTGTAGCCATTATCGTGCCGGGAAGCTGGCAGGGACCGCCCTCAGGTCAAGTGATGGAACGTCTTGTGCGATGGTTACTCGAACGCCATAGCGCAGGTTCAACGCTGTGTTCCGTGTGCGGCGGCGCCTTTGTTCTTGCAGAGACTGGCTTACTGGCAGGACGTTCTGCGACGACGCACTGGAGCTTTACCGGAAAGCTGGCAGAGAGCTTTCCCGAGGTCCGGGTCGATGAAAACCGCATAACCGTCGAGGATGGGAATATCATAACTGCCGGAGGCGTGCTCGCCTGGACCGATCTCGGCCTTAAGCTCGTTGACCGCTATCTTGGTTCGACCATTATGCTTGAGACGGCGCGCTTCATGCTCGTCGATCCGCCGGGCCGAGAGCAGCGCTATTACAGCAATTTTGTGCCGAAACTACATCATGGCGACGAAGTTGTACTCAAGGTTCAGCACTGGTTACAAACCAGCGCGGTTAGAAGTCCCTCCATTAAAGAAATGGCGGAGTTGGGCGGGCTCGAAGATCGCACCTTCCTTCGACGCTTTCAGAGAGCAACAGGGCTGAAACCCACGGAGTATTGCCAGCGCTTGCGCGTAGGTAAGGCTCGCGAGATGCTTGAATTTACCAAAAAACCGATCGAGCAAATAGCCTGGGCAGTCGGTTATGACGATCCAAATTCATTTCGAAAGATATTCCGCCGGGTGACAGGATTGTCTCCTGGCGACTACCGTCGCCGCTTCGCTGTAGCATTGGCGGTTGCCGAATGATTTCCGTTTGTGGCACAACCCCGAAGTCGCGGACGTCACGACTGCGCTGGTAAATGTTGCGCTTTCCCTTAGCAGGCTTGGAGCGTCTCCGTCGCAGTTGTAAAGGCTAACTGACGAAGCTGTTCCAGGGCCTGCCCGGGGACGTTGGGCTCTTCCTCGACCATTTCGGCGACCGCCTCGAGTGACCTAAGCTCGAAGACGATTGCTTCTCGTGCAGCGCCGGTTCGATCAGGTGCTGACTCGGTACGATATGCCTCGCAGACCATTTCGCCTTCAAATCGAAGTCCGTTGGGCGTTTTCTTGAAAAGCAGAAGCCCTTTCCCTTGGACGGAATGCTCGGCTACGGCCCGGTTGCCGGCACGTAGTTGCATGTCGCCGACCTGTCCTTCGCCGAAATATTCGAATACTCCGTCGCTTCGGTAGCGATCAGCATATCCGTGCCGAGACCTTCTTCCCCCGCGATAATAATCACGAGAGGATGCTGGGCGGGCGTAATGATGCCACCCTGCTGCTGGCCACCAAAGCGTGCATGGATGTCGGCTCTTCGATTGTAGACTCGGCCGATTTCGAATCCTCAGCTCATGTTAGCCCTTCCAACAAGCCATTATGTACGAGGATAGTCCGCTTTTGAAGGATCACCGACATCGGTCGGCCCGAGTTGAATGTCCCGTATGACCCCAACCGGACTCTGAATTGATCTGACGAAAGCGTAGGCTGACTGACCTCCGCGAGATAGATACACTGCACGATGATCAATAGTCTCAGTCTGTCAGTCTCGTTGCGACAGGGAGGGAGTCATGAGACATCGCTCTATCGTCCAGGCTTTTGGTGCTTTGGGTGTTTTTGCTGTTATTGCCGTTTGCACTCTATACGTCACAAAATCTACCGCACAGAGCGCCAAGGACGGCCAGTCACAGGCTTACAGTAATGCCTCCCCGATCTACGGCGTCACAATTCCGGCCGGTTACCGGGACTGGCGCTTGATCTCAGTCAAGCGACTTACGGGCAAGCAACTGACGGGTGCAGGAGGCAATCTCAAGCAGTTGCGCGCCGAATTGGGCAACGATCTTGCGATCAAGGCCTATCGCGACGGGACTCTGCCGTTCCCGGACGGTTCAATCATTGCCGCACTGCATTGGAATGAAGAATCATCAGATGCAGACAACCAAGCCTTAGCCGCCGGTTTTCCCGGCCTCGGCCTCGAATCTACCTTTGCCGGGTCCGCCGTGAACGCTCAATTCATGGTCAAGGACTCAAAAAAATACGCCGCATCCGGCGGCTGGGGATTTGCCGACTTCACCAAGGGCAAGCCTGGCAATGAGGCGCTGCACGAAAGGTGCTTCCCCTGCCACGCGCCTGCAAAGGATCACGACTACATTTTCACTCGCTACGCGCCTACGCCCGGAACTGAATGACGCGCCGCTTCTTGGCGGAATCAATTGTACAAAGATGGATTAGCGTCAGCACTATCAGCCGACGACTTGATGAATTCAACAAAGGCACGCAGCGGCGCGCGTATGCGCCGCCCTCGAACTCGGTCTCGCCGCCCTGTGGGGCTCGCTCGGCGACAAGGAAGCTCTAGTACAGAGGACGCTCGATTCCCTTGAGCCTTATGTGAGTGCTTTTCTAAAGAAAGCGGGCTCGAAGCAGAATGAGCGATCAAGGCGAATTGATCCGATTCTAATCGCCTATAGGGCACTCCTGGTTGGTACAGTATGCGATGGTAAAAGCTGCTCCCTGGCCCGCCGGGGCTGCAGCGACCTCAAGGGCCTCATCGGAGATCTGATAGTTGAGGATGCCTTCCTCGCTATCCTGACGATCAATCGACAAATTATCCATTTGCTCCTCCTGTTCGGTTTGCCTCCCAGTGGAACTCTCATGCACAGGTTAGCTCAATCCCGCGCTCGTGAGTAGGGGCCGATGTCGCCTAATGGCGCATCGCGGACGTCGCGCCGCGACGCAACTTAAAAAGCTCCGGCAATGCTGGGGCTTTATCGCAGAAGTGAAGATGTTGAAGTTTCGGCGAGCAGTTCTTTGTGTAGATCAGAAGCGATAGTAAGGCCTGCCGCGTAGATCGAATTTACGATTTACTTGCACGCAAAGACCTCGGAAATACCTTCCAGCTTAGCGATCCCTTTGGCAGTATGAACAGCCGTCAAGAAGGAAAGTTCACTGACGGTCTTCGACTGCTGGCGCCTTGCCCCGAAATACCGAACAGAGCTTTTACTACTCTAACGAAGGCGCGGACGTGATAGCTGGGCGAAACAGCCCCCCAATCGGCCACCAAAGCGGCGCGGCACCTGGTGTCACTGGCGAAGAAGGCGATACCGTAGAATACAAACATCCGGCGCTGGGACGGCAACGATGTGGGATGTGAATGCATGGGGGAAGCAACCGTACGGAGGCGGAGGGAATATCCATGATGCGAGCCAAGACCGAGCATAAGGTGAAGCGCTGGAGGGACCAACGCTGGCTGATCGACAGCGTCATTCAAGCCATTGGCATGGAATGGGATCAGCCACGCTTGAACTACACGATGTATCCCGCAGGTCCCGATGCCATCGGCGATTTCCGGGCCGTCGGAATGCGAGTGCGTAAATTCGCTGACATGCATCGCGAATTCGCCGCTGCCGCGCACCGCCGTGAGGTCAAGGCGCAGAACTTTGAGCGAGAGGGCCGAAATGTCTCGGCGCGCGAGAGCTACTTCATCGCGGCACTGCTGTACTCTGCCGCGCGCTGGCCTATCTTCGAAAGCAATGCCAAGTCGATCGCATACAACAACCGTATGATCGCCTGTTACGACAGGTTTGCGGCGCTGATGAACCGGCCGATCGAACGGGCTGAAGTGCCGTTTGGCGATGGCAAGACGCTGCCTGGCTATCTGCACCTGCCCCGAAAACCTCAACCAGGCGAGAAATTTCCGTGCGCGATTGGTATCGACGGCATGGATGGATCGAAGGAGATCATGTGTTCGATGTATGGCGACAAGTTCATTGAGCGGGGCATGGCACACTTCATCTATGATGGTCCGGGTCAGGGTGAATGTACCTATCGCGACGTCCTCGTCACTGAGACGAACCACATGGATGCGGCGCGGGCGGTCTACAGTTGGCTCAGCAAGCATCCCCATATCGACGCCGAACGAACCGTGATCTGGAGCGTCAGCATGGGCTCGTTCTTCGGTCTGCAGGCCGCTGCGGCGCTGGGCGGCAAGGTGCGCGGCGCGGCGGTCACTTTCGTTTGCCATGAGCCAGGCTTGACTAGTTTGATGAATCGCTCAGCGCCGTCGTACAAGATGCGATTCATGTACATGTCCGGGTACGGCGACGAAAACGAATTCGATCGTTTCATGGAGAAGTTCAGCCTGATGCCGATCGCCGATGGCATCAAATGCCCAGTACTGATCCAAGCCGGCGAAGACGATGAGCTCTCACCCCTCGAATTTTCCGATGAATTGGCCGGCAGAATTCGAACCCCGAAGAAGCTGGTAATTTATGAAGGCGAGCGCCACGCCATTGGCGGCAATAATCTGTCGTCGGCACTTGGCGAAAACTGGTTCACTATGCTGGCCGACTGGTGCTTTGACCGCGTCGACGGCAAGCCGGCGCCGAACGAGCGGGTGTTCATCAATTCGCTCGGCCAGGCCAATGTGGAGCCTTACGCGGTTTGAAAATCCTGCGCGCGATGCAGTTCAAAGCCGCCGGCGCATTGATCTTCGTCTCTTTCCCTCGACGAGCATTTGGAAAGCCGATGCACAGCGCCCGGACCTGATTGCTTGTCCCGCCATGCTTGGGCCGGTCGAGGCAGTCAGCGGGTACGCCGCCCGTTCCGTAACCGGATGGACTATTGCACGGCACAGCCGAGTCCGCAGGGGTCAAACTGCGCCATACGCGAGTATTCAGCCCATGTCCGCAAAGACGCCTGAGTTCTGCGGGAACCGGCTTAATTTTCGAATACGCCTCCCGTCACAAAACTGAAACGGGCTGCCTTGTAGCATCCCCTCGGGCTTAGGGGACTGCAAGGCAACGGTGCAGCGTCTTCGCAGACGATCCGCAAACCGAAACCTTTCAAAACAGGGAAATTCAGCAATGAGCGACATTGCAGAGCCGGGCTCGTCAAAGATTCCAGGCAAGACCGTCCAGGAATACATCGACGAATTGCCGGTCTGGTCCGACGGTACCACGCTGAAGTCTACACCGATGACGGGCATGCAGTGGCGCATCTGGTCACTCGCGGCGTCCGGCAAGTTCTTCGAAGGCTTCGTGGTTTTCATGGGCGGCGTGACGGTGCCGCTGATCACCCGTGAATTCGGGCTGAGCGCCAGCGAGTCGGGACTCGTGACCTCAGCGAGTCTTGCGGGCATTCTGGTCGGCACCATCCTGCTCGGCGGCCTCTCGGACTATTTCGGCCGCAAACGCATGTTCATCGCCGAGATGATCATCTTCTGCCTGTTCCTGGCGCTGCTGATCATGGTGGGGAGCTTCTGGTCGCTGGTGATATGCCTGTTCGGCATCGGCATGGCGCTCGGCTGTGACTACCCGACAGCACATATGATCATCTCCGAGAGCATTCCGAGCGTGTCGCGCGGCCGCCTTGTGCTCGGCGCCTTCGCCTTCCAGGCGGTGGGCGCCATGAGCGGCATCGCCGTTGGCGCCCTCGTGCTCATGCTTTACCCGGACATCGACGCTTGGCGGTGGATGTACGCGACCGCCCTGGTGCCGGCAGTCGTCATCACCATCGGCCGCTTCTTCATCCCGGAAAGCGCCAACTGGCTGATCGTGCGCGGTGCGCACGATCACGCCGAAAAGGCCGTGACACGCCTCCTCCATCGTACGCCGCGCTACCCGCAGAAAGTGGAGCTGACACGCCATGTCATTGATGAGCACAGCGCGTCGAAACAGAGCTTTTTCGCGCTGTTCGACTCGAAAAATCTCCGCGCTACCATCTTCTCTTCGGCGCCGTGGCTGTTCCAGGACCTCGGCACTTACGGCATCGGCGTCTTCACACCGACCCTGATCGCCGCCGCTCTTGGCAGCGGGCCAGACAAAATCCGTAGCCCCGCCGATTTGATTGCGAGCGGCATCCATTCGGCCCAGGCCGCGGCGCTCACAACGTCGCTGCTCATCGTCGGCATTATCTTCGCCATCGGGCTGTCGGACAGCTTGGGACGCATCAAGTTGCAGATCTTCGGCTTCCTCGGCTGCGCGGTCGGGCTGGGTATTGCCTCCCTGTCCATCGACGCGACAGGCTCGACGAAGCTCTATCTCATCATGGCCGGTGTCATGCTGTTCAACTTCATGACCAATATCGGCCCCAACGCCCAAACCTACCTGCTCGCGGGCGAGGTATTCCCGACAGAAGTGCGCGGCATGGGCGCGGGCTTCGCGGCGATGATCGGCAAGGTCGGCGCAGTGGCCACGACCTACGGCTTCCCGATCCTGCTCGCCAGCATCGGTACTCGCTCCTTGCTTTACGCCCTGGTCATCAGCTCGGTGTTGGGAGCCATTGTGACCTGGGTGTACCGCATCGAAACCACCGGTGTGAACCTCGATCGCATCGGCCGTGAGCCTGAAGCGGAAATTCCCCAAACCAAAAAGGTGGCGGCATGATAACGTTTCCCCATCGCTCCCGGAATTTCCTTCAGAGCTTGCTTGCAGCAACGCTGCTCTCAACCGTGATCGGCATGTTGGCGGCGGCTCCATCTCAGGCCGGCAGCATCACGCTCAGAGAAACCGGCTCCACGCTGCTCTATCCGCTGTTCACACAGTGGATCCCCGATTACGCCAAGCTCGCGCCCGACGTTACGTTGACTGCCGCGGCGACCGGCTCCGGGGCTGGCGAGGACGCCGCGCTCGCAGGCAAGGTCAGCATTGGCGCCTCTGATGCCTATCTCTCCGACAGGGTCGCGGCGAAGAACCCGAACATCCTCGATATTCCGCTCGCCATCTCGGCCCAGACGATCAACTACAATCTTCCGGGTCTCAACAGCGCGAATATCAAGATCGACGGCCCGACGCTGGCCGCGATCTATTCCGGTACCGTCACGCAGTGGGACGATCCCGCGATCAAGGCGATGAACCCGGGCGTGACGCTCCCGCACCAGACGATCATTCCGGTCCGCCGTGCCGAGGGCTCCGGCGACACCTTTATCTTCACTCAGTTCTTGGATTTTTCGACCGAGACCGGGGTCAACGAGCCCGGCTATGACGCCACCATCTCCGGGACCAACGTCGGCACCGTTATGGCTTGGCCCAAAGTTGGCACCGCCATCTCCTGGCCCGACGTTGCGGCGGAAAAAACCGCGACTGGCAATGATGGCGTCGTGAAGACGCTTGCTGCCACCCCTTACTCGATTGGCTATGTGGGGATCAGCTACGCCGACCAGATCACCAAAGCCGGTCTCGGCACGGCCATGGTCAAGAACCAAGACGGCAAGTTCGTGCTGCCCACTCCGCGGTCGATAGCCCATGCCGCCGCGCGGCTTGACCCTCGTACGCCTTCCTACGAGCGTATTACCCTCATCTTCGCTCCCGGCGAGGACAGCTACCCACTGATCAACTACGAATATGCGGTGGTTTCGAAAAGGCAGCCCGACGCCGCAACGGCCGATGCGCTGCGCACCTTCCTGCTCTGGAGCATTTCGGAAATCGGCGGTAATAGTGCGAAATATCTCAAGCCCGTCGGTTTCATCCCGCTGCCGGATTTCATCCGCGGACTGAGCGAGAAGCAGATCGGCGAGATCGCGGAAGTCAAGTCGGAATAGCCGATCGCGCTGCGTGCACAGAGCGGATCATGATCCGCTCTGCGCCTAGCCCTTGATCTGCCGCCCGGCTCGCGCATCGACGATCAGTGCGGTGAAGGCCTCAAGCGCGGCCTTCGCGGTATTGACGTAAGTGTCGGTCTTGGAGTCGATCCATTTTTCCGCGTAGCCGATAGCGGTGTGGGAGAGCCGCACGCCGCCGGCGACCAAAAAAGCGCCAGGGCGCGAAATCCCGGGGGGCGCGTTCGGGGCGAAGCCGCGAGCGTGGGGATTTGGCCACGGGGGCCGGCCTGATGAGTTTGGATTGAAGGGGTTGGGGCCTCGTTTTGCCGGCGTATGGCGACTGACGGGCTGGCCCCAACGCACAATATGACGCCTAGCGTCGGTCGGGCAATCATCCGGCCGGTTATCAAGTCGCCGCCGTCGGCGATTTCACCGGTACCGGAACGAGCGGCCTCTGTGGTCTAGCGCCTCGACCGGCGACACCGACAAGTGGCTGATCAATAACGGCCAATGGGTCGACGGCACCAACCTTGGCACGCACCTCGGCGTATTCCAGATCGCGGGCGTCGGCGACTTCATTGGCGACGGTGTCCAGGGCATCTTATGGCACGCGTCGTCGTGAGGCCATGAGCGGGAGGCGTGTATGTTTCTTTGCTGCGCTGCCACAACGGCGGTTGTGGCACTTCCGCGACATAGCGGTGTGTGCCTTTCGTCCGCAATGCGTACCAAAGCGGACGTCGCATTACCTTCGATAATATTACATTATCAAAGCCTATCCGCTGTTAGAGACCCGCCTGTGGGTGAGCGTGGGGGTAGGATCAGCTGCCTGCAAAAAAGCTAGCAAAATGAAGTAGGGGAGGCGGAGACCCTGCCCGACCAACTCCGGGCGCGCGTTCGCGCATGACAGATTGTGGAAACGGCGCCGCCCCACGCCATCGGCAACTAGGAATACCATTCTTATTCCCGCGTGCGGCGGCACATGCCCGACTTATAAAAAAAGTCCGAATTTCTCATCAGCTACCTGTGAGCCGCGCGCGACCGACCAGTGTTCGTTGAAATGTCCACGGTGAGTCGGCGCAAGAGTCACTTTCGCCTCGTCTGCGCGGAGAGCGTCTGGTGACCAAAAGATGCAATCGAACGGACGAACTAGCCCCGATGATCAAACCTCAACCGGATAGGTAACCGCTCTATCTACGCTTAGTTTGGCCGCAGGTGTCATGATGCCTTGCGCGATGTGGTCCGGCCCGAGAATGTGAAAAACCACCTCACCTGCGGCGATCAGATGATCTGAAATGATCCGCCGGTGACATCTCCACCATAACGTCTCTGCGCACATGACGACACAGCGATCAGATCGGCCGAGTTGCCGCAATCTCGCCAGCGCGGCGTGAAAGTCCTCGCTCATCGCGTAATC
>Ga0335073_10000725_pt1 | contig 43004 bp, 30 predicted proteins | sample Lox_Sample_22_FD_207093 | JGI IMG/M metagenome (GOLD analysis project Ga0335073, IMG submission 207093) | Soil microbial communities from Loxahatchee National Wildlife Refuge, Florida, United States - Lox_Sample_2.2 | ecosystem: Environmental > Terrestrial > Soil > Wetlands | place: USA...
CGATCCGGCTAACAAATACGTAGTTGCATCGCCATCGGCTATTGCGGGCAAGCGTTTTCGGCCAACAACCGTCCGAATAACAAGCTGCTTGACACGATTCAGCAACGGTGGTAGGACTGCCGGGCCGCTGACCGCCGCGCGCCCCCACTGAGCGGCGGCCCCAGTCCCCGTCCACGAGGAGAACGATGTCCGCGCTCCCAGCGCGCCGCGTTGTCGTGTGCGCGCTCACCGTCGCCGCGCTCGCCGTCGTCACCGCGCCCGCCGCCTCCGCCCAGCCCTGGGACAACCCGGGGCAGCCGCCGCTGACCCGCGCCAGCGAGCTGCTCGCCGCACTCAGCACCGACCAGAAGATCGACCTCGCACTCGGCGACTTCGTCGATCTCTCGAGCTTTGGCGTCCCCGCGCTGAACTTTCAGGACGGCCCGGACGGGATCCGCAACCCCGGCACGACCGCGATGCCGTCGGGGCAGTCGGTCGCGGCGACGTTCGATCGCGCGCTCGCATATGCCTATGGCTCGGTAGTGGGCTCGGAGGCGCGCGGCGAGGGATTCAGCGAGTGGACCGGTCCGGCGGTCGACATCGACCGCACCCCGCTCGCCGGCCGCCAGCCCGAGGCCGAGGGTGAGGATCCATTCCTCGCCGGCAACACCGCCGCGGGGATCGTCGCCGGCGCCAAGAGCCAGCACGTGATCTTGACCCTCAAGCACTACACCGCCTACAACCAGGACTACGGCAGGATCGGGTTCGACGCGATCGGGGCGCCGGCGACGAACGTGCTCGTGTCCGAGCGAGCGCTCCAGGAGCTGTACGAGGAGCCGTTCCGGATCGCCACCCAGCAGGCCGGGCTCGACTCCGTGATGTGCTCGTACAACCAGATCAACGGGGTGCCGAGCTGCCAGAACGAAACGACGCTCAGCGACCTGAAGGACGCCGGGTTCAACGGCTTCGTGGTGCCCGACTTCGGGTTCGCGGTGCGCGACCCCCTCGCCGCCGCCAATGCAGGCGTCGACCTCCCGGCACTCCCGAGCAATGGAATGACCAGTAGCGGGCTGACGGCGGCCGACTTCACCTCGGGGCAGATCTCGGCGGCGCGCCTGGACGACATGGACCGCCGGATCCTGTTCGCGATCTTCGATTCCGGGCTGTTCGACAATCCTCTGCCCGCGACCCCATCGGCCGAGGTCTCGACCCCCCAGCACCAGCAGGTGGCCACAGACGTCGCCGAGGCGGGCACGGTGCTGCTGAAGAACGACGGCGGCGTCCTGCCCCTGTCGAACCGAGACCGCAGAATCGCGCTGATCGGCCCAACCGGCAACGACGCCGTGTTCGTGACCGGCGGCTCGGCGGGCGTCCCCCTCGCCGCCGGCCAGGCGGTCACCCCCGCCCAAGGGATCACCGCCCGGGCGAGCCGGACCGGAGATACGGTCAACACCGTCCAGGGATCGGCGGGTGACGTGGCCTCGACGGAACTGGTTCCGTCCTCCGTCCTCACACCGAGCAGCGGAGCCGGCCCCGGGCTCACGGGCTCCTACTGGAGCAACGGCACGTTCAGCGGTGCGCCGGCGCTCACCCGGGTCGACCAGACCGTCGACCAAACAGGCGCCCCGCCGGCGCTGGGAACGCCGGCGCCGGCCGCGTGGTCCGCGAAGTGGACCGGAACGCTCACGCCGACCGAGACGGGCCTCTACCGGTTCACGGTCAGCGAGGCCGGGCTGGCCACGCTGCAGATCGGAAACCAGACGTTCGGGCCGGCCTACCGCGAGGCGACCCAGTTCATCGTCGGCCCGAACTACGTGCTCCAGGGCACCGTGGACCTCACGGCCAACACCTCCGTGCCGGTCGAGATCGACTACTCGAGCCGCTATGGGCTGTTCAGCCAGGAGATCCACTTCGCGTGGCAGCAGCCGTCCGAGTCCGGCATCCCGGCGGCGGTCGCGGCCGCCCGCAAGGCCGACGTCGCGATCGTGTTCGCCAATGACGCCCAGGGCGAGGGCATGGACCGCACGTCACTGGACCTCCAGGGAGATCAGAACGAGCTGATCGAAGCGGTGGCCCACGCGAACAGGAACACCGTCGTCGTCCTGAACACCGGCGGGCCGGTCCTGATGCCCTGGCTGGGCGACGTCCAGGGCGTGCTCGAGACCTGGTATCCGGGCCAGCAGTTCGGGACGGCGATCGCGGCGGTGCTGTTCGGCGACGCCAGCCCGGGCGGCCGGCTGCCGGTGACGTTCCCGGCGAGCAACGCGCAGGGCCCGGCGGCGGCCAACCCGCCGAACACCTACCCGGCCGACGCCAACGGGAACGAGAGCTACTCCGAGGGGCTCGACGTCGGCTACCGCTGGTACGACGCCACGGGGCAGCGGCCGCTGTTCCCGTTCGGCTACGGACTCTCGTACGAGCGCTTCGATGTGTCGGGCGCGCGCGCGCTCTACGACGCCCGCAGCGGGAACGCGTACGTGGTCGCCCGTGTCAAGAACGTCTCGTGGCGCGAGGGCCCGGCGACGGTCGAGTTGTTCCTTCAAGACCCCCCGTCCGCAAACGAGCCTCCCAAGCAACTCAAGGGCTACGCGCACGTCGATCTCGGACCCGGCCAGAGCCGGTTCGTGCTCTTCCGCCTCACCCCCGGCGACCTCGGCTACTACAACTCGGCGAAGGGCGGGTTCACCGTCGCCCCCGGGCGCTACACGGCGCTGCTCGGCACCTCATCGACCGACCTCGACACCCGCACCGCCTTCGACGTGGGCCGCTCCGGCGGTCGATAAGCCCGCATCTCAGCCGACCGCGGCGGCGTCCTCGACGCCGTCGCCACGGGTCGCGAGCGCCTCGGCGAGCTCCTCGCGCGAGTGGATATCGAGCTTCAGGTAGACGTGCCGCAGGTGGTACTCGATCGTCTTCGGACTGAGGAACAGGGTGGCCGCAGCCTCGCGGGTCGTCCGGCCCGCCGCCAGCAACAGCGCGATCTGTAGCTCCTGCGGCGTCAGCTCGTCGACCGTGCTCGGATCGCGCCGCCGCACGGTCTCGCCGGTCGCGGCGAGCTCGGTCCGCGCCTGCTCGGCCCAGGGACGGGCGTCAAGACGCTCGAACGCCTCGACCGCCAGGCGCAGCTGCTCGCGGGCGAGCACGCGATTGCGAGCGCGTCGCAGACGCTGCCCATACGCCAGCCGCGTCCGCGCGGTCTCGAATTCGTCGAGCGTGTGATCGTGGAGGCGTAGTGCGCGCTCGAACTCCTCGGCATGATCCTCATCGTCGGCCACGAGGCCGCGGGAGCGGAGGGCGCGGGCCAGCGACCACGGCTGCCCCTTGGCCTCTGCCGCGGTCATGAACTGGGCGGCGACGAGCCCGGCGTCGTTGCCACGCCCCAGCCGCACATAGGCGTCGACGAGCTCGGCCGCGGGCGAGAGATCGACGTCGGTGATGCCGAGCTCGCGCAGCAGCCGGCGCTGATCCTCGAAGTGCTCGGCCGCCTGCGTGGCATCGCCGAGACCGAGCGCGAGCTCGCCGAGCGCGGCGTGCGCCCACACCTCCCCCAGCCGCGCTCCGAGCTCGACTCCCAGCTGGATCGCCTCGGCGGCCAGCGCTTGGGTCTCGGTCTCGCGGCCGCGCCGGGCCTGGAGCCAGGCGAGGCCGGCCAGGCCGAGGACGAGATCGGTGCGCTGATCGGTCTCGCGCGCGAGGCCGATCGCTTCCTGGTAGGTGGCCTCGGCGACCGCCCAGCGGTCGGAGGTCGCCTGGTCGCGAGCGAGCAGGAACAGCACCGACGGAAGCTCGCCGATCGCCGCGCGGGCCCGCGCCACCTGCAGCGCCTCGGCGAGCATCGAGCGGCCCACGTTGGCCTTGCGCAGGAAGATCGGGGCGAACGCCAGCCACACGAGCAGCCGGTTGTCATCCCTGAGCTCGGGCGCGCTGTCGGCCAGTGCGATCGCGCGATGGAGCGCCTCGGCGCCGGCAGCCGCGTCGTCGGCGAGGACCCGCGCCATCCCGAGCGCCGTCTCCGCCATGAAACGCGAGCGGACCGAGGCGTCGTCGGTCAGCGCGGCATGGGCGCGTTCGGCCGCGGCCAGCATGTCCGCGGCGTTGCCCGCGGTAAAGCAGGCCCCCGCTGCCTCGGCGAGCATCGCGACAGCGCGCTCTGGATCGGCGCGCGTCGCCGCCGTGGTCAGGATTTCATAGCCGCGCAGCACCGGCCCTCGGCGGGTCGTGATGTAGCCGGCGAGGTGGTCGATCGCGACGACCGTGGCCGGATCGGCGGTGGACCCGCGGGCCTCCTCGAGTAGCGCGCCGGCGCGGTCGACGAGCCCCGCGTTCCATCCGGCCTCGGCGGCTTCGAGCAGGAGCCGAGCTCGGCGCTCGCCGTCTCGCGCGAGTCTCGCGGCACGCTCGAATGCGGCCGACGCCGTGGGGTAGGAGCTTCGGTCGCGGCTGCGCTCACCGGCCTGCTCGAGCGCCGCCGAAGCCGCGTCGTCCGTGCCGACGGCCGCTGCGGCGAGGTGCCACGCGCGGCGATCGACGTCCCGATCGGGCAGCGCGGCGGCGAGTGCACGGTGGGCCGCGCGACGCTCCTCGACGGGAGCGGCAGCGTAGACCGCCGACCGGGCGAGTGGGTGGCGGAACTCGACCGACCCCGGCTTCAACGTCACGAGCCCGCCCGCTTCGGCGACCGCGAGCGTGCCGAGATCGACTCCGAGCCGATCCGCCGCCCGCTCGAGCATCGGCAGATCGCCGCTCTCGCTGGTCGCCGCCAGCACCAGTGCGCGGCGAGCGCTCTCGTCGAGTCCGCCGTACCGCCGCAGGAAGGCATCCGAGATGCGCGCCGACACGAGCACCGGCGCGCCTTCGGGAGCGAGCGCCACATCGAGGGCGTCGGCGGCGAGCTCGATCAGCGCGAGCGGGTTGCCGGCGGTGGCTCCGTGCAGCCGCTCGGCCGCCGCCGGACTGAGGCCGCCCAACAAGGTCGCGGCTTCACCGCTCGTGAGACCCCCCACCCGGAGCGTCGGCAGGTCGGCCCCGTCGAGCAGCGATGGATCACCTTCGCGCACCGCGATCAGCACCGCAATCGGGTCCGCCACCAGCCGGCGAAACGCGAACAGCAGCGCCTGGGCACTCGATCCGTCGAGCCAGTGGGCGTCGTCGACGAGCACCACGACGGGTCCGTCCTCGGCGTAGGCCGCGAGCAGGCTGAGCGTGGCCGCGCCGACCGCGAACCGTTCCTGCGAGGGCCCGCGCCGGAGCGCGAGCGCACCCTCGAGCGCGACCGCCTGCGGCTCGGGAATCCGGTCGCGCATGACCAGCGCGGGCCGAAGTAGCTCGAGCAGCGCGGCGAACGGAATCTGCGCCTCGGACTCGATTCCGCGGGCGCGAAGGAGCCGCATTCCGCCGGCCTGCTCGGCGGCGTGATCGAGCAGCACGGTCTTGCCGATTCCCGCTTCTCCGACCAGCGCAAGCGTCGCGCTGGCGCCCGAACGCGCGCTCTGGAGCGCGCGCTCTATCTCGTCGCGCTCGCGCTCACGACCAACCAGCATCGCCCGTCCCCACATCCCCGATGCGACGCCCAGGAGGCTCCCCGAACACTAGGGGCCCCCCGGAAGCGAGCTTGACCATCCCGACCTTAGCCTCGCCAAAAACCAACATCAGGAGGGAATTGTGAGCACAATTGAGCAGCCCGTCGAGGTCGATGGCGACAAGCTCATGCAGTTCGTGTTCCGCGCGGTCGACGAAGTCGGCGCGACGTTGAACGCGGCGCTCGTGGTGATGGGCGACAAGCTCGGCTGGTACCGGGCACTCGCCGGGACCGGCGGGCTCTCGCCCTCGGACCTCGCCGAGCGCACGGGCTCCTCCGAACGGTACGTCCGGGAGTGGCTAAACGCCCAGGCGGCGGGCGGGTTCGTCAGCTATGACCCCGACAGCGGTCTCTATAGCCTGCCCCCGGAGCAGACCGTCGCGCTCACCGATCCGAGCAGCCCGGCCTACCTGCCCGGCCTATTTCAGACCGCGGTCGGCTCCATCCTCGACTACCCGCGGATCGCCGAGGTGGCCCGTAACGGCGCGGGATTCGGCTGGGGCGAGCACGTGCACGACGTCCACGAGGGCTGCGAGCGCTTCTTCCGCCCGAGCTACAACGCCCACCTCGTCGCCGAGTGGCTGCCGGGGCTCGACGGCGTGATCGACAAGCTGGAGCGCGGAGCGCTCGTCGGGGACATCGGTTGTGGCCACGGCGCATCGACGATCCTGATGGCCGAGGCCTTCCCGAACTCCAAGTTCGTCGGCTCGGACTATCACGACGGCTCGATCGAGACCGCGCGCCAGCGCGCCAAGGAGGCCGGCGTCGCCGATCGGGTGAGCTTCAACGTCGAGCCCTCGACTGCCTACAGCGGGACCGGCTACGACCTCATCACGATGTTCGACTGCCTCCACGACATGGGCGACCCGGTCGGCGCGGCTCGCCACGTCCTCTCCACGCTCAAGCCCGATGGCACCTGGATGATCGTCGAGCCGAACGCGGGCGACCGTGTCGAGGACAACCTCAACCCAGTCGGCCGGACGTACTACGGCTTCTCGACGCTGCTGTGTACACCCGCGTCGCTCTCGCAGGACGTCGGCCTCGCCCTCGGGGCGCAAGCAGGCGAGGCGCGAATCCGCGACGTGGTGGAGGCGGGCGGTTTCACCCGTTTCCGCCGCGCCGCGGAGACACCGTTTAATCTCGTTTTCGAAGCGAGACGGTGACCGGAACGACAGCACCTGTGGCGGTGCCCGCGAGCCCCGGGGGACTCGCGGGCGCCACCGCGCCCGCACAGAGCCGCGCGCGATACCCCGACGAGGACGGGTACGTCGAACGCGACGGGGTCCGCATCTTCTGGGAGCGGTACGGCGAGGGCGAGAGAACCGTGCTGCTGCTGCCGACGTGGTCGATCGTCCACTCGCGCTTCTGGAAGTTCCAGATCGCGTACCTGGCGCGCCACTGCCGCGTCGTTACGTTCGACGGGCGGGGCAACGGCCGCTCCGACCGGCCGGTCGGAGCCGCGGCGAACAGCAACGACGAATTCGCCGCCGATGCGCTCGCGGTGATGGACGCCACGGGAACCGACCGCGCGACGCTGGTGACCCTCTCGTGCGGGGCCCTCTGGGGGACGATCCTCGCCGCCCATCACCCCGAGCGGGTGGACGGCATCGTCTACATGGGCCCGGCTGTCCGGCTCGCCCCCGGCTACCCCGAGCGCGACGTCCCCTTCGACGAGCCGCTCGACACCGATGAGGGGTGGGCCAAGTACAACAGCTTCTACTGGAAGCGGGACTACCCCGGCTTCCTCGAGTTCTTCTTCGCCAAGTGCTTCAACGAGCCGCACTCGACCAAGCAGATCGAGGACGCGATCGCCTGGGCGCTCGAGACGACGCCCGAGACGCTCGCGGACACCACCCGCGGCATCGCGTTCCCGCGCGAGGAGGACTTCGGCGAGATGTGCGCGCGTGTCCACTGCCCGGTGCTCGTTATTCACGGCGACGCCGATCAGGTCCGGCCGCTGAGGCAGGGTCAGGCGCTGGCGGAGGCGACGGGCGGCGAACTCGTAACGCTCGAGGGCGCCGGCCACATCCCGAACGGCCGCGATCCGGTGAAGATCAACCTGCTCCTGCGCGATTTCATCTGCCCGCCGCGGCCACCGCACCGGTGGAGGCGCGCGGCGTGCCGACCCAAGCGGGTGCTCTACCTGTCCTCGCCGATCGGCCTTGGGCACGCGCGCCGCGACGTGGCGATTGCCGATGAGCTTCGAAAGCGCCACCCCGGCCTGGAGATCGACTGGCTCGCGCAGCACCCGGTGACCGAGGTGCTCGCCGCGCACGGCGAGCGGATTCACCCCGCCAGCGCCGAGCTCGCCGGCGAATCGCCCCATATCCAATCCGAGGCGAGCGAGCACGAGCTGAACGTGTTCGGGGCGTTCCGAAGGATGGACGAGATCCTTGGGTCGAACTTCATGGTGTTCGAAGACCTGGTCCGCGAGGAGCGCTACGACCTGTGGATCGGCGACGAGGCATGGGAGCTCGACTACTTCCTGCACGAGAACCCCGAGCTGAAGACGAGCCCCTATGCCTGGCTCAGCGACTTCGTCGGCTGGCTCCCGATGCCCGAGGGCGGCGAGCGCGAGGTCGCGCTGACTGCCGACTACAACGCCGACATGATCGAGCAGATCACGCGCTATCCGCGCGTCCGCGACCTGTCGCTGTTCGTCGGCGACCCGGAGGATGTGGTGTCAGAGAGGTTCGGCGACGGCCTGCCGCCGATCCGCGAATGGACCGAGCAGCACTTCCGCTTCACCGGCTACATCACCGGGTTCGATCCCGCGACGGTCGCCGATCGGGAGTCGTTGCGCGACGCGCTCGGCTACGGCGCGGACGAACGGGTGTGCATCGCCACCGTCGGCGGCTCGGGCGTCGGCGAGGACCTGCTGAGGCGCGTGATCGCGAGCTTCCCGGCCGCCAAACGGCTCGTCCCGGGGCTGCGGATGGTCGTCGTCGCCGGGCCGCGGATCGATCCCGACACGCTCTCCGTCGCGGTCGACGACGGACTCGAGATCCGGCCGTACGTCCACGAGCTCTACCGCCACCTCGCGGCCTGCGACCTCGCGATCGTCCAGGGCGGCCTGACCACGACGATGGAGCTGACCGCCAACCGGCGCCCCTTCATCTACTTCCCGCTCGCGCGCCACTTCGAGCAGAACCTCCACGTCCGCCACCGGCTCGAGCGCTACCGCGCGGGACGCCGGATGGTCTACCGCGACTCGCCCCCGGGCGCGATCGCCGCGGCGATCGCCGAGGAGATCGATCGCCCCGTCGACTATCTGCCGGTGGCGACCGACGGCGCGGAGCGCGCCGCCGGCCTGATCGCCGACCTGCTCTAGACGGCGCGCAGAAAAATGAGCGGCGGCCTCGGAGGCCGCCGCTCGTGTGGTGCCGCGTGCACTGCTGAAGCGTGGCGGGGCAGGCCTAGCGCTTCGCCGCGGCCCCTTGGGGGCACTGAGACCCGCTGGTTCCCGTCGTTGTCGATGTCGACGAGGACGGCTGGGCGATCAGTTCGACCTTGAACCAGGTCGCTCCTGCATTTGAGATGCCGAGCACGGCGCTTTGCACCATCGCGCCGGGCACGAGTGCCGACGTGGAACACGCCTGGTTGGGTCCGTTGTCGTCATCGCCCTGATCGTTTCCTCCCTGATCCCAACCACCGCCGCCGCCCCAATTGCGATTGCGGCTCCACATGCCGGTCTGGCCGGGAGTGATGCACACGAGGTCGGTGTTGTCCGTGACCGTGCCGCTGGCGGTGTTGCCGTCATTGGCCTTGATCGTGAGCACGCCGTTCGTGAACGAGACGACCGTGGCCGTCGCTGCCGGCGCGTTCTGGCTCGCGGACTGCGCCTGGTCGCCGAAGAACCGCTTGTGGTGGAAGCGAGCGTGATGGTGGTGGCGGCCGTGGGCAAGCGCCGTCGCCGGGGCGATCGCCAGCACCGCGCAACTCGCGACGGCGATCAGGAACATCCTCCTCATCGGCTTGTACCTCCTTGCGCCGATCCCCCACCTCCGGACGCCTTGTTGGGGACGTGTGCCTGTGAAGAGACGCCTGCTCGCGAAAGGTCACGCACGAATTGACCTTTGGCGAAGCTTGGTTGAGAAACGCGGTTTCTCGAGCCGGCTCAGCTCAGTGGTCCCGGCCACGGCCGAAGCCAGCGTCGAAGCCCCGAGCACCCGCCCGGCCACCGCCGGCGTCGAAGCCCCGGCTCCGACCACCGCCGTCCCGCCCTCGGAGGCTCGCATCCATCGCGCGGACGCCCGCGTCCTTCCGGCGGCCGCCCGACCCACCCGCGTCGTGCCGCGCGGGCTGCCACGCCGTCCGCATCATGTACTCAGGCCTACGGTCCGACCGAAGGCGATGCGCGCCGACCGGGGTCGACGCCGCCCGCGATGGTCGCGCGATCGGGTGGTACACGACGCGCGTAACGTCTAAGACCGGTCAGGTCGGCGTGTGTTGGTAGCTAACAGTGCCGCCGCCGGCTAACCGAACGCGGCCACGGCGGCCGCACACACCTCGTGATCCTGGTCGGGCGTGCCGCCGCTGATGCCCACGGCGCCGACGACGGTCTCGTCGTCCTTCAGCGGGATCCCGCCGGCGAAGATGATCACGCCCTGGTTCGAGCCCTCGATCCCGAACAGTGGCTGACCCGGCTGCGCCATCTCGGCGAGATCGCGCGTCGGCATGTCGAACGCCCTGGCCGTGTACGCCTTGCTCTGGGCGATGTCGATCGAACCGAGCCAGGCGCCGTCCATCCGCGAGAACGCCGTGAGGTTGTTGCCCGCGTCGACGACCGCGATGTTCATCGGAACCCCGATGTCGTCGGCCTTGGCCCGAGCCGCGCCGATGATCGTCTGAGCCTGATCCAGCGTCACGCTGCCGTTCCTAGTAGCCACGTTGCCCTCCTTCAAGTGTTTTCCGCGCCGTCTTCCATGACGTACCCCAGATCGACGGCGCAAATCCGGCCGCGGCGGCCGGCGGACCGGCTACGTGCCGACTTCGAGCAGCTCGGCCTCTTCGACCTCGGCCAGGTCCGCCTTGTAGTAGTACTTCCCGCCACGCAGCCAGGACGCGATCGCCGCGACCACGCAACAGCCCGCGGCGAAGTAGAAGACGGTGTGGATCCCCTTGGCGAACGGGTGCGAGACCAGCGTCGGGAAGAACTTGTGGCCGGTGAGATACGCCGCCGTCGCGGGGTGCAGGTGCGGGAGCGTCGGCGCCAGCAGGGTCCCGACGGGGTTGTAGCCGAGGAACGACGCGAACAGGCTCCCGACCGGCGGGAGCTTCGACACGCGAAGCGCGTCAGGATGCGGAACGCCGTGCGACGCGAGCCCGTGGTAGAGGACCGCCGGCAGCGTGGAGGACAGCCCGACGATGATCAGGCTGAAGAACACACCGATCGAGAGCACCGATGCCGAGTTCTGGAACGTCGCGGCCATGCCGGCGCCCGACCCTCGCTGGTCGGGCGGGAGGCTGTTCATGATCCCGGTCAGGTTCGGGGCCGCGAACAGACCCATGGCGGCGCCGATCAGGAGGATCACGAGCGCGAACTCCCAGTAGGTGAAGTTGATCGGGAGCGCGATCAGCAGCAGGAACCCGATCGCGGACCCGATCATTCCGCCGGTGGCGAAGGGTCGCGCGCCGAAGTGGTCGGCGAGCCGCCCGGAGATCGGCCCGGCGATCAAGAACCCCACCGACAGCGGCAGCATGTAGATGCCGGCCCACAGCGGCGTGTCCTCGAAGCTGTAGCCGTGCAGCGGCAGCCAGATGCCCTGGAGCCACAGGATCAACATGAACATCAGACCGCCGCGCGACAGCGCCGCCAGGAACGTGGCCACGCTTCCGCCGCTGAACGCCCGGATCTTGAACAGGTCGAGCCGGAACATCGGCGAGGCTACGCGGCGCTCGATCAACACGAACGCGCCGAGCAGCACGATCCCGCCGGCCAGCGCCGCGATCACCCCCGGGGCCGTCCACCCCATGTTGTGCCCGCCGTACGGCAGGATCCCGTAGGTGATCCCGACGAGCACCGCGATCAGCCCCAGCCCGAAGGTGATGTTGCCCCACCAGTCGATCTTGGCCGGCGTCCGGATCCCCCGCTCCTCGAGTTTCAGATAGGCCCACACCGTCCCGAACAGACCGAACGGCACCGACACCAGGAACACGAGCCGCCAGGCGACGGGAGCGAGCACGCCCCCGAGCACGAGCCCGATGAACGAGCCGGCGATTGCGGCGACCATGTTGATCCCGAGCGCGAGCCCGCGCTCCTCCGCGGGGAACGCATCGGTGAGGATCGCCGACGAGTTCGCCATCAGGAACGACGCGCCGATCCCCTGGACGACACGCATCACGATCATCCACATCGCGCCTGAGCTTCCCTGCAGCCACGTCACCGACAGCAGGATCGAGCCCGCGGTGAAGATCGCGAACCCGAGGTTGTACATCCGCACCCGCCCGAACATGTCTCCGACGCGCCCGAGGCTCACCACGAGCACCGCCATCACCACCATGAACCCGAGCAGCATCCACAGCAGGTAGCTGGTGTTCGACGGGATCAGCGGGTTCAGGTGGATCCCGCGGAAGATCGCCGGGAGCGCGATGATCACGATCGACTGGTTGATCACCGCCATCGAGATCCCGAGCGTCGTGTTCGACAGCGCGATCCACTTGTAGTGATCGGGACGCGCCGGCGGCGGCCCGCCGTTCGCCCCCACGACCGCACTCACCGCGAAAGCCTCGCGATCAAACGATCGAGGATCTCGACCGCGGCCGCGAGCGTCTCGACCTCGTCGTCGTCGAGCATCGCCATCTCTTCGTGCAGGAGCGCCCGGTACTCCGCCCGCAGCTGTTCGAACACCTCCGAGCCGACCGGCGTGAGGCTTACCAGCACCGCCCGGCGATCGCTCGGGTCGGGAACCCGCTTGACCCACCCACGCTCCTCCAACCGGTTCACCAGCAACGTGATCGCCGGCTGGGTCACGCGCTCCTCGGCCGCCAGCTCCGTGATCCGGCGCGGGGCCTCGCGCAGATTGCGCAAGACGCCGACCTCGGTACGCGATACGCACACGCTCGTCCGGGTAAGGAACAATCGCGACAGCGCCGCGCTGCGCTGTGGGAGCGCCTCCGCGATGTCGTCGAGCTGGCTGCTTCGGCGGTCGACGCTGGAGGGCTCCATGAGGCGCTTATATTAGCGACTAATGCGACTCCGCCCCCTCCTCTGGCACCTACCGGTGTCCCACTACAGCGAGAAGGTCCGCTGGGCGCTCGACCACAAACAGATCGCCCACGACCGCCGGGCATTGATCGGCGGCCTCCACATCCCGATCGCCTTGATGATCACGCGCGGGCACAGCTACACGCTGCCCATCCTCGAGCTCGGCGGTCGCATCATCGGCGACTCGACCGAGATCATCGCCGCCCTCGAGGAGGCCCACCCCCAGCACCCCCTCTATCCGGAAGACCCCGGCGAGCGCCAGCGCGCGCTCGCGCTCGAGGACTGGTTCGACCACCACCTCGGCCCGGACATCCGGCGGTACGTGTTCCATGCGCTGCGCGGGGACCAGGCGCTGTTCGACGAGCTGGCCGCCTCTCAGATTCCCCCGGCGGTGCGCCGGTACCGCCGGGTCGCGGGCGCCTACGGCCGGACGTTCACCGGCGTGCGCTACCGGACCGCGAGTAACAAGCAGGCAGACGAGGCGCTGAAGGGGGTCACCGCGGCGTTCGACCGCCTCGAGTCGGAGCTCGGCGACCGGCAGTACCTCGCCGGCGACCGCTTCACGGTCGCCGACCTCACCGCGGCGTCGCTGTTCTACCCGCTCGTGCTCCCGCCCGAGGGGCCGCTCCAGATGGCGCTACCCCCGGCGATCGCGGAGATCCACCCCTCGCTCAGCCGGCGCCGCGGCTATCTCTGGGTTGAACAGATGTTCGCCCGCCACCGCCGAGCCGACGCTCAGGCCCGGCTCTCGCCCAGATAGCTCGCGGTCAGCAGCGCGCTGTCCGCGCGCAGTCGCTCGGCGCTGTCGCTGGCCACGAGCTCGCCGTGGGAGAGCACGTAGCCGCGGTCGGCGATCTCGAGCGCGAGGTGTACGTGCTGCTCGACGAGCAGCACCGCGGTCCCATGCGTCGAGGCGAACTCGCGGACCACCGGCAAGAGCCGCTCGACGATCACCGGCGCGAGCCCGAGGCTGAGCTCGTCGAGCAGGAGCAGCCGCGGCTGCCGGCTGAGCGCCCGCGCGATCGCCAGCATCTGCTGCTCCCCGCCTGACAGCAGCCCCGCGCGGCGGCCCCGCAAGTCGCGCAACGCGGGGAAATGGGCGAACGCGGCGTCGAGCTCCGGCCCCTCGCGCACGCCATCGAGCCGGAAGTGCTCGGCCACCGTGAGCCCATAGAAGATCCCGCGCCCCTGCGGGACGTGCACGACCCCGCGGCGAACCCGCGCGGTCGGGGAGACGTCCGCGAGGTCGTCGCCCTCGAGCCGAACCAAGCCTCCCATCGGCTTGAGGAGCCCCGAGATCGCCCGCAGCGTCGTCGTCTTGCCGGCGCCGTTCGCCCCGATCAGCGCGACGACCTCCCCGGCCGACACCGACAGCGTCAGGTCACGCACGACCGCGGCGCGGTCGTAACCCGCGCTGAGCTGCTCGAGCGAGAGCGTCGCGCCGCTCACGAGCCGCCGTCTCGGCCCGGTGGCAGCGCTCGCGCCGGCGACCACGGCTCTCCGACCTCGAGCGGCCAGCGTGGTGACGGGAGCGTCGCTGAAGCCTCGACGGAACCGTTCGGGCCGGCCGTCCGGGCCGCATCCCGCCGGAATTCACGCGGCGAGCAGCCGTACGCCTGCCGGAACAGCCGGCTGAAGTGCGGCGCGCTCGGAAGCCCCCACCGGCTGGCGATCGCCGAGATCGGCTGATCGGCGAACGCGGGGTCGATCAGGTCGCGCCGGCAGCGGTCGAGCCGCGCCGAGCGGATGAAGTCGCAGACCCGGAGCCCCTCGGCCTCGAACACGCGGTGCAGATACCGGGTCGAGATGAAGCAGGCGCGCGCGAGCTCCTCGGGGTTCAGCGTCGGATCGCCGAGCCGCGCCTCGATGTACGCCTGGGCATGGATCAAGAGCTCGGCCGTCGACCGCGGGCGCGGAACCCGGGTAGCGTCGAGGTCGACGTAGAGCCGGCGGACGAGGTCGATCACGTGCTCCGCCAGGCCGGTGTCGCCGTTGGCGATACTGCCGTCGGCGAGGCCGTTGGCGGCCTCGCAGAAGAAGCGGGCCGCCAGCCGTGGGAGCCCGGCGCTGCCGGGAATGGTCACCGCGGTAAGGCGCGAGACCTTGCCGGCGTGCTTTCCGAGCGTCGCCTTGGGAAGCCGCAAGACGAGCAGATCGAATGGCGCGTCGGCCCGGAAGATCGCCGGGTGTGAGGTGTCGTAGCTCGTGATGTCGCCCGGGCCCAGCGTCGTCGCCCGGTGCTGCTGGGCGCCATGCAGCCGGCCCCTGAGCAGCAGCGACAGGTGCAGGCACTCCGGGTCCGCGGCGGCGATGTCCCTCGGCGTTCGCCGCATCGTGTTGGGCCCCGCCGTGATCCGGTACACGCCGATCGACCCGAGATGGTCGGCCCACATCCGCGCCCAGAACCGGTCGTTGGAGTCGGTCCCGATGTGCAGCGGGTGGTAGGCATCGCAGGACGACTTCGCCCAGAACTCGACTCGATCCTGTGCCGCCACCGCGTTGGTGTCGATCAGCAACGTCATCGCGTGCGCCAGAACAGCTCCGTGGCTAGTACAGCGGCCGTCTCTCCCTCGAATGATTGGGCTGCCGGGGCGCACTCTACTACCGGTTGCGGGACCTTTTCACGAGTGCTCCGTTGGGATTCGGTAAGGCAGTTATCGATCAGCGCACACCCAGCACCCCCGGTTTGCGCGTGCGCGCACACCTAACCCGCGCCGCAACCCCCGGACACCAACGCGCGCCTAGCATCGCCACCGTCTTCACAAGTCGAGCCCATGCCAGGGAGGAGGAGTGGACATGGACCGAATCCTTGCGACCCACACCGGAAGCCTGATCCGGCCGCCAGACCTACTGGCGTTTCTCGCCGCTAAGGAACGAGGCCAGCCGACCGACGAGGAGGCCTACCAAAAGACCCTGCGCGCGGCCGTCGACGACATCGTCGACAAACAGGTCGAGGTGGGAATCGACGTCCCCGACGACGGCGAGATGGGCAAGGCCAGCTGGATCACCTACCTGTACGAGCGCGTGAGCGGGCTCGAGGTGCGCCCGGTCCAGCTCGAGGGCGGAACGATGTATCCCCCAAGTCGCGACCGTCAGGCGTTCCCCGGCGCCTACGCCGCGATGGACGCGCTCGAGAACGCGAGCGTCAGCGAGTCGAACGCGGCCGCCTCGAGCGCAATGCCCGACGAGGAGGCTGCGGCGTCCGGCGAGGGGGTGGCCTGGGTGTGCACCGGCCCCCTGACCTACGACCGCGCCGCGGTCGACCGGGACATCGCGAACTTCAAGGCAGCCCTGGCCGAGCACGAGCACGACATCGTCGACGGCTTCCTGCCGGTGGTGGCGCCGGCCAGCGCGTACTGGCTCCAGAACGAGCACTACGCCGACGAGGAGGAGTTCATGTTCGCCCTGGCCGACGTGTTGCGCGAGGAGTACCGCGCGATCGTCGACGCCGGGTTGCTGGTGCAGGTCGACGACGCGGTGATGATGCACGAGGCCGACACGATGATGTCGCGTGGGCAATCGTGGGACGACTACCGGCGCTGGGCCGACCTGCGCGTGCGCGCGCTCAACCATGCGCTCGAGGGCCTGCCCGAGGACCGCGTCCGCTACCACGTGTGCTGGGGCAGCTGGCACGGCCCGCACGCGTTCGACCCGGAGCTCAAGGACATGGTCGACCTGATCCTCGCCGTGAACGCCGGCACGTACGCGATGGAGCAGGCCAACGCCCGGCACGAGCACGAATGGCGGCTGTGGGAGGAGGTGCCCCTACCCGAGGGCAAGAAGTTGATCCCGGGGGTCGTTACCCACCACACGAATGTGATCGAGCACCCGGAGCTCGTGGCGCAGCGGCTCGTCCGCCTCGCCAATGTGGTCGGCAAGGAGAACGTGCTCGCCGGCACCGACTGCGGCTTCGCGCAGGGGGCGTTCATCGAGCGTGTGCACCCCGAGATCCAGTGGGCGAAGCTCGCGGCGCTCGCGGAAGGGGCGCGTTTGGCTTCGCGGGAGTTGTGGGGCGCGGCGGCCGCGGTCTGATCGACCTCGACGGCGAAGCGCATGACATTTCACAAGGAGAGGAACGTGACCATGAAGGCGCGTACAACGGGGTGGCTCGGAGTGGTGGCGGCGCTTGCCACTCTGATCGTGGCGGCCGGCTGCGGCAGCAGCAGTAGTAGCTCGACCTCATCGGCCGCAGCGGCGGCGCCCAGCTCGAGCTCGACCAGCGCGAGCACCACCACACCGGCCACCACCGCCGGCAGCGGCGGCGCCGGCGCACAGTCGGTGACGAACTACCTGAGCTACGTCGACGGCAAGGCCGGCGCAGCCAACCCGTCGCTACCGCCGGTGACGATCGGCTTCGTCAACCAGCAAGGCGGCTCGCAGACGATCGGACCGCTGGCGACCACAGGAGCACAGATCGCCGTCAAGTACATCAACACCGAGCTCGGCGGCATCGGCGGCCACCCCCTCAAGCTGAGCACCTGTTTCATCCGCTCGGCCGAGGAGGAAGGCACGACGTGCGGACAGCAGTTCCTGGCGAACAAGTCGATCTCGGTGATCGACGAGGGCGCGGTGGCGATCGGCGATCAGTCGTTGCAGTCCACGATCGGCACGGCCAAGCCGGTGATCGTGGGAGTCGCCGTCACCCCGCTCGACGGAGTCAAGAAGACCAACGTCGTCCTGTTCGGCGACGCCACCCATGTACTCGGCCCATTCGGGACGTACGCCAAGGACGTCCTGCACGCCAAGACCGCGGCGCTCGTGTATCCGAACATCGCCGGCATCACCGAAGGGGCAACGGCGATCGCCGACGGCCTCCAGAAGTCCGGAGTCAAGGTCAAGAAGGTCGGCTACAGCGAGAGCCAGACCGACCTGATCGGTCCGCTGACCGAGGCGGGCGCGCAGACCGCCGACATGGTCATTCCCTACAGCGATTCTTCGGGCTGCGTGAACCTCGCCAAGGGCCTTAAGCAACTGGGCATCACCGACACAAAGAAGATCGTGTCCGCGCCGCTGTGCCTGAACGGACAGGTGGCGGCCGGCCTGGGCGGCGACTTCCCGATCTGGAGCTACGCGATCGCCAGTTCCCTGTACGGCGATCCAACCGACCCCGGGATGCCGGCGTACATGAAGGTGATGGCCAAGTACGGGACTCCCGCGGTCGCTCCCGACCCATGGGTGATCGTCACCTTCGGCCAGATTCTCACCACCGCCCGGTTCCTGAACGAGCTCGGCTACGGCAACATCACGCCGACCGCGGTGCTCGACAAGGCGAAGGCATTCACGGGTCCGGTCGCCCTCGGCGCGCCGGCACTGCAGTGCGGCAAGTACCCGTCCGCGCCGGGCATCTGCAACGACAGGACGCAGTTCTTCCTCTACAAGGGAAAGCACGCCTTCGTCAAGACGGCGGGATGGCTCCAGCCGCCTTCATGAGCGAAAGAATGGTGGCCCCTCACCGACGCCGTCAAGGTTCGTGAGGGGCCACTGACGTGCAGCAGATCCTGCTTTTCACCCTGCTCGGGCTCGGCTCGGGTGCGCTGATCGCGGGCATCGCGCTCGGCGTAGTTCTGACCTACCGCGGCTCGGGGATCATCAACCTTGCCACCGGCGGCATGGCGATGTTCGCCGGCTACGCCTTCTGGGCGTTGACGACGGATCTGCTGCACCTGTCGACGGTGCCGGCGCTGCTGATCAGCCTGGTGATCGTGCTGGCGGCCGGCGCGGCGGTCGAACTCGTCGCGTTCCGGCCGCTCCGCACGGCGCCACCGCTGGCGAAGCTCGTCTCCTCGCTCGGGGTGCTGCTCGTGCTCCAGGCATCGATGCTGCTCGCGTTCGGCACCACCGAGCAGCCGGAGCCGAACGTGCTGCCGCAGAACACGGTGCATCTGCTCGGCGCCGTGATCCCCGTCGACCGGTTCATCCTCACCGGGATCGTGATCGTGCTCGCCGCGGCGCTTGCGGCGCTATACCGGTTCACGCAGTTCGGGCTTCAGACCCGGGCGGCTTCCGAGAACGAGGTCACGGCGATCCTCGGTGGCCTGTCGCCGAACCGGCTGTCGATGATCAACACGCTGCTCGCCTCGGTGATCGCGGGCGGCATGGGGATCCTGGCGGCATCGATCACACAGCTCGACACGGAGACGCTGCCACTCCAGATCGTGCCCGCGCTCGCCGCCGCGCTGCTGGCGGGTTTCACCTCGTTCGGAATCGCGTGCGCCGCCGGCATCGGCCTCGGGATCATCGGCTCGCTGATCCAGTACGTGACGAGCCTGTCCTGGTTTCCGACGTCGGGCGGCGTCGCGTTACCGGGCGTGTACGAGCTCGTGGTGTTCATCCTGATCGTGTTGTTCATGTACCTGCGCGGTGCGAGCCTGCCCAGCCGCGGGGAGCTCGTCGAGCAGCGCCTCCCCGAGGCCCCGCGCCCCCGCAAGCTGGCCGTGACCGCGCCCGTGGTGGCTGCGGTATGCGCCGTTGCGCTCGTGGTGCTCCCGTTCGACTTCCGCGAGGCGCTGGTGAACACGATGATCGGAACGCTGATCGCGCTGTCGCTGGTCGTGATCACGGGCTACGTGGGTCAGATATCGGTGGTGCAGCTGACGCTCGCCGGCGTGTCGGGCTTCGCGATCTCCCATCTCGCGGTGAACGCCGGCATCGCGTTCCCGATCGCGCCGCTGCTCGGCGCCGGCGCGGCCCTGATCCTCGGCCTGATCACGGCGGCCTCGGCGCTGCGCGTTCGGGGGGTGAGCCTCGCCGTGGTCACGCTCGCGGCGGTCGTGGCGATCACGAACTTCGGATTCGTCAACACCACCTGGGGCGGCGGCCAGACGGGCTCACCGGTGCCAGAGCCGAGGCTGTTCGGACTCGATCTGGGACCGCGCGCCGGCTTCCGCGGACTCGACGGAAACCTCCCGAGTCCGGTGTTTGGATGGGTCGTGCTGGCGGTGGTCGTGGCGATCTGCATCGTGGTCGGCCTCGTGCGCCGGGGGACCCTCGGACAGCGCATGCTCGCGGTGCGCTCCAACGAGCGCGCGGCCGCGGCGGCGGCGATCGACCCGCGCGCGGTCAAGTTCATCGCGTTCGGGATCAGCTCGGTGATCGCCGGCCTCGCCGGCGCGCTGTACGCGTACAACTTCAGCTCGGTCAGCGCCGACCGGTTCGATCCGTTCACCGCGCTCAGCCTGATCGCGTTCGCGTACGCCGGGGGCATCACGCTGATCTCGGGAGCGGTGTTCGCGGGCCTGATCTCGACTCAGGCGCTGTTCCCGTACGCGCTCGACAAGTGGTTCGGACTGAGCGGCAACTGGTTCCTCTTGTTCGGCGGCGCGATCCTGATCATCACGCTGATCCAGAACCCCGAGGGCGTCGCCGGCGCGTTCTACAAGAAGACGCACAAGCGACCTCCGATCCGGCCGCCAGAGCCGGTGTCTGTTGATGGGGGTCTCGCTGCGCTCGACGTCCGGCCGGATGGCTCCGCGGCCGGCGCGATCAGGCGAGGCACGGACGCCGAGCGCGCCGCGCCGGTTCTCACCGTCCGCGACCTGTCCGTCTCGTTCGGTGGCGTCCACGCCCTCGAGAGCGTCGACCTCGAGGTCCGCGACGGCGAGCTCGTCGGGCTGATCGGGCCGAACGGCGCCGGCAAGACCACGCTGATCGACGCGGTCACCGGGTTCGTCCCGTTCACGGGACGGGTCGAGCTCGACGGCGAGGACATCACATCGCTGTCCGCCCACCAGCGGGCGCGGAAGGGACTCGCGCGGACGTGGCAGAACACCGACCTGTTTGACGACCTCGAGGTCGGCGAGAACGTGGCGGTGGCGGCCGCTCCCGATACCGACCCCGAGCGCGTGCTCGGTTTGGTCGGACTCGACTGGGCCGCCGGCGCGATGCCGGATCAGCTCTCGGAGGGAGCGCGCAAGCTGGTCGGCGTCGCGCGCGGACTGGCCGGCAACCCACGTTTGCTGTGCCTCGACGAGCCTGCCGCCGGACTCGACTCGCGCGAGAGCGAGGAGCTCGGCCGCGCCCTTCGCGCTCTTGCCGACGGCGGGCAGTCGACGCTCCTCATCGACCACGACATGGGACTTGTCCTCGGCATCTGCGACCGCGTCGTGGTGCTCGAGTTCGGCCGCGTGATCGCCGACGGCGCTCCCGAGGTCGTTCGACAGGACGAGCGCGTGATTGCCGCGTACCTCGGGGGCGGCGCACAAGTGAAGGAGACGACACTATGACTCAACGCAGTCTGGAGGATCTTCTCCAGAGCATCCCTTCGACAGTCGACATGCTGCGAAACGCACAGGTCGGTCCGAACGTGTATCCGGGTGTGCCTGCCGAGTACACCAACTGGCGCGACGAGCAGTGGGCGTGGCAACACACGTGCGTTCTCTACAACCAGTCGTTCCACATGGCCGAGCTCGCCGTGAGCGGCCCGGATGCGATCACGCTACTGTCGCGCCTCGGCGTGAACACGTTCAATAACTTCGACGTCGACAAGGCCAAGCAGTTCGTGCCGTGCACGCCGGATGGTTATGTCATCGGTGACGTGATCCTGTTCCATCTCGCCGAGACCGAGTTCAACCTCGTGGGCCGCGCGCCCGTACTGAATTGGGTCACTTATCACGCTGAAACCGGTGGCTACGACGTGGAGGTGTCACTCGATCAGCGCTCGGCGCTCAGAACCGACGGCCGGCGCAGGCATTACCGCTTCCAGGTGCAGGGCCCGCACGCGATGGGCGTGATCGCGCGGGCGCTTGGAGCGCAGCCGCCGGAGCTGGGGTTCTTCAACCTGACCACGACGCAGATCGGCAACGTCACCGTGCGAGCCCTCCGCCACGGCATGGCCGGCCAGCCCGGGTGGGAGCTGTTCGGCCCCTGGGACGACTATGAGCCGGTCCACGCGGCGCTCGTCGCCGCGGGCGAGGAGTTCGGCATGCGGCTCGTGGGCGGACGGGCGTACTCGTCGAACGCGCTCGAGTCGGGCTGGATCCCGTCTCCCCTGCCCGCCGTCTACTCGGGCGAGGAGCTGCGGGCCTACCGCGAGTGGCTCCCCGCTGCCGGTTACGAAGGATCGGCATCGATCGGCGGAAGCTTCGTCTCGGCCGACATCGAGGATTACTACTTCACGCCGTGGGACCTCGGCTACGGGCACCTCGTGAAGTTCGACCACGACTTCATCGGGCGCGAGGCGCTCGAGCAGATGGCCGACGACGACCATCGCCAGAAGGTGACACTGGCCCTGAACGACGACGACGTGGCGGACACGATCGCGACGATGTTCGGCGAGCCGGTGCACGCGAAGTTCATGGATTGGCCGTCGGCGGTATACGCGATGCATCCCTTCGACCGGGTGATGTCAAACGGCGACATCGTCGGGGTGTCGACGTGGATCGGCTACACGTTCAACGAGGCGAAGTGGATCACGCTCGCCGTGCTCGACGCCGACTACGCCGAGCCGGGCACCGAGGTCACGTTGGTGTGGGGCGAGGAGAACGGCGGCACGTCGAAGCCGACGGTCGAGCCGCACGTCCAGCGCGAGCTGCGGGCGCTGGTGAGCCCGGTCCCCTACGTCGAGGCCGTGCGCAGGTCGTACGCGCCGGACAGCTGGCGCTCCGCGCGCCGGTCAGGACCGCTCACAACCTGATCGCGACCAGAATCACGGCCCCGAGGGCGAGGATCACCGCGGCGGCGGTCAGGTACAGGACGAGCGGCGACGACAGCTCGCTGTAGCTGCCGCGCCGGAGCGCATCGGCCGTTCGCTGCTGGCGGACGGCGCCCAACACGAGCACGGCTACCGCGATCAGGCCGTACGCGACCCCGAGCACCCGCCAGGGCCAGCGTGCACCGTGGGTCAGCTCCGGCACGACCCGGCCGACCCCGATCGCCACCGCGGATGCGCCGATCCCGGTCCGCCACCAGGCAAGCCACGTCCGCTCGGCGGCGAGCCACGTGCGCCGGGTCACGTCAGAGTTCTGCGGACCTGGCGCGGGATCGGTGTCGGGCGGCATCGCCCCGTGAAATCTGTCAGACGGCCTCGGGTGGCGCAGCACGAAGCGGCCGGCCGGCGGTCAGGCTGACGCTCATCTTGATCGCCCTGACCGCGCCGGTGGCGCCGGCCTGCAGCGTGACCCCGATCGTGAGGACGAGGAGACCCGGGATGAATAGAACCTTCGAGCCCAGCATCAGGATCCCCAGCCGCCCCAGGAGGTAGGGCGGGGTGCACACCGTCGCGCCGATCGCGCCGCCGACCGCGCTCGTGGTCAGCTTCTCGCGGCGCGACTGCCTTGGCTTGCCTCCGATCAGCCGCGCCGGAACGGCGACGTAGCAGACCATCATCAGTCCGACGACGATGCTGAGCACGAGCCCGAACCAGGGGCGGCCCCACCGCGACACGATCATCGTCGAGAACGCGAGCAACGCGCCGACGACGGCGCCCGAGGCGAGGATGGGCACCAGGCGGCGCCTGGCCTCCTCGAGCGCGGGCCGGACCTCCGGGCGGCCGGGCTTGGCGATCGCGAACGCGAACACCGCGTTCAGGAAGAACGCGACCATCGTGATCGCGACGATCACGAGGCAGATCGGGATCAGGATCGGGCCTCGGAGCACGTGCCACGTGTGGCCGTGCAAAACGTGCACCTTGAGGTCGAACATCACGAGCCATATCCACATCGCGGGGAGGATCTGCACGAGCGTCAGACGCCAGTTGGACAGCAACAGGCGGAGGCCCTCGAACAACAAAACCAGCGCGCCGACGGCGAACGCGAGCGGCGCCAACGCCCGCCGCGACCGGCTCACCCGCAGCACGGCCTGCTCGATCTTCGCCTCGTCGTTGTCCTGAATCGCCTGGACCAGCGATCGGACACGACCCACGGCCGAATCGAGGCGACTCACGACGGGCTTCGGAGCAGCACGAGCGAGCGCCCGATCAGCGACACCGCCGCTGAGGAGTCGATCGCGCGTCCGGCCGAGTCCGGGTCGCTCGTATCGACTTCCTTCACCCACGGTGCCTCGCGCAGCGACTCGGGGATCCTGAAGTCGAGCGGCTCCCACCATGCGTTGAGCAGGATCAGGAACGGATCGTCGGGACGGGTGTCGTCGCCGGTCGCTCCGCTCAAGGCCACGGTCACCGCCCGTGCGTACACCGCACCCCAGTCCTGTCCGGTCATCGGAAGCCCGTCGGGTCGATACCAGTCGAGATCGTCGCGCTCGTGCTCGTGGGCCGGTGTGCCGGTGAAGAACTGGCGGCGGCGAAACACCGGGTGCTGCTCGCGCAGGCGACACAGCCGCGCGGTGAACTCGACGAGGTCAGCGTTCGCTGTCACCGCGGTCCAGTCGAACCAGCTCAGCTCGTCGTCCTGGCAGTAGGCGTTGTTGTTGCCTTGTTGCGTCCGCGCGAACTCGTCGCCTCCGAGCAGCAGCGGCGCCCCTTCCGAGAGGAACAGCGTGGCGAGGAAGTTCCTCCGCTGTCGAGCGCGCAGCGCGAGCACATCGGCGGAGGCGGTCGCCCCCTCCACGCCGCAGTTCCAGCTGCGGTTGTCGTCGCTGCCGTCGTGGTTGTCCTCGCCGTTGGCCTCGTTGTGCTTCGAGTTGAAGCTGACCAGATCCGCGAGCGTGAACCCGTCGTGAACCGTGACGATGTTGACCGAGGCGGTCGGCCGCCGCCCGCCGTGACCGAACAGATCCCGTGAGCCGCTGATCCGCGTGGCCAGACCCGGGAGCGCTCCCTCGGTGCCGCGCCAGAAGTCGCGGACGGTGTCGCGGAACCTGCCATTCCATTCGCTCCAACCCGCGGGGAACTGGCCGAGCTCGTAGCCGCCCCAGCCGGTGTCCCACGGCTCGGCGATCAGCTTCACCTCGGACAGCACGGGGTCCTGTCCCATCGCCTCGAGAAACGACCCGTGCGGATCGAAGTCGCTGACCCCGCGGCCCAGCGCCGCCGCCAGGTCGAACCGGAAGCCGTCGACGTGCATCTCCTCCACCCAGTAGCGGAGCGAGTCCATCACCAGCCGCAGCGGCTGGGGCTGGTGAAGGTCGACGGTGTTGCCCACGCCGGTGTCGTCGACGTAGTCGGCGCGGTCGTCCGCAAGCCGGTAGTAGGCGGCGTTGTCGATTCCGCGGAAGCACAGCGTGGGCCCCCACTGGTCGCCCTCGGCGGTGTGGTTGAACACGACGTCGAGGATCACCTCGAGCCCCGCCGCGTGAAGGGCACGGACCATCCGGCGAAACTCGTCAACCTGGCCGCCGGCGTCGCCGGCCGACGAGTACTCGTTGTGCGGGGCGAAATAACCGATCGACTGGTAACCCCAGTAGTTGCGCAGCCCGCGGGCGACGAGCTGGGCGTCGTGCACGAATTGGTGGACCGGGAGCAGCTCGACCGCGGTCACCCCGAGCCTTTTCAGGTGCGCCACCGCAGCCGGGTGGGCGACGCCGGCATACGTCCCGCGCAGCTTCTCCGGCACGTCGGGATGCAGCTTGGTGAACCCTTTGACATGGACCTCGTAGAAGATCGAGTCCGCTGTCGCGGTCCCCGGACGCTGATCGCCGCCCCAGTCGAACGCGGCACCGACCACGACCGACCGCGGCACGAACGGCGCCGAGTCGTTGTCGTCGGGGCGGTCGGGATCGCCGTCGGCGTGCCCGTACACCGCCGGATTCCACTCCACCTTGCCGGCGACAGCCCGAGCGTAGGGGTCGAGCAGGAGCTTGCTCGGGTTGCAGCGCGCCCCCGAGGGCGGATCCCACGGCCCGTGGACCCGGAAGCCGTAGCGCTGACCCGCCGCAACGCCGGGTAGGTAGCCCTGCCAGACCCACGCCTCGCCCTGCTCGAGGCTGAAGCGGGCCTCTGCCCCCGCCTCGTCGAACAGGCACAGTTCGACCGCATCCGCGACGCTCGAGAACAGCGCGAAGCTCGTGCCGGCGCCGTCGTGGCGAGCGCCGAGGGGGGCGCGCGGCGCCGGCTCGAGGCGGCGGCTTGTGGACGCTGTGGCCATGTGTGTGGTCGGGACCTAGTCCGCTATGCCCGGGGGCGGATGCAGGTTGCTGACCGAAGTATCCACCCCATGCTCGGCCGCCACACGTCGAAGCTCCTCGAGCTCGGTCTTCAGCTGCCGGTTCTCGCGTTGGAGGGATACCACGCGTCGCCGCTCGGTCACGAGATCCTCGGCCATCTGGCGCAGCGCACGCCCAACCCGCTCGGGTTCGACCTGCTTCATTTTGCGGCAGGTTGGCATCGCGGACCGATCCCGGTCAAGAGGGTCGGCACCCATCCTTCCGGGAAGCTCTCACCACGTTTTCGCGCCCGCCCAGGTCCGCGGAAGCCGGACACCGGTGCGCACCCGGCGCCGCATGGTGCGGACACCGTTGCATGTTCGCCCCTTGACCGTGAGACTGCCCATTCGACATGGCCGTGCGTCCGAACGCGCCCAGGACACCGGAGCACGCGCGCCTCGAGCAGGCTCGCGAAGGCACCGCGCCCTGGAAGGCCTGGGGCCCGTACCTGTCCGAGCGCCAATGGGGCACGGTCCGCGAGGACTACAGCGCCGACGGCGACGCGTGGAACTACTTCACGCACGACCACGCTCGCTCGCGGGCCTACCGCTGGGGCGAGGACGGCATCGCCGGAGTGTGCGACGAGCGACAGCGCATGTGCCTGGCGCTGGCGCTGTGGAACGGAGCCGACCCGATCCTCAAGGAGCGGATGTTCGGGCTCTCGAACAGCGAGGGCAACCACGGCGAGGACGTCAAGGAGTACTGGTTCTACCTCGACAGCACGCCCACCCACTCCTATCTGAGGTGCCAGTACAAGTACCCCCAGCGCGCGTTCCCGTACGAAGATCTCCTCGCCACGAACGCGCGCCGCGGTAAGCAGGACATGGAGTACGAGCTGCTCGACACCGGTGTGTTCGACGACGACCGGTACTTCGACGTGGTCGTTGAATACGCGAAGGCGGCCCCCGACGACATCCTGATGCTCGTCACCGCCCACAACCGAGGCCCTGACCCGGCGACGCTTCATCTCCTCCCCACCCTCTGGTTCCGCAACACGTGGTCGTGGGGCGACGACGTCCCGAAGCCTACGCTGGCCGCGGTCGATGACGCCCTCGTCCGTACGAACCATGACGAGCTCGGCGAGTGGCTACTTCGGACCGACACATGCACGGAGCTGCTGTTCTGCGAGAACGAGACGAACAATCAGCGCCTGTTCGGCGCGCCCAACGCGTCCCCGTACGTGAAGGACGGGATCAACGACTACGTGGTCGGCGGCGACCACGCTGCCGTCAACCCCGCGCGAACCGGCACCAAGGTCGCCGCCCTCCACGTGCTCGAGATCGAACCGGGAGACAGCGCCGAGATCCGCCTGCGTCTGACGGCGAACCCGGGCGCCGCCCGAGCCGACGGCGCCCGCACCGGATTGCTGGGCAGCCGCTTCGACCTCGTGATGAAGGAGCGGCGCGGCGATGCCGACGAGTTCTACGCCACGGTGATCCCGCCGGCGCTGACCGGCGACCAGGCGATGGTCATGCGCCAGGCGCTTTCCGGCATGTTGTGGGGCAAGCAGTATTACGAGTACGACGTGCACCGTTGGCTGCGCGAGCACGGGGTGAATCCGTGGGGACCGAACGCGCTGAGGAGCGACGTCCGGAACGTCCAGTGGTTCCACATGATCGCCGGCGACATCATCTCGATGCCGGACAAATGGGAGTACCCGTGGTTCGCGGCCTGGGACCTGGCCTTCCACTGCGCGCCGCTGTCGCTCGTCGACGTCGATTTCGCCAAGGAGCAGGTGGAGCTGCTGCTCAAGACCCGCTACCTGCACCCGAACGGGCAGATCCCGGCGTACGAGTGGAACTTCGGCGACGTCAACCCGCCCGTGACCCCGTGGGCGGCGCTGTACGTCTACGAGCGCGAAGTCGAGATCCGCGGCGAGGGCGACCCTGTATTCCTGGCCAGGGTGTTCGACCGGCTCCTGACCAACTTCACCTGGTGGGTCAATCGCAAGGACCCAGACGACCGCAATCTGTTCCAGGGCGGATTCCTCGGGCTGGACAACATCGGGATCTTCGATCGCTCGGCGCCGCTACCGGGCGGCGGCCAGCTCGAGCAGGCCGACGGAACGGCCTGGATGGCCCTGTATTCCCAGTGGATGCTCCAGATCGCGATCGAGCTGTCCCGCCACGAGCCCGCCTATATCGACATGGCGCTGAAGTTCATCGCGCACTTCATGTGGATCTCGATCGCGATGAACCCGCCCGAGGGCGACTCAACGCTGTGGGACGAAGGCGACGGCTTCTACTACGACGTGATGCGGATGCCCGATGGCCAGACGATCGAGCTGAAGGTCCGCTCGCTCGTGGGTCTTCTGCCGATGTGCGCGGCGACGGTATTCGAGCCCGACGTCCTCGAGCGCTACCCCGGGGTGCTCGACCTGCTCGCCGAGTTCGTCGACCGCTTCTCGGATTCGCTCCCGCAACTCGCCCACCTGCCGGGCGCGAGTCCGGAGGGCAGGCGCATCACGTCACTCGTCGACGAGGCGCGCCTGCGGCGGATCCTCGCGGTCATGCTCGACGAGGACGAGTTCCTGGGAGCCCACGGGATCCGCGCGATCTCGCGCCGCCATCTGGAGCACCCGGTCGTGTTCGACTGGGGTGGTGTCGAATACAACGTCCATTACCTGCCCGCGGAGTCCGATACCGGCATGTTCGGGGGGAACTCGAACTGGCGCGGCCCGGTGTGGTTCCCGATGAACCTGGTGATCCTGCGTGGGCTGATCCAGCTGCATCGCTACTACGGCGATCGGGTGAAGGTCGAGTACCCGACCGGCTCGGATCGCGAGCTGAGCCTGCTCGAGGTCGCCGCCGAGATCTCCCACCGCCTCACGACCACTTTCACCGAGGACGAGAGCGGGCGCCGGCCGGTGTTCGGGGGCATCAAGAAGTTCCAGACCGATCCGCACTGGCACGACCTGATCCCGTTCCACGAGTACTTCCACGGCGACAACGGCGCCGGCATCGGGGCGAGCCACCAGACCGGATGGACCGGCACGGTGGCGCTGCTGCTCCTGATCGCCGGCGGCCTGCGGACCCCCGCCGACGAGATGGCGGCCGTCGGAGAGTGAGCCGCCGCCCATCAGCATCTGAAACCAACACGATAGGAAGGTCGTAATGGGCCCAGTCAACTACCAAACGATCAGACTCAGCAAGGGGAAGCACACGTCCAAGGAGCACGGCGCCTGTGTCATGGAGCTCTCCTCGATGCTCGCGGATGAGCCGTTCAGCGACCATCCTGCGTCGGTATGCCCGGTGATTGCCTCGCTGCTCAGGGCCTATAACGACTCGGTCGACGACCGCCGCCGCCAGGATCTCTACTGCTATGCGTCAAAGGTCGTCGGCAGCCGCGGATCGGCCGACCTCGAGCGTCTCCGCGCCGAGCACGTCAGCGCCTGGACAGCCCAGTCCAAGACGCGCCGGTGGACCCACTTCCTGCTGCCGGCGCGGTTGCGCGCGCTCGGTCCGAAGCCCCCGCTCGACGTCCTCGGCGCGAGCGCCGTACGCTCGCTCTCGACCCACGACGACCGGACGCACGCCAAGATGCTCGCGCTGATCGACGCGCTGCTGGCGATGGGGACGCCGGGTGCCGAGACGCCGGCCGCACCGGACGCCACCCCGAGCCCCCGCACCCTGACCACCGCTTGACTGACCTCCCGCCCGAGCTACCCCGGATTCCGGCCTCGGCGGGAGCGTTGATCCACAGCACGGACGGACGGCTGCTGATCCTGAAGCCGACCTACAAGAAGGGCTGGACGATCCCCGGCGGTCAGATCGATCCAGGTGGCGAGTCGCCGTGGGACGCGTGCCGGCGTGAGACCCAGGAAGAGTGCGGGCTGGTCGTCGAGCACGGGCGGCTCGCATGCGTCGACTTCCTCACCCCGAAGCCCGGCCGGCCCGGTGGGATGCGTTTTCTGTTCGACTGCGGCACGGTCTCGGACGACCGACTCGCCGCCGTCGTGCTTCAGGAATCAGAGATCGAGGATCACCGGCTTGCCCCGCTCGACGACGCGCTCGAACTGCTGAGCGGGCCTCTCCGCCGGCGCCTCTCCGAAACGGCCGGCGCCGAGCGGTGCGTGTATCTGGAGAACGGCCGCCCGGTCCCGGGCGTCGATTAGACCCTGACCGCGCTCAGGCGGGGACCGCCACCTGAGTCACCGGTGCCTTCGGCTTGAACGGACGCAACTGTTCGTCGCCACCGCCGACCACCCCGTACGACCCCTCGGGGACCTCCGCCCACGCTCCGGGCAGGTCGCCGATCGGCTCCGAGACGACCAGTCGCGAATCGTCGGACACCTCGAACAGCACCTCGCGGTCCGGAGCGAGCTTGCGGACGGCGGTGATGTCGCGGCTGTAGAACAGCGTTCGCGATTTGCCTTCGCTCGAGTAGCGGAACGCCCACAGGCGCTCGCCGTCGCTGGTCGCGATCGTGCCCTGGAACGGGAACTCGGAGCCCTTGCTCCGACCGACTTGCTCGACCAGGCCGATCGTGCGGGCGACGGCCTCCGCCGGATCGTTCTCGAGGCCGAAGCTCAGCGCGAGGTAGAAGAGGATCTCGGTATCCGCGGTTCCGGTGATCTCCGAGAACAGCGATTCATCGACCGCGAGCAGCAGGTCCCGTCTGACCCGGGCAAGCTCCGCGACGTACCCGTTGTGCATGAACAACCACCGGCCGTGCCGGAACGGGTGGCAGTTGGTCTGCTGTACCGGGGAACCGATCGCCGCCCGGATGTGAGCGAGGAAGAGACCCGAGGTGACGTGCTTCGAGAGCTCGCGAAGATTCTGGTCGTTCCAGGCCGGCTCGATGCTGCGAAACACTCCGGGGGTCGGCTGGTCGTCATACCAGCCCACGCCAAACCCGTCCCCGTTGGTGGTCTCCGCGCCAAGCTCGGAATGCAGGCTCTGGTCGATCAGCGAATGGACCGGCGAGTACAGCGCTTTCTCCATCAGGATGGGCGAGCCTGAATAGGCGAGCCAGCGACACATGACGTTTCCTTTCGCGCGGACGGATGCCGCCATAGCCTCGCCCGCGGCCGACCCGGCGACAAGGTGGCGCGCACCCCTCTAGGCGACCGGCACGCGCCCCCGGACTGAGGTTCCCCGTCCGCGCCGACCCGTCACTTCGAGTACGCCGCCGACCGCCTCGATCCGGTCGCGCATGTTCACGACCCCGCTGCCGAGGCCGTCTTCGGACGGGTCGAACCCGACGCCGGTGTCGTGGACCTCGAAGCACAGCCATGGTCCCTCGCGTGAGAGCGCCACGATCGCGGTCGCGTCCGGGCCGGCGTGCTTGACGACGTTCTGGAGCGCCTCGAGGCAACAGAAGTACACGGCGACCTCGAATTCTTCCGAGTAGCGCCCGATTCCGGCCGCACGGACCGAGACGGCCAGCGGCGAGCTCCGAGCCGCTGCCCGCAACGACTCGCGCAGGCCGCACTCGTGCAGCAGCGACGGATAGATGCCGCGCGCGAGCAGGCGAAGCTCCTGGAGCACGTCATCCATCTGGCGCCCGACGGACGCCAGCGCCCGCTCGCCCTGCTCCGGGTCTTCCTTCATCGCCTCGGTGGCCATGTCCAGCTTGATCCGCAGGCCGACAAGGTGCTGCTGGACTCCGTCGTGGAGATCGCGCTCGAGCCGGCGGCGTTCGGCGTGCGCCATTCCCACCAGCCGGGTTCGCGATGAGGCCAGATCGGCGGTCGACGCCTTGAGATCGGCTTCGAGCTGGGTCTTCTCGAGGCGGATCTGGGCCGCGGCACCGGCGGCCTGGACGAATTGCTCGTAGCCGGCAAGGTCGGCGTTGTACGTGACCGCCGCCACGGGCTCGTGGTCGCGCTCGATCCAGGTAACCGCGTTGTCGTCGGGCGGGTCCTCCACCGGCGCCCCGGTGCAGTCCACGTAGGCCGTCCGACCCGGCCGGCGGTAGGCGATCCTCAGCGACGGGTCCCGGAGCGCCGCCGCCATCAATGCCTCGGGGTCTGCCGCGGGCATCCGGGCGAGCTCACTCACGAACTCGGCGAGCGCCTGCCCCATGAACGCGCGTTCGCTGGCGAGGCCGACGAGGATCGCCAGCGGCAGGACGCCGACGAGCGCGATGTAGACGACCCACAACGTCACCCACACGTGTCCGCCGGCGGCGTGGAAGGCCAGACTGGACGTCAGGAGAACCGCAGCGGCCGTCGCCGTGATCCAAACCGGGGTCAAAGACCGACGGACCGGCACCGGGGCAGCGCGCGCCCGCCGCGCGACGATCACCGGCGTGCCCCACGTCACCGCGAGCCACGCCAGCACCATCGCGGCCCGAACCGCGTACACCGGCTCGGTCGCGGAGCCGAGAGTGAAGACGTTGTTCGGACAGTGTGGGCTGCACTGGAGCAACGCGGTCCGGAGTGGAGGCTGGCGCGTCATCGCGATCGCGAGAAGCCACAGGATCCCCAGGACACCGCCGGTCAGCCACAGGAACCGCCGCTCGGTGTGGGACGGCAGACGCCCGGTCGGATGGGCCAGCATCAGATACGCGAACAGCAGCGGCATGAAGCCGCTGAACACCACTCCGATGCTGAACAGGAACCGATCGCTCGATCCGTTGAGCAGCCACAGCGCCGACATCAGCCCGGCGGCGACGAGCAAACCGCCCATCCGCGCCTGAACCTTGCTCGTTTGCGCGTAGATCCCGGCCGCGATGAGCATCGAGATGAGCACGACCCGCAGCACGACGGCCAGATTCCCCGGCTCCGCGGTCGGGTTCGCGGCAGTCAGGAGCCCGACGGCCGTCGCGACGGACGCGCCGACGACCGCGATCGCGAACACGCGAACGGCGAGTGGCACCGACTCCCAGCGCCGTGCCACCCAGTCTCGAATTCGAACCGGTAGAACCGGCGCGGCGCCTAGAGGCCCGGCTTGCGCCTTGCTCGCGGCGATCTCGCTACTCACAACTCAAATCCAGACCCCGGTGGTGGACGATTTTCGCTGCGTGTGCGCTGCTTTATGAACCTAGGTTGCAATGCAACCCACTGCAAACAGTACGCCACTCGGATCTCTCCACGGTTTTTTACGTACCGACGCGGGCGCCCGGAGCTTTCACCCAGATGAGGTGATGCGGGGCACGGGACGCGGTCCGAGCATTTGCTCCGCCGGTTGACCCCCCCAACGAAGGACGAGCCTATGAGTACTGCGGTCGGTGTTCGGCCGTCCGCGACGCCTACGGAGGGGCAGGTCGCGGACGTATTTGTGATCTTCGGGATCACCGGGGACCTGGCCAAGGTCATGACGTTCCACTCGCTCTACCGCCTCGAGCAGCGCGAACTGCTGCGCTGCCCGATTGTCGGCGTCGCCGTCAGCGACTGGTCCGAGCAGGATCTACGCGACCACGCCCGCCAGGCGATCGAGGGGACGGGCGAGCAGATCGATGAGACCGTGTTCGACCGGCTCGTCGATCGCATGTCCTACGTGAGCGGCGACTTCGATGACGCCGCGACGTACGAGCGGGTTGCCGGAGCGATCGGCGGCAAGCAGTGCCCGGTCTTTTACCTGGAGATCCCGCCGTTCCTGTTCGGCCGCGTGATCAAGGGGCTGACCGAGGCGGCGGTCACAAAGCGACCTGCTCGGGTCGTGGTGGAGAAGCCGTTCGGCCACGACCTCGAGTCCGCGCGAGCGCTCGCCGCCGAGATCCACCAGTACATCGACGAGTCCCAGCTGTTCCGGATCGACCACTTCCTCGGGAAGATGGGGCTCGACGAGTTTCTGTACCTCCGCTTCGCGAACTCCAACCTCGAGCCGGTCTGGAACCGGGACAACGTCGCCGCCGTCGAGATCACGATGGCCGAGAGCTTCGGGGTCGAGGACCGCGGGCATTTCTACGATCCCGTCGGGGCGCTCCGCGATGTGGTCGTCAACCATCTCATGCAGCTGCTCGCGGCCGCCGCGATGGAGGCACCCGCCGGGAACGACCCGGGGACGCTCAAGGATGCCAAGTTCGCCGTGTTCCGTTCGATTCCCGACGCGGATCCCGCGCACTACGTCCGCGGCCAGTACGACGGCTATCTCGACATCGACGGAGTCGCGTCCGGTTCGACCACCGAGACCTATGCCGCGCTCCGGCTCGAGGTCGACAACTGGCGTTGGTCCGGCGTTCCCTGGTTCATCCGCACCGGCAAGCGCCTGCCCGTCACCCAGACCGAGGTGCGGGTGGTGTTCCGCCGGCCGCCCCGCCTCGGCTTCCTCCCGGCGATCGGGAACCGGGCGCCGGTCCAGAGCCAGCTGATCATCAAGCTCGACCCGATCACTGGGATCCGCCTGACACTCGACGCTCATCGCGCCGACAAGGGCGGCCCGCAGGAGATCACGATGGACATGGAGTTCGAGGCTGAGGGTGGCGAGGGACCGACGCCCTACGAGGTGCTCCTGAAGGCGGCGATGGACGGCAACAGCGCGCCGTTCACCCGCCAGGACAGCGTCGAGGAGACGTGGAGGATCATGATGCCGCTGCTCGAGAAACCGCCGCCGGTTCACGCCTACGCGCCGGGCTCGTGGGGGCCGACCGAAGCCGACGAGCTCACCCGCGGCGTTGGCGGCTGGCACGGGCCGTGGGTGGTGCCGTCATGAGTTCGACCAAAGCCAAGAAGAGCGCCCAGCGCGACGGCCACACCGGCGCCGCGGCCGCGGCAGCCGCCACCGGCACCGTGGCCTCGATGCCCGAGAGCGCTGCGGCGCCGTCGCCGTTCACCCCGATCGCCGACTACGCCTTCATCTCGGACTGCCACACCGGGGCGCTGATCGCACCCGACGGCACGATCGACTGGCTCTGTGTCCCGCGATTCGACTCGCCGAGCGTGTTCGGTTCGCTGCTCGATCGGGGGGCCGGTGCGTTCCGCCTCGGCCCGTTCGGGATCAACGTCCCTAGCGGCCGCGACTACGTGCCCGGGACCAACATCCTGGCCACGGCGTGGAAGACGCCGTCTGGGTGGGCAATGGTCCACGACGCGCTCACGATGGGACCTCGCCACGGCGAGGACACGATCACGCCACACACACGCCCGCCGACCGACGAGGACGCCAACCACGTACTGGTCAGAACCGTCAAGTGCATCGAGGGCACGGTCGAGGTCGAGCTCGTGTGCGAGCCCGGATTCGACTACGGGCGCGTGCTCGCCGAATGGACGCTGGCGCCAGACCGCCACCGCGCCGACGCCACCGGGGCCGGCCAGGCGATGCAGCTCCAGACGGACCTGCTGCTCGGGGTCGAGGCCAATCACGTCCGCGCCCGGCACGTGCTCCACGAGGGCGAGGAGCTGTTCTGCGCTCTCTCGTGGGACGGCGACGCGCCGGTGCCGACCACCGTCGAGGAGGCCAACGCCCAGCTCCAGGCGACGACCCGTTTCTGGCGTCATTGGCTGGCGCGGGCGCGCATCCCGGACCACGAATACCGGCCGCTGATCCAGCGCTCGGCGCTCGCGATCAAGGGGCTGACCTACATGCCCACGGGCGCGACCGTCGCCGCCCTGACCACTTCGCTCCCGGAGACGCCCGGAGGCGAGCGGAACTGGGACTACCGCTACACCTGGATCCGGGACTCGACGTTCACGCTCCAGGCGCTTCACTACCTCGACCTCGACTGGGAGGCCGACGAGTTCATGCAGTTCATCGCCGACCTCGAGCGCAACGAGGACGGCGGACTGCAGATCATGTACGGGATCGACGGTCGCCGCGACCTGACCGAGGAGCTCCGCGAGGATCTCAGCGGCTACGGCGGAGCACGACCCGTCAGGACCGGCAACGGTGCCTTCAACCAGCGCCAGAACGACGTGTATGGCGCCGCGCTGGACTCGGTCCTGCTGCACACCCGCCGGAGCCAGCGCCTGCCGCGCCGGCTGTGGCCGCTCATCCGCGACCAGGCCGAATGCGCGAAGTCGGTGTGGCGAAAGCCCGACCAGGGCATCTGGGAAGCCCGCGGCAAGCCGCAGCACTACGTCTCTTCGAAGCTCATGTGCTGGGTCGCGATGGACCGCGCCGCCAAGCTTGCGGGCATACGCGGCGAGAACGTGATGGCCGGAGAGTGGAACGAGGTCGCGTCCGAGATCAAGGCCGACATCCTCGAGCACGGAGTCGACAAGCGCGGTGTGCTCGTCCAGCACTACAACACCGAGTCGCTTGACGCCTCGACGCTGCTCGCCGCGATCTTCGGGTTCCTCCCGGGGGACGACGAGCGGATGCGGGCCAGCGTGCTCGCGATCGCCGACGAGCTGACCGAGAACGGCTTCGTGCTCCGCTACCGGACCGACGAGACCGACGACGGACTCTCCGGCAAGGAGGGCACGTTCGTGATCTGCTCGTTCTGGCTGGTGTCGGCACTGGCGATCATCGGTGAGATGCAGCGGGCCCGTGACCTGATGACGCGGCTGCTCAAGGTCGGCTCGCCGTTGCTGCTGTTCGCCGAGGAGTTCGACGTGGCCACCGGACGCCACCTCGGGAACTTCCCCCAGGCGTTCTCGCACCTCGCGCTGGTCGAGGCCGCCGGCCGGATCATCCTCGCCGAGCGAATCGAGGAGTTGGGCGCATGAGCGACTACGACATCATCGTGATCGGGAGCGGCGCCGGCGGCGGCACGCTCGCGCGTCACCTCGCGCCGTCGGGAAAGCGGATCCTGTTGCTCGAGCGCGGCGACTGGCTACGGCGCGAGCCCCAGAACTGGCAGGCCGAGGCCGTGTTCGTCGAAGGGCGCTACATCACGCCGGACACCTGGTACTACGCCGACCTGACCCCGTTCCAGCCCCAGGTGCACTACTACGTCGGCGGCGCCACCAAGCTGTACGGCGCCGCGCTCTACCGGCTGCGCGCCGAGGACTTCGGCGTGCTCCACCACCACGCTGGGATCTCGCCGGCGTGGCCCATCTCGTACGAGGAGATGGAGCCTTACTACACGAAGGCCGAGCAGCTCTACCAGGTCCACGGCGCTCGCGGCGAGGACCCGACCGAGCCGCCGACCAGCGCGCCGTACCCATTCCCGGCGGTGTCGCACGAGCCGCGGATCCAGCAGCTCTCGGACGATTTCGAGAAGGCGGGTCTGCACCCCTTCCATGCTCCCTGCGGCGTCCTGCTCGACGAGAGCAACATGCCCTACTCGAAGTGCGTCCGGTGCAACGACTGCGACGGCTTCCCGTGCGTCGTACACGCCAAGTCCGACGCCGAAGTGATCTCGGTCCGGCCGGCGCTCCAGCACGCGAACGTCACGCTGCTCACCAACGCCGAGGCCGTCCGGCTCGACACCAACGACGCGGGCACGGCCGTCACCGGGGTCCAGATACGAGCTGGCGACGGCGAGACCAAGACGTTCACCGGCGACATCGTGGTGGTGTCGTGCGGCGCGGCCAACAGCGCCAAGCTGCTGCTCGCCTCGGCCAACGATGCCCATCCACACGGGCTCGCCAACGGCTCGGACCAGGTCGGACGGAACTACATGTTCCACAACAGCCAGGCCGTGCTCGCGCTCTCAAAGGAAGAGAACCCGACGGTCTTTCAGAAGACGCTCGGGGTCAACGACTTCTACTTCTCAGGCGGCGAGGACTTCGACTATCCGCTTGGAAACATCCAGATGGTCGGCAAGTCCCAGGCGCCGATGTTCCGCGGCGAGAAGCCCGGCGAGACCCGCTTCGCCCCGACCTGGACGCTCGAGGAGGTCGCCAGCCACGCGGTCGACTTCTGGCTGTCGACGGAGGACCTGCCCACGCCCGGGAATCGGGTGACGCTCGCGCGCGACGGCAACGTCGTGCTCGACTACAAGCCGACCAATGACGAGGCCAAGGACCGGCTGTTCGGAAAGCTCAAGGACATGCTCGGCGATCTTGGGATGCACCACGGTCACCTCCTCCCCCACCACGCCTATCTCAAGAACGAGATCCCGATCGCCGGGTGCGCCCACCAAGCCGGCACGTGCCGCTTCGGCCTCGACCCGGACAGCTCGGTCCTGAACTCGGACTGCCGTGCGCACGAGGTCGACAACCTGTACGTCGTCGACACCAGCTTCTTCCCGAGCATCGGGGCGGTCAATCCCGCGCTCACCGCGATGGCGAACGCGATCCGGGTCGGCGACCACCTGCTCGAACGTCTCGGCGCTCAGCCACAACCGGAGCCCGCCCATGCCTGACGAATACAAGCACCGCGTCGTGATCGTCGGCGGCGGGTTCGCGGGCCTCGGCTGCGCCCAGCAACTGGCCGACCACGACGACATCGAGATCACCCTGATCGACCGCAACAACTACCACCAGTTCCAGCCGCTGCTCTACCAGGTCGCGACCTCCCTGCTGTCTGGGAGCGACATCGCGCACTCATTGCGAGAGGTGTTCGCCGATCAGGACAACGTCGACGTGAAGCTCGCGGACATCTCGGCGGTCGACATCGCGGCCAAGACCGTCACCTCCACTGACGGCGGCAGCTGGACCGGAGATGCGCTCGTCCTGGCGGCGGGTTCGCAACCGAACTTCTTCGGAACCCCGGGCGCGGCGGAGCACTCGTTCCCGCTGTACTCGCTCGACAATGCCACGAACCTGCGCTCGCGGATCCTTGGCCTGCTGGAACACGTCGACCGCAATCCGAAGCTGATCGAGCGTGGCGCGCTCAACTTCGTGATCGTCGGCGGCGGCCCGACGGGCGTCGAGGTCGCGGGCGCGCTCGCCGACATGGTGAACGTGACAGTGCCGGCCGAGTACCACAGCTTCGACGCCGGCGACGCTCGCATCTACCTGCTCGACCACGGCGACGTGGTGCTGAAGCCGTTTTCGGACAAGGCCCACGCCTACGTGGCGAAGGTGCTCACCGACCGCAATGTCCAGCTCCGGCTGAGCACCGGCGTCGAGGAGGTCGGATCCGGCCACGCGCGGTTCTCGGACGGCACGGTCATCCCCACCCGCTGCGTGATCTGGGGCGGTGGGATCTCTGCGGCCCCTCTCGCCACCAATTGCGGGCTCGCGCAAGGACGGGGCGGGCGGATCGACGCGCAACCCGACTTGACTTACGCGGGTACCCCGGGCGTGTACGTCATCGGCGACATCGCCAACATCGCCGGCGCGGATGGCGAGATACTTCCCCAGCTCGGGTCGGTCGCGCTCCAGAGTGGCAAGGCGGCGGCCGACAACATTCTCGCCGAGTTGGCAGGCAAGCCGCGGAAGCCATTCGCCTACCGCGACAAGGGCATTATGGCGATGATCGGCCGCGGCGCGGCAGTCGCCGAGGTCGGGAAGAACCACCACGAGGTACACGGCCAGCTCGCTCACATGGCCTGGATGGGCGTGCACGCCAGCCTGATGACCGGGACGCGTGACAAGATCGAGGCCATCATCGACTGGAGCTGGGATCGCTTCACGAAGACCGGTGGACCCCACGTCCTCGACCGCGGGGATGCCGCCGAGATCGATTGGGAGGACGACCCCGCGGTCACCTCATCGGGAACGTCGGTGACCCCCGCCTGATCGAGGGACTGCCGTGACGAACGACCTCGCTCGCTGGCAGTTCGCGATCACGATCATCTACCACTTCTTCTTCGTCCCGGTGACGATCGGCCTGGCGTTCCTGGTCGCGATCCTCCAGACGATCTACTACCGGACCGACAACCAGGACTACAAGCGGATGACCCGCTTCTTCGGGACGCTGCTGCTGATCAACGTGGCGATCGGCGTGGTCACCGGACTCGTCCAGGAATTCCAGTTCGGGATGAACTGGTCGACGTACTCGCGCTTCGTCGGAGGCGTGTTCGGCGCGCCGCTGGCGATGGAGGGGATCCTGGCCTTCTTCCTCGAGTCGACCTTCCTCGGTCTGTGGCTGTTCGGTTGGGATCGGCTCCCCAAGCGCGTGCATCTGGCCACGATCTGGGCGGTCTCAGCCGGGACGCTGCTGTCCGCGATGTTCATCCTCATCGCCAATTCGTGGATGCAACATCCGGTTGGCTACAAGATCAACAAACAGGGGCAGGCGGTGCTGAGCAACGTCTGGGCGCTGTTCGTGAACCCGACGTTCGTGTGGGGCTACGCCCACGTCGTGCTCGCGTCGCTGATCACCGGCTGCCTGGTGATGCTCGCCGTGTCCGCGTGGTACCTGCGCAAGGGCGAACACGTCGAGTCGTTCCATCGCACGGGCAAGCTGGCACTGATCGTCCTCGTCCCCGCGATCGTGATCCAGCTGTCGGTGGGCAACCAGCTAGGCGTGATCGAGGCCAAGTATCAGCCGATGAAGATCGCCGCCGCCGAGGCGCAGTGGACGAGCTGCCAGCCGTGCTCGTTCTCCGCGTTCCAGATCGGAGGTGGCGCCAACGACAAGACTCCGACGGAGATCATCCCAATCCCGCACCTCCTCTCGGTTCTGGCGACGAACACCTGGAACGGTGCCGTCACCGGTCTCGACGAGCTTCAGGCTCAGTACCAGGCGAAGTACGGGCCGGGCAATTACGTCCCCGACGTGTTCATCCAGTACTGGTCGATCCGGATCATGGCGTATCTGGGGTCACTGGTCCTGCTGCTCTCGCTGTGGGGGGTGTGGCTCTTACACAGGAACCGACTTCGCAACTCCTGGTTGTTCCTGACGGTCTCGGTGTGGGCGGTCGTCACGCCCTTCCTGATGAACACGACGGGCTGGTTGCTGACCGAGAGCGGACGTCAGCCATGGATCGTCCAGGGCCTGCAGAAAACCGTCAACGCCAACTCGCCGTCGGTCAGCTCGACGGAGATCTGGATCAGCCTCGCCGCCTTCATTCTCTCCTACATCATTCTCGGCGCCGCCGACCTCGTCCTGATGCTGCGCTATTCCCGCCACGGTCTTGCGCACGCCGACGCCGAGGCCGCCGAGCCGAGTGACACCGGCGGCGACGCCGTCCCAGCGCTCACTTACTGACACATGCAACTACACACGATCTGGTTCATCATCATCACGGTCCTGTGGATCGGATTCTTCGTGCTCGAGGGGTTCGATTTCGGCGTCGGCATGCTCCACCGGTTCATCGGTCACACCGAGATCGAGCGCCGGGTTTGCATCAACACGGTCGGCCCCTGGTGGGACGGAAACGAAGTGTGGCTGATCGTCGCCGGCGCGTCGCTGTTCGCGGCCTTCCCGGAGTGGTACGCGACGATGTTCTCGGCGCTGTACCTCGCGCTCGTGCTCGTGCTCGTGGCGCTGTTTGCCCGGGGCGTGTCGTTCGAGTGGCGGGGCAAGCGGGACGATCGCCGCTGGCTCGCCGGCTGGTCGTGGGCGCTTGCGATCGGAAGCCTCCTCATCCCCCTGCTCGTCGGAGTCGCCCTCGGTGACCTTCTCCACGGGCTCCCGATCAACTCCCAGCACGAGTTCACCGGGAACTTCTTCAGCCTCCTGACCGGCTACGGGCTGATGACCGGCGTGACGCTGGTCATCCTGTGCCTGCTCCACGGCTCGACCTTCCTGGCCCTGCGGACCACCGGCGAGATCCGCACCCGGGCGCACGCGGCGGCGCGATCGATCGGGGTGCTCGCGATCGTGTTCAACATCGCGTGGTGCGTCTGGACGCTGGTCGTGATCGGTGGCGGCACCGTTCCCCAGCCGACTCAGATCTTCGGCGTAATCGCGGTGATCTTCGCCCAGCGATTGTCCGGGACCGGCAACGACGGCTGGGCCTTCGCCGCCTCCGGATTCGGGATCGCCGCCGCCATCGGCCAGATCTTCATCGCGCTGTATCCGAACGTGATGGTCTCGAGCACGAACCACGCCTACAACCTGACGGTCAACAACGCCGCCGCCGGTCACTACGGACTGGTCGTGATGACAGTCGTGGCGGTGCTGTTCTTCCCGATCATCCTGCTTTACCAGGGCTGGTCGTTCCACGTGTTCCGCCGGCGGGTGAGCGCACCCCCGACGTCGTCTGGGTAGGGCGCCTCCGTGCGCGCCCTGGACCCGCGCCTGCTCCGCCGCACGAAGTCCGTGCGGCCGCTGTTGACCGTCGACTGCGCGCTCGGGATCGGGACCGCCGTGGCCGTGCTGGTGGGCGCGACGATGCTCGCGCGGATCGCCGCACGGGCATTCCACGGCACTCCCATCCGCGCGCTGTGGCCCGAGTTCGCGGTGCTCGTGATCGCCTTCGCCGTGCGCGGGGCGTTCGCCTGGGCGATGGAGGTCGCGGGCCGGCGCGCGGCCTGGAGCGTCCTGTCCGAGCTCCGCCTCACGCTGGCCACGCGGCGGATCCGGACGCAACCGCTCGCCGTCGATGGGGCGAGCGGCGCCGAGATCACCACCGTCTCCGTCCAGGGCACCGAAGCGCTCGAGGGCTACTTCGCGCGGTATCTGCCGCAGGTCGTGCTGGCCTCGATCGTCCCGTTCCTCGTGATCGTCTGGGTGGCCTTCCTGGACGTCGAGGCCGCGGTGATCATGTTGGTGACGCTGCCGCTCGTGCCGGTCTTCATGTGGCTGATCGGCTCCTACACGGCGGACAGGACACGCGCTCGGTGGCATGCGCTGAAGGCCCTCTCGGGCCATTTCCTCGACATGGTCCGCGGCCTGCCGACGCTGCGGGCGTTCGGCCGCGCGCATGACGAGACGGCGATCGTGGCGCGGGTCAGCGACCGCTACCGCGTGGCCACGATGGAAACCCTTCGGCTCAGCTTCCTGTCCGGGTCGGTGCTCGAGCTGGCGGCCACGCTCGGGGTGGGGCTCGTCGCCGTGACCGCCGGCGTCCGGCTCGTCGACGGCAGCCTCGGGCTCGAGGCCGGGCTGGCCGTGATCGTGCTCGCGCCCGAGCTGTACCTCCCGTTTCGCCGGTTGGGCGCCGAGTACCACGCCAGCGCGGACGGACTGGCCGTTGCCGAGCGGATGTTCGCGCTGCTCGACGCGCCCGCGGCTTCGAGTCCTTCCGGCTCGGAGCTCGCGCCGAGTCCTGCGCACGCGGTCGTCGCTTTCGACGGAGTCTCCTTCGCCTACCCCGGCCGTCCCGTGGCGGTGCTCGACGGTCTCGACCTCGAGCTCTCCCCCGGCGAGACGGTGGCGCTGGTTGGCGAGAGCGGCGCCGGCAAGAGCACCGTCGCGGCGCTGCTGCTTGGCCTGCTGTCGCCGACGGGCGGCCGGATCACGGTCGGCGACACGGACCTGTCCGAGTGCGACCTCGAGGAGTGGCGGCGACAGCTCGCCTGGGTGCCCCAGCACCCGTCGCTGTTCCGCGGGACGGTCGCGGACAACATCCGTCTCGGGGATCCGGACGCGGACGAGA
>Ga0335073_10000726_pt1 | contig 43002 bp, 38 predicted proteins | sample Lox_Sample_22_FD_207093 | JGI IMG/M metagenome (GOLD analysis project Ga0335073, IMG submission 207093) | Soil microbial communities from Loxahatchee National Wildlife Refuge, Florida, United States - Lox_Sample_2.2 | ecosystem: Environmental > Terrestrial > Soil > Wetlands | place: USA...
CGTTCAGCAGGGCTCCGGCAACCTCTTTTGTCTCTTCGGCAGAGAGCGTGCGCGTGCGCAGCACGTCTTCGAGGTTTTCTTCGGTGAACTCCATCACGGTATAGACAAGAGGAGTCTGGTGCAGCGTTGTGGTTCCTGTTGCGAAGATAGCGGCAACGTTCTTATCGCTGACTTTTTCTACGGCCCGCAGGCGTTCGAGCAGGATGGCTTCATCGTTCAACGATTCAATGAGGCTGGCGATCGCCGGTTTCTCGTTGAACTTTGTCTCAAACCATCCGCACCTGCCCTCGGAGCGCAGAAGCTTGCCCAGGGGATAGCGGCCTTCTACAACGTCGGATTCGAAGTCACTCCACAAAACGGCAATCTCTCCCGGTATGAAATTCAATTTGCTTTGATGCTGTCAAGACATGACCGCGCACGGGCACGCTCGGCACCCTCATGCAACCAGCTGATTCAGGCAGGAAAAGGGAGAAAAAAGCGTTGCGCTACGCGACCGAGCTTTCGGGCGCAGCGGTAGTCAGCCGGGGAGGGGTGCTGGCCCGCGCCAGCAACATCATGCCTTCCTGTGCAAGCTCGCGCGCCATCTTGCGCAGCTCGTGCGGCCGCTCGTTATGCACATTCGTGAGCTGGAAGAGAGCTGCGGCCGCCTTCAATTTGGCCACGCCTTCAAATGCTGCCGAGCCTGCGCCATTTGCGGCCTGCACAACATTATCCGCGGTGACTTTGAAGATGTCATCACCTTCGATGACAAAGGCTACAAGATATTCTTCCGGCGCTGACGTGTATGGAGGAATAGTCGTCATGTCACAGATCCTTCGAGTAGGGGAATGATAGGTACTACGATGCACAGATCGCAATACCCTTCATGGTTAGTAAAGAACAGGTGATGGTCAAATTGCTAACCCGGCCTGCATTTTTCCTGTGTCAGTTTTGATTCCCCTCGGATTCGAGCATGATTCGCTGCCGGGAAAAATCGCTGAGCGGCGCAGCAGCGGCGTGCTATGCTGGCTCCCGGCTGAAAAGAGCGTGTTGTATCAAAGGACGGACATGGGAATCAATAACTTTACTTACGGAAAAGATGGCCTGGCGCTCACCGAACAATCCGAGGGCTGCCGTCTCACTGCTTATCAGGATCAGGTGGGGGTGTGGACGATTGGATACGGCCATACCGGCGCGGACGTTGTCTCCGGGCTGACGATTACGCAGGCCCAGGCTGATGCCCTGCTCGTGAGCGACGTGGCCGCTGCCGCGGCTTTCGTCAACCAGGCAGTGACGGTGCCGCTGCAGCAGGATGAGTTCGATGCGCTGGTAGACTTTGTATTCAACCTGGGGCGTGCGGCTTTTGCCGGATCGACGCTGCTGAAGGACCTGAACGCCGGGGATTTTGCGGGCGCGGCCGGTCAGTTCGATCTCTGGGACCATGCCGGAGGGCAGGTGGTTGCCGGACTGCTGCGACGCCGCCAGCAAGAAACGGCGCTCTTTGAGCAGGGCTTGTCCGGCGGAGGAAACAGCTCGAATGGCTGATGCCGCGGCTGCCGATCCGATCTTTCAGCGGCTGGAAGATCAGATTGCCTGGTACAGCAGCAAGAGCCGGGCCGCGCAAAAATATTTCAAGCGTATCAAGATCGTTGAAATTATTGCCGCGGCGATGATTCCGTTTCTCGGCGCTTTCTCGAAAAGCATCAAATTCGAGCCATACCTCACGCCGACGATGTGCGGCCTTGGCGCCCTTATCACGATTCTCGAAGGCATTCTACACTTGAATCAATATCAGCAGAACTGGACGACCTATCGCGCGACGGCGGAAGCGCTCAAGCACGAAAAGTTTGTGTATATCGCCAAGGCAGGGCCATATGCTGGTGCTTCCGAACCGCGCGCGCTGCTGGCTGAGCGCGTCGAATCCCTCGTCTCGCAGGAGAATTCGCAGTGGACGTCAACCCAGCAGCAGGCGGCAAAGCCGCAAAGCACCGGCACCCCAGGCTGAGTGCGAGAACCTACTGCGCGCGTACGAACTCAAACTGGTGCGTGTTGCCTGGGTGCTTCGGATAGGTGTTTTCGACCGCCACTTCAAGCTTTCCGGTACTCCCGGCAGAGATTGTCAATGTCGCCACGCGGCCTTTCTCTTCGCCGCTCGCGTCGCTCAGCAGGCTCCAGGTTGCCTTGGCCTTCTGGCCGTCGAAGGTCGCGTTCTGCGTGCCCCAGTCGCAGTTGGCCGGCTTGCACAGTCCCCAGGCATGGATGGCAAGCTGTTGGCCGCCGCCCGTTATATCGAGTTCGGCAACCGCGTCCCGTCCGTCTGCTGAAGGGTTGGTCCAGCGGCCGTCAAGCGGACTTGTCGAGCTGGTGGGACCGCGCAGCGCGAAGAAGACAATCAGCGCGATGACGACAACCCCAAGCGCAGCCAGGCCTGCGATGAACGGCGTCTTCGACTTCGCGCGCACCGGCGCTGCTTCCGCAGCCGCGTGCGGCGGGGGCAGCTGCACGGGGATGGTGGCGTGGACGGTGTCGGCTTCCGTGGCCTTGGTCGAATGGACGTATTGTGTCAGCGCCTGAATCAGCAACTGCACGTCGGAGTTCCAGCGTGCGTGCGTGATCTCGACGCTGTTGCGGTAGGCGAGGTCTTTCAGGTTATCCGGTAGCTGGTCGGCATGCGGCATGTGAGCGTCGTGCACGAGCACAGGGATGACGGCGATATTGCGCGTTAGCGCTGAGGCAATTTCGAGGCGGACGTAATCGTTGGGATTGTCGAGGCGGCGCTGGCCGTCCGAGCCTGTGATGGTTGCCCAGGTGGGGCCGATCATCGCGAGAAGCACGCCGCAACCGGCGACGTTGTTGTCGATGGCCTTGCGAAAATCTATTCCCGGATCGATGCCCACGACGTCCATGAAGACGGCATCGTTGCCGAAAGCCCGTGTGAGATCGTCGAAGAGCCGTCCAGCCTCGCCCTCCGAGTCGTCACGGCGATAGCTGATGAAGATGGCATGCGCCACAGAATTCCTCCCTCTTACTCCGCGAGGACAGAATAGGTGGAGACCGGCGAGAGAGCAAGCCTCGATGTTCAGACGTATGGCTCGGAAAGCGAACTCCGGGCTGGCTCAACTCGCTGGGTGCCAAAGAGGGCGGAAGACTATGTGGTTGTCTGGGCTGGCTGCTGCGCTGCGGGCGCGGCTGACGGCTTGGGAGCCGGCGGCCTTTTCTGCACGTCCTTTTTGCCGGGCGCGAGGATCGCGTGGAGCGTGGTGCCTTCCATGCGCGGCATGAACTCGACTGTGCCGGCGTCGCCGATGTCCTGAATGAGGCGGTTGATGATGGCGTAGCCCAGCTCGCGGTGGGCCATCTGGCGGCCTTTGAAGCGCAGCGAGGCCTTCACCTTGTCGCCGTCGGTCAGGAAGCGGACAGCCTGATTTTTCTTGGTCTGGTAATCATGCTCGTCGACGGTGACGGAGAACTTGACTTCCTTGACTACGATGACTTTCTGCTTTTTGCGGGCTGCGCGCTCGCTCTTGTCTTTTTCGTAGAGAAATTTGCCGTAATCCTGAATGCGGCAGACGGGCGGGATTGCGGTGGGCGATACTTCCACGAGATCGAGGCCGCGTTCGCGGGCGATCTTCAGTGCGTCGAAAGGCGGCATGATGCCGAGTTGCTCGCCTTTGTCGTCGATCACGCGCACTTCGCGGGCGCGGATTCTTTCATTGATGCGAATAAACTGCTTCGCTGAACGCTTGTCTAACTGTGCGATGTTTCCTCCAAATTGTGGCAGCGCCACGTACCTCCTCAGTATACCAAGCAGGCCTACTCTCATTGTGATGCGATTGGTTCTGTGAGTGCCATTCTTTTTTATTGCGGCAGAGGCTCAGCGCAAAGCCCGGTTTCCGTGAGACGCGTGGCCTGCACCCGCATGGTGCGATTCGGCGGGTAAATCGTTTCAACTTCTACCTTGATGAAGTTGTCCGAGAGCGCCGGGGTGAGTGTGGAATGGTTTCCCTTGAGCGTGACGACGCTCAGTTCCCTGCCGAGAAAACTTTGGCGGAAGGCCAGATTTTTCTGCCGCGCGAGCGCATGCAGGGTTTTCATACGCTGCTCAACGACGTGCGCGGGGACGGGCTGCAGGCGATGCAGCGCCGCCGCAGGCGTATCCGGACGGGCTGAAAAAGTGAACAGATGCAGATAGGTGAGTGGCTGGGTCAAGATGAAATCGTAGCTTTCCTGAAAAAGCGCGTCTGTTTCGCCGGGAAAGCCAACCATCACGTCCGCCCCGATTGCGGCGTCGGGAAGCAGGCTGCGGATTTCATGCAGCTTTTCCGCGTAGTGCCAGGGGCGGTAGCGGCGATACATGCGGCGCAGAATCGTATCGGAACCGGATTGCAGGGGCAGGTGCGCGTGACGCGCGAGGCGTCCAGAGTAGGCGGCGAACAGCGCGAGCAGCTCCGGCGTCCAGTCCATGGGTTCGATCGAGCTCAGGCGAAGACGTGGCAGCGCTGTCTCTTCGAGGATGGCGGCAACGAGATCGACGAAGCGCTGTGCTGGGGTGAGGTCGCGGCCCCAGCGGCCCATATTAATGCCGGAGAGCACCAGTTCCTGGCCGCCCTGCGCAGCGAAGCGCTCGACGGAGTTGAGGCAGCTTTCGAGTGAAACGGAGCGGCTGGGGCCGCGCGTCTCCGGAATGATGCAGAAGGAACAGCGGTTGGCGCAGCCGTCCTGAACTTTGAGGTTCGGGCGCGTCTGACCGCCGTCTTCGGCAAATGGCAGCGCCGCCAGATCAGTATGCGCGAAGTTTTCATCGACGAGAACGGGAACCGCATTCACCAGCTTCGCCAGAGGAACGAAGCCCGAAGGCTCAAGAATGCTGCCTGCGACCAGGGACTTGTGGCTGTTGCCAATGACGGCGCCGACGCCATTTAACGCCGCCAGCTCTTCGGGGGCACGCTGCGCGTAGCATCCGGTGACGACGATCTTCGCCTGCGGATTATGGCGATGGACGCGGCGGATGAAGGCGCGAGCGCCGCTGTCGGCGTCGGCGGTTACGCTGCAGGTATTGACTACCACGACGTGGGCGCGGGTAAAATCTTTGGCTGGACTCAGGCCGCGGTGACGGAGATCGGCCGCGATCGCCTCCCCGTCGGAACGGCTGGCTCGACATCCAAAGTTCTCGACGTGATATTCTGCCACGTTGTTTAGTGTAACAATAGAGCATCGCAACCCCGGGTCCCAGAAAATCCTGTTCGTGGTATGCTCACGGGACGCAGCCAAACCAAATTCCTCGGGAAACTTGAAGAGAAGAGTCAGGAGTTTTACATGAAGCGGCGGATTTTACTGGTAGACGACGAACTGGCGATTCTGCTGACGCTGAAGGCTGTGCTAGAGATCAATGGGTTCGAGGTGGAAACAGCCGCTTCGGCACGCGAAGCCAAATCAAAGATCAAGAACGGCCGGTATCATATGGTGATCACAGACATGCGCATGGAAAGCGAAAGCGCCGGTCTGGAGGTCGTGCAGGCGGCCAAGAAAGCGCCGTATCAGCCCGCCGTCGCCATGCTGACGGCATTTCCTCTTCCGGGCGAGGACTGGCACGAGCAGGGCGCCGACGAGATGCTCGTAAAGCCAATGAACACCCAGGACCTGCTGGTGCAGATCGAGGCCCTGCTGGTGACGCATGAAGACAACAAGCGCAGCACGGGGAAAAAACAGCCCGAACTGGCAGTGACGGATGCGACCCCGGCAAGAAAGAATCGCACCTTGTCACGCAAGGCAGTGGCTGCGCACTAATTTCTGTGAGAAGCCAGCGAAAACCCGTTCCTCTGAAAACTACAGAACGGCCGGAGGCTGTTGAGCGGCAACCGGCACAATCCGCTTTCGCTGAAAGCATTCGCGGCAGAGCACCGGACGCCCCTGCGTCGGCTTAAACGGCACCGTGGTCTCGTGGCCGCACTCCGAACAGGTCGTGCGGGTTTCCGCGCGCACCGCCGATCCGCCAGATGCCCGTTTGGCCTTGCAAAGCTTGCAGCGCTTGGGATCGTTCCGGAATTGCTTGTCATGAAAGAAAAGCTGTTCCCCCGCGGTGAACACAAATTCATTCCCGCAATCCACACACTTGAGAATCTTGTCGACGAACTCCATCTTTCGTTCCCCAGCCGGACTGCCGAGATACCGCAGCGCCGGCTCAGAGCCCCAATCCACAGACATAGTGAACGGGAGCTGCTGATCGTAGCGAACTTCTTTTGGTGAACTTCTTAGGACGATTGTGCTAAGGGGCCCGGCCGCGGTGAGTGGCGGCGACTACCGGCTGCTTAAGCGAACCGGTATGACATGCCGAGAGGCACGCCGAGGGAAATGCTTACCGTGCTTCTTGTAACTCAGCCCCGTAACTCTGCACCTGCCACGGGGCTGTCAACGCATGACTCTGGAGGGTTAAGTTAGTCCTGCTCTTTACGAGCCTTTTTGCGATTCCGCTTGCGTGCCAACGCCTCTTTTACACGGCGCTTTTCGCCCGGCTTCAGGTAAAAGGAGTGACGCTTGACTTCCTTGATGATGTCCTCCTGCTGTACCTTCCGCTTAAACCGGCGCAACGCATTTTCGAGCGGCTCGCCTTCCTGCACACGAACCTCTGCCAACTGAACTACACCTCCAAACCGGCCCACTAGGGCTCGTATAGGATATCAGGGTTTCCGGCATGAGCGGTGAAAGTAATTCTAAGCTGCTCATATATAGCGTGTTATTAAGTAGCAGCGCTGGAGTTAAAGAGTCAGGGGTTCAGGAAAGTCCTAACCTTTGCGGGAATTCTTCCGCCTCATCGTCTTCCGGCAATGCCGTGCGCTCACGAATCGCATTGCGCTGCTGCCACTGCAGCAGGAGATGCGCGGCCAGAACAAGCAATGCCGCGACGAAAAAATGCCACGGGCTTTGTTCGATCCACCTCCCGATGCCAACCACGGTTTCGACAAACGGGCCAAACAGCATGAGAAAAGCCGCCAGGTAAAAAATCAGATTCCGTTTGGAATACATCAGCGGCACGGTGAACGGCACGGACAGGAAATGCAGAAACAGGGCGTCGATCAGCAACAGGCACAGGCCCTGGGCCACGAGAAGCTGTCCCGCCATCTGGCGAAGGCCCGGAAACACCGATGGGCTGAGCATCTTTGCCAGCAGGAGAACTGCGACTGTCATGAAGATCGCGCGTGGCAGCATCCAGCGGAGCGTGGCGGCGATGTGGTCGCTGTCAGGCCGGGAACCGATGACGTGAAACGGCCAATTTGCTTTCAATTCCACCGGTGACAGGAAGGCAACCTTGAGACCTGAAACCGCCAGGAAAGCCACAACCGGGATTGCGGAGCGTAATCCGTGCTCGGAATAAACGATGCTGAGCTGGCCGCCATGCGGGCGGAACTCGATGGTGGCTGCAATCAGGAGCGCAAGACCAGCGCCCCCATACATCGCGAGATATACGCGATGGTGCGGGGCGCGCTTCAGCGTCTGGCTGATGAAGTGATAGACCGCGCGCTGCGAGGGCCGCAGAATGAAGGTTGCATGCAGAAGGGCATCCTTCGGAGCGGCGAGCCAGTTGCGCGAATTTTTCGCAATCCGGCCTTCAATGGCGGCGCGGAATTTTCTGCGATATGCCAGCGGGTATGTCAGAATGGCGAGCGCCAGAACCGTGGCCAGCGCGCATCCGCCAATCGCAGCGAGAGAATGAAAGACGTGCGGAGCCGCAGATCCTTCGAGCAGTGATTGATACACGCCGAGGAACCAGAAGGGCGGAAACCACATGGCAACCCGATCGTCGGCTAGCAGCAGAAGCCGCAGGTTCCCCGATAAAAGCGGAAAAAGGAACAGCACAATCAGCAAAGCAGCCAGAGACAGGACCTGCAACACGGGCGATATCCAGCGGAAGATTTTTTCTCCGAGAAGGTTCAGCAGGATTCCCTGCAGCGCAAGAAAGAATGCGGCAAAGAAGAGCCCGCCTGCCGCCACGGCAACAATATGCGCGATGACGTGCCGGAAAAGGCTTGGCTCCTCGGCAATCAGAGGCAGGAAAACAGCACCGAAGAACATGCTGGCAATCAGGAACAGGGCCAGAAACCAGCCGAGCGCGGCAATTTTTGCCGAAAAGAGTTTGCGCGCGGGGACGGGCAGCGGAGCTAACACGAGAACGTCGAGCAGATCGGGAAAGAGCAGGTCCCACTCAAAGACGGTCACCACGCCCGTCACCACGCTGGCGTACATTACATAAAAATAATGGTCGCTCACGCGCGGCCAGTAGCCGCGGGGCGCGGTATTCGGCGGAAAGATGAAATACGAGGGGATGAGCGAAAGCGCCACCATCAGTCCGGGAACCGCAATCGCGCAGAGCACCTGAATGACGCGGACTCCGTCATCGCCGTCGGCCGAAGTCATCGGGTTATCGAAGAAGCGATCGAAGAAATGCCGCGTAAGAACGACGAAGCGGTTCATGCGAGTGATTTCTTTCTGGACCATGCGCGCCTGCACTTCGAGCGAGAGCACGGGGCTTTCCGGCGGCGAGAAAATCTTGAGGACGCTAGGCACGGGTCGCTCTCATCACTTCGACCATTTCGTTCGCGATGGTCTTCGTGTCCTGCTGCTGGACGAGTTGGGCGAAGACGCTTTCGAGACTGGGCAGCTGCATGAGCTGCGTCAGCTCCGACGGCGCGGCGTTGGCGCGGATATTTCCCTGTGCAATGACGATGACGCGGCTGCAAATCTGCTCCACCACTTCGAGCACATGCGAGATGTAGAGGATTGCTTTGCCCTCTGCGGCAAGCGCGGAGAGCAGGTCCTTAAAAAGCCGTGCTGAGACCACGTCGAGGCCGGAGAGCGGCTCATCGAAGATGAGCAGCTGTGGATTGTGCATGAGGGACGCGGCGATTAAGATCCGCTGTTTCATGCCCTTGGAGTAAAGCGAGATCGGCGAATAGCGCCACGAATCGAGCGCCAGCAGCTTGAGCATGGTATTGGCTTTGAGCGCGATCAGCTTCTCGGTCATGCCGCGGAGCCGGCCGATGAGCTGCAGGTATTCAAGGCCGGAGAGATGCGTGTACACGTGCGCTTCTTCCGGCACATAGCCGAGCGCTGCGCGATAGGCCACGAGATCGTCATGGATGGGCCGGCCGCGAAAGAGCACTTTGCCCAGATTCGGCTGCAGCATGCCTGCGATGATCTTCACCGTCGTCGACTTGCCCGAACCGTTGGGGCCGAGGTATCCGGCGATCTCGCCCGCCTGGAGCTGAAAGCTGACATTTTCCACTGCGGCTATGCCGCGGTAGCGCTTGGTGATGTTCTGCAATTCGAGGACCGGGGCAGCCTGCATTCACCCTATGTAGCAAACTACTTATTGACTCGTCAAGTAGCATGCTACATAGGTATAATGGCGCGCATGGGCGCCGAGGCAAAACTTTCGCATACCGCCGCGCTGATTCTGCGCGCCATCAGCGCTGGCTACGTTTACGGCTTCAGCGTGATGGAGATGACCGGGCTGCCGAGCGGCACGGTCTATCCGGCGATGCGCAGGCTGGAGCGGGATGGGCTGATCCAGTCAAAGTGGGAAGCGGAATCCATCGCGACTTCTGAACAGCGCCCGCCGCGCAAATACTACAGAGTGACGCGCGCAGGGAAGGCAACGCTTGAGGCGTCGCTCAGGCGCTATCCACTGCTCGAAAAGATGATCCCGCAGACAGAGGTGGAGCACGTATGAAGCGCCTTCTGCTGCCGGCGTACATGTTGGTCCTGCGCGTCGCGTCGTTGATGGTGCCCAGGGAAGCGCGCAGGGACTGGCTTCGCGAGTGGACGGGCGAAGTGTGGCACGTGCTGAACCTGCAGGCTTATGGAAAAACCGCTGTGTTTGTTGCCGGGGCTTTTCAGGATGCTTATTCGCTCAACGTGGATCTTCGCCGCGCGGCCACGCGGCAAACGCATGCGGCTGCCGCGTCGCCGGCGCTCTGCCTGTTGCTGCTGTTGCTGGCTGGAGTGGCGAGCCTGGGAATGGCGTATCTGCTGCCGGGAACACGCGCGGCTCTGCTGCCCTCGCCCTATAACGACGCACGCACGCTGGTCGTAGTCTCACCCGACGGCGTCTCGCGCAGTCCGGCTCCCAGTATTTCGCTGGAAGAATTTCGTTACTGGCAGCATGCGGCGCATGGCGTGTTCTCCGACCTGGCCTTCTACCAGATGGCGCGCAAGCAGCTTCACATGGGGCACGACGCGGCAGTGGAGATTTCAGTCGCTCGATCCTCGGGCAATCTTCCGGCTCTGCTGCAAACGTCCGGTTTTCCCGCTGCCGGCCACGTTTCTGAAAGCGGACCGCGACTGGTGCTGAGCGATGCGCTGTGGCGCAGAGATTTCAACGCCGACCCGCATGTGGCTGGGCAGGTTGTTTTTCTGATGGGCGAGAAGGCAACCATCGCTGGAGTGGCCAAGCCTGACGCGTGGCGGCTTCCGGGCAATCCTGAGGCGTGGCTGCTCGAGAGCGACAGCCGCATGGAATCGCTCGCGGCCTATTCCGTGGGGTTCGTTGTGGCGCGCATACAGCCTTCGCTCAGCCACGATGCAGCGGAGAGCAGCTGGCACATGGTTGTTCCGCAAAAGGATGGCGGCATTGCTGGTTTTACCTGTATATCCGTCGAACATTATGCCAGCGAGCCGTTTGTCTTCTTCGCTTTTGCCGCGTTGCTGGCGCTGCTGGCGCTTCCTGCGACGACATCTCTGCCGCTGGGAGAATATCCGTACAATCCGCGGCAGCAATCGCTTCTACTGCGTCTACGGCGCTGGCTCTTCCTGGCGGCAAAGCTGATGCTGATTCTGCCCGTTGTGTGCTTCGCGTCGCTTGATGTGGCGCAGGCATTTTCCGATACGCAATCTGTGCAGTTGATAGTTACATTTGCGGCCATGCTGGCTGCTCTGCGCTGGGCCTTGCAGGACCAGCGGCGGCGCTGCCCGGTTTGCCTGCAGGTGCTGCGCAATCCGGTGCGCGTGGGCCAGCCTTCGAGAAATTTCCTCGCGTGGAACGGCACGGAGCTGATTTGCGTTGTAGGCCACGGCTTTCTGCATGTACCGGAATTGCCGACGAGTTGGTTCAGCACGCAGCGCTGGCTCTACCTCGATGCGTCGTGGCGCTCGATTTTTCGACCGGCGGAGATTGCCCCAACCACCTAGCCCGAAACATCCGGCAATGGCTACACTTGAATATGTTGAGGTGCACGTCATGATCCGTTCCTATCAGGGACATACGCCGGTCATTCCTGAGAACTGCTATATCGATATTTCCGCCCAGGTGCTGGGCGATGTGGTTCTCGGCGAGCATTCGAGTGTCTGGATGAATGCGGTCTTACGCGGCGATGTGAACTCGATCCGCGTTGGTGCGAACTCGAATATTCAGGATTGCGCCGTGCTCCACGGCATGCGCCATGTCTATCCCGTCATCGTGGGCGATTACGTGACCATCGGCCACAACGCTACGGTGCACGGATGCGTCATCGACGACGCCTGCCTGATCGGGATCGGCGCGGTGATCCTGAATAACGCGCATATCGGCGAGGGGTCGATTATTGCCGCCGGCGCGGTGGTTAGCGAGAACAGGAAGATTCCGCCGCGCTCGCTGGTCGCGGGTGTTCCAGGCAGGGTGCGCCGCGAGCTGAACTCGGATGATCGCGATTTGATCCTCAAATATGCGCGCAACTATCTGGACTACACGAAGATTTATCTCGAAGAGCAGAAGGGCTGGGAATAGCCGACCCCTGATAAGCTGAAGGACAGGTCAATTCCACAGAAATGAGCATATTGAAAGCCGTTCGCGGCACGCGGGATTTACTGCCGCCGGAAACCGAACTTTGGAATTTTGTCGAGGAGACGGCGCGTCGCGTCTTTGCGCGGTATAACTTCGGCGAGATTCGCACTCCTATTTTTGAAGATACGCAGCTCTTTGCGCGCGGCGTGGGCGAAGAGACGGATATTGTCTCGAAAGAAATGTACACGTGGGAGGACCGCGCGCGGGCGCAGTCTGAGAAAGCGCAGCCGTTGACGCTGCGGCCGGAGAACACGGCGGGTGTGGTGCGGGCGTACATCGAGCACAAGCTGGGCGAGACGGGGCTGCTGCAGAAGCTCTTTTACATCGGGCCGCAGTTCCGGCGCGAGCGTCCGCAGAAGGGACGATACCGGCAGTTCTGGCAGATTGGCGCGGAAGTGATTGGGCCGCCGAGCGCGGGTTCGGAGTCGCCGCTGCGCGATGCCGAAGTGCTGGAGATGCTGGCTACGTTTCTGGATGAGCTGGGGATTTCGGGCTGGCGGCTGGAGATCAATTCTGTGGGGTCGGCTACGGACCGTCCGCGCTACGTGGCTGCGCTGCGCGAGGCGCTGGCTCCGGTGAAGCACCTGATGTGCGAGGACAACCAGCGGCGCGCGGAAACCAATCCTCTGCGCGTGCTTGATTCGAAAGACCCGAATGATCAGGAGATCATCGACAAGCTGCCGAAGATCGCAGATTACCTCGACGAGTCCTCTAAGGCCCATCTCGCAGCTGTTCTTGCGGCGCTGGATGCGTGCGGGGTGAAATATGAGGTCAATCCGAGATTAGTCCGCGGGCTTGATTACTACACGCGCACGACGTTTGAATTCACACACGGTGGATTAGGTGCGCAGAATGCTTTGCTTGGCGGCGGGCGTTATGACGGCTTGTCGGAGGCGATTGGCGGGCCGAAGGCTCCGGGCATTGGCTTTGCCATGGGCGAGGACCGGTTGATTCTGACGCTGGAGGCGCAGGCTGCTCGGGCTGCGAACCTGGCGGATGCTTATGTTGCTCCGATGGGTGAGGCGCTGAATCCGGCGGCTTTGGAGCTGACGCGTGAGCTGCGGCGCGATGGGCTACGGGTGGAGCTGGGTGATGGGTCGTTCCGGTTGAAGAAGTCGTTCGAAATGGGGAACAAGGTGGCGCGGAAGATTGTGCTGTTCGGTGAGGATGAGCAGCGGTCAGGTATCTTGACTGTGAAGGATTTTGCGAGCGGTGAGCAGGTGAAGGTTGCGCGGGCTGAGCTGGCGGCTGCGCTTCGCTCGGCAGTGAATTAGTAGGTGTATTGAAGCTTGCATCTCAACTGAGCAAAGAAAAGCAGGTCCTTCGACTCCGCTTCGCTCCGCTCAGGATGACAACATTATTTTTGCTGGCGCAGCTTATGTCGCTGAGATCCTTCGTCACTCCGTTCCTCAGGATGACGGCCCATTTGATAGTTTCGATTTAAGGAAGAAATCTTGCTAGACTTTTTAGGAACATTGCAACGCACGCATACTTGTGGCGAGCTTCGCGCGGAAGACGCCGGGAAATCTGTTGTTCTGCTGGGGTGGGTGAACCGGCGGCGCGATCATGGCAACCTGATCTTTCTCGATCTGCGCGATCGCTATGGCATTTCGCAGGTGGTGCTCGACAAGGACCTGAGCCCTGCGGGTCATGCGAAGGCGGAGCAGGCTCGGCCTGAGTATGTAGTCGCGGCGGTTGGCGAGGTACGGCTGCGCGGCAAGGACGTTATCAATCCCAAGATGGCGACGGGCGAGATCGAAATTGTCGCCGATGACGTTCGCATTCTGAACGATGCGAAGGTGCCGCCGTTTTCTCCTGCCGAGGATGCGATCGGCAACGAGGAAGTGCGGCTGAAGTACCGGTATCTCGATTTGCGGCGCGCGGAGATGCAGCGCAACTTCGAGGTGCGGCACAAGATTGCGCTGGCGGTGCGGCAGTATTTGTCGGGCGTGAATTTCTTTGAGGTCGAAACGCCTTTCATGACCCGGTCGACGCCGGAGGGCGCGCGCGACTACCTTGTGCCCAGCCGCGTGCATGCGGGGAATTTCTATGCGCTGCCGCAGTCGCCGCAGCTCTTCAAGCAGATACTGATGATTTCGGGCTTCGACCGGTATTTTCAGATCGCGCGCTGCTTTCGCGATGAGGACCTGCGGGCCGACCGCCAGCCGGAGTTTACGCAGATCGATCTGGAAATGACCTTTCCGCAGCAGGAGACGATCTTTCGCGTGGTCGAAGGTTTTCTGGCTGCTTCGTTTGCTGCGGTTGGCATCGCGCTGCCGACACCGTTTCCGCAGATTACGTATGACGAGGCGATGCGGCAGTTCGGCATCGACAAGCCTGACCTGCGGCTGCCTGGGCTGACGGATGTTAAGGCGGCGTTTGCGGAGAGCGATCTCACTACACTCGCGATCGATCCGGCGCTGCCGGTGGTTGCATTGCGGATTCCGAAGGTGGGCGAGCTGTCGCGCAAGGAGCGCGACGACAACCGTCCGCTGTTTGATACGCGCCGGGGTGCCAAGTATATCGACGATCTGAAGCGGTTGGAGAAGTCTTTTCCGGATGCCGTTGCAAAGTTGCGTGAGCTAACGAAGGCCGAAGAGGGTGATCTGCTCATCATCGTGGCTGGGGATGCGGCTATGCATATTCAGGCGAGCGATACGAAGTTTGAAGGCAGGCTGTCGGAGCGCGAAATCGCGGTTTACTCGGCGGCTGGGAATTTCCGTGTCGAGCTGGCGAAGAAGTACGCAGAAGGTCATGGCGCATTTGCTGTGACCGAGCAGGTGGTTGGTTCGCCGGAGCGCAACTCCGGTCTTGTCGATGGCTCGGCGGCGTTCAGGCCTATCTGGGTGACGGATTTTCCGATGTTCGAGCACGATCCGGAAACAGGCAAGTGGATGCCGGCGCACCATCCGTTCACTTCGCCGCATGAAGAGGACATGGACCGGCTGCTTTCTGATCCTGCTTCTGTCCGCGCGCGCTACTACGATCTTGCGATGAACGGGCTGGAGCTTGGCTCGGGGTCGATTCGTATCCACCGGCAGGATGTGCAGCAGCAGATTTTTCGCGCGCTCGGCATGTCGGATGAAGAGGCGAAATCGCGCTTCGGGTTTTTTCTGGAGGCGCTGCAGTACGGCACGCCGCCGCATGGCGGCATTGCGCTTGGGCTGGACCGCCTGGTGATGATTCTGGCGGGAGCTTCGAGCCTGCGCGAGGTCATCGCGTTCCCGAAGACAGCGAAGGCCATCGATCTGATGGTGGACGCGCCGACGCCGGTGAGCGATACGCAACTGAAGGAGTTACATATCCGGACGGTGTTGAAAAGCTAGCGGCCGGCTGAAAAAAGCGGTTAGCCAGCCGTCTTTCAGCTGACCGCTTCTTAGATGCTTTACCGCAGTGAACCAAACTTGTACACAATGCCGGCGGTGCCGGCAAATTCATTCTGCGTAGAGAATCCGTAGTGCGTCGGCTGCCAATCGGCCGTAACCCGAACTGCCCATTTCGCATTGAGGTTATAGTCGGCCCATGCTCCAACTGCCGCACCGAAGGCAACCTTGTTGTTGTAGATGCCAACCTGATAGGGCTGAATTCCGGTATTCGCGAATCCCTGATCAAACGAACCGTTGGCGGCTCCGAGAAGCACGTGGAAGCCGGCGGCGTAATTTTCTCTCCGGACAAGACGGAAGTTAGGGCCGACCATGAAGAGATGTTCCGACATGTTGGATGTCGTGATGTTGTAGGCATTGGGCGGGACGATGATGGTTCCGTAATAGCCGCGCACAGAAAACTCCAACCCGAAAAGCTGTCTGAACCATGCGGTTGCATCGCCGTTCCAGCCGTTCAGGTTGATGGCAGCAACACCGCTGCCACCGCCGGCGCCGGGGTTAAAGTGCGAATAGGAGTAGCCGCCGTAAAGGTCCCAGCGCTGCTGATACTGCGGCAAGGTGGTTACCGGAGCAGTGGCCTGAACCTGTGCCCGGAGTGCGGTAGAAATTGAAAAAAATGCAAAAAACGCGATGGCTGCGTATATGGGGCGAATTCTCAAAATCACGCTGCTTTTTCAAACCTCAATTTCTGAAAACGTCGCAAAGAGCTGCAAATATTCACGATACACGGTTGGACGGAAGCGAGCCAGCATCCGGGCTAAGGGTCAGTTTGAGTGAGATAGTCCTTCAGAGGCTAGCCCCACTCACCTATGTTCTTTACGGCGCGCCTGAAGCCGCGCCCCTTCAAAACAAAATTGAACTGACCACGAGCGTCCGCAAAAGGCAAGCGCGAGGCAGAGCAATTCGATCTCGGTTGTCTCAATTCATCCAGCGGCGGTCGTTGGGATCTTTTTCTGAACCCTGATAACGGCCGTCTTTGTCAAAGTGCACGTCCCGGTTCTGCTTCCGCATGTAAACTTCGAACTTCTTCGCTGCCCGGCGCCGTTTCCAGCGGTAGTAGTTGTTGCGCAGGCTGAAGTAGCGCTCGCTGGTGGCGAAGACATACCCGCGCCGGGGGGCAGCCTTGATGTAGAGATAGCCCACCAGAGCGCCGCCGAGCTCGGAGAGCGCGTAAACCCGGCTTTCAGAAAAAACCATTGCGATGGCGATCAGCATGTAGACCATGACCAGGTACTTTGCCTTCATGGTCATGGGCAGCGGGAAGAGCATGAACTCCATGTCGCCATAGAGCACGCCGAAGGCGACCAGCAGGCCGAAGATGCCGCCGAATGCGCCGGTAATGGCAAAGGCGGAAAAGGTGTCGTGCATGACCAGGCTGATGCCCACGGCTGTCAGGCCGGCGCCGATGACACTCGTGAAATACAGCTCAGCCAGCCAGCGCGGTCCATGGTTCGCTTCCAGAAAGCTGCCCAGGAACCAGAGTGAAAGCATTTCGAGCGCAGTGCCGAGAATTCCCTGATGAATGAAGCTGTAGGTAAAGAGCTGCCAGAGGTATCCGTGCAGAAACAGAGGCGGGATAAGCGCGCCAAAGCGTATGACATCGACGGCCAGAGGCGCGGCCACCCAACCGAGCAGCAGGAGCAGGAAATAGGCGCCGACGTTCCAGAGAATAAGACCGCGCGTAAAACCGCGAAAGTCGGGAAAGTTGAGAAGTCCAGCGGTGCGTGGCATACAAGCTGTCTTATTCTCTCAGAAAACGAGCCTGCGCTGCCCTTACCGTTCAGGCAACGGAGCTACCGCGGGGCTGCGATGTCCCCCGGCATCGACGGCCCGCACGCCGAAGATGACGTTGTCTTTGGAGATGGGCAAGGTGATTCTGTACGCTCCATTATTCACCGAAAAAGAAGAGACTTTATCCGCGGCAATGAAAAACTGCCAGTCAGGAGCCGTCAGCTCCCTCCAGACGACTTCGTACTTCTCATTGGCTGGGGCGTTGGCTCCGCTCCATTGAAGTGTCGTGTTGTTATCAAGATCCTTGGTCACGACGCGCACATTCTCCGGAGCCGGCGGGGCATAGGCCAACGTAGCCAGCGTGGCCGCGTTCAGAGCTGCGACACGTGCTACATACCGGAAATCGACGAACTTCAGCAGGTCGCCATACTCAACGCCGTTCTCGGTGCGCACGTTCTGGTGCTGGTGGTTGAAGTCCTCGCGCCACTCGGTAAAGCGCACGGCGGCAAAGCCCTCCTGGTTGAATGAGGTGTGATCGCCGCCGCGCAGAAAGCGATCGCGGCGGAACTCGAGCACAGGCTGAAAGTAAGCCGAAGAGCTTTTCCTCGCGCCCCCTGCGCCGTGATATGTCTCGCTTACGCTCAGGATCATCCGCGCCAGCTCGCGGGAGGGCGAATCGCTTTCATAGCCCAGGACCTGAATGAGCCGGGCCTGGTCCGGCGTGGCGGAGGCTGGGATGCCCTCAGAAAAGACGCGGACCAGCGACTTATTCTGCAAGGTGTCGCCGGGCGTAGTGTTGCCGCCCACAATGTCGTTATTCAGCACGCCTTCCAGATCCCAGCCTTCAGATTTGGCCAGCTTCGCCAGATGGCGGCTGCCGTTCAGCCCCTGCTCCTCGCCGGCAACGGCGACAAAGACCAGGGTTGCCGGGAATTTGAGCTTCGAGAGCACGCGGGCGCACTCCAGGCTCACGGCCACGCCGGAGGCGTCGTCATTGGCTCCGGGGGCAGCGCCATGCGTATCGAGAACATCGGTGTTGCGCGAGTCATAATGCCCGGTAACCAGGTACATACGCTTTGCCTGCGCCGGGTCCGAACCGCGCAGGATGGCATAGACATTGGTGATGGTGGTGGGCTGTGGGATACGGCTCTGTGGACTTTCGGTGAAGGTGTCGCGTCTCACCTCAAGACAGCCGCCGCAGGCGTCGGAGTAGCGCTTGAATTCCGACTCGATCCAGTCGGCGGCTGCGGTGACTCCCTGGCCCGGAGGCAGGTCTTTGGTCATGCTGGAGAGCGTGTTGCGCGTGTGGAAGCTAACTAACGTCTCAATGGTGTGTTGAATTTGTTGAGTAGAGATTTGCTGCAAAGCATGTGCAATTGCTGGGTCGGCCTGTGCGGGGCGAATCGGAGAACCGATGGCATCCAGATCGCGTGTTGTATCGTCAGAGAGAGCATGAGCGCCCGGTACGGAAACTGCCATTGCAATGGCTACAGCAATCGTGAGTTGCATGAGACGAGCTTTCATCCAAATTTCTCCAGAATGAGGGTACCGATGAGGAATTGTTGAATTCCGTGTGAACGGCTTGACGCGCTGCCTGCTTCTCATTAAAAACTAACGATGTTGCATCCCGAAATTTGTTCTAATCATCCTAATACTCCATTTTGATTTGGAGGACTTATGCCAATTTGCCCTGAATGTGAGAGCGTACTGGATTTCGACGAAGAGGATGTCGAAGAAGGCGATGTAATCGTCTGCGACGAATGTGGGACCGAGTTTGAGATTGTTGCCACTGATCCTCTTGAGCTTTCCAAAGTAGAAGAAGACTACGAGGACGAAGACGAAGAACTCGAAGAAGAGGACGAGGAATGAAGCAGTTTGTTCAAACTCCCGCCCACCTGACCTATACGCGGGCGGTGGTGATGGCCATAGTTGTTGTTTGCCTGCTGTTTCCGGTGGCAGGTATAGCGCAGAGCGATGCCGTACGGTCGGTGGAAGGCAAAGTCTATAGTCCGCAGGACACGCCGCAAGGCAGCGCGATTGTGTACCTGCAGGACTCGAAGACGAATGACATCAAGAGTTTCATTTCGACCCAGGACGGAAGCTACCGCTTTGGGCAGCTTTCCAGCGATGTCGATTACCAGCTCTGGGCTGAGTACAAGGGCAAGAAGAGCGATAAGAAGAACATCAGCTCGTTCAACTCCAAGAGGCAGCTCTTTATCGATCTGCACCTCAAGGGTTAGTCCAGCTTCACTCAACGCTGCAGATCAGGCACTTGAGGTACTCCGTTTCGGGGATCGTCAGGATGACAGGATGGTCTGCAGCCGCGCCGCGGCGCTCGATCAGGCGTACCCGGCGGCCTGCATCTCCCGCTGCCGTGGCGACAATCTGCTGAAAGTCCGCCAGCGCGACGTGATGGGAACAGGAGCACGTCACCAGGATGCCGCCGGGACGCAGCATCTTCAACGCGCGCAGATTGAGCTCTTTGTAGCCGCGAAGCGCGCCTTCGACGGCCCGTTTCGACTTGGCGAAGGCTGGCGGGTCGAGCACAATGGTGTCGTAGACGGCTCCGGACATGCTCCAGTCGCGGAGCAGGTCGAAGGCGTCGGCCTCGATCCAGTCCACGTTTGAGGCCTGCAGCCGTTTCGCGTTGGCGGCCAGATTCCTCTCGGCAACCTCAAGCGCCGCACGGGAGATATCCACTCCAGTCACGAGCGGGCAGGCTTGCGCCAGATGCAGTGCAAACCCTCCCTGATAGGTGCACACGTCGAGCGCTTCACCATGCGCATGACGCGCCGCGGCGGCGTAGTTTTCCCGCTGGTCCAGGAAGGCTCCGGTTTTCTGTCCGGCATTGGCGTCGTAGTGGAAGAGCAATCCGTTCAGCAGGAAATCAGTGCTGAGGGGTGGACTCTCTGTATCGGCTGCATAGAGCGGATTCGCTGCAGGAGTGCTGAGTTGCTCCAGTTCCCGGATACGGGGATCAGGGCGCTCCACAATGGCCCGGGGAGACAGCTCTCCTGTGAGAACAGCAACAGCTAAGGAGCGGACTTCATCGTTATCAAGGGCCTTAGTCAGCAGTTGCAGAATGACAAGATCGTTGTATTTGTCGGCTATGATGCCCGGCAGCGCGTCGGCCTCGCTGAAGACAAGCCGGCACGCGTTGGTCTCTGCGCTCAGCATTGGAAGCCGCATCCGGATGGCGGATTGCAGGCGCGCTTGCAGTAGATTGAGCCACTGCTGATGGTTGATCAGGTCCGTGGATACAAACCTCAGGGTGATCTGCGAAGCGGGGCTGTAGAGTGCGGTGCCTAGTGGAATGCCGCGATGGTCGGCGACCGGAAGCAATCCGAGCGGCTCGCCGACGATCTGTTCGATATCCGACCGGTAAACCCAAATGTGTCCCGAGCGGATGCGGTCGGCTGCCCGGCGGGAAATGATTGCTGCCGGGCCTTTAAATTCTGTCTGCGGTGACGTTTCGGGCAGAGGCCAAGGCCTTTGACTGCGCTTTGTATGCTTCTCCGCGTTGCGTCCTGGCATAGTTTCATCTTCGCATGAAGAAACCACGGCGGTTTTCGACGAAACTGCACCGAAATGTGACAGATACATCTGGTTGGAGATTCCCGTGATGCCGCTTTTGCATGCTGAGCCTATAATCAAGTATGGCAACTGCGCAAAGCGCGTCAGTGCGACCCGCAAAACCTCTCCCGGTGGCCGATCCCTTTGCGCCCCGCTTCGAGAAGCTGGTCGAAACCGTACGCGCCAACCGCCCCAGCGACGATACGGAAATCATACGCAAGGCCTGGGAGTTCTGCCTGGAACACCATAAGGGCCAGCTGCGCGCCTCGGGTGAGCCGTATGTGCTTCATCCGCTTGAAGTTGCATTGGTGCTCGCGGAGATGAAGCTGGATTCGACGGCGATCGCCGCCGGACTGCTGCACGATGCCGTCGAGGATACTCCGGTCACAACCGCTGACATCACCGCCAAGTTCGGCGAACAGGTGGCGCATATCGTCGAGGGCGTTACCAAGATCGATAAAATTCAGTTCGCGAACAAAGAGGACCGGCAGGCTGAAAATGTCCGCAAGATGCTGCTGGCCATGGTCAGCGATGTGCGTGTTGTCCTGATCAAGCTTGCCGATCGCCTGCATAACATGCGCACGCTTGAGCATCTTCCGCCGGACAAGCAACAGGTGATCGCGCGCGAGACCCTCGATATCTACGCTCCGCTTGCTCATCGCCTGGGCATGGGCAAGGTGCGCGGCGAGCTTGAAGACCTGGCGTTCCGCTTCGTCGACCCTTACGCTTATCAGCAAGTACATGACGCAGTTGAAGAGCGGCGCAGCGAGGGCGAGCAGTTTCTTGCCGGAGTGGAAGCGCTGCTGCAGGAAAAACTGCGTGAGCACGATATCAAGGCTCGCGTCCAATGGCGCATCAAGCGCCTTTACAGCGTAAACCAGAAGCTGATCAAGGCGCGCACGACGGTCGATCAGGTTTACGACCTGCTCGCACTGCGCGTAATCACGACCAGCGTGCAGGATTGCTACGCCGTCTTCGGGCTGATCCACAGCATCTGGCGTCCGGTCCCGGGGCGCATCAAGGACTTCATCGCCATGCCGCGGCCGAATCTGTATCAATCGCTGCACACAACTGTGATGGGCGAAGGCGGACACCAATTCGAAGTGCAGATCCGTACGGAAGAGATGCACCGCATCGCGGAAGAAGGCATTGCCGCGCACTGGAAATACAAGGCCGGCGGCTCGCCGATCAGCGCACGCGACGAGCAGCGCCTCGCATGGGTGCGGCAGCTGGTTGAGTGGCAGCGCGAGATGAGCGATCCGAATGAGTTTCTTTCGACGCTCAAGATCGACCTGTATCCGGAAGAGGTTTACACATTTACTCCAAAGGGAAAGGTCGTTGTACTGCCCAAAGACGCGAGCCCGCTCGATTTCGCCTACGCCATTCACACTGAAGTGGGGCACTCCTGTATTGGAGCGAAGGTGAACGGGCGCATGGTGCCGCTTCGCTCGAAGCTGCGCAATGGCGATATCGTGGAAGTCGTTACGCAGAATGGCCACACGCCGAGCCGCGACTGGCTCACCTTCGTCAAAAGCTCGCGCGCACGCAACAAGATCAAGCACTGGCTCAACGAGCACCAGCGTGAGCGTGCTATTGAAATCGGACGGAAGCTGCTCGAACGCGAGGCGCGCAAGTACAAAATTTCGTTGTCGAAATTTGACCACTCCGATTACGAGCGCATTGCCGCCGAATACAGTGTTGCCACGCCGAACGATCTGCTGGCCGCTGTGGGCTTTGGCAAGTATTCTGCACGGCAGGTGCTGAACCGGCTTGCGCCGGGCGTCACCACGCAGCAGGCAGCCGAGTCCGATGCTGCAGTCGCGGGCGTCTCCGATGCGGTCAAGCGCGTCTCGTTGGCGAGCGGATCGGATTCATTGCAGGTAGAGGGACAGAACGAACTGCTCGTCTACCGGGCGCGATGTTGCAATCCCATTCGCGGCGAGGAGATCATCGGCTACGTTACCCGCGGTAAAGGTGTTGCTGTACACGCCCGCAGCTGTCCGAATGTCCAGAATCTGCTCTACGAATCCGACCGCCGCATCTCGGTGGAGTGGGCACGGCCCGCCGATGAGGCACCGGGGCGCCGTCAAACTTATCCAGTCAAATTGACTGTTTACTGCGACGACCGTGCCGGCATGTTGAAGGAAATGACCGCAGTCATCAGCGACGACAACACGAATATCCGCTCGGTCGATTCGAAGCCGGGGGCGAACAACGATGCCACGGTCGAATTCATTGTCGACGCAGAGGACGTTCGTCATCTGAATCGTCTTGTCCAGGGCCTGCGGCGCGTGCCCGGCGTGCGCGATGTGCAGCGCTCGCAAAAGCTTTAGCGGCATCGCAGAGAACGTCCGCGCTCGTGTACACTGAGGAAGACCCCCGTGTCGGGACGTGGCTCAGCCTGGTAGAGCACTCGCTTGGGGTGCGAGGGGTCGGCAGTTCAAATCTGCCCGTCCCGACCATTAAAATTAACAACTTACGGGCCACGCACAATTTGCAGGCCCACCACTGTGGGGGTTTTTGTGGGTACCCTATCCTAATTTGTGCCCACCTTGCACCCACAACCCACCCATTACCCCCTAATATCCAAAACCATCAAAACCCCCAAAATTATTTTGGTATCGCACCGGCGCGGAGTAGGTCTGTCCAGTGCTCTGCGGACGTGGCCTGCTGCAACCCGGTCATGTCCGCGGTCTGGTCGAACACCCAGCCTTCGGGCAGATGCCGGTTCACGGTTTCGATGGAGCGCGGGCTGCCTTTCTTCACTGCGGCCACGATTGCGCCAGCAGCGCGTTCTGCGGCATCGGGAGGAATCATCTCGCTGCTTTGCCGCTCGCGTGCGGGCAGCTTCTTGGCGACGGGCTGTGGGCCATGCTGCAACTGCGGCGCTTTGTGGTCAACGATAACGATGTTTAATGCTGGAGGCCTGCGAACGTCGCCGTTCTCGTCGAGCACTTCCAGCCTGGACTTGCTGCCTTCGGTTGCCTCGCGTGCTTCGCGGGCAGCGGCCACATCACCACGAGCCGCGTTCAGGATGGTTGCGCGAGCGACGACCGTAGCCCAAGAGGATTCTGCTGGCAGGCCCAGCGCGGTGCATATTTCTCCGACGGCGGCTTGGCCCAGTTCGGCGCGGACGGCGGCGGAAAGTTTTTTCTCGGTGCGCGGGCGACCGCCCGGATTGCCAGAGTCGTGGAAGCGGGCGTGGGGCACCGCAAAGAAAGAGGCGAAGGTCGAATGCCGTATCCACGATCTGCGGCATCACTTCATCACGTTGCTGGCCGAGACGCAAACTTCGGACGCCACCATACAGGCAATCAGCGGACACCTAAGCCGGAAGATGCTGGAGCATTACAGCCATGTGCGGAACAACGCGAAGCGCGAGGCCGTAGAGTTGCTGGACTCGCTCGGTGCGCAGACCGTGCAGTAGGGCAAGGCATTTTGGAGGTTCTGGGGGTTTTGGATATTGGGGGTAAATGGAGGTATTGCCCTGCTGGGCGCGGCGGGTACGGGTGTGCAGGCATCCATTACAATGCCGCTCAAACCGATCTACGCGATCGCTAGCGAGCCTGCGAGCACCGAGCGGAGGGGTAAGGCCGAGGTGCTTTGGTTCTATACCGCCAGCAGGCATGGCACAAATATGCGGGAAGTTGGAAAGATAATTGATTAAACTCTGGCAATGGAGATAACTGCTAAAAGATTTAACTGGCAGCTTCCGATTTATGGTGCACTAGGTGCAGCAATAGTTCTCGCCCCTAAAACGATTTTCGGCAACGATATCGGTACATTTCTTCTAAGCGGTATAGTAGCTGCGCTTGTCACTATAACCCTATTGGTCTTTGCTATCCGGGCCATTCGGCGACAAATCCTTTCTGCATTGGCCATGCTGGCAACCTTCTGCATTCTTTCCTGGTTCCTGTTTAAGATTTCTGACGATGTACGCTCGGCGGGGCGCTGGCTCTTCAAATCTAAAACTTATAAGGCAGAGGTTTTGGCCCAGCCCTCTATCGATGGCCAACTAAAGCATGTGGAATGGGACGGCTGGGGTTTTGCAGGATCTGGCGATACTGTGGTGTACCTAGTATTCGACCCCAACGATTCGCTTGCAACGGCCACAAAGAGCCATGCCTCTGGCAAGTTCAATGGCATCCCTTGTGAGGTCTTCAAAGTTCACCGCTTGGAGAAATACTGGTATTCCGTCCTTTTCTATACTGACACCGCTTGGGATCATTGTTAGCAAGGTATCGGCGCTCTAGCACTCCGTTTGCGGCCCGGCAACACTCATGCTGCATTGTGGGGGCAATTGTGGGTACTGTGGGTACAAAACGGCATAAATTGGCATCGGTGGAGCGGCAAGCTAAAATGCGATAAAGACCGCGTATTTATTGAAGAAAATCAAACTATAGCAATTGGCACAAATCATAGACCTAACGCTTGGGGTGCGAGGGGTCGGCAGTTCAAATCTGCCCGTCCCGACCATTTCATGCCTTTCTCCAGTCTTTTATTTATCTGTACTTTACACCTGTATAAATTCGCCCAGGGCAATTCCCTGGGAACAATTCCTGGAGAGTAAGCGTACCTCCTACGAAGAGCTTCGTCTTAATGCATGGGAGGCGTGACAAATGACAATCAGCTGGCTGAGCCTTGCAGTCGGATGCGTGCCGGGCGCGATCCTGGGTGCGATTGCCGATTGGCAGATTGGCACGAAATGGCGGAAATGGTCCGAGCGCAAGGCGCTTACGAAAGAGTATGGCCCTCTGGCCGGCCAATATGTGAATTATCGCGTCAGGGACGATGGGACGCATGAATCGACCGGCGGAACAGTGGAACTTGCATGGCAGCCACAGGACGGGTTACTGGAGGCGACAGGCTTTCACGCGAACGGGAATCCGGAATGGCACAGCTACATTCGGATGAACCGGGAATACGCAGGTACGGGCACGGGTCACTACAACAACGTGAATTCCATACACGGTGGGATTCAACAGGTTATCTATTCCAAGCAGGCGCGTTCTTTCAATGTCATGGGGATCAGCCATAGCCGGAGTGGGTTTGCTCATTGCTGGAAACTCAAGGAATGAGGACTGCGGCATCCGCATATTTTCCATCATTGCTCTTTAGCTGTATGCCGTATTGCTGACTTCTCTGCTCAATAAGGAGCATCCAGGCTTATACTTCAGGCGAGGCAGACTGGCATGAGTTTTTTCTCCAAACAATTTATAGACGTTATTCAGTGGACCGAGAGCGGGGATGGCACGCTCGCTTACCGCTATCCCATGGAAGACATGGAAATCCAGACCGGCGGGAAGCTCACTGTCCGCGATTCGCAGATGGCCGTGTTCGTCAACGAGGGACGCATTGCGGACGTGTTCGTGCCGGGGCTGTATACGCTCAGCACGAATACACTGCCCATCCTGACCTACCTGATGAACTGGGACAAGGCGTTCAAGTCTCCGTTCAAGTCGGACGTCTACTACTTCTCGACGCGATTGCAGATCGACCGCAAGTGGGGGACGGCCACGCCCATCACGATTCGCGACAAAGAGTTTGGGGCGGTGCGGATTCGCGCTTACGGCATCTACTCCTATCGCATCTCTGATCCGAGGGTGTTCTATGAAAAGGTCAGCGGCACGCGGGCCGTGTATGGCGTGAACGATCTGGATGGCCAGCTGCGCAACACCATCGTGGGGCGCATGACAACGGCATTCGCCGCCAGCACTCTGGACTTTCTGGACATGGCCGCAAACCAGTCGCGGATGGCGGAGATGATGCAGGCCGAGCTTGCGCCGGTGTTCAGCGCACTGGGCCTTACGCTGGATAGCTTTGTGGTGGAGAACGTCTCGCTGCCCGACGAGTTGCAGAAGATGCTCGACCAGAAAATCAGCATGAATATGCTGGGCGACATGGGGCGCTACACGCAGTTTCAGGCGGCGCAGTCCCTGCCAATCGCCGCCGCGAATGAAGGCGGCGTGGCTGGCATGGGTGTGGGACTGGGCGCAGGGCTTGCCATGGGCCAGCAGATGGCGAACGCCATGAGCTCCACGACGCAGGCGCCCGCCGCGCCTGCGGCTGCGAAGGCCGCGGCCGCATTGGGTGACACGAAATTCTGCATGAATTGCGGGCACTCCATCGCCCGAGCAGCGAAATTCTGTCCGGAATGCGGCGGAGCGCAACAGCAACCGTAACTGTTACAGTTACCAATACTGGCTGGTGGCGTAGGAGGTGTAGACGATGTTTCCGCTTTCTTCTTCCAAACGCTCGAAGACCGACTGGATCGCCACGCGTCCGGGACCGGTAAGCGTGAGCCAGATGGAACGAATGGCGCGGACGTTCCACGCACCCCAGCTGAACAGGCCGGCGTTTGGATGTTCGAGGTGCAACTGCATCTGAACGGTGGGGTCTTTGAAAATCAGAGCGGTGGGCTTTACCAGAATGGCCTCGCCGGGCGCAAGATGGCGCACGAGAACGCTACCGCCCGCATGCAGGAGCAGCAGTCCCGGAGAAGCCGGAGCAAAGAAGCGGTCCATGAACATGCCTACCGGATAGAACGTTTCTGTCTCTTTGTCGTTCCTGACCTGATACCAGATCTGCGTCTGGAACCAGTCATATTGAATGCTGGAAGTGGCGGCGAGAAACATGTGCTCGCGTACGTCCACTGCCTGACCGGGTTGCAGGGGTAGAGCGATCAGTTCCCCCGGCTCGTCTTTTGAAAAAGCAATGTGGCCCGGACCCTGCGCCTGGGCCATGATCAGCGGCATTCCGGCAAAGACGCGCGTCCAGCCTCCTCTCATCGACATGGTGGTGATCCTTACCTGGGGGTCCATCCACAGCAGGACGTGATGAGAAAAATACACGCTGTCTTCGGGGGCGAGGTTCATTTCCGCCGCGGGGACATAAAGCCCTTCAATCTGGCAGGACGAATTGCCAAACTGCAGCTTGGCCATGTCTTTGCGCGGGGGCAATTCGAGCCATCCGGAAATGGAAGGCGCGGACCTGGCCTGAAGAGCAGCGCCGCATTTTGGACAGTTAGCGAGCCCTGAACTGGCATCGAGCGTTGCTCCGCACCATTGGCATATGTGTGGCGCGCCGGGCTGCGGGGCCGGAACGTAGACGGACGGAGGCGGCGCGACCATCGACTGCGCACGCTGCGTGGTTACCGGCGTGGCAGAGGGCGGAGCAGCGACAGGCGCGACAACGACTCTGGCGCCGCAGGACGTGCAGAAATTGATGCCGGCGGCAAGTTGTGATCCACATCGCGTGCAGAACATGATCGCCTCTATTCCGTTTTATGGTGCACGTACATTGATTGAATGCCGATGCGGCCGGGGCCGGTCATTTGCGCGAGATTCATGCCGGTGGCTCCAAATAATCCCGATCCGAGCTTTTGAAAGACGACTGTCATGGAGACGGATGCGTCTTTGTAGAGAAATGCACCCGGTTCGACCAGAATGCTTTCGCCGGCTGCGAGCCTGCGTTCGAAGACGTTTCCGTAGCCATGCAGGATCACCACGCCGGGAGTGTTGGTGGTGACGAACCGGTCCATATACATGCCCTGGCCGCCGAAGACGATATTGGCCAGCCCTTTGATGCGCACAAAGGAGTAGTTGATGTTGTGGGAGCAGAGCAGGAAAGCATGCTCGCGGACATCGAGCTCCATACCGGGATGCAGCGGGAGGACTACCAGCTCTCCCGTCGCGTCGCGCGAAAAGGCGATGCGGCCGGGGCCGGTAGCAATGCTGATGAGAAACGGCATGCCGGCGAAGGCGCGCTTGAATCCTCCTGAGAGCGACATCACGCTGAGCGGGAGAGTCACGTCTTTCCAGAGCATCACATGGTGTTCGAAGAAGACCGAGTCGCCGGCTCCGAGGTTGATTTCGGCGGTGGGCACGACTTCGCCTTCAACCTGGCAGGTGCTGGTACTGAAGCGGATTTCGGTCATGTCGCGTATACGGGGCGCTTCCCGCCATCCGGAGTCGCTGACGACATTGCGGATGTCGAGCGGCGCTCCACAGGCGCTGCAGGACGTAGCCGTCTTGTCGTTCATGCCCTGACACCACTGGCATTGGATTCTTTCGAAGGATTGGGCTGCTTGCGCAGGTGTGACGTTGTCGATCACGAGGCCTTCCTTGCGTTGCGGGAGTTTCACTAGAGAACGCGCGGGAGAATTATATAGCCGTACCTGTAAGAGGCTTGTTTTTTGCGTAGGAAGATAAGATAGACAGCGCGAATTTTCAGGGATTCAAGGTCAGCGTGAGGTTTGTTTCCCGGGTGATATTGCCATCCGCTGATGTGGCGCTGATCGTGACCAGAGCGACAGAGGCATCTGCAGCGCCTGGTGCGGTGCTGGAGCTTGCGTTGGCGTTGGCAGTCGGAGTCGGCTTCACTCCGCAGGCTGTGAGGGTAGAAAGGATTGCGATGAGGGAGATCGCAGCTCCCGCTGAGGAAAACAGCCTTCTTCCCAGGTTGCGGCGTCGCAGCCACAGAAAAGATCCGAGGCTAAAACCCAAAGCGACCGGGCTTGCTGCGAGTGCGTGGAACAGAGGATTTCGCTGCGCTGCAGCTACCGTGCGAGCGATTGTCAGAATCGAAGCGACTGCTGCGCCGTTGGAGCTAAGCGCAAGCGTCGCCGGACTGAAGCTGCAGCTGGTGCCCGCAGGTAGGCCCGAACACTGCAATGAGACGGAGCCGCTGTAGCTCCCGGATGCAGATACCTGTATCTGCGCGCTGTTTCCCGTACTGCTGCCGAGGGACACGCTGGAGGGATTCACCGCCAGCTGGAAATCAGGAGCAGGGGCAGATAGAACGCCTCCTGCGGTGGAGCCGTCCCACTGGCAAGCATGCAAGCCTTGCATATGCACCTGCCAGTATGCGCCGCCTGAGACACTGACGGGAGTGATGGTCCGTCCTGCATCGCAGCTGAGTGAAGCGGGAGGAGGAAACATCGCGGAGCTGAGTTGGACGACAACGTCGCGATAGCGCGGGTAGGCGCTCAGTATCCACTGTTCGCTGTTCTGGCTGTCTCGCCGGATCGAAATCATGCCGTCGGTGCGCATGCTTCCGAAATCGACGACTGCGCCGGTGCTGTTGAGGCGCGGGTCGGGGGTGAAGGTAGCTGACGGCGCGGGCGCGAAGGCGAGAACGTTTCCGCTTTGCGATACAGACAGATCGCCCAGCATATACCGGTTGCTTCCATCGTCATTGCCGAAGAGCGCGACGCGGGCGCCGGTGCTGGGCGAATCCATGCCGACGCGGATGGAATAGTCTCCATCCGGGAGCGATACGGGAAGCGCCAGGGTCAGGGGGTTGTCCTGAACGATCTGCCCGGCCTGCCACTGTTCTGTCGGCACTGTTGGCCACGGGTTCAGCGCCAGGACAATGCCTTCAGGATTGCTAGTGGCCTGGTAGTTCACGAGATGGAGAAACTCCTTGTAGTCTTCGGTTGCTCCACTGGTGATGACGCTCCAACTAAGCTGCAATTGCAGCTGACGGTTGGCCGTTTGTTGAAACGCAGCCAGGTGCGGCCAGGCGAAATTGCCTTCAGCTGCGAAGTCATACTGGTTGCGCGCGTCGGCGTAGTACCAGCCGGGCGTCTGCGCGTAATCGGCGATGGCTCCGCCCTGGATGGCGGTGTAGGCCAGCATGTCCGAGCCCTGCGCCGCCCATCCGAATTGGGGAATTTCGAGGCCGTTCCATACCGCGGGCGAGGGCTGGGAATTGGCGAAGAGTGTGTCTCCGTTTGCGTAGGTCACCTGCACCTGCGAGAAATTCCCGGTTTTTGCCGCGTCGCTGGCTTCGCTCCACTGGCCATTCAGGAGGTAAGAGATGTCTGTTACCGGCTGCGTGCCGTAGCGCGCAGCCACGGGCGAGACCAGTCCCTGTTCGAGCAGAGCGTGCACGGGCGAATTCGCGAAGTTGTCTGAGAGGTAGGGCGCGTGGCCGAAGATCACCTCCTGCATGCGGTAGGCATCAAGATCCGCGTTGGTGGAAATGCCGTTGCCGCCGCCCTCCCAGCGGTCGTAGTAGCCCATGCCGTGATTCACCTGGAGAGGATGAATGCGGGTGAGGTCGAAATCGACGAAGAGCGGCGCCTGGCTGCCTACTTCAATGGGAGTGCTTTCCGCGCCGAACTGCGCCTCGACGCCATCGAGCAGGCCGCTCCAGAACCAGTGGTACTTACCTTCGCCGAGCACCGGACCGCCGTGTATTTGCCGCTCATAGGACCACATGGCGATGCTCGCATCCCTGTAGGTTGAAAACATCCCCGATCCGGCTGCGTGCGCGTCCATATCAGCGCGCCACCAGGGCTGCGCCGAGGAGAATACGTCGATGAAACTTGCGGTGGTTCCGTAGTGGGAATGAATGGCAGGGGATTCGCCCTGCGCATAGCTCTCAAAGAGCGTCGGCTTTTCGACGAAGGACTGGATGCCGGTGGACTGGTTGTACCAGGCATTCTCGCGGGCATCGTTGCCGTTGCGGGCGACGGCGGACTCCGTGTACTGGCTGTAATTCGGGTAGTAGTCGGAGTAGTTTTCGTGGAGAGCAAAGAGACATCCCATGCTCCTGGCAGCTGCGGAGATCGCAAGCATGCCAGTGTCTCCGCCGAGCTCGGGGTTTGCCGGGTAATGATCGGGCAGCTCGTTGTCATAGCCGTGATGCTGCCAGTTATGGACAATGACGAGGCATCCCTGCACTCCGGCATCGGCGAGTTGGTTGAGCTGGGCTGTAATCTGCGCGAAGGTGCCGGCGCGGATGTCGACGATCATCTTTCCCGCCAGCGTTTGCATGTATCCGGAAGCAGGATTGTTGATGACCGGCAGAACGTCGTCGATCTTGTCCGAGACGCTTAACTTGATGGTTTCCGCTAAGACATTGATCGATCCGTCTGTTTTCGGCAGATATTGCGCGCGTCCGGAGGTGAAAGTGGTTGCATTGGAAGCGGTCCAGTCAAGGTAGCTGTTGGCAAAGACATCGAGCGAATCGAAGTAATGGACAGGCTGCGAATAATAAGGAACCGAGATATCGCGTCCGCTGGGTTCCTGCGGCCATCCGCCAATGTCGATATAGGAGATGATAGCGGCGTCGGCGGCGAGCGAGAAAGCGGCTACATTGCCGTTCATACCGGGCTGGATGCTCACATGGACGGTTCTTGTCCCACTGGTGAAAGTAAGCAGAATGGAATCCTGCGTCTGTACTGTGGCCCCGGTACAGGTAAACTCACCGGTTGTTGGAGCTATGGTCGGAGAAAGCAGGATTTCTCCAGGAGGCTTTCCAGCGAAGTTCGTGCTGATGCGCAGATTTCCAAGAGAATTCCTGCTGCCTTGCTCGGGCAGCAGCCAGTCGTATTCCACCGACTGGTCGGCGCTGGTGACATACCGTACGCCTATACCGTTCGATAGCGCGAGAATTGGCCTACTGCTGGCCCCTTCCGCACTGTGTGCGATACAAAAGCAACTGACAAGAATCAAACCAGTCCCAATTTGGCGCAAGCAGGTCATGGAAGAAAGGCTGGCTCGCGAATTTGCTATGGCCAGGCAACGTCCTTCCTATCGGCACGATTCCAGCAGGGAATTAGGGTCGAGTCTTGGCGAAAGGCAGGAAGAAAAGCAGGGAATAGAGTTCGCGTCCTCTTTGGGGACTTCTGCTGAGAAGGTTCTCAGCTTTTCCTGTCGACGAGCAACCCAACGAGGTTGCCAGACCAGAAGATGAGGAATGCAGCAGTTCTTAAGGGGTCAAGCGAAATCAGAACAGATTTTCCACTGAAGCTTTCGGTCGATGTTACTTTCGTTAGTTTCCTAAGTATGTTTGTCCGGTTACACTACTCACACCAAACGATAAAGAGCCTAAATAGCACTTTAGTGCATAGGTACGCTTATAGGTTTACGCCAAAACTGTTAGAGCTGAGAGCACGAATTTGAGCTGCCGATATTTGCGCCTTGTTTATCGCGTGATGGAGTTGTATGTCATCCTATTGGCCTTTGTATTAATTACAGCGGCCTATCTTTTCGTAGGATGGATTCCTTTACTGTCCGTCCCGGTGCGCCGCGTTTCACGCCGTGCGCTCACCACGTCGTAAGCGGCGGATGGTGTCGGGTTCCAAGCTGCGTGTCGCCATCGTCCATTACTGGTTCCTGGTGTATGGCGGTGGCGAGCGTGTGATCGAAGCGCTCGGCGATATGTTTCCGCATGCCGACATTTTCGCGCTCTTTGCGGATGAGCGATCGACTCCGGAGACCATACGACGCCGTAAATTGCGGACTTCATTCCTTGATCGGATTCCCGGAGCCAGAAAAGTAAGCCGCGAACTGTTTCCTTTTTATCCTCTAGCTGTCGAATCACTGGACTTACGAGACTATGACCTGGTCATTTCAAGTGATTCGCCTCCGATGAAGGGGATACTTACTCACAATAGACAGCTGCACATCTGTTACTGCCATACGCCTGGGCGCTATTTGTGGGATAGCTTCGAAGACTTTCGGAGTACTTTGCCCTGGTTGTTTCGTCCCGGCTTCTCCACGGTCGCAGCCTATCTGAGACGGTGGGACTATCAGGCTGCCCAGCGAGTGAATCACTTCGTCGCCAATTCACGCTATGTCGCTGACAGGATCCGCAGATACTACCAGCGAGACAGCACGGTCATCTATCCGCCGGTGAATACAGACTACGGCTATATTTCCACTTCTGTTTCTGACGCCTATCTGCATGTGGGCAGGCTGGTGGAAGGCAAGCGAATTGACCTCCTTATCCAGGCATGCAACCAGCTAGGACGGAAACTATTGATCGCGGGAACCGGCAGGGAGGAGCAGAAGCTGAAGGCAATGGCAGGCCCGACGATTGAATTTCTGGGGCGCGTGCCCGATTCGCAGCTTTCTGATCTCTACGCAACGTCACGGGCCCTGCTTTTTGCCGCCGATGAGGATTTCGGCATAGTGCCGCTTGAAGCACAGGCACACGGCCGCCCGGTCATTGCCTATGCCAAGGGCGGCTCGCTGGAGACGGTACGAGGAAACAGCTCCGATGGCCAGCAGACGGGAGTTTTTTTCCACCAGCAGACGGTTGAATCCCTTGCGCAGGGGATCAGGCAGTTCGAGGAAGATGAAGCTCTCTTCGATCCGAAAACGATTCGCAGACACGCCCGCCAGTTTGATACTGCGGTCTTTAAAGAGCGTCTGCAAAGCTTGATTGAAGAACGGATATCTGCTTACAACACTACGCCACCTCTGAACGATAACTTTGTCCGGCAGGCCCAGCTCTAGTTTGGGCTACGGCTTACGACTAGATCTCTATTTATGCTGAGCCGTTTGCCCTGCCAGACCAGCGCCGTATCGCCAAAGCATCGATGGATCGTGACTTTCTGAGCCTTATTCAACGGTCTGCCGTCGATACTGCGGAGGGTGAGATAAGTCGGCTGGCTGAAGGTGTTTCCCAGCGCTTTTACCGCGTAGAAAGCCTCAAAGGATGGCGCCTGTACAAAGAAGCCATACGGCGGAAGAGTAAATGCGGTTGTTTGGTATGGTTTCGGCCCGTAGTTCACGGTAATGACAATATCCTGGCCAAACTGGCTTTGCTCGACTGAGTTATCCGCCGCCAGGAAGCGGTGGTCGGTCATGGGAGTGAGCGCGGTCAATTGCTGGAGCGGGCTGAGCACGCTATAGGTATTCAGAATGAAATTGTCGATGCGGCTTGATGGGGCTTCTCCCTGGGCAAAGACAAGCTCCGCGCTGCGGGTGCCGGGGCGTCCGGTATATGGCTGTCCGGTTGTCCAGTAGGAATGATCGCCAACGTAATAAATCGGCATGGCCGCATACAAAATGTGATCGAGGAACTGTGGGGCATTTTCTGGAGCCAGCTTATCGGACTGGTGCGTATAGAGAAGTATGCTGTCGCCATAAACCAGCGGGAATAATGGAATTACTGTCTCCGAGTGGGCCGCATGGCTGCGGGTTTTCTGCGACAGCATCCCCTCGAAATAATCTGTGTGCGCAATCCCTAGCTCGTTGCCCTCTTCGGTGCCCATGATCATCGGCTGCTGGCGCACGTAGTCGCAAAGAGCCTGCCGCGCGGCAAAGTCTTCTGCCTTCGTCGTCGGATGTGCAGGGTCATAACAGATTCGTCCGGGGCTGGCGAAGACCGTATCCAGGAAATAGACGTCGGGAGCGAAGAGTCTTTTGACCTCCGGCAGATTCTGCGGGCGGGATATGAGTTTGATGCTTTCCTTCGAGCAGATGAAATAAGCCTGGCCGCCGGCCCAAAAGCCGCCCTTCATGGGGCTGCCGTCGGCCCGTTTCACGAGATATTTCGGGTCAAAGGAAGGCGAGTCTTCATACATGTCCTGGTAATTGTCATGTAGCCCGAAGAGCCAGCCTTGCGACTTTACCTGCCGGGAGCAGGCGCTTAACCCAGCATTACCGCCGGCCTGCGCATTCGCCGGAAGGATATCCGGCAACTGATTATCGTAGCCTGCCCGGTTCCAGCCAGAGATCACAAGCATCGCGCGATCTATTCCGACATTGGATTTTAGGTGGGTTGCCAGCAGGGCATTCTCTTCAAAGCTGCTCTGCAGGATGCTGGCTGCAGCCACGCCATTGCGTGCTTTCCGGTTCACGAAGTCCTGCTGCTTGAACTCCGCCGCGCCGATCAGCTTCGCCAGTTTCGGATTGTCATGCTCTTTTTGCGCAGTAGTCTTAAGCAGGCCCTCCTGCTCGGCAACGCGCCTGTACGCTTTGGCTATTTCAACGTATCCGCCCGCGCCCAGCGGCCTGATTCGTAGTTCGGTCGCGCCGGGCTGAAGCGCAAAGGTTGCGTGAAGCGTGGGTTGGGGCTGCGGCGCGTATTCTGTCGCAAAATTCACATCAGGCGTGTTCCAGTCGATCAGGAGCGCGGAGCCGTCTTTTACCGCTCCGAACATGGCCATGGAGTACCCGTTTCCAACGTGATAAGCGTCATAAACAGTTTGAGCAGGATTAGCCCCAGCGGGCGTGACCAGTATGCCTAGGCTCTTGGGAACCGCGTAATAGCTATTCGGCTGTGCTGTCAGAGTAAGCGCGTTTTGCAACAGGCGGATTTCGCTCAATTGCGATCCAGCCGCCCATCCAGAGATGGAATAAACGACACCGGGTATGGGCGCTGTCAGCAGCCGAATCAAAATGTCGATTCCTGCCGCGTTGCTATGAAAAGTGAGTGCCGTATCTCCGGAGGTTTTGATGCTGTCTGCCTGCAGCGGGAACTGCTGACCGCTTTTTGTCAGAGCTACAGGTCGGCCCAGGTCCCATAGCTTGCCTGTCTTGGTATCAGTCAACCGGGCTGAAACAGCTTGTGTGTCGAAGGTCAGTACCATGCCGGGTTGCTGCAACTTAATCTCGCTTGCCGATGACAGGGACGCTGCGAAAAGCAGGCACGCAGCAAGAAGTCTCGATACGCCAATCGTGCAGAATTGCATTCGCGAATCTCCATCCAACGCGGTGAAAACACAGAACATGGAAAAATTTGCGTGGAATCGATAACTTAACGCGGGCGAGAAGTTATCTCGATAAGACGACGGCTACGGCTCACAGCTACTTACATGGCTGAGCTGTTCTCGCGCGCCACATATCCCATCAAGATACCTCGCCCGTGCATCCAGCATAAGTTGCTGCCTTCAAATCTGCCCATGCAGAAGCCGCGGACTGCACGTAGGACGTCGAAACTGAATAGTGCGGCTCCAAGAAGTGGCAGGGAGTGTTTTCCGAGAACTCTCCCCATTCCCAAGCCGTAGCTGTAAGCGCGATCGGGCGTAACCGCGCCGCTGAACATATCACGACGCGGGTGGCCTACGTGTGAAGTAGAAATAAATCTGCCGCGGATGCCTTTCTTCATCAGGTGAAGCACGAAGTCGGTATCCTCGCCTGACCCGAAGGGCGTTTTGCATCCGACGCCGAGATCCTCGTCAAAGATTACTCCCTGCGCAAGCGGCGATCTCCGAATAAACAGCGAGTAACTGGCGGTGGTACGAAAGATATTGATGGGGGCGATATCGCAGGCTTCGGCTTTCCACTTGTTCGCGCTCAATTCGCCTTCTTCATCGCGCACGGTCATGGTCAGGATTCCGTATTCAGGGTTTTCGGCAAACCACTTGTCCACACTTGTGAGCAATCCAGTTGGATACCAGCAGTCATCATCGGGAAAGGCGATGATTTCGCCTGTGACAAGCTTCAGTGCCTTGTTCCTCGATTTAGAGAGGCCCGGCTCGGATTTGAGGTGGACAATTTTCTCTTGCATGGTGAAGGATGCAAGTATCGGCGCCAACCGGTCATCATCGTTTTGATCGACTATAATTAACTCAAAGTCAGAATAGCTTTGAGCAGCCAATGAGGCTAGATAGGCTCTCACCTCGTCTGTGCGGCCTTTCGTGGCCATGATCAGCGAAAAACGGGGCATTTAAAAGAATTATAAAGTAACTATCCGCTATAAGTGTGATAATTAACGTAGAAACTCATACCTATATTTTTTCATGGTGAAGCGGAAGCGTATTTTGCTTGTTGACATAGGTGCGCCTTTTGGCGGAGTTGAAACCTATGTACAAAGTCTTGCCTCGATTCTTGTTAACGAGGCCGATATATATTCCATTTGTGCGCTGCCCGAACTCGCAGCCCGTCTGCAATCCCTCGGAGTGCGCGTCTTTTGTTTGCCCATTCTGGGAAGCCGCGCTCACAATGCTGTCCGCTTTGTTATTACCGCGTTGATATTTCCTTTCTATCTTCTGCGATATCGGATCGATGTGGTCCAGGTAAACGGCTACCTTGAATCACTGCTGGTGTTACCTGCCCGCTTCCTGGGGTCGACCGCGATCCGCACTTCTCATGGACCATCCGAAGTGGAGCTCTATCGCTGGTATCGCCGTCCCACAAAATATTTTCCGAGGCTTGCATCCCGCTGGTTCTTAAACTTTGCCTCGAAGGTCGTCTGTGTCTCGGAAGCAGTCGGGCGCGAGGTGCTGCGGACGGTTGATCCGCGACGCGTTCTCATCATTCCGAACTGGGTTAGCCATCTACCAGCGTATGAGCGTCCTTTTCATAACAAACGCGCAGTACAGTTGCTGTTTGTCGGACGGTTGGAGGAGTACAAGGGTTTGCAGCTTCTACTAGAGGCGATGCGTGGACTTGAGGGTGCTCGTCTTATCGTCCTTGGCGTGGGCAGCTTCCGCCCGCAACTGGAAGGGATGGCGCAGGGGCTTGATGTAAGCTTTACCGGTTTCTGCTCCAATCCTGCGTCTTACTATGAGTCTGCCGATATCTTCGTGAACCCCTCGCTTGGACCTGAGGGACTGCCGATTGTTTCGCTTGAATCCATGTCACACGGCCTTGCCTGTATCTTCAGCGAATTGCCTGTGCATCAGGAGATATCCTCGGGTGGCGAGGCTGCCATGCTCTTTCGCGTTGGCGATGCCGCCGATCTGCGCGAAAAACTGATCATGCTTCTCAGCGATGTCGAACTGCGGCGCACTCTGTCCGCAAAGGCCCGGGATATCGTGAAAAAACGCTATAGTCCGGAGGCCGCGCGCGAAGGCTACCTGCGCGCCTTTGAACTTGTTGAGGCCGAAGCGTGAAGACCGTCCTTATCTTTCGCAAGGAGTTGCTCAGCATCAGCGAGACATTCGTGCAGGCGCAGGCGAATGCGCTGAAGCGCTTTCGCGCCCGTTATATCGGACTGGAGCGCGTCACCCCTTCGCTGCCTTTGCCCGACGACTCCATTTTGTTAACACAATCCTCGGGAGCTGCCGCCAAGCCGCGCGTCAGGCTTTACCGCCTCACCGGTGCGGCGCCGCGCTTTCACGGGCTTGCCAGGAAAAGCGCGCCGGCTCTGGTTCACGCCCACTTTGCCACCGACGGCGTGAACGCGCTGGCTCTGGCTCGATCTCTACCGGTTCCGCTGGTTGTGACTCTACATGGCTACGATGTCACCATACGCGACGAATTCCACACTTCGAGAGGCGCACGGCAATATCTTCACCTGCGCGGTCAATTGTGGGATCGCGCCTCAGTTTTCCTCTGCGTCTCTGAGTTCATCCGTCACAAGGCTCTGGCTGCGGGTTTCCCGGAAAACAAATTGCGCGTTCACCACATCGGCATCGATCTGGCGCAGTTCCCCTTTTGCGGCGAGCCGAGGCCGGAAAAGATCGTCCTGTTTGTCGGGCGTCTGGTGGAAAAGAAGGGCGCCGGTTATCTTATTCAGGCGATGCAGTCTGTGCAGAAGAAGCATCCGGATGCAAGGCTTGTGATTCTTGGGCATGGCCAATTCCGCGCGGAGCTTGAAGCGCTGGCGACGGAATTGCAGGTGGCATGCGACTTCCTTGGAGGCCAACCTGCGCCAGTCGTGCGCGAGTGGATGCGAAAAGCCTCTGTTCTATGTCTTCCCAGCGTCACGGCGGCAAACGGAGACAGTGAAGGATTGCCTATCGTGCTTTTAGAAGCGCTCGCTATGGGCACGCCCGTGGTCGCTTCGCGGCATGCTGGAATTCCGGAAGCTGTTCTGCACGAGCAAACGGGGCTTCTGACCGCTGAAGGAGACACCACCGAGATCGCTGCTTCAATCCTGCGACTATTAGACAATCCCGGGTTTGCCAGCCAAGTGAGTGCGCTGGGTCGAGCACGGGTAGAAGAGTGCTTCGATCTGGCCAGACAGACCGCTGAGCTGGAAGAGATTTACGCAGACTGTATCCGTTAGCAGGGTTTACTCTGCGACACAAGCACCTAAAGTGCTGCTGATTCCAGCGCCAGGCTTTTCTTGCTAGAAGCAGCAAGAAAACGCAGAATCGTCCAATTTAGCATGCCAAGACCTCCATCCGTGATCAGGCTTGCCCATGCGGCACCTAACCAGCCATGTGTCGGAATAAGCCACAGGTTCAGTCCGAAGTTGGCTCCCGCTGCTGTGAGCTGGGTTGCTGTCCGGTATTTCTGCTCCCCTGCTCCGGTAAGAGCGCTTCCTGCCATCTGGTGAAAGCTTCGAAACAGTGGGATCAGGCAGAGCCAGCGGAGGGCGGATACGCTCCCGGCAAAACCATGCCCCAGGATATGCGGCAGGACGGGAGCTGTAATAAACATGACAACGGCTGCCAACGCGGCAAGCAACGATGCCCTGCCCAATAGTCTTGCCGCCAGCGTGGCTGCTTTTCTGAGGCCCTCGGTGCCCTCGCGAAAGAATCGCGGCATGGCTGCATCCCGTATGGACAGGACGGGGATGGTGGCGATGTCAACGACCCTATACGCCATAGTGTAGATGCCGTTGGCCACATTCATTCCGTAGTGACTGAGCATTGTCTTGTCCAGGTCGTTGTAAGCCGAGGCTGTGGAAGTGGCAAAGGAATATCCAAAGCCTTCCGCCGCGCCTGACAGGAACAGGCGGGGCATAAAGCGAGGAAGTCCGAATTGCACAGTGACCATTACGACTGCCGCAATCGCGGCTACAAGCGAGACCGCAAGGGATGCCCAGGCCCATTGCCATGCAGAAGCGTGATGCAGCCAGGCAAGCATGATGGCGGCAGCAGCCAGGCGAAAGAAATTGGTTAGGAAGTTGAGTGTTGCTGTAATACGCAATTTTTCAAAAGTCTGAAACACCTGGCCGCAGCAGGTTGCAAGCTGGCTGCAGAAGCAATTACTGACGGCCGCAAGCACAACGACCGAAGCGCTTGCAGGATTGACCAGATGCTTGGCAACAACTGCAAGCAAAAGAACCATGACCCCGCTGATAACAGAGGTCGTAAGCAGAATATTTCCCCAATAGATTGAAAATTTTGTCTTGTCTGCGCTCACGTAGCGAAGAAAAAGCGTGCCAGAGCCAAGCGTACTGTAAGTACCAACAATGGCTACCAGAGCAAAAGCGCCTGCATAGACGCCATATTCGGCAGCGCCCAGTAAACGCGCCAACAGAACGAAGTAGCCCGCCTGGAGAACAAGACCGAGGCCCTGCCCCATCAGCATCCAGCCCGCATTTTGGGCGAGCGTGCTGCTTCGAAGCTTTTGAAACTCTGCACGGATTCGATTCAAGGAACCTCCGTAGCTCTCAACTCTTTCAGGCGCTCGTGCAGACTGGCGTACACCATGACCAACAACGTCCATTCAATCGTATGCGGGAACATGAACTTATCACCTGCTACCAAGCCTGTTGCCAGCGTGAGGAAGACAATGCATAGGCACCATTGAACGTAATTCGAGCTGTCACGCTTAAAAACTGCAATGGCCATCCGGCAAAGTTGATATAGAGCCAGCAGCAGAAAGAAGATGCCGACCGCGCCCAGCTCGAGCCACATCTGCAAAATGCCGTTTTCAGCATTGCCCAGGTTGCGGGCGCCAATAGCGAGTGCAGTGGTCGCGGCTTCACCCTGAAACCCGATCCAGAAGGCGTAATAGCCGTATCCAAGCAATGGATTCTTAAAGATGGGCTGCAGCAAAGCGTTCCAGATCTGGGTTCTCCCGGTGAGGGTCGGGTCTTTGCCTAGTATGACTGCGATGGCAGCGGCCTGCGAGATGACGAGATAAGCCACAAGCGCCGCGAGCGCAACGATCGATATCGTCGAAAAGAGCCGCTCTTTGGCATTCATCCGTCTCAGGAACCTGATGGCCAACGCAAAGAAAACAGAAAGAGCAAGCAGTATCCATCCTGTGCGGGAAGTAGTCATCGCGATCAGGAAAATGGTCGCGACAATATAAAGACCGCGAAGAAAACGCTGCCGTTGGGTGGTCAGCTTGAGATAGAACACCGGCGTAAGCAAGTAAGTCATGATCATGGCACAGTGATTTTTGTGCCCGAACATGCCTTCCCAGGCATTCTCAATGTTTTCTTTCTGATCAATGCCGGCGGCAGGATAAAACGCGACGAGCAAAAAGCTGAGCAGCAGGGCGATGACCCCGACGGCAAGAAGCAGTTGCAGTTGTTGCGTGTGGTTGTACCGCTTTACCAGATAGAATGCGAAGGCTGTATTCAACAGCGCCATGATGCCGAAAGAAAGTGAGCGCGTCGGGACCTGCGACCAGGCAGTAGAAGCGATTGCGAGTATTGGCAGCAGTGTAATGAGCTTGTTCTCAACAAACGCGGCGGCAATGCTCTTATAAAAGCGAACGCATAACAGACAGATGATTGCATAGAACGCAACCATCTCGCCGTTGTGTCTTGCTGCATCCACCGTCGACGCCATGAGCGTGCCGAAAGTACCTGCCATCGGTGTATTGCTGGCAGTATTCTCGAAAGAAAAGGTGCCGCGAGCGGTAAAGAACAATAGTGGTAAGAAGGCGACCCAGGTATCCAGCTGTCTCAGAATGTTCGATGACGCAGGCGGGTTATGGACTACTGTGATCGTCCGCGCCGGCGAAGATTGAACGGCAATGCTCATTCCGCTGGTCTCTTCCTCCAGTTGCTCGCCATATAGAGCATGGTCTTGCGTCGCTCCGGCGACAGGAATTGGCGCAGCTTTGGATACACAAGTCCATTCAACAGAAACAGCCATAGTATCTTCGGTGTCAGCACGCCATGGCGGCGGCAATCTCCAAGAAGTGAAGCCAGGGTCTTCCACTGAATGCCGGCACGGCTGGCATGGTTCAGGCACATGATGGCGAGAAAGCTGGAAAATGCTCTGGGTGTAAACATTTCCCGGTTCCGCATGGCCCAGGCATAGGTATCCTGCCAATCGAGCGTCTGGGTAATGCGACTGCGCTTGACCTCGTTATAGAAAATACTGAGCGGCTCGGGAACCAGCGCCATCTGGACGCCGGGCATATCGAGTGCGCGGAGAACCCAGTCGGTGTCCTGATTACGCTTCAATTCTTTGCAGAAGGGTACTTCAAGCAGAAAACCGCGGGAGATGAACCAGGTCGAAGTCTGCGGGAAACCCTCGATTGCGCCGAGCAGCGAGGCGTCGCTGTAAAGGAAGTCGCTGATGCGCTGCCCCGGACGCGGGAACTTTCGCGGGCGCAACAGTTGCGAATCGCCCTGACGATCATAGTACTGGCAGGTGACGACGATGCGCGCGCCAGACAGCCTGCGCGCGGCGTTCAGCTGCTTCTCAATCTTTTCCGGATACCATTCGTCATCGTCATCGAGCAGGGCGATCCATTCTCCGCGCGCTTCGCGCACGCCAATGTTGCGGGCCTCTGATCCGCCCACATTCTCCTCAAGCGCGATGACGCGCACGCGGGGACTCTGCAGAGCGCGCAGAGCTTCTACTGTAAGTGGATCGGGCCCATCGACGACGACGACGGCCTCAATCTGCTCATGCGTCTGGGCCAGTACGCTGCGCACGGCGCGGCATACCAGGTCGGGACGAAAACGAGTCGGGATAACTGCGCTTACGAGCGGCTGATCCACTGATTCCACCTTCACCGCCAGAGACTCTTAGAAGTGATAAATTGCTGCTGCCCCTGTGGAAGCAACAACGCTGGGCGTATTTGCAATAAAGCTGCGGAAATAGCTGAAGGGCACGTAGACGATGTCGTCCTGCTTCAGCGCCATGTCAGGGGCTTTGCCTTTCTGCATGTCGCTCAGGGGAATGGACATCTG
>Ga0335073_10000727_pt1 | contig 42974 bp, 32 predicted proteins | sample Lox_Sample_22_FD_207093 | JGI IMG/M metagenome (GOLD analysis project Ga0335073, IMG submission 207093) | Soil microbial communities from Loxahatchee National Wildlife Refuge, Florida, United States - Lox_Sample_2.2 | ecosystem: Environmental > Terrestrial > Soil > Wetlands | place: USA...
ATGGCTATGCGCCGCTCGGCCTCATCTGGGTCGATGCCCATCTCGACGGCCACACGCTCGCGACGACGCCGTCGATGAACGCGCACGGCATGAGCGCGGCGGCGCTGCTCGGCCATGGCTACCAGCCTTTTCTCGATCTCTGCGGCGGATTGCTGCGGCCGGAGCACCTCTGCTATGTCGGCGTCCGCTCCTACGAAGCGGGCGAGATGGCGCTGCTGCAGCGGCTCGGCGTGCGCATCATCCTGATGGAAGAGGTGAAGCGGCGCGGCATCGATGACGCGCTCGCCGAAGCGCTCGCCATTGCGACGCGCGGCACGGCCGGCTTCGGCGTCACCATCGACCTCGACGGCTTCGACCCGGCCGACGCCCCGGCCATCGGCCTCAAAGAGCCGGACGGGCTGCGCGCGGCACCGACGGCGGCGGCGCTGGCCCGCCTCGCCGGCCACAAGGCGCTGCGCGCGCTCGAGATCGTCGAATACATCCCGGAATTCGACGACCGGCTGCGCACCGCCTATCTGCTGCGCGATCTCGTTCTCGCCCTGCTGGCGCCGCAGCCGGCGCTGGCGCCGGCGGCGCGCTGAGCGGGCGCGAAGCCTCGGCGGTCAAGGTGCGCAGTGCTATCATCCGCGTGCCGCGTCCCGGCTGCGCAGATGCCGGGGTGCCGGCGAAAATTTTGTGTCGGGGGTGTACACCGGGGGCGTAGGTTGCTCCCGGTCCGCCCTGCAAGAAACCGCGGGGAAACGCTCGATGCCGGAACCGATGGGCGGCTGGAGCTATCAGTGGCCGTTCGTCCTCGGCGCGGCGCTTGCCTATCTGCTGGGTTCGATCCCGTTCGGCCTGGTGCTGACCAAGCTCGCCGGCTATGGCGACATCCGCACGATCGGCTCCGGCAATATCGGCGCCACCAACGTGCTGCGCACCGGCAACAAGGGGCTGGCGCTGCTGACCGTACTGCTCGATGCCGGCAAGGGCGCCGTCGCGGTGCTGATCGCCGAGCAATTCGGCCCGGACATGACCGCCTATGCCGCGGCTTTCGCCTTCCTCGGCCATCTCTTTCCGGTCTGGCTCGGCTTCAAGGGCGGCAAGGGCGTCGCCACCGCGGGCGGCATTCTGCTGGCCTATGCCTGGCCGGTGGGCGTCGCCGCCGCCGCCACCTGGCTCGTCGTCGCCGTGCTGACGCGCTATTCCTCGCTCGCGGCGCTGATCGCCGCGCTGCTCGCGCCGCTCTATGCCTGGCTGTTGACGCGCGAGTTCCAGCCGACCGAGGTGGTGGCGTTCCTCGCCGTGCTCATCATCCTGCGCCACCACGCCAATATCCGCCGGCTGCTGCGCGGCGAGGAGAGCAAGATCCGCCTCGGCAAATAGCGCGTCAGCCCCGCCATTTGATCGAGCAGCCCATCGCCGGGAACTGCTCGGCGGGCGCCTTGCCGCTGCGCGCGATCTCCGCCATCGCCTCGAACAGATCGCGCTTGGCGCCGGCAACCCGCTCGAGGTTGCGGACGGCATAGATCCGGCCGCGATATTTGAGCGCGAGCGCGGCATCGAAGCCGAAGAACTCGGGCGTGCAGACGGCGCCATAGGCGCGCGCGACCTCTTGCGTCCGATCGATCAGATAGGGAAACGGAAACGCCTTCGCTTGCGCGAGGCGCCGCATGTTGTCGAAGGAATCCGCGGGATAAGCGTCGGTGTCGTTCGGCATGATGGCGACGGCGCCGACGCCGAGCGGCTGCAGCTCTTTGACATCGGCGATGATGTCGTCGAGCACCGCCTTCACATAGGGGCAGTGATTGCAGATGACCATGACGAGCGTCGCTTTGGCGCCGCGGATATCGGCCAGCCGATAGCGCCGCCCATCGGTGCCTTCGAGGTCGAAATCGATCGCCTGTGCCGGCGTCAGCGTTGTCGTGCTGGCCATGATGATCCTCCTCGCATGCCTTTGTCCCGAGCTTACCCCGGCGGTCTCGGCAGCGACAGTGACGGCCTTCTTCACCCCACGCGAAGGCTGTATGCTGGCGTGATCCGCCGGCCGCACGGGCGCCAGGCGTTCAGAAAGCACCTTCCATGTCGAGCGCGCCGCGCCCGCTCAACCCCGCCGAGAAGCTCGACTGGCTGCGCCTCATCCGCAGCGAGAATGTCGGCCCCATCACCTTCTATCAGCTGCTGGCGCGCCATGGCTCGGCCGCGGCGGCGCTGCAGGCGCTGCCCGAGCTCGCCCGCCGCGCCGGACGGCAGCGCCCGCTGGCGGTGTTCAGCCGAGCCGCGGCCGAGCGCGAGCTGGCCGATCTCGCCCGCGCCGGCGCCCGTCTCGTCGCCTGGGGGGAACCCGACTATCCGGCCCTCCTCGCCGCCGTCGAGGACGCACCGCCGCTGCTCTCGCTCAGGGGCGATGCGGCCGTGCTGCAGCGTCCCGCGATTGCCGTGGTCGGCGCGCGCAACGCCTCGGCCAATGGCCGCCGCTTCGCCCGCGACATGGCGCTGCAGCTCGGCGGGCGCGGCCTCGCCGTCGTCTCCGGCCTCGCGCGCGGCATCGACGCCGCGGCGCATCAGGGCGCGCTGCCGACCGGCACCATCGCCGTGCTCGCCGGCGGCATCGACGTGGTTTATCCCGAGGAGAACCGCTCGCTCTACGAGCTCATCGCCGAGCGCGGTGCGCTGCTGGCGGAAATGCCCGTCGGCACCGAGCCGCAGGCGCGGCATTTCCCGCGGCGCAACCGGATCATCTCCGGCACAGCGCAGGGCGTGCTGGTGGTCGAGGCGGCGCTGCGCTCGGGCTCGCTCATCACCGCCCGCTTCGCGCTCGAGCAGGGGCGCGAGGTCTTTGCCGTGCCCGGTTCGCCACTGGACCCGCGCTGCCGCGGCACCAACGATCTGATCCGCCGCGGCGCCGTTCTGACCGAGACCGCCGATGACGTGGTCGCCGCCATCGAGCATCAGCTCGCCCCCGGCCCGGGGCCGCGCCCGCCCAGGCCGCCGGCACACGAGCCCTTCCCCATCGGCGGCTCCGCCGCGCCGGCCACGGCGATGGCGCGGGTGCTCGAACGCCTCTCGCCGACCCCGGTGGCGGTCGATGCGCTGATCCGGGACTGCGACCTGCCCGCCGCGGTCGTCACCGCGGTTTTGCTCGACCTCGAGCTCGCCGGCCGCCTCGACCGCCAGGCCGGCCAGCGCGTCGCACTGTTGGCCTAATCTTATAAGATATTTTAATATCAGATAGATATACGCCTATCCTCCGGCGTCCCGGCAGCAAACTGCAGGGAATGTGGCTCACGGTAGCCTTGCTTTAACCAGCTTGCGGAACTATCTGTGCCCGGCTTTAGGGACCGAAAATTAACCCTATGAACATCGTCATCGTCGAGTCGCCGGCCAAGGCGAAGACCATCAACAAGTATCTCGGCAAGGGCTTCAAGGTCCTGGCGAGCTATGGTCATGTCCGCGACTTGCCGCCCAAGGACGGCTCCGTCCGCCCCGACGAGCACTTCGCCATGTCCTGGGAGGTCGCCGGCAAGGCGGAAAAGCGCCTCAAGGAGATCACCGAGGCGGTCAGAGGCGCCGATCACGTCTTCCTCGCCACCGACCCCGACCGCGAGGGCGAGGCGATCTCCTGGCATATCCAGGAGGTGCTGAAGCATCGCCGGGCGCTCAAAGGCGTCGACGTCAAGCGCGTCGTCTTCAACGAGGTCACCAAATCGGCCGTGCTCGACGCCTTCCGCCATCCGCGGGAGTTGAACCGCGAGCTGGTCGAGGCCTATCTCGCCCGCCGCGCGCTCGACTACCTCGTCGGCTTCACGCTCTCGCCGGTGCTGTGGCGGAAGCTGCCGGGCAGCCGCTCGGCCGGCCGCGTGCAGTCGGTGGCGCTCCGCCTCATCTGCGAGCGCGAGAGCGAGATCGAGGCGTTCAAGCCGCGCGAATACTGGACGATCGAGGTCGAGTTCCAGACGCCGTCGGGCGACCGCTTCACGGCGCGCCTCACCCATCTCGACGGCAAGCGCCTCGACAAGTTCGACCTTGCCACCGAGGCTGACGCGCGCGCGGCCGCCGACCGCATCCTCGCCCAGCAGGGCTACGCCGTGGCGGCGGTCGAGAAGAAGCAGTCGCGGCGCAATCCGCCGCCGCCCTTCACCACCTCGACGCTGCAACAGGAGGCGTCGCGCAAGCTCGGCTTCGGCGCCAGCCGCACCATGCGCATCGCGCAGCGCCTTTACGAGGGCGTCGATATTTTCGGCGAGACGGTCGGCCTCATCACCTATATGCGCACCGACGGCGTCGCCATGTCGGGCGAGGCGATCGAAGCGGCGCGCCGGCTCATCGACACGCGCTACGGCGCCAATTACCACCCCGACGAGCCGCGCATCTACAAGACCCAGGCCAAGAACGCCCAGGAAGCGCATGAGGCGATCCGGCCGACCGACATGTTCGGCCTCCCCGAGAAGATCGGCGGCGATCTCGAGCCCGACCAGCTGGCGCTCTACGAGCTGATCTGGAAGCGCGCCGTGGCGAGCCAGATGTCGGCGGCGGTGATCGACCAGGTCGCGGTCGACATCGTCTCGCCCGATCGCGCGTTGCAATTCCGCGCCACCGGCTCGACCGTGCTCTTCGACGGCTTCCTGACGCTCTACCGCGAGGATCAGGACGACGCCGAAGAGGACGAGGAAAATCGCCGCCTGCCGCCGCTCAAGGAGCGCGACGCGCTGAAGCGCGGCACCGTCGATCCGCAGCAGCACTTCACCCAGCCGCCGCCGCGCTATACCGAAGCGAGCCTGGTCAAGAAGCTCGAAGAGCTCGGCATCGGCCGGCCTTCGACCTATGCCTCGATCCTGCAGGTGCTGCAGGATCGCAGCTATGTCCGGCTCGACAAGAAGCGCTTCATTCCCGAGGACCGCGGCCGCGTCGTCACCGCCTTCCTCGAGAGCTTCTTCGAGCGCTATGTCGAGTACAACTTCACCGCCGAGCTCGAGAACAAGCTCGACGAGATCTCCGACGGCCGCGTCTCCTGGCAGAAAGTGCTGGAGGATTTCTGGCGCGACTTCTCCGCCGCGGTGACCGGCACCAAGGATCTGTCGATCACCCAGGTGATCGACGCGCTCGACGAGGAGCTCGGGCCGCACTTCTTCCCGCCGCTGGCCGACGGGCGCGATCCGCGGCTCTGCCCCGGCTGCACCGCCGGCAGGCTCAGCTTGAAGCTCGGCAAGTTCGGCGCCTTCATCGGCTGCTCGAACTATCCGGAGTGCCGCTATACGCGGCCGCTCGCGATCGAGAACGGCAATGGCGAGAACGGCAGCGAGCCCGTCGGCCCGCGCGAGCTCGGCGCCGACCCCGCCACCAGCCTGGCGGTGAGCGTGCGCAAGGGACCCTATGGCTACTACGTCCAGCTCGGCCAGGGCGACGAGGCCGAGAAGCCGAAGCGCGTCTCGCTGCCCAAGGGATTCTCGCCCGCCGAGCTGACGCTCGAACAGGCCTTGAAGCTGCTGTCGCTGCCGCGCCAGGTCGGCGTTCATCCGACCGATGGCAAGATGATCGTCGCCGCCATCGGCCGCTTCGGGCCTTACATCAAGCATGGCGACGAGTTCCGCTCGCTGCGCGGCGATGACGACGTGCTGACCATCGGCATCAATCGCGCCGTCACGCTGCTCGCCGAGCCCAAGAAGGGCGGCGGCCGGCGCACGCCGACGCCGCTGCGCGTTCTCGGCAACCATCCCGCCGACGGTGCGCCAGTCAATCTGTTCAGCGGCCGCTACGGTCCCTATGTCAGCCATGGCGGGGTCAACGCGACCCTGCCGCGCGACATCGAGCCGGAGACGGCGACGCTCGAGCAGGCGATCGAGCTGCTGGGCGCGCGCAGCAAGAGCAAGAGCAAGGCCAAAGCGAAGCCGGCGCCGAAGCCGGCCAAGTCCGAGCCCGCCGCGGCGGCGAAAAGCGCCTCGGAGAAGAAAGGAAAAGCGACCCGTGCCAAGGCGCCCGCCCGGAAAAAGGGGCAAGCCAAGCCGACACCCAAAGCCGCGGAGTGACCGCGCCGCGCGTCCCGGCCGACGCTCGCTCGGCCGGGTGCCGACGCGCGAGGAGATTCTCGATTTCATCGCGACCAGCCCGGCGCCGGTCTCCCGGCGCGATATCGTGCGCGCGTTCAAGGTGCCGCCGGAGGCGCGCGTCGCCCTCAAGGGGCTGATCAAGGAGGTGGAGCGCGGCGGCTCGGTCGAGCGCGGGCCGAAGCGGCGCTTGCTCCCCGTCGAAGGGCTGCCCGAGATCGGCGTCATCGAGATCACCGATGTCGATATCGACGGCGAGATGCGCGGCCGGCCGCTCGCCTGGCGCGACGCGACGCATTTGCCGCCGATCTACGTTCTGGCCGAACGCGGCGCGCCCGCGCTCGGCGTCGGCGAGCGTGCCGCCGTCCGTTTCGTGCGCCTCGAGGATGGCAGCTACGAGGCGCGCGTCATTCGCGCGCTGGGCGGCGCCCCCGACCGCGTGCTCGGCGTGTTCCGCCGCGACCGCGATGGCGGCCGGCTCGAGCCGACCGACCGCAAGCTCAGAGCTGAATTCCGCATCGCCGAAGTCGATAGCGCCGACGCCGCCGATGGCGAGATCGTGCTCGCCGAGGTGCTCACCGCGCGCCGCCTCGGCCTGCCGCAGGCGCGCATCGTCGAGCGCGTCGGCGACAGCGCCGATCCGCGCGCCTTCAGCCTCATCGCCATCCATGCTCATGGCATCCCGACCGCTTTCCCGGTCGAAGCGCTGGAGCTGGCGGAGCGCGCCCAGCCGGTGACGCTCGGCGCGCGCACCGATCTGCGCGGCGTTCCGCTCGTCACCATCGACGGCGCCGATGCCCGCGATTTCGACGATGCGGTCTGGGCCGAGCCGGATGCCGAGCATCGCGGCGGCTGGCACGTGCTGGTGGCGATCGCCGATGTCGGCTGGTATGTGCGGCCGGCCGATGCGCTCGATTTCGCCGCGCGCGAGCGCGGCAACTCCGTCTATTTCCCCGACCGCGTCGTGCCGATGCTGCCGGAGGCGCTGTCCAACGAGCTGTGCTCGCTGAAGCCCGGCGTCGACCGCGCCTGCCTTGCGGTTCATCTCTGGCTCGACGGCGACGGCCGCGTCCATCGCCATCGTTTCGTCCGCGCATTGATGCGCTCGGCCGCGCGGCTGACCTATGAGGAAGTGCAGGCGGCGATCGACGGGCGCCCCAACGAGCTGACGCGGCCGCTGCTTGCGGGGGTGCTGAAGCCGCTCTACGGCGCCTATGCCGCCTTCGCGCGCGCCCGGCAGCGGCGCGGCACGCTCGACCTCGATCTGCCCGAGCGCCGCATCCAGCTCGATCCTTCAGGTCGCGTCGCGCGGATCGAGCCGCGTCAGCGGCTCGACAGCCACCGCCTCATCGAGGAGTTCATGATCGCCGCCAATGTCGCGGCGGCCGAAGAGCTGGAGCGGCTGAAGCAGCCCTGCATGTACCGGATTCATGATCGCCCCGACCCGGCCAAGCTCGCGGCGCTGAGCGAATTTCTCGACGGCATCGGCATTCACGGCCTTGCCCTGGCCAAGGGCCAGGTCGTCCGCCCGCGCCATTTCAGCGAGATCCTGCGCCGCGCCGCCGGCACGCCCTATGCGACGCTGGTCAGCGAGCTGGTGCTGCGCAGCCAGGCGCAAGCGGTCTACAGCCCCGACAATATCGGCCATTTCGGCCTGGCGCTCCGGCGCTACGCGCATTTCACCTCGCCCATCCGCCGCTACGCCGATCTCGAGGTGCACCGCGCGCTGATCGCCGGGCTCGATCTGGGCGCCGGCAGCCTGCCGCCGGTCGAAGCCGCGGATTTCGCCGAGACCGCCGAGCACATCTCGATGACCGAGCGGCGCGCCGCCGCCGCCGAGCGCAGCGCCGTCGACCGCTACACCGCCGCTTTCCTCGCCGAGCGCGTCGGCGCCAGCTTCGCCGGCCGGATCAGCGGCGTCACCCGGGCGGGACTTTTTGTCGCGCTGGCCGAGACCGGCGCCGACGGCCTCATCCCGATGAGCACCTTGCCGAACGACTATTACGATCACGATGAGAAGCGGCACCGCCTGGTGGGACGCCGCTGGGGCCGGGTTTATACGCTCGGCGACGCGCTCACCGTCCGCCTGGCGGAAGCCAATGCCGTGACCGGCGGCCTGATCTTCGCGCTCGACGAGTCTCGCGGCGAGGAGCGCCGGCCAGGGAAGCCGCGGCGCGGCCGCGTGGCAACGCCATCTTAACGAGCGCCGTGGCCCAATGACCGACGTCGACCAACGCTCGGGAATTCGCTTGCAACCGCTGCACCCCGCCCGCAAGATGCCGGACTTCCGCCACGCGATCGCGCCGCCGCTCTCATCCGGGAGTACGCCGTCCGCCTCTGCCGGGGTCGAATTTTTCGCGCTGCGATGACCAGCTTCCGTAAAGCTCCCTGCCTTCGACGCTTGGCCGCCAGCTTGAGCCTGCTGGCGCTCAGCGGCTGCGCTTCGGCGCCGGCGGCGCCGCCGGGCGATGAACAGCAGGTGCTGCTGCTCGACGAGGCCTACAGCAGCATTTCCAGATACTATCTCGACCCGGTTTCGCCGCGCGAGCTGGCGCTGGCGGCGCTGCATAATCTCACCTCGGTCGATGCCTCGCTCAGCATCGGGCGTCAGGGCGATTTTGTCGTGCTGCGGCAAGGTGACCAGGCGGTTCGCTTCGCCGCGCCAGGCAAATCCGATGCCGATGGCTGGGCGACGCTCACCGACCGGGTGGCCGGTGCGGCCCGGACGCGCTCGCCGGCGCTCGCCACGCTCTCCGTCGACCATCTCGAAGAGACGCTCCTCGACGGCAGCATGACCGTCCTCGACCGTTTCTCGCATTACGCGCCGCCCGACGTGGCGAAGGAACGCCGGGCCGAGCGGGACGGCTTCGGCGGGATCGGCGTCACCCTCAACACCGAGGGTCCCGATATTCGGATCGTCGAGGTGCTGCCGGAGACGCCGGCGGCCGAGGCGGGACTGCGCGTCGACGACCGCATCGTCGCCATCGACGGCACCCAGGTCAGCGCGCTCAACCGCGACGATGTGGTGCGGCGCTTGCGCGGCCCGGCGGACAGCGTCGTGGCGCTCGAGATCGCCCGTGCCGGCGCGCAAGCGCCGCTTGCCTTTTCGATGCGCCGTGCCCGCATCGTGCCGCCCAGCGTCGTGCTGACCGAAGCTCACGGCATCGCCCATCTGCGCATCAGCAGCTTCAACCAAGAGACCGGCGACAACCTCGCCGACCTGCTGCACCAGGCGCATCACGACCTCGGCAGCGGCATGCGCGGCATCATCCTCGATCTGCGCGACAATCCCGGCGGGCTGCTCGACCAGTCGATCGAAGTGGCCAGCTTGTTCCTCGACGGGGAGCCGGTCTCCTCGACCATCGGCCGGGTGCCCGAGAGCATCCAGTACTTCACCGCGCCCCATCGCGCGGTTGAAACGCTGCCGCTCGTGGTGCTGGTCAATGGCGGCTCGGCCTCGGCCGCAGAGATCGTCGCCTCGGCCCTGCAGGACACCGGCCGCGCCGTCGTCATCGGCACTTCCTCCTACGGCAAGGGCACGGTGCAGAATGTGCAGCGCATGCCCAATGACGGCGAGCTCACCATCACCTGGGCGCGGCTGGTGACGCCGGGCGGCTACATCCTCCACCACCACGGCGTCGTGCCGACCGTCTGCACCGCCGATCTGCCGGACGATGCCAGCGGCATCGCCGTCGCGCTCTCACGCAGCACCGGCAGCCTCGCCGCCGCGTTCGACAAGCCGCGCGCCAAGCTCGACGACGCCGCCTGGACGGAGCTGCGCGCGCTCTGTCCAGGCGCCCATGAGGACCACCAGGTCGAAGTCGAGACGGCCGAGAAGCTGCTCGGCAATCGCGCGCTCTATGCGCGCGTTCTCATCCACGCTCCCGCCGCCGGCGGCGTGCCGGTGGCAACCGCCGGCGTCATGCGCTGAGCGCGGCGCCGGGGCGCTTTAGGCGCCGCCCGCGCTGCAGAAATGCCACTCGCCGCTGCGATGGGCGTAAAGCACGACATAGCGCTGGTCGGTGGTGTGATCGATGAGCACCGCGAGCTTGTCGCCGAGGCAATGCTCTGGCGGCGTGCTGACGGGGCCGAGGCGCTTTGCCTTGGCGCAGCCGCCGATGCTGCCCGGCAGGGTGCCGTCGACCTTGCTCGGCGGCTTGCCGTTGACGTCGACATAGTAGTCGACCGGCTCGCCGTTCTTGACCGTCGCCATCACTTCGATCCGTCCGAAGCGCGATTTGTAGAGGCCGGCATTCTGCTCGCCATCGGAGAGACCGGACGGCACCGGCCGGAAGGTGATGGCGGCGCAGGCCGGCGGCTCCTTCGGCGCGGCCAGAGCGGCGGTGCCGGCAAGACCGCCGAGCAGGGCCAGGGCAACGATGACAGGTGCTGAACGCATTCTCTCGCCTCTTCGCTTCGCTGCGGAACGGGGTGCGGCGATTATGAAGCCAGCGGTGCTGCGGCGGCAACCCGGCTCACGCCGCGCGACATTGCCGCAGCGCCCGCCGGGTCTTTACCGCGGCTTAACCATGAGCGCGCAAGGCTCCCCGTGTTGCTTGGAGCCCCTATGCGCCTTGTTCTCGTCGCTTGCCTCGCCGCCCTGCTCGCCGGTTGCCTTGCCACCCCCACCCCGTCCGAGACCGGGACGCCATCGCCGCAGCTCGCCGCGGCAGGCGCCGGCCTGACGCTGCCGGCGCCGCAGCTGCGCGACGACCGCCTGGTCGCCGCCGATGGCACGGCGCTGCCGCTGCGGCGCTGGCTGCCCCAGGGCGAGCCGGTGGCGGTGGTGCTGGCGCTGCACGGCTTCAACGACTACTCCAATGCCTTCGCCCAGCCGGCACCGCTTTGGGCCGAGCGCGGCATCGCCACCTATGCTTATGATCAGCGCGGCTTCGGCGGCGCCCCAGGCCGCGGCCGCTGGCTCGGCACGCGCCGTCTCGTCGCCGATGCGGCGACCGCGATCGGTCTGCTGCACCGCCGCTATCCCGGCACGCCGGTCTATCTGCTCGGCGAGAGCATGGGCGGCGCCATCGCCATTCTCGCAGCCTCGGGCGGTGCCGGGGTGGCGCCGCCTTCCGTCGACGGGGTCATCCTGGTCGCGCCGGCAATCTGGGGCCGGCAGACGATGAACCCCGTCGAGCGCGTCGGACTTTGGTTTGCCGGGCTGCTGCCGGCCGTGCACTGGTCCGCCAGCGTGCTGCCCGTGCACATCCGCCCGTCGGACAATGTGCCGATGCTGATCGCCTACAGCGCCGATCCGCTGGTCATCAAGGATACGCGCGCCGACACGCTCAATGGCCTCGTCGACCTCATGAGCGCGGCGCTCACCGCCGCGCCGGCACTCGACACGCGCCTGCTGCTGCTCTATGGCGAGCATGACGAGATCGTGCCGCAAGCGGCGATGGCGCGGTTCGTCGCCACGCTGCCGGGCGGCGATCGCGGGCGTCAGCGCGTGGCGCTCTACCCGGAGGGCTACCACATGCTGCTGCGCGACCTCGACGCGGCGACGCCCACCGGCGACATTGCCGCCTGGATCGGCGCACCGTCCGCGCCCCTGCCCTCGCATCTCGACGCGGGCGCGCGCGGGCGCTTGATCGGCCGGCCGGCGCCGATCGAAGCCTCGGTCCAGTGAGCGGCAGCGCGGGCCGGCATTAGCGTCGGCATGGTCCGCCTGCCGCTCTCCGCCTTTCTGATGGCGACCGCCGCCCTCGATGCTGCCGGTCGCGAGGGCGACCTGCCGCTGGTAATCACCGGCTGCGGCGTCGCCGCGGCTCTGCTGGTGACGCTGGCGCTCGACGTTTTCTGGTTCGACCGCGGCGGCGGGAAGGCGCCGAGGGTGCCCTAGAATCGCCCCACTCGGTCTTTCATAGTGTCCCGAGTGTCCCTGAGGTCAGCCGTCGCAAGGGCCGCCATGCCGCTCAGCCGTCCCCTCGCCTTCGCCTTCCTCGCCGCGCTCTGCCTTGCCGCCATGCCGGCGCGCGCGGCGCCCGTTGACCTCGCTCTCGTCCTTGCCGTCGACGTCTCCGGCAGCGTCGATGCGCAGGAGTATGAGCTGCAGCACGAAGGCATCGCCCGTGCCTTCGAGACCTCTCAACTCGTCGACGCCATCCGCGGCGGCCACAACGGGGCGATCGATGTGCTGGTGATGGAGTGGTCGGACCGCGACAAGCAGGTGGTCACGGTCGACTGGACGCGGGTAAGCGATCGCGCCAGCGCCGAGCGCTTCGCCGCCGCCGTGCGCGCAACGAAGCGCAGCTCGAACGGGCTCACCGCGATCGGCGACGCGCTCAACGCGGCGGACGCGGCCTTGAGGCGCGTCCCCGACACGCCGCAGCGCCGCGTCATCGATGTCTCCGGCGACGGCATGGCCAATATCGGCCCGCCGCCGCAGCAGATCCGCGACCAGCTGGCAGCGCAGGGCGTCACCATCAACGGCCTCGCCATTCTCAAGACCGAGCCCTGGCTCGACAGCTATTACGATCAGTATGTGGTGGGAGGACCGGGCGGCTTCCTGATGGAGGTCGAAGACTTCCCCTCCTTCATCGCCGCCATGCAGCAGAAGCTGCTCAATGAAGTGATGACGGCGCGGCCGATCCGCCGCGCCGCCATCCCAGGGCGAAGCCTCGATCAGATGCAGTAGGTCTTGATCGGCGAGAAGCCGTTGAAGCCCACCGAGGCGTAGCTCGAGGTATAGGCGCCGGTCGAGAGGATCTGCACCTTGTCGCCGACCTTGAGCGCCATCGGCAGCCGATAGGCCGTCTTCTCGTAGAGGATGTCGGCGCTGTCGCAGGTCGGCCCGGCCAGCACCACGGCACCGGTCGGACCGCCTTCCGCGGCGGTGCGGATGCGGTACTTGATGCTCTCGTCCATCGTCTCCGCCAGCCCGTTGAACTTGCCGACATCGAGATAGACCCAGCGCTTCTCGTCGCCGAAGGCCTTGCGCGAGATCAGCACCACCTCGCTCTGGATGACCCCGGCATCGCCGACGATCGAGCGGCCCGGCTCGACGATGATCTCGGGCAGATCGTTGCCGAAATGCCGGGTGATCGCCGCCATCACCGCCTGGGCGTAGCGCTCGACCCCGAGCACATCGCCACGGTAATGCGCCGGGAAGCCACCGCCGATATTGACCATGCGCAGGTTGATGTCGGTCTCGGCCAGCAGCGAGAACATCGCCGCGGCGCGCCCGACGGCGCTGTCCCATTGGTCGAGCTTGGTCTGCTGCGAGCCGACATGGAAGGAGACACCGTAGGGGTCGAGCCCGGCCGTCTTGGCGCGGCGCAGCAGCTCCACCGCCATCTCCGGCGCGCAGCCGAATTTGCGCGACAGCGGCCATTCCGCGCCTTCGCCATCCACCAGGATGCGGCAGAAGACCCGCGCCCCCGGAGCCGAGCGGGCGAGCTTCTCCAGCTCCTCCTCGCTGTCGAACGCGAAGAGCCGCACGCCCTTCTCATAGGCGTAGGCGATGTCGCGCTCCTTCTTGATCGTGTTGCCGAAGGAGATGCGGTCGGCGGTCACGCCGCGCTCGAAGCAGAGATCGATCTCGCCCCGGCTCGCCACGTCGAAGGCGGAGCCGAGGCCGCGCAGCAGCTCGACCACGGCGCCGGCGGGATTGGCCTTCACCGCATAGAACACCTTGGCAATCGGCATATAGGTGCGCAGCAGCTGATAGGCCTCGGCGACCACCTCGAGGTCGACGACAAGGCACGGCGTCTCCGGCTGCTTTTCGGCCAGAAACTTCTCGATCTTGCGGTTACGTTCGATCCTGCGATCAATCTTCTTCTTCATTTCGGCTGGGTATCCTGTCGTCAGAGGGCGCGCCGGCAGCTCACCACGCCGGCGCGCTCGACCGCTGCCCCCCAAGCGGGAAGGCGGTGGAGCGTCGCTTTCATCCAGCCACGGGGACGATCCGCCGTGGGCTGGATGACGCTGCTCAGATCTGACTGCTGGGCTCGTTGCGGCCTCGACCACCGCTGCCGCGGGCGGCCCTGATGAACCGAGGTGTCTCGTCAGGCCAGGGCGCTGCGGCCCTGAGTGCGATTGCAACCATATCGACCTCCCTCTCGGGACCGGTCCACGATGACCGGCTCTTCCAAAAAGGACGCGTTACGTCGTTGCATAACCACGAGGGCCATAGGCACGTGCGAGTGCGTCGTGATTTGGATACATACGCTCAAAACGTGGCGACGCAAGGAAAAATTCACGCCCCGGGCAAGATTTTGCAAATTTTTTTCAGCGTCGGCGCCGGCGAAGCTTCAAAAGGCTCCGCGCGAGCGCAAACCGCGCTCTTCGATCCGGCGGCGGAATGAATTCGACCGCGTCGCGGCGCTCGACTCCGCCTCTGCGGCGAGATGGTTTACGAGCTCTTGCGCGATGCCGGCGCGATGGCGGCGCGCGCGCCGGCAATGAAGGCTTCGACATCGGCTTCGCGCGTGTCGAACGCGGTGACGAGGCGCAGGCAAGGCGAAGCCGGGCCGCCCCAGCGGTAAAAACCGAAGCCCGCGGCGGCGAGCGCCTCAATCGCCGCTTCCGGCAGCTCGATGAAAACCTCGTTCGCTTCGGTCGGATGCTGGAGGTGTGCGCCCGGCAGCCCGGCAAGCCCGGCAGAGAGACGCGCCGCCATGCGGTTGGCGTGCGCGGCGTGGCGCAGCCACAGCCCGTCGGCCAGATACGCCTCGAGCTGCGCCGAGAGGAAGCGCATTTTCGAGAAGAGATGGCCGGCGCGCTTGCGCCGGAAGCCGAAATCGGCGGCTTTCGCCGGGTCGAAGAACACCACCGCCTCGGCCGCGAGCGCGCCGTTCTTGGTGGCGCCGAGCGAGAGGACGTCGACGCCGGCGCGCCAGGTGAGCTCGGCCGGGCTGCAGCCGAGCGCCGCCACCGCATTGGCGAAGCGGGCGCCGTCCATGTGGAGGCCGAGGCCGTGGCGGCGCGCCAGCGCGCTGAGTGCGCCGATCTCCTCCGGCTGATACAGCGTGCCCGCCTCCGTCGCCTGGCTGATGCTGATGACGGCGGGCTGCACGTGATGGACGACGCCTTGCTCGATCATCGCCGCCGCCACCGTCGCCGGCGCCAGTTTCGCATCGGCGCCCGGCAGCGGCAGCAGCTTGGCGCCGCTGGAGAAGAATTCGGGCGCGCCGCATTCGTCGGTCTGGATATGCGAGACCTCATGGCAATAGATCGCGCCCCAGACCGGCGTCAGGCTCGCCAGCGCCAGCGCATTGGCGGCGGTGCCGGTTGCCACCGGAAATACCGCCACCTCGCGCTCGAAGAGCTCAGCGATGCGCCGCGCGACGCGCTCGGTGATGGCATCGGCGCCGTAGGAGGCTGCCGTCCCGGCATTGGCCGCGGCAATGGCGGCGAGGATCTCGGGCGCGATGCCGGTGACGTTGTCGCTGCGAAAATTCATGGCTTCACCGCTCCCGTTTCGGCCGTCCGCAGCTCGATCGTGCCGAGCTTGGCGCCGGTGCGCGCGTCGATCAGGATCAGCGCCTCGCCGCCTTCGGCAAGGCCGATGCGTACCACCAGCCTGTCGCCGGCCGGCTCGACGGCGATGACGCGGGCGCCGGCCGGCAGATCGACGACGGCGCGACCAAAGCCTCGCCCGGGCGGCGGTGGCGGCACGGCCGCCGGCTCGGCCAGATGCTGCCGGGCGCGCTCGATGACGGCGACGACCAACGCGACGGTGCCGCCGAGCAGCAGCACGCCCATGACGACGACCAGGACCTTGAGAGCCCGCATGCTTCCCGTCACTCTAAGGCGATGATCGAGCCTTCGGACACCGGCGCGGCGGTGAAGCGCGTCACCGTCGAGCCCGGCGAGGCCGGCGAGCGTCTCGATCGTTTGCTGGCGGAGCGGCTCACCGAGATGTCGCGTACCCGCTTGAAGCATCTCGTCGAGGCGGGCCGGGTGACCATGGAGGGCGCGACGATAACCGACCCCTCCCTGAGGGTCAAACCGGGCCAGACCTTCGAGCTCGCGCTGCCGCCGCCGGTCGCCGACACGCCGGTGCCCCAGGCGATGGATCTCACCATCGTCTACGAGGATCCGCATCTGCTGGTGATCGACAAGCCGGCCGGCCTCGTCGTCCACCCGGCACCGGGCAATCCCGACCGCACGCTGGTCAACGCCCTGCTCGCGCATTGCGGCGAGAGCCTCGCCGGCATCGGCGGCGTGCGCCGGCCCGGCATCGTCCATCGCCTCGACAAGGATACGAGCGGCCTCATGGTCGTCGCCAAGGACGAGCTGGCCCAGTCGCGGCTCACCGCCGATTTCGCCGCGCGCCGCATCCATCGCGCCTATCACGCCGTGGTCTGGGGCGTGCCGCAGCCGCGCGACGGCGAGATATCGGGCCGCATCGGCCGCAGCCCGCAGAACCGCAAGAAGATGGCGGTGCTGCGCGATGGCGGCAAAGCGGCGGTGACGCGCTACAAGGTGCTGCGCGCCTTCAAGGACGCGGCGGCGCTCGTCGAATGCCGGCTCGCCACCGGCCGCACGCACCAGATCCGCGTCCATATGGCCGAGCGCGGCCATGCTCTCATCGGCGATCCGACCTATGGCAACCAAAGGAGCCTCGCCCGGCTGCGCGCCGTGCCGGCGGCATTGCGCGAGCAAGTCGCGGCCTTCCCGCGCCAGGCGCTACACGCGGTGCTGCTCGGATTCCGCCATCCCGCAACCGGCGAATACGTCCAGTTCTCCAGCCACTTGCCCGCGGATATCGCGGCTCTGATCGGTTGTTTAGAGCGCATCTAAATTGGACAAGCGGGGCGTGTTCAGGGTAGGATGTGTTGCATTGCGGCATCCGGACAAGACGTATCGACGAGCCGCGATGCCGAGGTAACTGCGGATGGCGACGGCAAGCACTCACGCCCTGCCCAGCATCTCTTCGGAAGGGAATCTGACGCGGTATCTCCAGGAGATCCGCAAATTCCCGATGCTGCAGCCCGAAGAGGAGTACATGCTCGCCAAGCGCTGGCGCGAGCATAGCGACCCTGACGCGGCGCAGCGCCTCGTCACCAGCCACCTCCGTCTCGTCGCCAAGATCGCGATGGGCTATCGCGGCTACGGCTTGCCGCTGTCCGAGCTGATCTCGGAGGGCAATGTCGGAATGATGCAGGCGGTGAAGCGCTTCGATCCCGATCGCGGCTTCCGTCTCGCCACCTATGCCATGTGGTGGATCCGCGCCTCGATCCAGGAATACATCCTCCACTCCTGGTCGCTGGTGAAGATGGGCACCACCGCGGCACAGAAGAAACTCTTCTTCAACCTGCGCAAGCTCAAAGGCCAGCTCCAGGCGATCGAGGATGGCGACCTCTCGCCCGAGAACGTCAAGAAGATCGCCACCGAGCTCGGCGTGCCGGAGGCCGACGTCGTCAGCATGAATCGCCGCCTTGCGGCTCCCGACCATTCGCTCAACGCGCCGCTGCGCAGCGACGGCGAAGGCGAATGGCAGGACTGGCTCGTCGACGATGTCGAAGACCAGGAGACGAGCCTCGGCGAGCGCCAGGAGCTCGGCCTGCGCCGCGACCTGCTGCGGGGGGCGATGTCGCATCTGACGCCGCGCGAGCGCGACATCCTCGCCGAGCGGCGCCTGCGCGACGCGCCGACGACGCTCGAGGATCTGTCGCAGAAATACGGCATCTCGCGCGAGCGCGTGCGCCAGATCGAAGTGCGCGCCTTCGAGAAGCTGCAGAAAGCGATCAAGACCGCGGCAATGGACCGCCGCCTGCTGCCAAGCTAGGCGCTGGCTGCTTCAGGCGTCGCGCTTCCGCCCCGTCACTTCCTCGCCCCATTCCTCGACCAGCGCCTTGGCTTGCGTCTCGAGGCGGTGCTTGGTCTCGTCGACCCTGACCTCGATCACCATCGCGACCACCGGCGGCACGCAGAAGTAAAGCACCCAGCCGATCGCGGCGGCGCCATACATGACGAGCCAGTTATAGGGACTGTTGATCACCTGCTGCAGGCTGTCGAAGCTGATGCCGGCTTCCCACAGGCGGAGCCCACCCGGCAACACCCCGGCCAGGTTCATGGCGCCGACCGTGCGCGCGAGATAGCGGCGGTGGTGACGGTCGACGACGACGGCGACGGCGGTGGGCAGCATCCCGCCGATGATGAGAAGGCAGAGCGGCAAGGCGGTGAGCGCCAGCACGACAATGACGATCACCGTCAGCGTAATCGCGGCGCTGCCGGTATTGCGGCCGCGTCGCCGCGCGCCGGGCTTGGTCGGGCGCTTGGCCGTGGTCTTGGCCGTGGTCGTGCCGCGCGCCATGGGTCAGCTCATCGTCACGATCACGGAGAGCGCGATGATCCAGGCGAGCAGGCTCGCCGTGGTCGCGGCGTAGCGCGCGCCGAGCTCCGCCGCTCTTTCCGGCCGCCGCGGCGCTTCGAGATGCAGCAGGTCGAGCTCGCGATCGATCACGGCATGGTCGCGCAGCGCCTGCTGAAAGCCCTGGATGTCGCGCACGCGGTCGGCGGCGTTGTCGACGAAGGTCAGCATGTCGCCGAGATTACCTTTGCCGACGACCTTGGGCAGCTCGGCCTTGAGCCGCTTGCGCCGGGTGCGGCTGTGGTAGCGGTCGATGACCAGCGGCAGCTGACGGCCGAGGCGATGCGCCAGCGCCGGCACAGCGGTGGGGCCTTTGAAGGATTGCAGCCGCGCCAGCAGATAAAGCGCGCCCAGCACACGCTGCGCCGGATCCTGGTGGTGCAACGCATCGAACCAGTCGGTGCCGGCGCCGCGATAGCGCGTGGCGATGAACGCGGCGAGATGGCGGTCGACCTGGAAGTCGTCGTCCTTGCGCTTCTCCGATACGCGTTCGAGCGCCGTCAGCACGTCGCCGGCCTCGATGACATACTCGGCCTCGATCGTCGGCGACAGGCAATGCAGCTTCGGATTCATCTCATAGACGATGCGCTCGATGCCGAAGCCGGGGCGCCGGTCCTCGAGATGGAGACGCAGCCGCTCGAAGCTTTTGAGGAACGGGACGAGCTCGGGCTTGAGGCCGCTCTGCGCCGAGAACCAGAATTGCGGCAGCCTGCCGCCCATGGCCTCGGCGATCTGCTGCACCGAGCCGCGGCCGCGGAAGGCGGCGACGAGCGCCGCGCCGAAGCCGTCGATGGCGGCGGAAAAACCCTTGTAGCGGACCGGCGCCGCCGGATCGAGCGCGATGCACACCCGCGCCACGAGCCTTTCGTCATGACCGCCGGCGCCGACATCGTGTCCCTCGGCGACCGCCGCCGAGAACATCTTCGAGCGATCCTCGTCGCAAAGGCTGCGCTGCATCCATATTTCAAAATCCGGCGCCTTCAAGGTGCGCACGGCCGAGGCAGGATCGCGGGAGAAGGCGTAGCCGAGCGCGCGGGCGGTGTAGAAGGGATGCCCGGCGAATTCGAAAGGCCGCGCCGCCCGCTTTACCAGCGCGGGCTGCTTCGGCGAGAGCCGGCGGCCTTCGAGCCACATTTCGACATCCTGCACGTTCCAGCGCTCGCGCGGATCGTCGGTGAGAAGCCCGCGCAAGACCTCGATGATGGCGCCGTTGAGGCGCTCGCCGCGCAGCAGGGCGTAGTAGGAGCCGCGGCCGATCTTCTCGGCGAGGATCTGATCGTCGCTGAGCGAGGCGACGAGATTGCGGCCGAAAAGCAGGAAGATGATGGTGACGCCGAGGGCATAGAGATCTTCGGCGGGCGAGCCGTTGCCGCGCCCGGCGGGCATCGCCATCCCGCTCTCGATGGTCTCGCAGACGACCGGCTGCAGCACCGCCGGCGGCGCGCTGACGCACTCGCCCAAGGCCAAGGTGCGATGCGCCGCGTCGCGCCAGAACAGGTTGTTGGGGCGGATTGCGCGATGCGTGAAGCCGGCGGCGAAGAGCTCGCGCAGCGAAGCGATCAGCGGCGGAAGCACGTGATGGATGAGCTCGTCCTCATGCGTCGGCGCGATCGTCTGCGTCAGCGACTGGACGATGCGGCCGCCGGTGGGACGGTCGAAGATGACGGCGAAGTGACGCCGCCCCGTCGCCGGCCAGTCAACCACGCCCCATTCATGCGGCGCGAGCAACGCCTCCGAGCGCAAGCCGTGCAGCGCCGCCAGCACATCGTGCCGCGGCGGCTGATCGGCATCGCAGACGAGGCCGAACATGCTCGTGGTCGGACGATCGCGGTCGACGGCGACGAAACCGGCCGCATTCGGCGACCGCAGGTCCGGCAGCGGCCGATCAGGGTGAATCTCGAAGCGTTCGCCGAGACGAACCGGCGGTTTGCCGGCGGCGCCCGTCTCGACCTGCTGATCGGCCACTGCCCGGCTCCCCTTGAAACAGCCGGTAAATCTAGGCGTGAAAGCGGAAACGCTTCGTTAACCGCCACGCCTAAGCGGGCGCCAAGTCCAGCCCCGGATTAGGGTAGCGCCGGAGCCAAGGGAGCAGGAAAGTGCCGACCTCCCGCTGTCGGTGTGGAAACGCCGGTTGTTCCGGGGAGGCTCAGCGGCAGGTGCTCGAGCGAGCGTACCGCCAGATAGGCGAAGGCCTGCGCCTCCAGCGCATCGCCGTTCCAGCCCGCCTTCTCCACCGGTTCGACCGGGGCGCCGAGGCGCCGCTTGAGCTCGCCCATCAGCACCGGATTGTGGCGCCCGCCGCCGGTCACCAACCAGCGCCGCGGCGGGGCCGGGAAATGCTCCAGCGCGCGCGCCACCGCCGCGGCGCTCATCGCCGTCAGCGTCGCGGCGCCATCGGCGGGGTCGAGCGTCGCCGGCACGGAGCCCGCGAAATCGTCGCGGTCGAGCGATTTGGGCGGCTGGCGCTGAAAGAAGGGATGGGCGAGGAAGCGGCGGAGATGCGCTTGATCGACTTGGCCCGAGCGCGCGAGCGCGCCGTCGCGGTCGACCGGCTCGCCGGTATAGCGCAGCGCCCAATCATCGATGAGCGCATTGGCCGGGCCGGTGTCGAAAGCGAGGATCTCGCCCTCGCCGATCCAGGTGACGTTGCCGACGCCGCCGAGATTGAGCACCGCGACGGGCTGTTCGAGCGCGCTCGCCAACGCCGCGTGGTAGAGCGGCGCGAACGGCGCCCCCTCGCCACCCGCGGCAACATCGGCCGAGCGGAAATCCGCGACCACGGCGATGCCGAGGAGGCTTGCCAGCAGCGCGCCGTCACCGATCTGCCAAGTGCGGCGCTGATCCGGCCGGTGCAGGATGGTGTGACCGTGGAAACCCACCACGTCGACGGCGACGATATCATGCTCGGCGATGAAGGCGCGCACCGCCGCGGCATGCGCGCCCGTGAGCTCGCGCTCGACCTCGGCGACGGGTCCCTTGCCGCCCAGCACCGCCCGGAGGCGTGCGCGGAAGGCATCGTCATAGGGCAGCGTGTCGGCTGGGCCGGTGATGACGCGCTGCTCGCCATCGGTCTCGATGAAGGCGACGTCGATACCGTCGAGCGAGGTGCCGCTCATGAGGCCGATGGCCCGATAGAGCCGCCGGCTCATGGCGCCGCCCGCATGATTGTGCTAGAGGGACCGCCCTCTGGAATGTCCGATCGCTTGCCGATGCCCACTGCTCGCTCGTCCTTCCTCGCCGCTGCCGAGGCACGCGGCTACATTCATCAGGTTACCGACCGCGGCGGACTGGAGCAGCGCCTCGCGGCCGCACCGACGGTCGCTTACGTCGGTTACGATTGTACTGCCGACAGCCTCCACATCGGCAATCTTGTCTCGATCATGATGCTGCGACTCTGGCAAAACTGCGGCAACAAGCCGATCGTGCTCATGGGCGGCGGCACCACCAAGGTCGGCGACCCCTCGGGCAAGGACGAAATGCGCCGGCTGCTCAGCGACGACGAGATTGCCGGCAACATGGCGAGCATTCGCCGCATCTTCGACCGTTTCCTCCATTTCGGCGACGGGCCGGCGGACGCCATCATGGTCGACAACGCGACCTGGCTCGATCGCCTCGCCTATATCCCGTTCCTGCGCGATATCGGCCGGCATTTCTCGGTCAACCGCATGTTGACTCAGGACAGCGTCCGCATGCGGCTCGAGCGCGAGCAGCCGCTGAGCTTCCTCGAGTTCAATTACATGGTGCTGCAATCCTACGATTTCCTCGAGCTGGCGCGGCGCCATGACTGCGCGGTGCAAATGGGCGGCTCCGACCAATGGGGCAACATCGTGATGGGCGTCGAGCTCGCGCGGCGCGTCGACAATTGCGGCCTTTTCGGCGTGACCTCGCCGCTGATCACCACTGCTTCCGGCGACAAGATGGGAAAATCGGTGCAGGGCGCGGTGTGGCTCGCCGCCCATCGCATGGCGCCCTATGACTACTGGCAATTCTGGCGCAACACCGAAGATGAGGATGTCGGCCGCTTCCTGCGGCTCTTCACCGAGCTGCCGCTCGACGAGATCGCGCGGCTCGAACGGCTCGAGGGCGGCGCGATCAACGACGCCAAGCGCGTGCTCGCGACCGAAGCGACGGCGCTCTGCCATGGCCGCGAGGCGGCGCTCGCCGCCGCCGAGACCGCGCGCCGCGTCTTCGCCGAAGGCGGCGTCGGCGAGGACCTGCCGAGCATCGAGGTGCCGCGCGCCGAGCTTGAGCGCGGCATCGCCGTTATCGAGCTGCTGGCGCGCAGCCAGCTTGCGCCGTCGAAAACCGAGGCGCGGCGGCTCATTAAACAGGGCGGCGCGCGCCTCAACGATCGCACCATCGCCTCGGACAGCCAATCGGTCGGCCTTGCCGACATATCGGCGGAAGGCACGATCAAACTCTCCGCCGGCAAGAAGCGGCACGCGCTGGTAAAGGCGGTGTGAGCTGCAGCCGATCGGCGGAGGCTCAGAAGAGCGCGCCCGAGATGCCGCCATAAAGTCCGAGGCCGGCGGTGAGCACCGACACCGCGATGACGATCCAGCGATAGAAGCCGCCGAGCCGCTGGCCGGGCGGCAGCGTCTTGATCGCCAGCAGCACCAGAAATCCCAGCACCACCGGCAATAACAGCGCATTCATCACCTCGACGCCGATATTGAGCGCGACGAGATCGGGCGAGATGCCCACGACGATCGCGCCGCCGACCACGGCAAGCGTGTAGATGCCGTAGAACCACGGCGCCTCCAGCGGACGATGCTCCAGCGAGTGCTTGTAGCCGGTAACCTCGCCAAACCCCCAGGCCGAGGCCAGCGACACGACAATCGCGGCAACCAGCGCAGCGCCCACGGTTCCCAAGCCGAAGACGACCCGCCCGACCTCCGACCCGAGCACCGGCGTCAGCGCTTTGGCGATGTCGCCGACCGTCTCGAGGCTGGCGCCGGCATTGACCTTGCCGATGGTTGCCGCAGCGGCGATGAGCACCGCGGCCATGACGGCTTGTGCGATGACGGCGCCCACCGCCGTGTCCCAGCGCGCATGGGCAAGGTGCTGCGGCGCAAGCTTCTTATCGGCAACGGCCGATTGCTGATAGAAGACCATCCACGGCATGATCACGGCGCCGATATTGGCGGCGACGAGGTAGAGATAGCCGCGGTCCGCGAGCGGCATGCGTACCAACCCCGCCGCCAGCTCCCGCCCCTGCGGATGAGATTCGAGGGCGACCCAGAAGAAGGCGAACTCGAAGAGCCCGAGGGCGATTGCCACGCGCTCGACACGACGGTAGGACCCCGTCCAGACCACGACGAGCAGAAAGCCGACAGCGAGCGCAAGGCCGGCCGCGCGCGGCACGCCAAAGAGCTCGCCCACCCCGGCAACACCGGAAAACTCGGTGAGCAGCGCGCCGACGGTGGCGACACCAAGCCCGGCCACGGAAATCCACGCCCAGCCCAGCCCGAAACGCTCGCGGATCAGCTCGCCATGGCCCTTGCCGGTGAAGATGCCGAGCCGGACGGTCAGCTCCTGCACGAGATAGAGGATCGGCACCAGAACGAGCTGCAGCAACAGCAGCTGGTAACCCCATTGCACGCCGCTCTGCGCCGCGGTGATGATGCTGCCGACATCCGTGTCGGCCAGCATGACGACGAGGCCGGGGCCGACCACGGTGAGAAAGATCTTCCAGGAGGCAAGGATGGGCTTGCCCTCGACCGAGGCGGGAGCGCTCATGGGCAAGCCGTCTCCGGCCCTCCTCTGATAATGACACTCATTCTCATGAACGTTATATGCGGAGCAGGATCAGCTCGGGCCGGGGACGAGGCGAAATGCCGCAGGCGCCGCCGGACCACGGCCCATCAGCGGGGGGTATCGCTGCCGGATCTCGGCACCGGGGCCGCCGCTTGCGGCGTCGGCGCGTCGAACAGGAAGAGCTTGCGCAGCACGCCGGGGGCGAGCGCGCTCAGCGGATTGACCGTGACCTGCGGATTGCCGGCCGGCCCGGCGACGCGGAAATTGGCGGCAAAGAGCCCCTGCCCTTCGCCGCCGGTAATCAGCGGGCCAAGCACGGGAATATTGCCGAGGGCGCTGTTGAGGGTGTAGGCCGGCACCAGCGTGCCGCTCACATCAAGTGTGTTTTGCGCCAAATCGTAAGTCCCATCCGCCGTGATCCCGAGCGCTCCACCATAGGCGCGCAGCGCCTTCACCGCGAGCTTGCCGTCCGCGAGCGTGAAATCGCCCCTGAGGCGGGTGAAGGGAATGCCCTGGCCCGACAGCAGGGCGCTGATGCCGGAGAGCGACGCCACCGACAGCAATCGCGCCAACACCGGAGCTCGCACGACGCGGTAATCGGCGCCCTCCACCGTGCCGCGCAGCACCCGCCGCGGCCCCTCATCCTGCGCCGCGCCGGTAACTTGAAGCCGCCCGCCCTCGATTCTGTCGGAGACGTCGAAGAGCCGCAGCAGCGCGCCGAAATTGTCGGTGGTGAGGCGGAGGCTGCGTCTTCCCCCGGCCTCCCCGAAGCGCAGGCTCGCCCTGCCCCTGCCGGGCAGCGCGGCATCGATGCTCATCACCTGCCAATGAGCGCCATCGCTGAAGACGTGGCCTCTGACGCTGCGCGCCTCGCGCCCCGGGCCAAGGATGACGCGGTCGAGAGCGACGTCGATGGCGAGCGGCGGACCCCGCTCTCCGCCACTCGCGGAGGTTCCGAGATCGCCCAAGAGGCCCGCGGCATTAAAGCTCGCGCCCCTGAGATCGACGCGCCAGCCGCCATCATTGCGACGCGTCACCGTGCCGGCGACATTCGTCGCCCCAACGACGAGGCGCGGCACCTCGACCCGCGCGAGGCGACCACTGCCATCGAAGCTCGCAGCAAGCCGCGCATCGAGCCCGCCGCCTTTGATCACCGCCTGTCGCACCGCGCCAAGCTGGCCGTTGACGAAATCGAGACCGATGACCGCTTGCGCCGGCACGCCCGCGGCTTTTTTCCAGTCGAGCTGCTTCAAGGCGAGCGCCGTCGCGCCGAGATCGGCCGTGATGTCGGCGGAAGAGCGCGTCGGCGACTGGATCGTATAGGTGGCATCGACGCCGATCGGCCCAACCGCCATCCCGGCGGGAAGCTCCAGGCCGAGCCTCCGCCGCGCCGCGTCGTCGAGGCTCGCTTGGATGCGGTACCGCGTCGGCGGTCCGCGCTTGTCCAGGCTCTGCGTCCAGCTGAGGCTCGCCGGCACGTCGTCGAGCCGCGCCGTGCCGTCGAGGCGCAAAGCGGCGCGGTCGAGCTTCAGCTGAAACGCGCCGGCCGTGAGATCGCGGCCCTCGATCACCCGGCGGATGGCAACATCCGTGAGCGCCCCGCGCGCGCCGAAATCGACCATGTCGAGCGCCAGGTTTTTGTTCAGCGGAAAGGCGAAGTGGACCTGTCCATCGACCGCGCCCGCCACCTCCGCCGGATCGACATGGAGCGCGTGAGCGTATCCGAGCGGCTTTGAATCCAGCACCTGGAGCACGTCGCGGACCGGCCCCTTGATACCGAAATCGATGGCAATCTGCTCGTTGTTGGTGTCGAGCTGCGTAAGCTTCGCCGTGCCTCCGGTGAGCTTCACCCCTTTGACCGCGCCCGAGCTCGGCACGAGATCGAGTTCGGCGCGGTTGAAGGTCGCAGTGCCGTCGACGCCGCGCAGCGGCGGCAAGGGCTTGAAATAGTCGACGGTGAGGCCGCGATAGTCGAAGGTTCCGGCAAAGCTCGCGACGCGCACCGGCATCGACGCCCCTGGCGTCAGATCGACCTGGCCCGCAACGTGCGCATCCGCTTCCGGGACGATGCCGTCGTGGATGTGCTCGGTGACCCACTCGCGCGCGTTCGCCGCCAGCCGCTCCGGCCAAAAGCGCGGCAAGGCATCCGCCGGAACATCGTAAAGATGCAGCTCGCCTGCGACGTCGACCGATGGCGGCCAGCCGCCCAGGAGGATGCCAGCGCCGACGCCGTCGATCCTTCCCGACACCTCGACGCGAGGCCCGCCGAGGTCGAGGGCGAGGCGCTGGAGAGTGACACGCCCGGCGGCCGGATCGTAGCCGGCGCTGAGCGCGCCCGAGGCAATCGCGAGCCTGCCGCCCTCCAGCGCCGGATGCACCAGGCTGCCGGCGCCGAGACGGAGATTGCCGGCCGCCCCGCTGATACGCAGCGCCGCGGTATCGAGGACGAGGCGAACCTCGCCCGAGACCGGCAGGTCCAAAGCCGCGAGCGGCGCCAGAGCGGGCGCGGCATTGGCGAAGAGCGCCGGCCGCACCTCGGTGAAAACGACCCGCGTGCGGATTTGCTGCTCGTCGCGGATGAAGCTGACATCGCCGCGCAGCGCCGCCTCGATGCCGCCGGGCTCGACCGCGATCAGCGCGAGCGTGCCGGAGACGCCGCGCTGGCCGCGCAGCAGCGTCGCATCGACGTGCCGCGCCTGCCAGCTCAACCCGAGCGCGCGATCGTCGACGGTCAAGCCGGCATCGCGGATCGCCACCTCTTGGAGCCAGCCCAACGGGCCGTGTCGGTTTGGCGCAGCGGCGAGACCGCTGACCAAGGCATCGGCCCAATCGCCCGCCTCGGCTCCGCCGGCGCCGAGGCCAAGATGGAAGGTGCCGTCCGCTGCGCGCTCGAGGCGCAGCTGCGGCGCGTCGAGCACGATATGGGTCGGCGCCGCCACGCCGCGCAGCGCCGCCTCGGGGCTGAACCCCATCGCCAGCTCGGGGAGGACAAGCTCGGCTCCGCCATCGCCCTTGGCGAGATGGACGCCGCGCGCCACGATGTCGATCGTCGCCCTAGGACCGAGCGTCAGAAGCGTGTGCTCGACGCGAACCGTGAGCCCGCTTTCCGCCGCGGCGATCGCGCGCGCAACATAGGGCGCGAGCGCATCGAGCGAGATCGGTCCGGCCGAGAGCCGCCAGATCAGAAGCGCAAAGGCGAGCGCCAGAACGCCCGCGATGGCGGCGACCCAGTGCAGGAGCCGCAACGCGACGCGCCGCATCATCGCTCGTTCTGCCTCGGGCCGAGCTTGACCCCGACAGCACTGCCGCGCAGTCTGCCGCCGCAACCATCGAGCAGGATGCGCGTTGCTATTGCCAGCCTCCGCCTATGAAAGCCTGCCGCCGCCCGGCGACGCCGACCAGGCGCGGCTCGGCTTCGAGCGCTGGCAGGAAGCCGCGCAAGAGATCGAAGAGCCGAATCTCGCCGCCTTCATGCGCGATCTCGCTGCCGAGAAAGCCGGGAACCGGCTGCTGCAGTCGATTTTCGGCAACAGCCCGTTCCTCACCCAGTGCTGTCTTAGAGAACCGGACCTCCTGAGGCGACTCTTGCAGCAGGGGCCCGACGCTACTTTCGCCGATGTCGAGGACCGGCTCAATCGCGACCTTGCGGCGGCAACCGAGCGTCCCACCGTGATGCAGGCGCTGCGCATCGCCAAGCGCCGCGTGGCGCTCGTCGTCGCCATCGCCGACATCGCCGGCTGGTGGGCGCTGGAGCGCGTCACCGGCGCGCTCAGCCGCTTCGCCGACAGCGCGCTCGCCGCTTCGGTGCGCCATCTCCTCGCCGCCGCCGCCGCCGAAGGCGAGATCGTGCTGCCCGATGCCGCCGCACCCGAGCAGGCCAGCGACCTCATCGTACTCGGCATGGGCAAGCTTGGGGCGCGCGAACTCAACTATTCGAGCGATGTCGATCTCATCGTTCTCTATGACGCCGACAAGGTCGCCTACCGCGGCCGGCACAATCCCGGACGCTTCTTTACGCGCCTCGCCCAGGAGCTGGTGCGGATGATGCAGGAGCGCACGGCCGACGGCTATGTCTTCCGCAGCGATCTGCGGCTTCGCCCCGACCCCGGCTCGACACCCCCTGCCCTCTCGATCATGGCGGCGCTCGCCTATTACGAGGGCGTCGGACAGAATTGGGAGCGCGCGGCGCTGATCAAGGCGCGGCCCGTGGCTGGCGATCTCGCCGCGGGCGCCCGGTTCTTGACGGAGCTCCGGCCGTTCCTCTGGCGCAAGCATCTCGACTTCGCCGCGATCGAAGACATCCATTCCATCAAGCGCCAGATCAACGCCCATCGCGGCGGCGGCCGCATCGCGGTGGCGGGCCACAACATCAAGCTCGGCCGCGGCGGCATCCGCGAGATCGAGTTCTTCGCCCAGACGCAGCAGCTCATCTGGGGCGGCCGCTTCCCGACATTGCGCGAACCCGCGACCTGCGCCGCGCTCGAGGCCTTGGCCAGGGCCGGCCGGATCGGCGCCGAGGCCGCGGCCGAGCTCACGGCGGCCTATCGCTTCCTGCGCGAGGTCGAGCATCGCCTGCAGATGATCGACGATGCGCAAACCCACACGCTCCCGGCCGAGCGGGCGGCGCTGGCCCGCTTTGCGACCTTTCTCGGCTTCCCTTCGGCCGATGCGTTCTCGAGCGCGCTGCTGCGCCATCTCGGCGCGGTGGAGAGCCGCTATGCCGCGCTGTTCGAAGAGGCGCCCACCCTCGCCGGGCCGGGCAATCTCGTCTTCACCGGCACCGAGGACGATCCCGAGACGCTGAAGACGCTAGCCGCGCTCGGCTTCGCCGATCCGCCGGCGATTGCCGCGCTGATCCGCGGCTGGCATCACGGCCGTTGCCGCGCGACGCGCAGCCAACGCGCGCGCGAGCTGCTGACCGAGCTGGTCCCGGCGCTGCTGCGCACCTTTGGTGCTTCGGCCAATCCGGACGCCGCGTTCTTGCGCTTCGACCAGTTCCTGGCGCGGCTGCCGGCAGGCGTGCAGCTCTTCTCGCTGCTCTACAACAATGGCGCGCTGCTCGAGCTGATGGCGGAGATCATGTCCGCCGGGCCGCGGCTCGCCGATCTGCTGGCGCGCCGACCCGGCCTGCTCGATGCGGTATTGAGCGAGGCATTCTTCGATCCGCCGCCCTGGCGCGAGGAGCTCGCCGCCGAGCTCGACGGGCTTCTCGATGGTGCCCGCGACTTTCAGGACGTACTTGACCTCGCCCGGCGCTGGGTCGGCGATCGCAAGTTCCAGATCGGCGTCCAATTGCTGCGCGCGCGGCTCGACAGCGAAGCGGCCGGCGCCGCCTTTGCCGACATCGCCGAAGCGACGATCGCGGGATTGCTGCCGCGCGTCGCCGCCGAGTTTGCCTTGAGCCACGGCCGGGTACCCGGCGGCGGCATGGTCGTCCTCGGGCTCGGCAAGCTCGGCAGCCGCGAGATGACGGTAACCTCCGATCTCGACCTCATCCTGATCTACGACGCGCCCGAGGCGGTCGAGGCGTCGGACGGGAAGCGGCCGCTCCCGGTCTCGACCTATTATGCGCGGCTCTGCCAGCGCTTGATCAACGCGCTCACGGCGATGACGCCGGAAGGCAATCTCTATGATGTCGATATGCGGCTGCGGCCTTCCGGCACCAAGGGACCCGTCGCCTCGAGCCTCGCCGCCTTCCGCCGCTATCACGAGGAGCTCGCCTGGACCTGGGAGCAGATGGCGCTGACGCGTGCCCGCATCGTCGCCGGCCCTGCAGCCCTCGCCGACGCGGCCATGGCGATCGTGCGGGACGTCCTGGTGCGGCCGCGCGACCGGCATCAGCTCGCCGCCGAGGTGGCCGAGATGCGCGGCCGCATCGCCGAGCAGCAGCGCACGCCGTCGCCCTGGGACGTAAAGCATCGTCGCGGCGGCCTGATCGATATCGAGTTCATCGTGCAATATCTCGAGCTGCGCGAGGCGGCACACCATCCAGAGGTGCTGCAGCAGAACACGGCAGCCGGGCTTCAGGCCGCGGCGCGGATCGGCGCGCTCGATGCCACGGCAGCGGCCGAGCTCGCCGCCGCGCTCCGGCTCTGGCGCAACGTTCAGGGTCTCCTCAAGCTCACCGTCGTCGAGCCCTTCGACGAAACCGCGGCAACGCCGGCGCTGCGAACGCTTTTGGCGCATGGCGCGGGCGCGGTTGACTTCGCCGCGCTGACGGCGGATATGGAGGAAGCGGCGGCGCGGGCGCTGGGGCATTACCGCGCGATCGTCGAGGCCGAAGGGCGTCCCGGGGAGCAGGCACCATGAGCATCGAGATCGGCGACAAGGCGCCGGACTTCACCTTGCCGACCGATGGTGGCGGCAAGGTCACCTTGTCGAAGCTGCGCGGCCGCAAGGTCGTGCTCTATTTCTATCCGAAGGACGACACCTCCGGCTGCACCGCCGAGGCTTGCGGCTTTCGCGACAGCTTTCCCAAATTCGGCAAGCTCGACGCGACCGTCATCGGCATCTCGCGGGACAGCGTCGCCTCGCACGACAAGTTCAAGCAGAAGCACGATCTCCCCTTCACGCTCGCCGCCGACGACAAAGGCGAGGTCACCGAGGCCTATGGCGTCTGGGTGCAGAAGAGCATGTATGGCCGCAAATATATGGGTATCGAGCGCGCCACCTTTCTCGTCGACGAGAAGGGCGTCGTGCGCGGGCTCTGGCACAAGGTAAAGGTGCCGGGCCATGTCGAGGCGGTGCTCGCCGCCGCCAAAGCGCTCTGAGCGTCGCTCCCTCCAGCCTGTCGGCCGCCGCCTGCGGCGTTCTCGAAACCGCCGAACCCGCAGAGAAGGTCGCACGCTCGACGGCGATCGCCGCGCTGTGGCGCGCCGGTGGGATCGCCGAGACCGGCGCCGCGACCCCGCCGCTCCGGCCGGCACGGCCGGCGCGCCCGATCCTGCTCGCGCCGCGCGCCATGCCGAAGCGGCGTGCCGGTGGCTCACCCGAAGGGCGCGTCGCGCTGCTCCATGCGCTGGCGCATATCGAGCTCAACGCCATCGACCTCGCCTGGGACATCATCGCCCGCTTTGCCGACGCCGCGCGGCCGCGTGACTTCTACGACGACTGGGTCGGCGTCGCCGCCGAGGAGGCAAAGCATCACGCCTTGCTCGTGGCGCGGCTCGCCGAGCTCGGCGCCGCCTATGGTGACCTCCCGGCGCATGACGGCCTCTGGCAGGCGGCGCAAGCGACGGCGCATGATCTCTTGGCGCGGCTCGCCGTCGTTCCGCTCGTGCTCGAAGCGCGCGGGCTCGACGTCACGCCCGAGATGATCCGCCGCTTCGAGCGCCTCGGCGACGCGGCGAGCGCGGCGGTGCTGCGCGTCATCTATGCCGACGAGATCGGCCATGTCGCGGTCGGCCGGCGCTGGTTCCTCGCGCTCTGCGCCGCACGCGGGCTGGCGCCGGAGCCGACCTATCACGCGCTGGTGCGGCGATACTTCAAAGGCGCGCTGAAGCCGCCCTTCAACCGCGCCGGACGCGACGCCGCCGGCTTTCCTGCGGCGTTCTACGAGCCGCTCGCGATGGCGGCGCGGTCACGCCTCGATCAGGTTGACCGTCGGTAACACAGGAACCGGAGCGGGGTCCGACGGGCAGCTTTCGCTTGGCCCAAGCTTGGCGCGGATATGCTTTCGTCCGTGTCGCAGCGTGACCTGGTCTTCAGCGTCTGTTTCCGCCAGATCGAAGACGCCAAGGTATTCATAAGCCGAACAATGCCGAGGCCGAATGTTAATGCGACACAGCATGGCGCCCTCCAACTGCCGCTTATTTCTACCAGTTTAGGGGCCGCGCGCTATCGCGATTGCGTCAAATTATGGCCGTTCGTTAACCATAATGCTGTCTCTGCTGGCGGGACTTCAGCGCGCTCTTGCTCGGTTCTCGCGCGCCGCCATCGGCGGGCGCCGCGGAAGGCCGCCACGTGCCACAAACTCAGATCTGTCGTGTGCCCGCCGCTATCTGCCTGATCGAGAACGCCTATCGAAAAGAGTTATGACGATCGCAAGCGTCACTCCCTCTATGATCGGCGCCGAGCCCTTCAGAAGGAACATTGCTATGCCGCTGCGCATCGCGCGGATCGAGACCTTCCTGTACCGGGCGGAGGTAAAGGAGCCCGTTAAAACCTCCTTCGGCAGCATTCCGCGCCGCAGTGCGCTGCTGCTGCGTGTCGAGGACGCGGACGGCGCTCATGGATGGGGGGAAGTCTGGTGCAACTTCCCGCCCTTCAGTGCAGACAACAAGATGCGCCTCATCGAAACCGTGATCGGCCCCGCGGCTCTGGCAGGCTCCTATGTCGACCCTGCGGAGGCGTGGCATACCATCACGGCGCGCACCGCGCGCTGGGCAATCCAAGGCGGCGAACCCGGACCTTTCGCGGCCTGCATCGCCGGTCTGGACCTTGCGTTATGGGACTTGATCGCACGCCGCGCCGGGAAGCCGCTTCGTGCGCTCCTGACAGGAGACGGAGACGAAGTCCGCAACGCGGTGCCTGCCTATGCCAGCGGCCTCAACCCGGACACCGCGCCGGCGACGGTGGCGCGCTGCCGGGAAGCGGGGTTCAGAGCCTTCAAGGTCAAGGTGGCGTTTGGGACCGAGATCGATACCGCCGTCGTCTCGGGCCTGGCGCGCGACCTGCGGCCAGGCGAGCGGTTGATGGTGGACGCGAATCAGGGTTGGGACATGCCCGCAGCGCGCCGCGCCGTACCCCACCTCGGCGCCTATGGCCTCGCCTTCATCGAGGAGCCGATCGCCGCGGATCGGCCTGCCGCCGAATGGGCAGAGCTCGCGATGCTCTCGCCGGTCCCGCTCGCGGGCGGCGAGAACGTGATGGGTTATGACGGCTTTGCCACGCTCATCGGCAACGGGCATCACGGCGTGGTGCAGCCGGACATGTTGAAATGGGGTGGTGTCACCGGGGTACACGCCGTGGGGCGGCGCGCGGTCGCGGCCGGGCGCTCTTACTGCCCTCATTGGCTCGGCACCGGCATTGGCCTGCTCGCTGCGGCCCAACTGCTGGCGGCGGTCGGCGGTCCCGGGATGCTCGAGCATGACATGATGGAAAATCCCTTGCGGGAAGCATTGGCGCAGCCCTTCCCGCGCGTCCAGAATGGGCTTTTCCCGCTGCCGGACGCAGCCGGTCTCGGCGGGGAGCCCGATCTCTCGGCGGCGGCAGCCTGGCTGGTAACTCGGGCGGAACACCGAGCCCCTTAGCTCAAGCGAATTGCTTCCGGCTGTGGTCTCAGCGGCTGGCCATCACCGGCAACCGCTCGATGGCCCGGAGACCGGCGCGCGTGCGCCAGCGAAGGCGGGAATCCTCTGTCGCCAGCTCCAGCTTCGGCCAACGCTCAAACAAGGCGCGCAGCGCGCACTTACCTTCGATACGCGCGAGCTGGTGGCCCAGGCAAAAATGAATCCCGGCACCGAAGGCGACGTGCCGGTTCGGCCTTCGCTCGAGATCGAGCTGCTCCGGATGCTCGTTCGCTTGCGGATCCAGATTGGCCGCCGCCAGCATGGGTATGATCTTGTCGCCCTTCTTCAGCCGGACTCCACCGAGCGCGACGTCCCTGCGCACGAAGCGCGGCTTGGAGAACTGCACCGGCGAAACGAACCGCAGAAATTCCTCGACGGCGAGGTCGGCGCGGCGCCAATCCGCTTCCAGCCAATCGCGCAGTCCGGGGTTGCGCAGGAGCTCGCGAACCGACCCGCTGATGAGATGCGTCGTGGTTTCATGACCGGCGAACAGCAGCAGGAACAGCATCGCCACCATCTCGTCGCGGCTGATGCGTCCGCCTTCCTTTTCGACGCGGACGAGCTCGGCGATCAATCCTGTGCCGCCGCTCGCGCGCGCGGCGTCGAGGCGCTCCTCCATGTAGCGCTTCATGGCGAACATCTTGGGCACCACGCCGAGGAAGCTGAAGGCGCCCGTGAAACGCGTGAAGCCGCCGGCCCAGGCCGTGAATTTCGGCCGGTCGGCGAGAGGCAGCCCGAGAAGCTCGCAGATCACCGAAAGCGGCAGCGTTCGCGCATAGCGGTCGACGAGATCCGCGGGGCTCCCTGCTGCGAACAGCGCGTCGGCCAGGTCGCCGGCGAGCGCCAGAATGCGAGGCTCCATGTCAAGCACGGCGCGTCGGCGAAACGCTTCGTCGACGATGCTGCGCAAGCGGACGTGGTCGGGCTCGTCGGTGGACAGCATGTTCTTGGAGATCGTGCGCACGATTTTCGGCATCCACCACCGAAACCCGACGACGTCGCCGTCATCCTTGCGCAGGGTGAAGGTCTGGCTGTCGCGCAGCACCTCATTCGCCAGATCCTGCGTCGTGGTCGTCCACACCGTCCCGACGAGCGGGAACCGAACCTCGACGACCGGCCCCGCCGCCCGCAGCTTCTCGATCTCGGCGGCTGGATTGCGGAAGTACTCCTGACTGGTGAAATCCGCTTGGAGTGTCATGGCCAGTCCTTGCCCGCGGCGTCGGTGTCGCAACCACATGCGCCCTGCCGACGCCTTGCGCAAGCCCTCGCACCATACCTTCGATCTCCCCGCTCACTCGCTCGCCGCAGGGTCAGCAGGTGCTATGCCGGACGCCGCAGCGGCTGCATCGTACTCCACTTGGAATATCTCGGGATGGCCTGCTACCCATCCGATGACGACCGTACACGCGAGCACGATGGCGACCGCGGCGAGACCGGCGTTGAGACGGGCCAAGAAGGCGTCGGCGCGGCCGACAAGGCGAAGAATTGGCTGCATCGAGAACCGAGCCCGATCAACCGCGGCCGCGCCATGTGCCAGCCCGGGCCGAACCGGGCGCCACAAACACGGGTGGGCCAAGTATCGGGCGGGTTGGCAAGGAAGCGGTCCGCCAAGTGCCAAGAGGAACCAACATCATGAGTGCCACCAGAATTCTGCGAGTTGAACCGAAGGCTCGCTAGACTCTGGGGAAAGGCGGTCTTAAGGTCTTTGGGCCAGCGCCTTAAGGTTCTGAAAGTGCGGGCCGATTGATGCCGCTTTCGGATGACCCCGAGGAGATCCGCTTCGGCCGGTTCCGGTTCGATCTCCGACGGCGTTGCCTGCTGCATGATGGCGAGCCGGTCGAGCTCGGCGGCCGAGCCCTCGATGTCCTCCACCTGCTCGCATCGGCGGAAGGCGCCATCGTGAGCAAGGATGAGTTGATGGCGCAGCTGTGGCCCGGGCGCGCCGTCGCCGAGAACAATCTGCACGTCCACATTTCGGCGTTGCGCAAAGCCTTGGACGAACATAGCGAGGGCGAGACCTACATCATCACAGTGCCGGGCCGCGGATATCGGCTGACGCACCCGAGCGGTTCCCAGCGAGCGGCTTCGAGCGCGCCCCCTCCCGCCCGGCCTCTGCCGCTGCCGGACAAGCCCTCGATCGCGGTTCTGCCCTTCGCCAATCTGAGCGCCGATCCCGAGCAGGAATATTTTTCGGACGGCGTCGCCGACGACATCATCACGGCGTTGTCGCGCTATCCCTCGCTGCTCGTCATCGCGCGCAATTCCTCGTTCAGCTACAAGACCGTTGCGGTCGACGTGAAGCGGGTCGGCGGCGAATTGGGCGTGCGCTACGTGCTTGAGGGCAGTGTCCGCACCGCCGGCCGCCGCATCCGGGTCACCGCGCAATTGATCGAGACCGAGGCGGGCGCCCATATCTGGGCGGATCGCTACGACGGCAACATTACCGACGTGTTCACGGTCCAGGACGAGATCGCCCGCGCCGTGACGACGGCCATCGCTCCCGCCATCGCGGATGCCGAGCGCCAGCGCGCGCTGCGACGGCCGCCCGGCGTCCATGACGCCTGGAACGCCTATCAGCGCGGGCTCTGGCATCTGAGCAAGGCGACACGCGAGAACAACCGGCTGGCGCAGCAATGCTTTGCCGAAGCGATCGCCCTCGACGCAAATTTCTCAGGCGGTTATCACGCGCTGGCGCTGGCGCAGATGCAGGAATCGGGGTTGTTCGCGACGCTCGGCGTGGCGGAGGCTCGAGTCTCGATCACCGACCTTGCCCGCCGCGCCGTCGCGATCGACGAGGGCGATGCGGAGGCCCATGCCTGTCTCAGCTGGGCTCTCAACTTCAACGGCGACTACCAAGGCGCGCTGAGCGAGGCACAGCGGGCATTGCTGATCAGCCCCAACCTGGCGAGCGCCCACCGGGCGATGGGAACGACGCTGATCTTCTCCGGCCAGCCACGCCGGGGGCGTGCCGCGCTCGAGGTCAGCATCCGGCTCGACCCGCGCGATCCGCTTCTCGCCTGGCACCTCAACCGGATCGCGATCGCACACTATTTCGCCGGCGAGTACGATGCGGCGATCGATGCGGCACAGCGGGTGATCCGCTCCTATCCCGAGTTCCCGCTGATCTATCGGTGGCTCGCCGCGGCGCTCGGCCAGGCATCGCGGACCGAGGAGGCACGGCAGGTCCTCGAGAAGGCGATCGCCATCGGCGCTGGGACGTTCGACATGTATGTCCGGCGACGCGTGCCGTGGCATCGCCCCGAAGACTACGAGCATATGCTCGAAGGCCTGCGCAAGGCCGGCTGGCAGGGATAGGGGACATCGGCAGCCAAGGTCTGTTGCGGGATCAAAAGCGGACAGCCGCGTCAGTGGCGCGGTCGCGGGTCGAGCCTACGCCTGGGCCAGATGCCGGCGGCGCAGCATGAGCCAGAGCACGATCGAGCCGTTGAGCAGGTTCCACAGCACGCCATTGGCGAAAGCCGCGCGGTAGGAGCCGGTGAGATCGAAGATCGCGCCCGACATCCAGCCGCCGAGCGCCATGCCGATGAGTGTCGCCATCAGCACGATGCCGACGCGCGCGCCGGCCTCTTCGGGCGGGAAATACTCGCGCGTGATAATGGCGTAGCTCGGCACGATGCCGCCCTGAAACAGGCCGAACAGCGCCGAGATCACGTAAAGCGAAGTGAGGCCGTTGAAGCCGAGATAGAGCAGCAGCGCCACGCCTTGCAGCGCCGAGCCGAGCAGCAAGGTGGCGAGCCCGCCCAACCGGTCGGCGATCCCGCCCGAGGCGATGCGGCTGACGATGCCGAAGCCCAGCATGAGCGATAGCATCTCGGCGCCGCGGGCGACGCCATAGCCGAGATCGCCGCAATAGGCGACGATGTGCACCTGCGGCATCGACATCGCGGTGCAGCAGGCGACCCCGGCGACCGCGAGCAGAGCCTGCAGCATTCGGGGCGTAATTCCAAGCGCGCGCGTGGTGCCAGCGCCGCCGTGCGCTGCCCGCTCTCGCGCCGGCGCCTTGCCGCGCAATCCCAGCACCAGCGGCAGCATGGTGGCGATGCAGAAGCAGCCGATGCCGATATGCGTCGCCCGCCAGCCCTCCACGGCGATGAGATGCTGGACCACCGGCGGCCAGATCGTGCCGGCGAAGTAGTTGCCCGAGGCGCAGATGGCGACGGCGATGCCGCGGCGGCGCTCGAACCAGTGCGAGATGTCGGCGATGAGCGGACCGAAGGTCGCGGCGCTGCCGACGCCGATGAGCACGCCATGCGCCAGAGCGAATTGCCAGAGGCTGCCGGCGCTGCCGGCGGCGATATAGCCCAAGCCCAGCGCGAGGATGGCAACGGCGACCGGCCGGACGATGCCGAAGCGGTCGACGAGCCGGCCGATGACGATGCCGCTAACGCCGAAGCCGAGCATGGCGAGGGTATAGGGAAGCGACGCCTCGCCGCGGTCGACGCCGAACTCCGCCTGGATCGCCGGCAGCGCCACCACCACCGACCACATCCCGACGCCGCCGATGGTGCTGAGCAGCAAAGTGATGCCGAGCCGCCCCCAGGCGGCGCGGGAATCGACGTCGACGGCTTCGGCGAAAGCCGCCGGCGCCTCGGCGGTCACGGCGTCTCCTCGGCCTCTTTCGCCGCGGCATCGGCGCCGGTGATCCGGGCGGCGAGCGACGCCTGGAGGAAGCGGTCGAGGTCGCCGTCGAGCACCGATTGGGCATTGCCGATGGTGACGCCGGTGCGCAGATCCTTCACCTGCTGGTAGGGCTGCAGCACGTAGGACCGGATCTGATGGCCCCAGCCGATATCGGTCTTGGTGGCGTTCATCGCATCGACGACGGCCTCGCGCCGCTGCAATTCGAGCTCGTAGAGTCGCGCCTTCAGCATCGCCATCGCCTTGGCCCGGTTCTGGTGCTGCGAGCGCTCGCTCTGGCAGGCGACGACCACCGGCGTCTCGATGCCCGGCGGCGTGTAGGTCATGCGCACCGCGCTATCGGTCTTGTTGACGTGCTGACCGCCGGCGCCGGAGGAGCGATAGGTGTCGACCCGCAGATACTTGTCCTCGACCGCGACCTCGATCTTGTCGTCGACCACGGGATAGATCCAGACCGAGGCGAAGGAGGTATGCCGGCGCGCATTGGAGTCGAAAGGCGAAATGCGCACCAGGCGATGAACGCCGCTCTCGGTTTTGAGCCAGCCATAGGCGTTCTCGCCAAGGACGCGCAAGGTCGCGGATTTGACGCCGGCCTCCTCGCCCGGGCTCTCTTCGAGCCACTCGACCTTGAAGCCGTGCTGCTCGGCCCAACGCGTATACATCCGCGCCAGGATCTCCGCCCAATCCTGCGCCTCGGTGCCGCCGGCGCCGGCATGGATCTCGAGATAGGCGTCGTTGCCGTCGGCCTCGCCCGAGAGCAGGCTTTCGAGCTCGCGCTGTCCCGCCTCGTGCTGCAGGCGCGCCAAGGTGCGCTCGGCTTCGGCGATCATGGCGCGGTCGCCTTCCGCCTCGGCGAGCTCGAGCAGCTCCAGCGTGTCGTCGAGCTCGCGCTCGATCTCGATGCAGCCGTTGACGCCGCGGTCGAGCCGCGTCCGTTCGCGCATCAGCGATTGCGCGCGCGTCGGGTCGTCCCACAAATTCGGATTCTCAACGGCGGCGTTCAGCTCGGCGAGCCGCCGCGTGGCATTGTCCCAGTCAAAGGTGCCTCCTCAGCAGCGACAACGAGCGTCGAACCTCGTCGGCCGCTGCTGCAATTTCAGCGCGCATCGAGCAATTCCTTCGCAGATGGTAGGGTCAGTATAGCCCGCCCGTGCCGGTTGCGGGAACGGTGCGGAGCGTCGGGAGCGTGGTCGGCAGCGGCGCGATCGAGGCGGGCGCCGGCACCGCGCCCGCGCCGACACCGCCCGCCGTGGCAGTGGTCGGCGCAGCGCCGGTGCCGCTCTCGTCGGGGACCTCGCCGGCGCTTTCGCCCATCGAGGCCGCGTCCTCGTCATCCATCGACGACGCTGCGCCGCCCGCCACCGCCGGCACCGGCCCCTGGCCGGTGGGCTCGGTGCCGGGCTTGAACGCCTCGTAAATCACGTTCTTGTCGCCGGGCGGCGGCAATTGGCCGCTGGTGGCATCGACGCGCACCATCTCGATGCCCGGCGGGATGCGGAAGGGGATCGGCGGCTCGTTCTTGAGCGCGGCGGCCATGAAGTCGCGGAAAATGGGGGCGGCGACGACGCCGCCGGTCTCATGCCGGCCGAGCCCCTTGGGCTGGTCGTAGCCGACGAAGACGCCGACCGCGAGGTCGGGCGAGAAGCCCACGAACCACGTATCCTTCGAATCGTTGGTCGTGCCGGTCTTGCCGGCGAGCGGCCGGCCGAGCGTGCCGACCACCTTGCCGGTACCGCGCTCGACCACGCCTTGCATCATCGATACCACCTGATAGACGCTGCGCGGATCGGCGATCTGCGGGCGATTGTCGGGCAGCTCCGGCGGCGCCTGCCCGTCCCAATCGACATTCTCGCAACCGTCGCATTGCCGGTTGTCGGCGCGATAGATGGTGACGCCGTTACGGTCCTGGACGCGGTCGATCAACGTCGGCGTGATCTTCTTGCCGCCATTCACCAGCATCGCATAGGCGGCGGTGAGGCGCAGCGGCGTCGTCTCCTCGGCGCCGATCAGCATCGAGTATTCCCGCGGCATGTGGTCCATGATGCCGAAGCGCTCGACATCATGCGCCACCGCGTCGAGGCCGATGGCGGCGCCCATGCGGATGGTCATCAGATCATGCGATTCTTCGAGGCCGACGCGCAGCGTCGTCATGCCGAAGGAGTGATGCTCGTAATTCTTTGGCTGCCATTTCGGCAGCCCCGGCCCCTGGTCGATCGTCACCGGCGCGTCCAGCACCAGGGTCGAGGGCGTGTAACCATGGTCGAGCGCGGCAAGATAGACGAACGGCTTGATCGCCGAGCCGGTCTGCCGCATCGCCTGGGTGGCGCGATCGAACTGGCTGATGTCGTAGCTGAAGCCGCCGGACAGGGCGAGCACGCGCCCGGTATGGGGGTCGATGGCGACGAGCGCGCCCGAGACCGCTGGAATCTGCCGCAGCGCGTAGCGCGGCTCCCGCACCCCCTTGGGCTGATCGGGCAACAGCTCGACCAGCACCACATCGCCGGCCTTCAGCGCCTCGGAGGTCTTCGCCGGCACCGGACCCATTCGGCCATCGTCATCGAGCACCTTGCGCGCCCAGCGCAGCTGATCGAAGGGGATCAGTCCGATCCGGCCGTCGGTGAAGCCGATGCTCGCTCCCTCGGCCGGCGTCGCCAGCACCAGCGCCAGGCGCCAGCCGGCATCGTCAGCGCCCGCCGGCAGCGGCACATGGGCGAGGCGCTGGCGCCAATCGGCGCCGGGGGCGAGATGCGCGACCGGTCCGCGATAGCCGTGACGGAGCTCATAAGCAACCAGCCCGGCGCGCAGCGAGCGATCGGCGATCGTCTGGAGATGCGGGTCGAGGCTGGTGCGCACCGAGAGGCCGGACTGATAAAGCGCTTTCTCGCCATAACGGGCGAGCAGTTCGCGCCGCACCTCCTCGGAGAAGTAGTTCGCGGTCACCTCCTCGGTCTCGTTGCGGTGGCGCAAGGTGATCGGCGTCGCCTTCGCCGTCTCCGCGTCTTGCGGCGTGATGAAGCCGGCATCGGCCATGCGGTCGATCACCCAGTCGCGCCGCGCCTTGGCCGCTTCGGGATAGCGCATCGGGTTGTAGTTGTTCGGCGCTTTGGGCAAGGCGGCGATGAAGGCGCACTCGGGCACGGTCAGCTCGTCGAGCGACTTGTCGAAATAGGTGAGCGCCGCCGCGGCAACGCCATAGGCGCCAGAGCCGAGATAGATCTCGTTGAGATAGAGCTCGAGGATGCGCTCCTTGCCGAGCGCCTTCTCCATCTTCAAGGCGACCAGCGCCTCTTTGATCTTGCGCTGGTAGGACAGCTCGCTGCCGACCAGGAAGTTCTTCGCCACCTGCTGGGTGATGGTCGAAGCCCCGATCGGCCGGCGATGGGTGAGGACGCGCATGATGTCGGTCACCGCGGCGCGCGCCATGGCCACCGGGTCGATCCCCATATGGCTGTAGAAATTGCGGTCCTCGGCGGCGAGGAAGGCGTCGATGACGCGCGGCGGGATTTCCTTTACCGGCACGAAGACGCGCTTTTCGGTGGCGTACTCGGCCAGGAGCCGGCCATCGCCCGCCTGGACGCGGGTGACGATGGGCGGTTGATAATCGGCGAGCTGCTGGTAATCCGGCAGGTCGCGGCCGAAATACCAGACCGCGAGCGCGGCCACCCCGGCGGCAACGAGAAGGAGGGCTACCCCCAGGCCGAACAAGAACTTGAAAAGGAAGATGATAAACCGCATGCCGCCAGCCGTTGCTTCCGCCCGGGACGGTCACGCCCGGACGGGCGGAAGCGTCTCTTTAAGGTGTTAAGGCTTTATGGCGGCTTCAAGGCGAGTTTCCAACTCCGTTTCGGCAGGCCCACGAGGCGGTTGTCGAGGCCGCCGCGGCTCTGTATCTTTGCGGGTGCGAAATACCGCAGTCCTGCCGGTCCGGCGCTCACGTCCGGGCCGGCGGCGCCGCGGCGGGATTTCTGGGCGGACGCCAGGGCGGCGTCGCCGCGTCCCGCTGTCGGATGCTTCGGACCAAGCGGTTTGGATGAAACCCGAAGCCAACCCCGACCCTTGTCGGGGCGCGGCTGCCTAGACGAGTTCCGCCATGGCCGTGTTCCATGTGCCGTTCGACGGATTGACCGGAGGCGCCGCCGGCTTCGCCATAGCGAGGACAGCGCTCCCGCCCGTTTTTCGCGCGGGCGATCGAGCGCTCCTCGGAGTATCGCCGGAATGGCAAAACGTATGCTCATCGATGCGGCGCACCCGGAAGAAACTCGGGTCGTCGTGCTCAGCGGCCATCGCCTCGAGGAATTCGACTTCGAGACGTCGACCAAAAAGCAGATAAAAGGCAACATCTATCTCGCCAAGGTGACGCGCGTTGAGCCGTCGCTGCAGGCGGCCTTCGTTGAATATGGCGGCAATCGCCACGGCTTCCTCGCCTTCAACGAGATCCATCCCGACTATTACCGCATCCCCGTCGGCGACCGCCGCGCCCAAGAGGCACGCGATGCGCGCCACCGCGAGCTGGTCGAGGAGGCGCGCCGCGCCGAAGCGGCCGAGAACGGCGAGGACGGCCTCGAGGAGCATGAGGTCGAGCCGCCGCATGAGTTCGAGCCGCCACATGAGGCCGAGTCACCGCATGAGGACGTCGCCGGCGACGCCGCCTCGGCCGAACTCGACCCGCCGAGCGAGGCCGCGGCGCTCGCTGCCCCGGTGGGGATGGACATCCTCTACGAGACTGGCGACGAATACCATGAAGCGGCCGCCGCGGCGCCGGAGCCGGCCGGTGCTGCCGAAATCGCACCGGAGCCGCTACCGCCCGACGCCGTGTTTGGACCGGCGGCCGAGCATGCCGAGGCCGAGCCCGGAATTGCGCCGGAGCATCCGGTGGCGGAGACCCATGGCGAAGGCGGCATCGACCTCGAAGAGGCAGCGCCC
>Ga0335073_10000729_pt1 | contig 42948 bp, 37 predicted proteins | sample Lox_Sample_22_FD_207093 | JGI IMG/M metagenome (GOLD analysis project Ga0335073, IMG submission 207093) | Soil microbial communities from Loxahatchee National Wildlife Refuge, Florida, United States - Lox_Sample_2.2 | ecosystem: Environmental > Terrestrial > Soil > Wetlands | place: USA...
CTGACTGCGGTGTGCCAGCCGCCGACCCAAAATTTACATTGCGTTAACAATTCAGTGGAAGGGCAACGGTTAATATTCCCCCGTGCCGGACTCTCTCCGCATCGAAGACCAGCCCACGGCGTTGCCTGGGCACCGGGTTCTCGTTCTCCATGGACCATTGGTGCTGACTACGCTGTTCGATTTCCAGGATATAGTCCGCGCCGACGATACCCGCTCGTTGATCATCGATTTCACCGATGTGCCCTACGTCGACTCGGCGGGTGTAGGGGCTCTGGTTGGCGCATACGTAACCCACCAGAAAAACGGACGCACCCTTTCGCTCGTGGGCGTGAGCAACCGTATTCACAATGCCTTGAAGGTCACGCGCGTGGAGAACTTCTTTCGCTTTTTCGATTCGGTGAGCGCCGCGGAGCAGGCCTCAGCGGCGTAGAACGGTTGCCCCGGAAAATAAGAAAGGCGGCCGTTTCTGGCCGCCTTTTTTCGAATTGTCAACTGCGAAGCGGTTTAGACACCCTTCACGTTCTCGGCCTGCCAGCCCTTGGGGCCTTTGACCACGTCGAACTGCACTTGTTGACCTTCCTGCAAGCTGCGGAAGCCATTCGCCTGAATCGCGGAGAAGTGCACGAATACATCCTCTCCATTCTGGCGGCTGATGAAACCGTAGCCCTTGGCGTCGTTAAACCACTTCACTGTTCCTGTTTCCATGGTGTTGCATTGTTCCTTTTTTTGATGTAGCGCTGAAACTTTGGAAGAATTCTTCTGCAGGCAGGTCACTCGCTGGTTTGCGGAGAACTTCAAACTGCGAAGGAACTCTAAAGATCAAACGCAACTCCATTGTAATGGGAATGCACTAAAATAGCTACAGGGCAGAACTGACCGAAGTAACCGTAGCCTTTTGTTATGTTTAGAGGAATCCTCCGGACTTGAAATCGAACCGCGAACTTGCCACCTTTGGACGAAACCTTCATCATTTCAGCATGCTCTTTCATATGAAACCGCGTCTTCGTGTTCTGGTAATTCTTCTCGCATTCGCTGTTCCCGCGCGGGCGGGAATCGTGGAAGATGTCCGCATCGCACTGGCGCAAAATCGCTTCAGTGCGGCGCAGGCCGATCTCGATTCGTACCGCGCCAGCAACGGCATCAATGGCGAATATCTCGAAGCGTACTCCTGGATGGGCCGCGCTTCTCTGGACGAGAGCCAGTACGAACAGGCCGCCGCCTACGCGAAACAAACCAGAGAACTCGCAGTCGAGCAACTCAAGCTGCGCAAGCTCGATGCCGAACCGCATCTGCCTCTCGCGCTGGGCGCGGCAATTGAAATTCAGGCGCAGGTGCTGGTTGCGCAGGGCCGGCGCACGCAGGCGGTGACGCTCCTCCAGACGGCGCTGCGCACCTATGGAAACACTTCGATCCGCGCGCGGCTGCAGAAGAATCTGAATCTGCTCTCACTCTGGGGAAGGCTGGGGCCCGCGTTGCGGTCCGATGAATATCTCGGGGCAAAACCTCCCACGCTGGCGCAGCTCAGGGGCTCTCCTGTCCTGCTTTTCTTTTGGGCGCACTGGTGCGTCGACTGCAAGGGGGAGGCGCCGATTGTTACTGCGCTGCGTTCGGAGTTTGCGCCGCGCGGACTGAAGGTCATCGGCCCGACCCGGCTCTACGGATACACGGCGCAGATCGAGCACGCTTCGCCGAGTATGGAGCTGGCCTATATCGACGCCGTGCGCCATCGGTTTTACAGCGGCCTGCTCGACATGCCGGTTCCCATCAGCACCTACAATTTCGATACTTATGGCGCCTCGACCACCCCAACGCTGGTGCTGCTCGACCGCGCGGGCAAGGTAGCCTGGTACCATCCGGGCGCGGTGCCCTATGAGGAGTTGAAAGCGGAGATTGAGAAGGTGGTGAGATAGCATGTGGCTTGGGCACCCATGCCCGCGCTAATGACTCAGACCGACCAGCGTTCCGAATGCGAGCATTTGCTAGAATCCAGCGCATGCCGACGGTATTGACGTCCGGCCCGTATCGCTTTTACTTTTACAGTCACGAACCGAACGAACCGCCGCATATCCACGTAGACCGAGACAACCTATCAGCTAAGTTTTGGCTTAACTCGGCCCAATTGGCTCAGAACTTTGGTTTTCGTAATCATGAGGTCAGCAAGATAGAATCAATTGTGGTCAGCCACAGGAATGAATTCTTGGAGGCCTGGAATGAGTTTTTCGGTGTCAGTGGCGGATGAGCGTGTTCAAGCAGTCGAATTCACGAATGAGGCGATGAGTGTGTCGTTGCTGGATGGTCGGACTATTAGTGTGCCCCTGGCATGGTATCCACGCTTGCTCAATGCGACGCTCCACCAACGGAGGAATTGGAGGATTGCTGGTGGAGGGTACGGCATTCATTGGCCTGATGTGGACGAAGACCTCAGCACGGAGGGCCTACTTCGAGGCGCTGCCGCACCGAACCGATCAGGGCAGCGAGAAGAGCTCGGCCGTATCGACCTCTCGAACCTTCCCAAGAGTGAAACTTGGCTCCCTCTAGGGCCTACGCGGCCGTCTCGACCGTCAGCACTCTATGAAGCGCAAATTGACGCACTGGAGCAAATAGCCTAAGAGAGCCAAATGGAACTCTTGAGCATACAAAGGGCAAGATCAATTTGGCTATTCGATACCTACGACCTCAACCCTCGCGGAAGAGACGTAGGCTCTGCGCTCATCGATTGGCTAAAGACTGCATATCACTTCACAAAATTCCCGAGCAGCGTCAATGATTTGGATGATAGTAAGGCACTCTACTATTCCGGAGGACACTTCCAATCCAAACATGGGCCGATCAGTGTTGAACTTCGGATCTACAACGACGGAATCGTCGGCGACACAAGATCGTCGACGGAGGAGACGGACCTCTTTTTAGCAGGTCTACTGGCAACTTCTGCTAAGGAATTCGGGCTTCACTACGCGCCCCATATCATCCGAAAGAAGCTCTACGTAAGCGAAATGACTGTCAGATGCGGAGCAAGTCTTTCGAGCGTTAATCGAAAGCTGTCCGACTTCGCGGGGAAACTAGCCCGAATGACCGGCGCTGCCTCCGTTCCTGAGCTCACGAGCATCGGATTTTGGCAAGACATCGTACCGGACCCTAGTGGATCCGTTTTCAGATTTGAGCGAAAGTGGGGAGCGGAGTTTTCGGAAAATCGTTATTACACAAGGGCACCCTTCCCAACATCGACGCATCTTGAACTCCTTCAAGAGCTAGAGAAGGCCATTTCGTAAGGACTTACTGCCACTGTGAGAGTGGCAGCCGCCGCGCATTTGGTTGGAAGTTATAGCACCTCAGTCAGCCTCCCCGTCTTCACATCGTAAATAAATCCCCCCACCGGAATATGCTTGGGAATCCACGGGTGCGACTTCACGCGCTCTACCTGCTGCCGGACATTGGTCTCGACATCGTCGAAGGCATAAAAGTGGGCTGGCTCGCTCGCGATCGCGCCCATCTTATTCGTCAGATTCGACCGCAATTCATATTCTTTCACTTTCAGCAGGCCGCAATCGGTGTGGCCGATGATGATGAACTCCTGCGTATCGAGCAGGTGATGGGAGATGATCAACGATCGCAGGGCGTCATCGGTGGCAATGCCGCCGGCATTGCGGATCATGTGGGCGTCGCCGGGCTTCAATCCCAGGCAGCGCTCGAACAGGATGCGTGAGTCCATGCAGGCGAGCACGGCTACCTTCCGCCTGGGGCGCACATCGAGATCTCCGAGATTGAAGCTGCGTACAAAATTTTCGTTGGCGGCTAAGAGTTCATCAGCTACGGACAAGGTGGGCTCCTGTGACCAGTTTACAATCCACCCGTGAACCTCGACGATACCATCGTTGCCATCGCCACGCCGCCGGGGCGGGGTGGGATTGGCGTGGTGCGGCTTTCGGGCCCGGAAGCTCTCACGATTGCCGAACCGATGTTGCGGCTGAAACACCCACTGGAACCGGCTCGTGCCGTGTTCGGTGAGCTGATCGAACCGTGTGGCGCGGGCGCTCCCGCCCGCGATGCTCGTGTAGGGGCGGACGCCCTCGTCCGCCCGGCCGAGCGAAGCTCGGCAAAATCCAACTCCGATTTCTCGTCCACTTCTTCGCGGGCAGGAGTGCCCGCGCCACACAGACAGCGCATCGATGAAGTTGTCGTTACTTATTTCGCCAAGCCGCATTCCTACACCACCGACGACATCATCGAAATCTCCGCCCACGGCTCGCCCGTCGTGCTGCGCCACATCGTGGAGCTTTGCGTGTCCGCGGGCGCGCGCCTCGCCGAGCCGGGCGAATTCACCATGCGCGCTTTCCTCAACGGGCGCATCGATCTCGCCCAGGCCGAAGCTGTCCGCGACCTCATCGACGCGCAAACTCTCTATCAGGCAAAAGTCGCGGCCCAGCAACTGGACGGCGCGCTTTCGCGCCGGCTACAGCCGATCAAGCAGAAGCTGGTCGAGCTGATCGCGCTGCTGGAAGCCGGAATCGATTTCGCCGAAGATGATGTCTCAGTTCTGCCCGATGAGGCCATCCTGAAACACGTCGACTCTGTGCGTGTTCCTCTGCAGCAACTGGCCGCCACTTTCTCTTACGGCAAAATCGTGCACGAGGGGCTGACCCTGGCCATCGTGGGAAGGCCGAACGTGGGCAAGTCGAGCCTGTTTAATCGCCTGGTCGAGCGGGAGCGGGCCATCGTAACGGCAACGCCGGGTACCACGCGCGATCTGGTCAGCGAAACGGTATCTCTGGGCGGCATTCCCATCCGGCTGGTAGACACGGCAGGAATTCGCCACGCTCTCGATGAAGCTGAATCCATCGGCATTCGCAAGTCGATGGAGGCGCTGGCAGATGCCGATCTGGTGCTGGTTGTGCTCGATGCCTCTCAACCTGTTACCACTGCGGATTCCGATTTGCTGGACCTGACGAAAGGAAGATCGGCGATCGTAGTCGCGAACAAGTGCGACCTTGAGCGGCCTTCATCTGAGCAGATAAGGAGCTTTGACGCATCTGATCTGGAAGGGACCGAATTTAGTCGTGCCGATACAACCAAGCAGAAAGCGGATTCAGCCCCTGAGGCAAATTGCGTTCGCACCTCGGCCCTGACCGGCGAAGGCATTGCAGAGCTGCGCGCGGAAATTCTTCGTCAGGCGGCGGGCGAAAATGGCGTGCAGGTCGAAGCCGGCTTTCTGACCAACGTTCGCCACCAGGGGTTGGTACGCGACTCTCTTAACGCTCTCGGAACCGCCACGCATGCCGTCGCGGCCAAAGTTCCCCACGAGATGCTGCTTCTGGACCTCTATGGCGCCTTGCGCCCGCTCGATGCAATCACCGGCGCGACCACCGCGGACGACATCCTCAACCTGATCTTCAGCACCTTCTGCATCGGCAAGTGATCCGCCCGAAATTTGGATACTCCGCATCGAAATTCTGCATTGTACTTTCCCTGCAACGACACGATATGAATGGAAACTACAGTGATTCTGCCCCTGAGCCGTAGTGTGCGATGCTCTGACCGCCTTTTTGCAGGCGAAGCCCAAAAAGTCGCGATTCAAAAGCGGGTGAGCTGGCGCGACGGAGATGGCCATGATGACACCTCCAAACCCGACCAAGGCAATCCCGCCTGCGCAGGGTCTTTACGATCCGGCACACGAGCATGACGCCTGCGGAATCGGGTTTGTTGCCAGCATCCGGGGCGAAAAAAGCCACCAGCTAATTGAGCAGGGCATCCAGGTTCTGATGAACCTGACCCACCGCGGCGCCTGCGGCTGCGATCCGGAAACCGGAGACGGCGCGGGCATTCTGATTCAGGTTCCGCACAGATTTTTCGCGCGTGAGTGTGCGAGGTTAGGCTTCGAACTGCCCGATCCCGGCGGATATGGCGTTGGCATGACCTTTCTGCCGGTGGAGAAACATCCGCGGCTGCAGTGCGAGGGAATGATTGAGCGTATTGTGCGGGAAGAGGGATTGACCGTCCTCGGCTGGCGCGACACGCCTACCTTCGCTTCTGCGATCGGGCGGGTGGCGCGCGCCTCTCAGCCTTATATTCAGCAGATTTTTGTCGGCCGTGCGCCGGGCATGGACGAGGATGCCTTCGAGCGAAAGTTATATGTAGTCCGCAAGCGGGCGGAAAATGAAGTGCGCGAGTCCGGCGTGGAGGATGCCGAGACCTTTTACATTCCTTCGCTCTCCTGCCGCACCATCGTTTACAAAGGCCTGCTGCTGGCCCCACAAATCACGAACTTCTATCGCGAACTTTCCGACCCGGACGTGCTGAGCGCTCTGTGCCTGGTGCACCAGCGTTTTTCGACCAACACGTTTCCCAGTTGGCAGCGGGCGCATCCCTACCGTTATGTGGCGCACAACGGCGAGATCAATACCCTTCGCGGGAACGTCAACTGGATGCACGCGCGCCAGTCGTTGTTGAGTTCTCCATTGTTCGGTGATGATCTGAAGAAGCTCTACCCGATCATTGCGCCGGACGGCAGCGACTCGGCCAATTTCGACAACGTCGTGGAATTGCTCTTGCAGGCCGGGCGCAGCCTGCCTCACGTGATGGCCATGTTGATTCCGGAGGCGTGGGCCGGCAACCCGCACATGAGCGAAGAAAAGCGCGCCTTCTACGAGTATCACGCCTCCCTGATGGAGCCATGGGACGGCCCGGCTGCGATCGCCTTCACCGATGGCCGCGTTATCGGAGCCACGCTCGACCGCAACGGCTTGCGGCCGGGACGATACGTGGTCACGCAGGATGATCTGGTCATCATGGCTTCCGAAGTTGGCGTGCTGGATGTTGATCCGGCGCAGGTCAAGATGAAAGGCCGTCTACAGCCAGGGAAGATGTTCCTGGTCGATACCGTTGAAGGCCGCATCGTATCCGACAAAGAAATCAAGCGACAATTGGCATCGCGGCAGCCCTACGCGCAGTGGCTGAAGGACAACCGGGTCACGATGGAACAGTTGCCGGAACCCACGCGCATGCATCTCCCAAATCCCGAGACGCTTCTCCGCCGTCAGCGCGCTTTCGGCTACACCGACGAAGATCTGCGCATGATTCTGAGCCCGATGGCTTCGGCTGCCGAGGAACCGGTCGGATCGATGGGCACGGACACCCCGCTGGCTTGTCTCTCTGACCGTCCGCAGCCGCTCTTTCACTACTTCAAACAATTGTTCGCGCAGGTCACCAATCCTCCGATCGATCCCATTCGCGAGGAGATGGTCATGTCGCTGTTCAGCTATATCGGCAGCGAGCGCAACATTCTGGAAGAAGGGCCGGAAAATTGCCACATGTTGAAGCTTGACCATCCGCTGCTCACCAATCGCGATCTGGAAAAGCTGCGGCGGGTTTCGACGCGCGATTTGCTGGCCACCACCCTTCCCGCGTTGTTCCGTGTGGCGGAAGGCGAGTCTGGCCTGAAACGCGCGCTCGACGAGTTGTGCCAGAGGGCGTCACTTGCTGTGAAAGCGGGATACACGCTGCTGATTCTTTCCGACCGTGGAGTGGACAAAGACTACGCCCCAATTCCCAGCCTGCTGGCTTTGGCCGCGGTGCACAACCTGCTGGTGAGAGAGGAAACACGCACCCAGGTTGCGCTCATCACGGAGTCGGGCGAGCCGCGCGAAGTCATGCACTTTGCCCTGCTTTGCGGTTATGGGGCGAGCGCCATCAATCCGTACCTCGCGCTGGAGACCGTGGAGAATCTGGTGTGGCGGGGAGACTTGCCGGATGGCGTCACTCCGGAAAAGGCAATGACCCGCTTTTTGAAATCGGTGAATAAGGGCCTGCTCAAGACTTTCTCCAAGATGGGCATTTCGACGCTGCAGAGCTATCAGGGCGCGCAGGTTTTCGAGGCCATCGGACTCAACAAAGAACTCGTGGACACCTATTTTGCAGGCACGGCCTCGCGCCTCGGAGGAGTTGGCCTAGACGTTCTGGCTCGGGAAGCCCAGCTCAAGCATGAATACGCGTTCCAACCCCTCACCGAATCGGAAACGGAGTTGGCGGTTGGAGGCAACTACCACCAGAGGGTAAATGGTGAATATCACCTGCTGAATCCGCAGACCGTCGGGAAATTGCAGCTGGCCGTGCGCCAGGGGAATTTTCAAACCTTCCAGGAATATACCGACCTGATCGACCGGCAAAGTGCCAGCCTCTGCACCTTGCGCGGCCTGATGAAGTTGAAGAAGAGCAGCAGGCCCGCTCCCCTTGGGGAAGTCGAGCCGGCCAAAGAAATTGTGAAACGCTTCACGACCGGCGCGATGTCGTTCGGCTCGATCAGCAAGGAAGCGCACGAAACCCTCGCCATCGCCATGAACCGGATCGGGGGCAAATCGAATACGGGCGAAGGCGGCGAGGATGAAGAACGGTTCAAGGCCGATGCCAACGGAGATCTGCGGCGCAGTGCGGTGAAGCAGGTAGCCTCCGCTCGCTTCGGAGTAACCGCGAACTATCTGGTGAACGCCGACGAATTGCAAATCAAGATGGCCCAGGGCGCCAAGCCGGGCGAGGGCGGACAACTTCCGGGACATAAAGTCGATGAAGTGATCGCGCGCCTGCGGCACTCGACTCCCGGAGTCGGCCTAATCTCGCCGCCACCTCATCACGACATCTATTCCATCGAAGATCTGGCGCAGTTGATCTACGACCTGAAAAATGTCAATCCTCAGGCGCGGATCGCGGTGAAACTGGTGGCCGAAGTCGGGGTAGGAACCGTAGCTGCGGGTGTTGCCAAGGCGCATGCGGATGTTGTGCTGATCAGCGGCGACAGCGGAGGAACGGGCGCTTCTCCTCTGAGCTCCATCAAGCATGCGGGCATTCCCTGGGAATTAGGCCTGGCGGAAACCCAGCAGGTTCTGCTGCTGAACGACCTGCGCAGCCGCATTCGAGTCCAGACCGATGGAAAACTGCAGACCGGGCGAGACGTGGTGATTGCCGCTTTGCTGGGCGCTGAGGAATTTGGGTTTGCCACCACGCCGCTGGTGGCAATGGGCTGCGTAATGATGCGCAAGTGCCACTTGAATACCTGCTCGGTCGGTATCGCGACGCAGGATCCCGTGTTGCGCAAGCTGTTCCAGGGGCAACCCGAGCACGTCATCAATTTTTTCTTCTTCATCGCCGAGCAGGTCCGCCAGTATATGGCCGACCTGGGATTCCGCACGGTGGATGAAATGGTCGGTCGCGTCGATATGCTCGACGTGAATCCCGCCACGGAACACTGGAAGGCGCGCGGCATTGATCTTTCCGCCATTCTCTATAGCCCGCCCGTGCCTTCGCGTGTGGCGCGGCGCTGCGTGCAAGCACAGGACCATGGCTTGCATCAGGCTCTCGATCACCAGCTGGTCGAGCAGTCCCTCGACGCTCTTCTCAGCCTGAGCGCTATCGAAATCAGATTGCCTGTCCGCAACGTGCATCGCTCGGTGGGAACCATCCTGAGCGGCGAGATTGCCCGGCGCTACGGATCGGCGGGTTTGCCCGACGATACTTTGCGCATTGGACTCGCCGGCTCGGCAGGACAGAGCTTGGGCGCGTTTCTGGCAAAAGGAGTGACGATCACGCTCGAAGGCGACGCGAATGACTACGTCGGAAAAGGCCTTTCGGGCGGACGCCTGATTGTGTTTCCCCCGAAGAATTCCAATTTCGCGCCGGAAGAGAACATTCTGATCGGCAACGTGGCGCTTTACGGCGCGACCAGCGGTGAAGCGTTCTTTAACGGAATTGCCGGCGAACGCTTCGCGGTGCGTAATTCGGGAGCAACGGCTGTGGTTGAAGGGGTTGGAGACCACGGTTGCGAATACATGACGAAAGGGCTCGTCGTGGTGCTGGGATCGTGCGGAAGAAATTTTGCCGCGGGCATGAGCGGAGGCATGGCCTACGTTTTTGATGAGAACATGGATTTCACTGAGAAGCGATGCAATCTGGGCTCGGTGGATCTGGAGCCTCTTATCGAAGCGACGGACGAAAAGACCGTCAGGGAGCTCCTCACGCGACATCTCGAGTTGACCGGCAGTCCTCGCGCGGCGTGGATTCTGGAAAACTGGCCGGAATTGCAATCGCGTTTCATTAAGATTTTTCCCCACGAATTCAAGAAAGTTTTGGGATTCGCCCGCAACCGCCGGCCCTACATCCCAACTGCCCCTTTGCCCAATCTCGACCTTGCGCAGGTGCAGCATGGGTAAGACCACTGGATTTATGGATTACCCGCGTGAGCTTGCCACGCGCCGCCCTGTCGCAGAACGGGTCAACGACTGGTTTGAGATTTATCAGGATTTTCCGGAAAACAAGCTGCGCGCACAGGGCGCGCGCTGCATGGATTGCGGCATTCCCTTCTGCCAGACGGGTTGTCCTGTGAACAACCTCATCCCTGACTGGAACGATCTGGTCTATCGCGGGCGCTGGAAGGAAGCGGTGCGGCAGCTGCACGCCACCAATAATTTTCCCGAGTTTACCGGACGGATTTGCCCGGCGCCGTGCGAAGCGGCCTGCGTGCTGGGCATCAATCAGCCGCCGGTCGCCATCAAGCAAAACGAAAAGAGCATCGTGGAGCGTGGCTTCGCGGAAGGCTGGATTCGGCCCGAACCTCCGAAAGTTCGCAGCGGAAAAACCGTAGCGATCGTCGGATCGGGCCCGGCCGGACTGGCCGCGGCGCAGCAACTCTGCCGCGCCGGCCACGCGGTCACCGTCTATGAGAAAGCCAACCGCATTGGCGGATTGCTGCGTTACGGCATTCCTGAATTCAAGCTGGACAAGCGCATCATCGACCGCCGGCTGGAGCAGATGCGGGCCGAAGGCGTGAGGTTCATAACTGGCGCGGAAATCGGCAAGACTCTGCCCGCGAACGATCTGCGCGGCCAATTCGATGCCATCGTGCTGGCGGGAGGCGCGGAGCATCCGCGCGATCTGCGCGTTCCCGGGCGCGAGCTGCGCGGGATTCACTTCGCCATGGAATTCCTGCCGCAACAAAACAAACGCTGCCATGGCGATACGATTCCCGCAGGGAGCGAAATTCTTGCCGCCGGCAAGCGAGTCGTCATTATCGGCGGCGGCGACACCGGAGCCGACTGCCTGGGCACCTGCCACCGGCAAAGACCGCTGTCTGTGCACCAGTTCGAGATTATGCCCAAACCGCCGACAGAGCGTTCCCCGCTCACTCCGTGGCCGCTGTGGCCGATGCAGCTGCGCACAGAGGCAGCCCACGAAGAAGGCGGCTTGCGCGACTGGAGCATCGCGACCACGAAGTTCACGGGGCACAATGGTCAGGTCAAGCAGCTGCACGCGGTTCGGGTGGGCCCGCCGCCAAAGTTCGAGATCATTCCGGGTTCCGATTTCACGATGGACGTGGATCTGGTCCTGCTCGCCATGGGATTCCTTGGTCCGGTGCGCGGCGGAATGCTCGAACAACTGGGCGTTGCAATCGACTCGCGCGGTAATGTTGCCACCGATCAGAATTACAGTTCGTCGGTGCCCGGAGTGTTCGCCGCAGGCGATATGCGCCGCGGGCAATCGCTGGTGGTGTGGGCGATTTCAGAAGGACGCAAAGCGGCGGCGGCGGTGGATGCGTATCTGAGATCGTCTGAGCACCTCGTTGATCATGCACTTTCTCTGTCGCAGCCTTTGCCGCAACCAGCGGCGCGATAGCGGACCAACGCCGTGGTACCCGCCCCTGCAAAAACGCAGGAGCGGGGCACCCACTTCATATTTTGCGCCAGCCACTCAAAGGGTAGGCCACTCGCCCAGTCTCCAAACCAAAGCTGCGGCAAGGAACCGTGCGAGCATCCGCAACAAGATTGAGGACTGTAATGATCAAGCCAACGGGAGTAAAATCTCACCCGCACTAGTGACCTCGAGGGCTTCACGTCGGTGGCGTCGTGGGCCACACGGGCTGGTTTTTTCAAACGAGGAGTGTCAACACGAATTCATCGATGCGATCTCGATCTCTTGTCTTGTTTGCCGCGCTCGCGGGTGTGCTCTCGGTCGGAGCATCCAACGATGAGTTTAAGGCCGGCGATTTTGTCAAACAACACTTGGCTTCGATTGGGCCCGAGCAGGCAAGGGGGGCGGTGAAGAACCGGGGAGTCTCGGGCACTGTGAGCTTTCGCGTGGTGACGGGGGACACTGGAGGCGCGGAGGGCAAGCAGGTCTTGGTCTCGGAGGGTGACAAGCTGATTTCACTGTTTCAACTGCCAGTTCCTAATTACCCTGGCGAGCGGTTTGTGAGCGATGGCAACAAGGTCTTCATCGCAGAAATCCACGCGGCCGCCCATTCCGCCCTGGGCGAGTTCTTCATGGCGCACCACGAAATTCTTACCGAAGGCCTCTGGGGCGGCACGCTCTCCACGGGGTGGGCCCTGGCCCACATGGACAGGCGTCTTGCGAAACTGGAGGATCGGGGTTTGAAGAAAGTGGACGGTCGCGAGCTTCATCGGGTGGACTATCTGCCCAAGAAACCCAGCGACTTGCAGATCGAACTCTATTTTGAGCCTGAAGCCTTTCGGCATGTCATGACCGTTTACTCGTGCACAACCTCTCCGCCAATGTCTCGCAACCGGGCTGAAGACGGGCGGCAGCTGGACTTACATTATCGGCTGGAAGAACGTTTTGCTGATTTCAAAAGCATTGACAACCTTTCACTACCGAGCCGGTGGACCATAGAGTTTAGTTCGGATCGTCCCGGTGGAATATCCGGGTTTACCGGCAACAGGAACTCCCCCCTGAGTAATGCGCGAGAGGCGCTAACGAGGATTTATGATTTCGACGTTGTCGAGACCAGTCTTTCGAACAACATCACAATCGATCCGAAGATCTTCGAAGTTGAAGAAGTTAAATAAGAGTCTCACACGGTTGGCGTAACGTCTCCGTTTCACTCATTAACCACCGACGCTCCGCCAGATCGCCGGCTCATGCTTCGGTGGTGCTTGCCGGGAGAAGTGGTTGTTGCCCGCTCTCCCGGAACTAGATGTGAACCCCGTCACCTGGAAAACGCCGCCAGGGCGTCGCGGAACATCGCATCGAACGACCGGCTCCCGCCCTTGCTGACCAAACCGGCCACCACTTTTTCCGCCGCGGCCCGCTGATAGCCAAGATTTTCCAGCGCCGACAGCACGTCTTCTTCGATCGCATCGAAGGCAGGAGCCACTTGCGCCTCTACCCCTGCGGCTTCCGGAAGTTTGTCGCGGAGCTCGAGCACCATGCGCTCGGCGGTCTTCTTGCCGACGCCAGGAATTCGGGTGAGCCGCGCCAGGTCGTTGCCGCGGATCGCTGCCGCCAGCTCCTGAGCCGCCATTCCGCTCAGAATCGTAATCGCCAAACGCGGCCCGATTCCACTGACCACGATCAGCTTTTCGAAAAGCTGCTTCTCGGAAAGCTGCAGGAAGCCATAGAGAGCCAGCACGTCTTCGCGCACCTGCGTATAGGTGTGCAAGGCGACTTCCGACCCGACGGCGGGCAATTCCGAGAAGGTAGGCACGCTGATATTTACTTCGTAGCCGATGCCGGCGGTTTCGACAATGATGCGATTGGGGTGCTTGACCAGTAACTTTCCGCGAAGATGCGCGATCATGCTGAGGCCATTGTAGTGGCAGGCTTGCCGTTGGCGGAGATCGAATCCGCCGAGACGGCAAAACGGCAGGGCCGACCCCCTGCCGTTTCCTTTGATTCCAAAATTCTTGTTGGTCTCTACTTCTTGTTGACTGCTTTCTTCAGTTCCGCGCCAGGCGTGAACTTCGCGACCTTGCGGGCAGCGATTTTGATAGTGGCGCCAGTCTGCGGATTGCGCCCGTTCCGCGCTTTTCTCTGTGAGACGGAGAAGGTGCCGAAACCTATCAGAGCCACTCGATCCCCTTTGCGCAGCGCGCTCGTCACGCTGTCCACGGCGGTATCAATCGCAGTGGTGGCCTGCGCTTTGCTGATGTGGCAAGCGCCTGCGATCTTGTCAACCAGATCGGCTTTGTTCATAGTTTCTCCTCGCAGGTCTCTATGTTGCCCAGCGCACTCCGGGAGGTAGCAAGTAAAGGTGGCTGAGTTGGGAAACCTGACGGCCTGTATTTTCCTCTCTCTTCAGCGAATGTCAACTGTGAAAATCCGCGCGGGAAGCCTGTTTCACAACCTCGCCCCGCGAATTCCGGCGAGGATGGGCCCTCCGCCACGAATTTCCGCCGCTAAAACACAGGTGTTCTATCCCCTTTTCGGGGCGGGTGCTAGCGCGGAATTTCCTCGGTCCTCCACAAAACGCGGGGCTGGTTCACAGGTTCTGCACAGGCTGGCTGCCTTTGCTACTTGCGGGAACTTTGCGTTCTGATGCAAAGTCAGAGAGAAAGAGAAATCGTCACACTGATGTCCTCGGCCACCAAAACTGCCGCTGTAGTTTGCCCGTTGTGCGAGGGAACAGGCTGGAGAACAGTTTCGCCCCGGCCCGATGCGCCCCAGGACCGGCGCGTCACCCGCTGCGATTGCCAGCTGCGCGAACGGGCCCGCGCACTGCTGGCCGCGGCCCGCATCCCGCGGCGCTATGAGCATTGTGAACTGGCAAATTACGACACCGATTTCCCCGGAGCACACCGCTCGCTGGCCGAGGCGCACTTCCTGGCCAGTGGCTTCGTGGAGAAATACGATCCCCGCGCCGGTGAGAAAGGACTGCTGATCACAGGCACGATCGGAACCGGAAAGACCCACCTCGCCGTGGGAATTTTGAAGGAACTGATTGCGGAAAAGGGCGTCCCCAGCCTTTTCTATGACTATCGCGAGCTGTTGAAGGAGATTCAGAATTCCTACAACGATTCGGTAAGGACGACGGAACTCGACGTACTTCGCCCGGTGTTCGAGAGCGAGGTGCTGGTGCTTGATGAACTCGGCGCCGTGAAGCCCACCGAGTGGGTCTGGGACACGGTGAGCCTGATCCTGAACACCCGCTACAACGACAACCGGACCACGATCATCACCACGAACTTTCCCGACGAAACCGGTCAGGACGGCTACCCTGGTGGGGTCTCGGAGTTTGCGCGTGCCCAACGATCGGTACGCCGCGAGACCCTGGGCGACCGGATCGGCGAACGCATGCGCTCACGCTTGCACGAGATGTGCCGCATCATCAATCTGGAAGGCGCCGACTTCCGCCAGAAATTCCGCAGCGCCAGCTTCCAGTAGATCACCGAGAGACGCGGAGAAAGCGGGGGGAACTCCTGTCCTGTGCCTCGATGACGAATAATTCCATACAATATTCTGGTGTGGACTGGGCGCCTGGAGTTCGATGCGGACAGAGATGCAGACATCTTTTCTGCCGTACCCGCCGCGCCCGCCGTCTTTCTATTGCGGGGAGCTGACGCAAACTCCGAGCCTTACGTCAGCAAGACGGCCAATCTCCGCCGACGCCTTCAGCGCCTGCTCGGCCCGGCCAAGGCAAGGACGCGCAAACTCAACCTGCGCGACCGGGTGCGCCTGATCGAGTACACGCCGACGGGTTCGGATTTTGAATCCGGATTTTTTCTCTATAAAGTTTTGCGCGCCGAATTCCCCAGGACCTATGGGGCGCGCCTGCGCTTTCGTTTCGCTCCGCTGGTCAAGCTGCATCTGGAAAACGCATACCCGCGCGCCTCCATCACTACGCGACTGGGACGCCTCCATGGCCGTTCTCTTTACTACGGGCCGTTCCAGTCGCGCATGGCTGCGGAAAAGTTCATGAACGATTCGCTCGATTTTTTCAAAATACGGCGCTGCGTCGACGACCTTCATCCCGATCCCAGCTTTCCCGGCTGCATCTATTCGGAGATGAAGATGTGCCTTGCACCCTGCTTCAAAGGGTGCAGCGATGCCGAGTATTTTCTCGAAGTCGGCCGGGTGCAGGCGTATTTCGATTCCGCCGGGGAATCGCTGGCGCACGAATTTTCGTCTCAGCGCGAGGCTGCGTCGGCGAACCTGGCATTCGAAGATGCCGCCGCGACTCACGCCCGCCTGGAGAAGCTCAAACCGGTTCTAGGCCAGCTTCCCGAGATCGTCCGTCGTCTGGACCGTTTCTCGGCGCTCATGGTTCAGCCCAGCCAGATGGCTGACTCGGTAAGGCTTTTCCGCATTGGTGATGGCGGCATTGCCGATCCGGTAACGTTCGGCATCCAACCTGCCGAGCACGCGAAATCGCAATCCATGGAATCGAGGGTGCAAGAGGCGCTGAATGAAATTTCGTCAGCAGAAAAAATGTCCGCGCTTGAAACCATGGAGCATCTCGCCTTGCTCAGGCGCTGGTATTACCGCAGCAGCCGTGTGGGCGAAATCTTTTTTGCCGATGAAAAAGGGCTGCTGCCGATGCGCCGAATCGTGCGCGGCATTGGACGCGTAGTGAAAGGCGAGGGGCCGGAGGAGGCTTCGTCGCGGCCCTCCGAGTTGAACACACAAATTACGGACGCAACAACACCGCCGCTGCAAAAGCTGGAGGAGAAAGAAACATGAAGGCGAAGACCCGCAAATCCGCGCAGAAAGGCTCGAATGACAAAGCCCTGCGCGAACACCTGGTTTATCTTCTTTCCGGCGGCGGCGCGCACGCCGGCTTCGACGATGTTCTGAAAGACCTGCCGGAGAATCTGCGCGGCGTGAGGCCGGGCGGCTTTCCGCATTCCGCGTGGATGCTCTTGGAGCACATGCGCCTGGCGCAGTGGGACATTCTGGATTTCAGCCGCAACGCGAAATATGCTTCCAAGGCGTGGCCGGAGGATTATTGGCCACAGAATGAAGCTCCGCCCGATGCGAACGCGTGGTCCAGGAGCGTGCAGGCTTTCCGCAAAGATCTCACGGCCATGCAGGATCTTGTGTCGAGTCCCAAGACGGATTTGTACGCGCATATCCCCTGGGGGGATGGCCAGACGATTCTGCGCGAGGCGCTGCTGGTGGCCGATCACAACGCGTATCACCTGGGGCAGTTGGTGGATGTCCTCCGCCTTCTAGGATCGTGGCAAGGCTAGCTGGCAACCGGGAAACGAGTGGTTTGTCGGGCGTCACGCGAACGTCTGCTGTCCGGGCGCTTGCGGAAGACCACGCGAAGTCCCTCCCGCCATCGCTCGTCGATGCCAACGAATGCCCATTCAATCTCCGGAGAGACGTAGCGCAGAAGTGTATCCGTTGCAGGATGCACGTGCAGCGCGGGAGCGACGAGAAAGAGCAAGGGCGTCTCCGGCGACAATTCACGGCCATCGAAGTACCCAAAGCGCTGAAATTCACCGCGGGCATGGTGCCATTCCACTCGTGCCCAGTAGTCCAATCCCTGCAGCGGCAGGTGAATATCTTCGTCCGCCTTTAACTCCACGACCGCCAGCCGCCCCGCGCGGGTGAGGGTGAGCACGTCGATCATGGCGCGGTCGGAGGCGGAAAAAGCCGGTACCTGCGAATACCGGCAGGAGCGGTCGAGTCCTTCATCGATTACCGCTATATCGCCAACCACCAGTGATTCCAGCCAGCGCTCTGGACGCAGCCGCCACAGAGGGTGCTGGTGCGGTCCGTAGGGATGGCGAACCTCTCGCAGGCCGTTCACCAGGTCTTCGAAGGCCTTCATATTGCGCTCTTCTAGAACCCGCTCTTCCGCGCCCACGCCGAAAACAATTTCCTGCGTGGGTCGAAATGATCCCGGTTCCGCGCCCAACATCGCGCGGGCAAACTCGAGCCCTCGCCAGCGAAACGCGACCTCGGCGGCCGAAAGCACGGTGACCTCGCCGTTCGGCGAGAAAGTTTGCACCTGTGAAATCGACTGGGCAAAGCGCTCGCGCGCCGCGCTCTCATCGGTGACATACACCAGCCGCGTATCAATGTTGCCCCGGTCTGCGCAGTCGATCTCGACCAGCGAATCGTCGCGCTCGTCGAATTCGTAGAGCCGCCACTTGGCCGCATCGCGATTCAGGTTAGCCATGCGCTCGCGGACCAGAGCTGAACTTTTTGGGGGAACAAACAGCTTCAGGCCCTCCACCTGCAGCTTGCCGGCCTGCACCTGACGGCAGAAATCGAGCCACAGGATGCCGAAGGTCAACGCTGCGTCAACGGAAGACTGCGTTTCCTGGGCGTTCACACCGAGCACGGCAAACGCCGAGCGCCCCTGCCGCAGCAGTCCGCGCGTGTAGATGGGGCCGAAGGACTTTTCCAGGTCCATGCCAGTCGTCATCTGGGTGATTTTGAGTTCGGGAAACTGCCGCTCGATCATCCGGCTCAGCTTGTGCTGATACGCGGACCGCGCCAGGCGCTTGGCGGTGGGGGTGCGGCGGTCGCGCTCGCGGCAAATCTCGAGCTTCGAGGGACGCGACTGCCCCATCCTCTGCACCGCCAGCCGCAGCGTCCCGTTTTTCACTTCCGCATCCAGCACGCGGCGCACGGCGTTGCGCTCCGCCGACCACAGATGCAGCAGGCACTTGTTATGCTCACCAGAAATCGAATATTTGGAATTGGCCAGATCAAAGACAACAGAACCGTTCTCCAGCACGACCGCACTCGCGGCTTCACTGAGAAAATCCTGCACGGTACGGGTAAGGCTCTCCGGCGTCACGCACGGATTCTCCCGCCCGCGCCCAACCTCTGTATGTGACGAATAACCATCCAGCGTGTGGAAAGCCGAAAATAGCAGTTCTATCGAAGGGCGTCGGTGCAGCGTATGGGATAATACCCTCACCCGCACTGAGTCTGCTTTCAGCCAGCGGCATCTAACTGGCGTGGATAAACATCGTTTCTTTTTCGATCATTACGGCGTCACCGAGCAGGATCTCCAGCGTTATCTTGCGGCGGCGCTTTCGGCCGGCGGTGACTTCGCCGATCTTTATTTCGAATATCTTTCTTCGACTTCGCTGATGGTCGATGAATCGATGGTGAAGTCGGCGTCGCAGGGCATTTCTGCCGGTTGCGGCGTGCGCGTGGTTTCAGGGGAGCGGACGGGTTATGCCTACACCGACGACCTTTCTTCCGAGCGCATTCTGCACGCCGCGCGCACTGCGGCGCTCATCGCCAGCGCTCCTGCAAAAACCGCCGTTACGGGATTTCAGCAGAAACCGGCTCGCAGCCTCTATCCCGTGCAGCTGCCTTCGGTCGATGCCGAAATCACCGCCAAAGTAGAACTCGTCAACCGCGCCGACAAAGCCGCCCGCGCCTACGATCCGCGCATCAAAGAAGTCCGCGCCAGCTACGCCGACGAACTGCGCAACATTCTCGTCGTCGGCTCCGATGGCAGCTTCGCCGAAGACTCTCAGCCACTGGCTCGCATCAATGTTTCCTGCATCGCGAAAACTGAAGGCAACTCCGCTCGCGGCAGCGCCGGAGGCGGCGGACGGGTGGCGCTCGACTTTTTCTTCGGCGAAAAAAATCCCGAATTCTTCGCGAAAGAGGCCGCTCGGCAAGCGATTCTGCAGCTCGACGCCCGCGAAGCTCCCGCCGGCGACATGGAAGTCGTGCTCGGTCCCGGTTGGCCTGGAGTTCTGCTGCACGAGGCCGTCGGCCACGGCCTCGAAGCCGATTTCAATCGCAAGAAAACCTCGGCGTTCGCTGGCCTTATCGGCAAGCGCGTGGCCAGCGAGAAGTGCACCGTGGTCGACAACGGCACCATGCCCTGGCGTCGCGGCTCGCTCAACGTCGACGACGAAGGCGAGCCCACGCAGGAAACCATGCTGATCGAAAAAGGAATTCTGAAGGGCTATCTCAGCGACAAGCTTTCTGCGCGGCTGATGGGCATCGCCGACACCGGCAACGGGCGGCGCGAAAGCTACGAGCACATCCCCATGCCGCGCATGACGAACACTTATATGCTCGCCGGCGAAGATAATCCCGAGGACATCATCCGCTCGGTGAAGCGCGGCATCTACGCCGTCAACTTCGGCGGAGGCCAGGTCGACATCACCAACGGCAAATTCGTCTTCGGCGCTAGCGAAGCCTACATGATCGAAGACGGCCAGATCACCGCTCCCATCAAAGGCGCCACGCTGATCGGCAACGGCCCGGATGTTCTGACGCGAGTCTCGATGGTCGGAAACGATCTGAAACTCGACGAAGGCGTCGGCACTTGCGGCAAAGATGGTCAGGCCGTGCCGGTGGGCGTGGGCATTCCAACGATCAAAGTGGATCGGCTGACTGTTGGCGGGACGGGGAAGAAAGATACCGGCGGGTTCATGCAGTGAGGGGTTTGAAAGGCCGTGGCTTCAAGCCATGAAAGAATGGATCGAATCCCTGTCGCTAACTTCCGGTGCATTCTTGATAGCTGTACTTTCATCCGCAAGCGTCTGGATTTTGTGCCGGGTATTCCCGTTGCGTACACGAAAGCTTTGGGTAATCGTTGTGCCTGCCGTACTGGCATATTGTCTTTACTGGTCTCCCGTTTGGTTCGCAGGCGCGCCGAGGTGGGAATATAGCACCTGGCAATTTGCGTTTTACATTCCATGGTTTCTAGCTGGAGCCATCCCTTCAGCGCTGGTGGTCGGGTTTCTCGTACGGTGGAGCTAGGCTCCTTCTCATCACAACAATCGCGCGCAGAGGCCCCCCAAATTCGGGGCCCTACCCGGCTCGACGATCCATAGCCCACCATTTACTGGGATAATGGGAGTATGCCTTCTGCAGAACTAGAAACCCGGAACTCCACATTCGAAACCGACTTGAAGTCTCTCGCCCAGGACATCGTCTCCCGCGCCACAAAAGCCGGAGCCAGCGCCGCCGAATGCGTGGTCCGCGAAGGGGATGAATTCTCCACGCTCGTGCGCCTCGGCCAGGTAGAGACGCTGAAAGAAGCCGGGTCGAAGTCCATCGGCGTACGCGTCTTTTTCGGCAAGCGCGCGGCCAGCACTTACTCGAGCGACTTCTCCCGCGAAGGCCTCGAGCGCATGCTGAGCTCCGCGCTCGAACTGGCGAAGATCACTTCCGAAGATCCTTTCGGCGGCATTCCCGAAGCTGACCAACTCGGCCAGCTTTCCGGCGATCTCGATCTCTACCACAAAGACGTCTACTCTCTTCCCGGCGCCGAGCGCATCGAATACGCCCGCCGGGCCGAAAAAGCCGCGCTCGATTTTGACCCACGCATCAAGAACTCCGAAGGCGGATCGTTCGACGCCGCCACGGGCCACAAAGTTCTCGCCAACTCGCACGGATTTGTCGGCGAATACAAGCGCTCGTATTGTTCGGTCGCCGCGGTTCCGATCGCGCAGAATGACAACGGAGCGATGCAGCGCGATTACTGGTTCTCCGTGGCGCGCACGCTGAAGAAACTGGAATCGCCCGAGCATGTGGGCCAAGTTGCCGCAGAGCGGACGCTGCGCCGCCTGGGCGCCCGCAAAGCCAGGACGTCGCATGTCCCGATCGTTCTCGATCCTCTGGTGGCCGCTTCGATCCTGGAGCATATTTTTGAGGGTGTGAACGGCGACTCGGTCTACCGTGGTGCGTCGTTTCTGGCGGGCAAGCTCGGCGAGAAAATTGCCGGCGACAACGTCAGCGTGATCGACGACGGCACCATGCCCGGCGGCTTCGGCACCAGCCCATTCGATGGGGAGGGCGTCCCCACGCGCCGTACGGTGGTGATTGAAAACGGAGTGCTGAAGTCGTATCTACTTAATACCTACACGGCGAAAAAACTCGGCCTTCAGACAACGGGCAATGCTTCGCGCGGCCTCGCCGGAACTCCCGGCATCGGCCCGGGAAATTATTTCTTGCAGCCGGGAGCGAAGACTCCAAAAGAGTTGATCGCCGATGTGAAGGAAGGCTTGTACGTAACCGAGTTTCTCGGCCATGGCGCGAATCTGGTTACCGGCGATTATTCCCGCGGCGCTTCCGGCTTGTGGATTTCGGGGGGCGAGTTGACCTATCCGGTCGAAGAGATCACGGTGGCGGGAAACCTGAAAGAAATGTTCTTTCATATATCGGAGATTGCCAACGACCTGGAATTTCGCGGCTCTGTTGCCTCGCCTACCATTCGCATCGACGGCCTCACGGTCGGCGGAGAATAGCCGCGCGCTAGCGGCCGGAACCAATCTAATCATCGTTGTCATTGGAGAGCCTATGAATCGACGGTCGTTTCTGAGGACATCGGGAGCGGTTGGCCTTGCCGCCGGACTGCCTTCCGCAGCTGTTTTCGGATCGGAAGCGCCGCAGGACAAGCGGACGCAAAAGGCAGCTTCGGCGAAAAAGGAATCATCCCAGCCATCGCCCAACACCATCCTCCTGAAGGACTATCGCCCGAAGTCGCTCTACAAGATTCCAGTGACTGAGGTTGCGAAGGCGAAGTTTCCCGTCATCGATATGCACTCTCATCCCTTTGCCAAAGGTTCCGATCAGATCGCTGAATGGGTGAGAAATATGGATGAAGTGGGCATCGAAAAAACAATCATTCTGGCCATGGCGACCGGAGCGGAGTTCGACAAAATCTACCGAGACTACTCGAAACATGGCGACCGCTTCGAGATGTGGTGTGGCCTCGATTTCACGGGCTATGACACCCCCGGGTTCGCTTCATCGTCGGTCAAAGAGTTGAAGCGGTGTTATCAAACCGGGGCGCGCGGGGTAGGAGAAATTCACGACAAAGGACAGGGCCTGCGCTCGGGGGATTCCAAAACGAAGGGGATGCATCCCGACGACCCCCGCATGGACCCCATCTTCGAGACCTGCGCCGAAATGCGCCTGCCTTTCAGCCTGCACGTTGCCGATCCGATATGGATGTATCAGAAAATGGACAAGACCAACGACGGTTTGATGAACTCCTATGCGTGGCGGCTCGACAATCAGCCCAACATCGTTGGCCTTTCGGGGATGGTGGATATTCTTGAGCGCACCGCGAACCGGCACCCGCACACGACATTTGTGGCATGCCATTTCGCGAATCTCAGCTACGATCTGACGCGCCTGGGGGCTCTGCTCGACCGCACGCCGAATCTTTTCGCCGATATCTCGGCGCGCTATGCGGAAACCGGGCCGATTCCGCGGTTTGCGTCGCAGTTTTACGCCAAACATTCGGACCGCCTGGTTTACGGCACCGACATGGGCTTCGACAAGCCTATGTATCGCATCACATTCCGGATCCTTGAGTCTCTCGACGAGCACTTCTACGAAATCGATCAGTTCGACTACCACTGGAGCCTGAACGGTTTCGGTCTGCCCGACGAGATTCTGCGGCAGGTGTATCACCACAACGCAGCCAAGCTGCTGGCAGCGCGGGGATAAGTGGGCAGGTTGAGCATCGCACTCGGCCACGTGTCCACACTCCTATAGCGGACTTGGTGGCCCAGAGTAGAATCGAGTTGCATGGGCGGGCTCATCGAGCCATCTCCGGTTGCGGAAGAACGCGACACCAGCCGGTGGACGATCGTTATTGCAGTCGTCACGGTGATGGCGGTCATTGGCATTGTTGCCTTTCTCTTGCGCAGCCGGCCGCAGACCTCATCCGGCCCTCCGCCTTACGCCGCCAGCCTCAAGCTCTCCGACTTCAAGATGAGCGCGGCCGAGAACTTTGTCGGCGCCACGGTCAGCTATGTCGATGGCGTCGTCACCAATACCGGCGACAAGACGGTCACGCACATCGTGGTGGAGGTGAAGTTTCGGGACGATTTGGGCGAACTCGCCCAGCGTGAAGAAATGCCGCTGAAAGCTTTGAAAACGTCAGGGCCGTATCCCGAGGCGGTTGATTTCAGCGTATCGCCGCTGGCTCCCGGACAAACCGTTCCCTTCCGACTCACCTTCGAGAGCATTTCGGCGCAGTGGAACCATCAGTATCCGGAAATCAAAATGACGGATGTGACGGTGAAGTAGAACACTCACGTCTCGAAATACCATGAGCCTTGAAGCGCATGCTCGCCAACCGGTTTCCGATTACCGGGAATTTCCCGTGCGCTCCGATCTTTCAGAGCATTTTTTGTGCTTCTGGACTCAATCCATCATCGGCAGGTACAACACTTCGAACTAATCTTTAAAGCCGTCACCAGCAGAGAGTGGTCTTGCCAATGACGCGAAGAGAACTTCTTGTCGGCATCGCAGCAGCGGCGCTCGTTTCTGCTATGAAAGGAGAATCTCAGAGCATGGAGCAGAGAATCAGCCTTGTGACTCTTGGAGTGAGAAATCTCGCGGCTTCCAGGCGGTTCTACGCCGATGGGCTTGGTTGGAAGCCGGCATGGGAAAACCAGGAAATCATTTTCTTCCAGGCTGGCGGCCTGATCTTTGCTCTGTTTCTGCGCGACAAGCTCGCCGAAGATTTTCAGGCCGATCCCAGGGCCTTTGGTATGGCCGCGATGTCCCTTGCCTACAATGTCCGCTCCAAGAGCGAGGTCGATCCGCTAATGAAGCAGGCGGCCGCGGCGGGCGCGAAGATTTTGAAGCCAGCTCGCGAAGCGTCCTGGGGAGGCTATTCCGGCTACTTTGCCGACCCCGACGGATTCGCGTGGGAAGTCGCGTGGAATCCGGCGTGGCATTTGGCAGCGGACGGAAGCATCGAATTCCATTGACGCACAAAAATCCAAGTGGGTGCCCCACCTCTGGCCGATTTTGCCAGAAGTGGGGATTTCAAAGGCGTGCGCCCCATTCAAACCGCGTTCTCTGCGGCCTGAGTGTGGATTTTGACTTCGTCGAATCGGCAATTCATTGCAGCGACTTCGCTGTCACGACCTTCGCTACAATAGCCTCGTGCCAGACACAAAGCCATTCCGGCTTACCGAGTCCGTCAAGGCTGCGGGTTGAGCGTCCAAGCTGAGTCCAGCGGCGCTGGACAAGGTGCTTGGGAAATTAGCCCGGCAGCATGACCCGAACGTTCTGGTCGGCTTCGATCACGCCGACGACGCCGGTGTGTATCAAATCGCGCCCGACCAGGCGCTCGTCCAAACTGTCGATTTTTTCACGCCAGTTGTGGACGATCCCTACGTTTTTGGACAGATTGCCGCGACCAATGCTCTCAGCGATGTTTATGCGATGGGCGGGAAGCCGCTCACCGCGCTGGCTTTGGTGTGTTTTCCCGAGAAGGCGGATCTGGAAATACTGGAGCGGATTCTCGCCGGCGGATTGTCGAAGATGATCGAAGCCGGATGCACGGTGATCGGCGGCCACAGCATCCGCGATGAAGAGACCAAGTTTGGTTATGCGGTTACCGGATTGATTCATCCGAAGAAAGTTCTCAGCAACGCCGGGGCCAAGGAGGGGGACGCACTCATCCTGACCAAGGCTCTCGGGACCGGCGTGATCTCGACAGCGATCAAGAAAGGCAAGGCCGAAACTTCCTGGATCGAGGCGGCGGTCGCCTCGATGACCACGCTGAATCAAAAGGCAGCGGAATACATTCGTGACAACGCACTGACGGTCAACGCGATGACTGATGTGACGGGCTTCGGCTTAATCGGTCATGCTCGCGAACTAGCTCTTGCATCGAATGTTTCGCTGCGCTTCCGGGCCGGCCGGATTCCGTTTCTGCCGGGCGCGCGGGAGTGCGTGCGTGCCGGATGCATCCCCGGCGGTCTCAACAATAATCGCGAATTTGCCGAGTGTCTCGTGCATTACGACGAGGGCATCTCTGAGGAAGTCAAAACGCTGCTTTTCGATCCCCAAACTGCTGGAGGACTGCTCATGTCGGTGACCGCAGATGGCACGGACGTAGCTGCCGGATTGAATGCAGGCGGCATCCCAGCCGCACAAATCGGCGAAGTGCTACCTCCCGGGAAACCGCGCATTCACGTCGCAGCGTGACGCCAGCCGGTTAGTGAATCAGTTCCCAGATTTTCGCCAGGTGATGATCGTCGTGTTCGGCGACAAAAAAGAGATGGTCGACTAAGCGCATCGGCGTCTTCAGACGCGGGTGCGGAATCGTCCGCTCAAACAGTGAAGCATCCACTTCGGAGGCACGCTTCAGAACCTTTTCCCGCGCGGCACGAAAATTTGCCAGAATCCGATCCAAAGGCTGCGCGTTGTAGTCCGCTTCGTCGGTTTTTCGATTCTGCAAATCCGTAACGCTGAGTTGATCGCTTCCCTTTACAAAATCTTCCACCCGCGCCAGCCATAGTGGTTCCAGGTCCAGCAGATGCCCGGCATGCTCCTGGGCCGACCACTTGCCTTCCGGCTTTCTGGTCACAGCCTGCGCCGATCGTCCCCCCAGCGTCTCTTCCAACCTGGCAGGAGTGCCTCGCAGACGCGCGCATAAGTTGGGATGCAGTTCGACCGGAAACGAAAACTCAAACTTTCGTCCGTACCACACCGGTATTTCGCTCATGGCTTCCACCAATTCTAAGATCGCCTCCGGCAGAAAGATGCGTTGCGAAGAAGAACGACTCACGAATTCCTTTCATCGCCAACCGTTCTCAAAGCATCTCTTAGATTGCGTGGTTTAGGTCGGCGACAGCAGCGGATAATTCGTTTTTATCGGGGAACCATCATGCAATTTCGTCAACTGGGAACAAGTGGCCTGAAAGTATCTGCCCTCGGCCTGGGCTGCATGGGCATGTCGGAATTTTATAGCGGTCGCGATGACCAGGAATCCATCGCTACAATTCAGCGTGCCCTCGAGCTGGGCATCAACTTTCTCGATACGGCCGATGCCTACGGTCCGCACAAGAATGAAGAACTGGTTGGTAAAGCAATTAAAGGAAAGCGCGACAAAGTTGTGCTGGCGACAAAATTCGGCATTGTCCGCGATCCCGTAAATCCAGCGGTTCGCCAAGTAAGCGGCAAACCGGATTATGTGCGCCAATCGTGCGAGGCCAGTTTGCGCCGGCTTGGGGTCGAGACCATCGACCTTTATTACCAGCATCGCGTCGATCCCAAGACGCCCATCGAAGAAACCGTCGGCGCGATGTCGCAGCTTGTGAAGGAAGGCAAGGTGCGTTACCTGGGGCTTTCGGAAGCCTCGCCCCAAACCCTGCGCCGCGCGGTGAAGGTGCACCCAATCGCCGCCTTGCAAACCGAGTATTCCCTTTGGAGCCGCGATCCGGAGGATGAGATTCTTTCCGCATGCCGCGAACTGGGCATTGGATTTGTCGCCTACAGTCCGCTCGGACGCGGGTTTCTGACCGGGCAGTTCCGCCGATTTGAGGATCTCGCCGCCGATGACTATCGCCGCAACTCGCCCCGTTTCCAGGGGGAGAACTTCCAGAGAAATCTCGACCTGGTGCGCGAGATTGAAAAAATCGCAAAGGAAAAAGGCTGCAAACCCTCCCAGCTAGCCCTGGCCTGGGTGCTCGCGCAGGACGATAACATCGTCCCCATACCCGGGACTAAGCGGCGCAAATATTTGGAGGAGAATGTTGGCGCTCTCGCCATCCAGCTCACGGGCGAGGATTTGCAGCGGATCGACGATGTCTTCCCGAACGATGTCGCCGCCGGTGCTCGCTATCCCGAGAACATGATGAGCCTGGTAAACCAATAACGAGCTCAACGAAAAAAGGGCGGCTTGCGGGCCGCCCACGCCTTTCCACTACTTGCTCACCATGAAACGTAACAAAGTGAGGAAGTCCTGGTGGCCCTCCCGCTCGGTCAGCGCGCGCATGGCGTCGCCAATCCCCGGGTTGTTGCCGAAAGCTTCATCGAACGCCTTGTTGGCTTTGTCCATGGAAGCCGCGTCGGGCACCGTGAAGTATTCATAGACCGTGCCCAACTTGTCCTGATGGTAATCCTCGGTTAGCTCGCCATACGATGTAATCGTTCCATCCGCCAACAGCTTTTCCAGAACGGGCACGAAGACGCTTTTTATAAGCTCGGTGTAAGCATGCATTTGGCCCGGTTTTACCACCCACCGCGACCAGGTGAGATACCCAGCAGAGGTGCCGGGCTTGTAGTTGTAGATGTCCCCGGTTAAAATCTGGTCCCAGTGCTTGGAGGCGCCCTGTACCGGTGAGGTGACGGAACCGGGATGGGCGTAGATCGCTTCCAGGGCCTTCAGCAGGTTGCCTTCCGACATGGCAGTAAACCATGATCCATGCGTAGGCTGGCCTTCCTGATGGATCAGATTAGTGTAAGCGCCATAACCGACGATCGTCCCATCGGCGACCAGTTTGTCCAGGAGTGGCTTGTCTTGCTCATCCAATTTGACCATCTCGCCCCATTGGGCGCGAGGAACGTCCCATTCCGCAACGTAGGTGTAAACAGCTGGCTTTCCTTTGGCCGGCATCTGTGCCTGCGATGGACCGGCCGTGGCCAGCGCAAGACAAAGAGTCAGCAAACAAACGCCCAAGATTGTTCGCTTTTGCATGTTTTCCCCTCAAATTAGTTGGATTCCGGCGAAGGCGGGCCTTAGCCGGTGATGATGCCTGGTTCTAGAGAGGGCCCGACAAATGTGAGGTTCGGTGATGTACGCTTGAAATGCCGGCCAATTCTACACGATTCATCGGGAAGGGCAAGCGGTCGTAGCGAGAATCGGATGTGGCACGAGAAACCAAGAAGGGTGAAGGCTGCTGAGAATCGGAAGGCGGCCACGCGGGCCGCCTCGAGGGAAAACGCAAGTGAATCAGGAAGAATGTCTGCTTCTATGCTCGCGCCGGGCTTTCCCCGCCTTTGGCGATTCCAGAGCGTCCCGGCTCGGGCTTCAGAACCTGCTGCACGCCGTCGTCGGGTTTGCTCGGAGATTTCATTGGCGGCAGGGTCTTGCCGTCGATCAGCATCTGGATTTCCGAAGCGTCGAGAACTTCCCTTTCCAGCAGAGCCGCGGCAATCTTCTGCAGCGTCTCGCGGTTTTCTTCCAGAATCTGCTTCGCCGTCTCGTAGCCGTAATTCACCAGCTTGCGGACCTCGGAGTCGATCTTGATTGCCGTATCCTCGCTGTAATCGCGGTGCTGCGCGATCTCGCGGCCCAAAAAGATCTGCTCTTCCTTCTTGCCGAAGGTCAGCGGGCCCAGTTCGCTCATGCCCCACTCGCAAACCATCTTGCGCGCCATTTCCGTGGCGCGTTCAATGTCGTTGCCGGCTCCGGTGCTCATCTGGCCCAGGAATAATTCTTCCGCCAAGCGTCCGCCCATGAGGATGGCGATATCGGTCTGCAGATAAACCTTGGTGTAGTTGTGGCGGTCGTCGATCGGCAACTGCTGGGTCACGCCCAGAGCCATGCCGCGCGGAATAATCGTGACTTTGTGTACAGGATCCGATCCCGGCAACTTGGCCGCGACCAACGCGTGACCCGCTTCGTGGTACGCCGTGACCTTCTTTTCCGCGTCGGAAAGGATCATCGATTTGCGTTCCACACCCATCAGGACTTTATCTTTAGCAACCTCGAAGTCGTACATGAGCACGGCCTTGCGGTTCTGCCGCGCCGCGGCCAGGGCGGCCTCGTTCACCATATTGGCGAGGTCAGCGCCGGAGAACCCCGGGGTGCCGCGCGCCAGCACCGAGAGATCGACATCCTCGGCCAGCGGAATCTTGCGGGTATGGACGCGCAGAATTTCTTCTCGCCCACGCACATCGGGACGGCTCACCACCACGCGGCGGTCGAAGCGTCCGGGGCGAAGCAGAGCCGGATCAAGCACGTCGGGCCGGTTGGTCGCGGCCATCAGGATTACGCCCTCGTTCGACTCGAAGCCATCCATCTCAACCAGCAGTTGATTCAGGGTTTGCTCGCGCTCATCGTGTCCGCCGCCAAGGCCGGCGCCGCGATGGCGTCCGACGGCGTCGATTTCATCGATGAAGATAATGCAGGGAGCGTTTTTCTTGCCCTGTTCAAACAAGTCGCGCACCCGGCTGGCTCCTACGCCGACGAACATCTCGACGAAATCGGAACCCGAAATTGAGAAGAACGGAACATTGGCCTCGCCTGCGACGGCTCGCGCGAGCAACGTCTTTCCAGTGCCCGGAGGGCCAACCAAAAGCACGCCCTTGGGAATTCGTCCGCCCAGCTTCTGGAACTTCTGCGCCTCGCGCAGGAATTCGATGATCTCGCGCAGTTCTTCTTTGGCCTCATCCACGCCGGCCACGTCCTTAAAGGTGACCTTTTTCTGCTGCATGGATAGCAGGCGCGCCCGGCTCTTGCCGAAAGAGAGCGCTTTGTTACCGCCGGTCTGCATTTGCCGGATCATGAAAAACCACAGGGCACCCAAAAGGATCAGGGGCGCCCAGGTACCCAGCAACTGCAATCCCCAGCTTCCGCTGTTAATGTCCTTGAAGGTAATCACGACCCCTTTGTCGCGGAGGGTCTTGATCATGTCGGGGTAGTTGGATGGGGCGGTAGTGTGGAAGGCCGAGCCGTCGGTGTACTTGCCGTGCACCTCCATGCCGTTGACCGTCACCTCGTGGACCTTGCTCTGGTCAACGTCGGTCATGAACTCAGTAAAGTTGATTTCTTTATCTTTCTGGCTGCTGCGGCCGGCCTGAATCACTTGCCAGAGCAGCAAGGCGGAAAGGCCAATCACCAACCAGAACACGATCGTCTTGACTGTCGAATTCACCTAGGACTCCTGGATACACTAGCCCCGCGAGGGCTCCCACAGTTTGGTTAGATGCTCTCCCGTCGATTTAGATCGGGAATTTCCCTAAACGCCTTATTCTACCCGTTCTCTGCAAAAAAGGCGTGGCCTTATTCACGTGACCTAAGTTTCGGACCCAGTTGATCTTGCAGCCAGACCTAAACAGAATTATCCAGGCCAGTTCCCGGTCCCGGAGAAATCGCCCGGGGGCGAGTTGATGGGCTCTTCCGCATCTGGCGCATCATATACAACCAGAGGAGGCCCAGCAGAATCAGCGGAGCCCATGTCCCGAGCAATTGCAAGGACGTGCTCGATTCGTTCCCGGAATCCTTGAACCAGATTTCCGCACCTTTGGAGCGCAGAGCCTCGAGCATTGCGTTCTGGCTCTGGGGCACCACGACGCGGACGGTCTTGCCGGGCGTGCGGTACTCGGCGCGAGCGCGGTCACCTGAGATCGTCACCCTGGCCACATCCCCGGCCTCCACGTCAGACATGAATTGCGAGTAGCTGATTTCGGGAAGGGCAGTCGATTGTGAACCCGACTTAACCACCTGCCAAAGCAATAAGGCGGAGAGTCCGATGACCAACCAGAAAACAATTGTTTTAATGGGGCTTACCACAGAATCCTCACAGTCACGTCATAACTCTACAGACGCGGGAATTTCATACGCGGATTGGGCTGGCCGCCAGGTAGGGCAGATTTCGGTTGGTCTGTTCCACCGCCCCCAATCCGTAACCTACAAGGAACGTCTCGTCAACCAGAAAACCGAAATAATCCGGCTGCAGCGAAACGCGCCGAGCCGACTGGCGGTCGAGCAGCGTCACCAGTTTGACCGACGCCGCACCGCGAGCGCGCAGGTCATTCATGAGGAATTCGCTGGTCACACCCGAGTGGACCAAACCTTCGACCAGCAAGATGTGGCGGCCGCGAATGTCAGGCTCGTGGCTGAAGAAAATCTCGATGACTTCGCTGGTGGCGTCTCCCTGTTTGCGATATCGCGGTTTGATGAACTGGCAGATCACAGGTACTTCCAGGTCTCGCACCAGGTCGGCCAGAAACATAAAGCCGTTCTCCAGCACGGCCAGCGCCTCAATGGTTTGCCCCTTGTAGTCATCGGAGATTTGCCTCGCCAGTTCCTTCACCCGCTTCTGAATCTGCTCCGCCGAAATTACCTGGCGGAGCGTCTCGACCTTTACGCTGTTCACGAAAGCGGCGCACCTCCTGAACGCCGGGGCCCAGTTTCCAGTAGCCTTACTCTTCTTCCAAGGGCGTTTCGCGAATGAAAATCGCATCCCGCTCCGGCTGGGCGCGCAGCCTGGCTGGAACCGGGAAGCCACGAACCCACACAATCTCATCTCCGCATACCGCAACCGGCCACAGTGTGCGCTCCGGCGGCGGCACATGGCGCTCCTGAAGCAGTTCCTTGATCTTTCTCGGCGCCTTGGTATGGGCCGGCCAAAAACGGTCGCCCGGATGCCAATTCCGCACTGTCAACCGCTCCAGCAGCAATTCTGGCTGGAGAAGTTGCTGCGGATTATACTCTGGGCCTCGCGATTCCGGCGCAATCCGCAACGCCACGATCATAATGCCTGCTTCCGGCAGCACCGCCCGGCCCGGCACGGGCAGGGGATATTCGTAATCGATTGCGATGCCGGGATGCCGGGGGGCCGGGGCGCAGAAAATCAGAGCCTCATTTTCGCGCACCACTTTCCAGCCACGCGGCAGCGAGAGGCTCTTGCCAGATGGCCCATGTTCGGCGGCGAAGCGCAAAATTCCTTCGACGTGCCTGAATTCGAGGGGAATGCCAGCGTGTTCGCCGACCGCTTTGATCAGGCGTCTCTGTACGGCCAGCGGTTCTGCAAGCAACCAGATGCGATTGACGGAAGCATCGGCGATGGCAGGGGCTTTTTGAAAGCGATGCTCTTCGCTCTCGCTTGACAGTCCTTGGGGCAATGGGTGCTGGGATGTTGGAATCTGGACCAGCGCACGGGCGCGGTCCAACTGGGCAGCCCACTTTGGACGTGACCAGTGAACGACAGTCCCCATCCAGCCGGAGCTTTCGTTCTCCCAGTAGTCCTGCTCGCCGCGGGCAATCTCGGCGAGTTCCGAGGTGGTCTCAGCAACCACCGGGTTGAATTCTCTTTCGAGTAGCGGAAGCACGATCTGCCGCACTCTGTTGCGGGTAAACGTGGCATCGAAATTGGTTGAGTCGTCGCGCCAGGGCTGGTTGATCTCTCTTAGATATTTTTCGAGTGCGGACCTCCGAACTTCGAGCAGCGGACGAATAACTTCTCCCGGACCCTCGCCAGGATGCTCGTCATTGCCGCGTTCGACAACAATCCGGGGATAAATTCCGCCCAGCCCGCCGATCCCCGTTCCGCGAATCAGCCGCATCAGAACGGTCTCGGCCTGATCGTCGAGCGTGTGGCCGGTGGCGATCTTGTCCAGGCGGCTTCCGGCCTCCGGCTCCCGGACCCCAGGGGCTTCAGCCTCCCAGACCAGCAACCTGCCGAAGAACTCGTAGCGCGCTTCCCGCGCCGCGGCTTCCACGCTGATGTGCATTTCCGCGGCGCGCGCCGCAACATCGGCGCAATCGACATAAAATTCCAACCCGTGCTCGTGCGCCAAAGCGGCAACGAACTCCTGGTCTGCATCTGACTCCGCCCCGCGCAGCTTGTGATTGAAGTGAACAACGCTCAGAACAATACCCAGTTCGCTTCGCAGGGCAAGCAACAACCGCAGCATCGCGACCGAATCAGCTCCGCCGGAAACGGCAAGGCCGACGCGATCACCAGCATGGAGGAGTTCCCTTCGCCGGACGTGTTCCAACACCCGCTGCGTCAGTACGTGCACGGAAACATGGTAGCGCAAGCAGGTATTGGCCTGGGCCGCCGGCGAGCGCTCGGTCCGACACTAGGGCGGCTGTCCCTATGTCTTCTTCTGCGCGCCTCTGTGGCTCAGCGGTGAACGAACCTAAAGCCCCACGCTCTTCTCCGCGATCAGCTTCCCGATCTTCTCCACAAACTCCGCCGCAGGCATGTCTTCGGTCTTTTCTTTCCCGCGGGTGCGCACATTCACCTTGCCCGCCTCGGCCTCTTTATCACCGACCACAAGTAAGAACGGGACCTTCTGGAGCGCATGCTCGCGAATCTTGGCGTTCATCTTTTCGTTGCGCGCATCGACTTCCACGCGCACCCCTATTGCATTCAACTGATCCGCGATTTTGTTGGCATATTCGGCATGGCGCTCGCTGATGGGAATCATCACTGCCTGCACTGGCGACAACCACACTGGAAACGCTCCCGCATAGTGCTCAATCAGCACGCCGAAAAACCGCTCGACAGAACCAAAGAGAGCCCGGTGCACCATGACTGGCTGCTTGCGCGAGCCGTCTTCCGCCACGTACTCCAGCCCGAAACGCTGCGGCAGGTTGAAATCGACCTGCACGGTCGAGAGCTGCCACAATCGCCCGATGGCGTCCACCAGCTTAATATCGATCTTCGGCCCGTAAAACGCAGCCTCGCCCGGGATCGTCTTGTAATCGACATTCTTGCCCTTCAGAACCTTCTCCAGCGACTCGGTGGCATGAACCCACTGTTCCTCGCTGCCCACAAAATTTTTCCGGTCGTTCGGATCCCAAGTAGAAAGTTCCGTCTGGAATTGGTCGAAACCGAAATCTTTCAAAACATCTAGGGCAAACTCAAGACAGCCGGTAATCTCGCCTTCCACCTGCTCTGGCGTGCAGAAAATATGCGAGTCATCTTGCGTGAAACCTCGAACCCGCAATAACCCATGCATCACGCCCGAGCGCTCGTAGCGATATACAGTCCCCAGTTCGCCCAGCCGCACTGGCAGGTCGCGATACGATTTCAGCGAATCCTTGTAAATCAAAATGTGGCCGGGGCAGTTCATGGGCTTCAGCCGGTACTCGGCGTCGTCGAGCTCCATCGCGTCGAACATGTTCTGCGAGTAATAGCCTTCATGCCCCGAGGTGTAGAACAACTGCCGCCGCGACACGTGCGGCGTGTAGACGAGCGAGTAGCCGCGCTTGATGTACTGCTCGCGCATCCAGTCTTCCATCTGCTTGCGGATGAGGCCGCCCTTGGGATGCCAGAAAATCAGTCCCGGCCCCGCCAGTTCCTGAATGGAAAACAGGTCGAGCTGCTTGCCCAGCACGCGATGGTCGCGCTTTTTCGCCTCTTCGACCTGGTTGAGATAGTTGTCGAGATCTTTCTTCGAAAAAAACGAGGTGCCGTAGATGCGCTGCAGCTGCGGATTCTTTTCGTCGCCCAGCCAGTATGCGCCGGCAATATTAAACAGCTTGAACGCTTTGATCTTTCCGGTCGAAGGAATATGCGGACCGCGGCAGAAGTCGACGAACTTGCCGGTGCGATAGAGCGAAATTTTTTCATCGGGCCTGGTGAACTGCTCGATGAAATGGCACTTCATGAAGTCGCCTTCTTTTTTGAACTCCGCCAGGCCCTGCTCGCGTGGCAGGAACTCGCGCGCATAAGGAATGTTCTGCTGCACCAGTTCCTGCATTTTCTTTTCGATCTTTTCCAGATCTTCCGGCGTAAACGGGGTCGGGCGGTAGAAGTCGTAGAAGAATCCGCTCTCGGTCGCGGGACCGTGGCCGAGTTTGGTCTCAGGGAAAAGCTCGAGCACAGCCGCCGCTAGCAGGTGCGCCGACGAATGCCGGTAAACTTCCAGCGCCTCTTGATCTTTTTCGGTGATGAGGCGGAGGTCGGTATCTTTTTCGAGCGGGCGCGCGAGATCGATAAGGTCGCCGTTGGTTTGGGCCACCAGCGCGGCATCCGCAAGCCGTGGACTGATTGACTTGGCGACTTCGAGCGCCGTGGTGCCCTTGGGCACTTCCCTGACGCTCCCATCGGGGAGCTTGATATGGATGCTGTCTGCCATAAGCTGAAAACCTGCACGTGGACTGAATATTTCAGTCTATTGGAGCGGTGGGGGAGGGTCAAACCAAGTCCAGAAAGCTTAATCGCTGCAAAACACTGTTTCTCAGTCTTCCACAGCCTTTGGTGTGTCCATTAAGACCCGAATCGTGTTACTTATCCCATATGGCTGCAACAGCCCCGAGTGGAGAATCTCAAATTGCCTCCCGCTTCCGTGGGGTTGCCTACAGTTTGTTTTTGGGGGATTGCGCCGAGTGGATGGAAGCACAAGCGGCGAATTCGATCCACGCAATTGTCACCGACCCCCCTTACGGCTTGAAGGAATACACGCACGCTGAGAAAGAGAAGCTGCGCAAAGGCCGAGGAGGAATCTGGAGGATTCCGCCCGCCTTCGACGGGTGTACGCGGAGCCCGGTGCGAGGCAGGCTAAATCCACCGCCCGAGCACGCCTTGGAATCAAAAGCCTCAACTCGGACTTGGGCTCTGCAGTCCCATTACGATCATCCCGGCTGGTATATTGTCTGGCGATATGGGGTAGACCAAACCAAGCGCATGAAACCGGGTAAATTGGTAGCAGTGTGGAGAGTTGATGTCGCATTTCTCAATCAGGAAGATTGGAAATACGAAGGCAGTAACGCTACTGAAGGTCGTGGTGGCAGAACTCATACCTTCGGTGTAAAGAAGCCAGCGAAGCGCTTCCGGAGCTCGATTGTCTACCAAAGTCCCAGGATCGTGATACGCCAGGGCGGTCCGGTTTTGGCGAGGTGCAGAAGAGTGATGCGGGGGCGGCCTCACCTGATCAATCTCCCCTGCCCTTCGCCACAATCAGCGTGATGTCGTCGTGCTGTTTGTTGCCGCTGAACTGCTGCACTTGGTCCAGGATCGCCGCCAGCGTCTCCTGCGCGTTCCGCTCACGGTTTTTCCGTAAAAGATCAATCAGGCGCTCCTCGCCGAACTCGTCCTCTGCATCGTCGAAAGACTCGGTGATGCCGTCGGTGTAGAGGGCAAGCGTGTCTCCGGCCGAGACGGAGTGCTCGGCGACGGAACACTCCCAGTCGCGAAACAATCCCAGCACCGTGCCCGTGGAATCCAGGCGATCCAAGGTATTATCACGGCGAAGAAGCATCGGCGCGTAGTGGCCGCAGTTGGCATAGCGCAGGCGGCGTGTGCGATCGTCGTATTCGCCGAAAAAGAGAGTGGCGTAGGCGCTTTCGCTGGTGTTCTGGTAGAAGAGTTGATTCACCGATTGCAGGAACTTCTGCGGCTGCTCCATGGCAATCGCGCTCTGGCTGCGAAGATTTGCCTGCAGGTTCGCCATCAGCAGAGCCGCGCCGATCCCTTTGCCCGAGGTATCGCCAATCACCAGCCCGAGGCGGGACTGGCCGAGATTCAGAAAGTCGTAATAATCGCCGCCCACTTCCCGCGCCTGTACGCAAACTCCAGCGTAGTCGAGCGTCTTGAGCGGCGGCGAGGTTTGTGGAAAGAGCCGCGACTGCACGCGCTTGGCGATGTCCAATTCCTGCGCGGCGCGACGTTCGGCTTCGAGCTTCTCCGCCGCGGCGCGGCGCTCGGCCTCGATTTCTCGGACAAAATCATCGCGGCCTACGAGCGTAAAGGAGTTTCCATCGGGGTCATCGAAGCGGGTGAAGATGCCTCCCCACAGCGTGGTCTGCGGGGGATGGTGAAAGCGAACGCCGCGCTTGCTCCACTCCTCGAACTTCGCGACGACATCCTCGGTGACGAGCACGGCGTGTTTGGAGCGGCCTATCAGCTTGTAATCTTCCGACTTCCGTTTGGGAGTGATGAGGGCAAGAACCGTGTTGCCGTCTGGAGGCGCGACCGCCAGCCAGCGTCCCGCCGATTCATAATTCTCGTCGACCACCAGGCCGAATCCAAGCTGGTCGACATAAAAATGCATGCTGCGATCCTGATCGCGGACGAAAATATTGATACAGAGCAGGCGCAGGTAAGGACTCTGCCGGTCCAGGCGAATCCCAGGCAGTGGCAGCGTGGTTTCCATCGCACAGATTATAAGTCCGCACGGCAGGTGCTCGGCTCACTCGCTGCAGTATGGATGTGTAGCGGCGCCGTCGCCGAAGCGCCAGCCCGCTGCAGGAAATCCCCCAGCCCGCGCCTTCGCCGCACCGGCTCAAGCCGGGGGTCTACCGTGAAAACGCGGGCCTTGGGGACGCCTTCGGTGTCGGGAAACTATCCCTCGACATCTTTTATGTGCGTAGCCATGTACCACGTGTTGCCGAAGTCATCGGTTACGGCAGAGTTACGATCGCCGTAAGGCTGGTCCGTGGGTTCGTGCAATGACTTCGCTCCTGCCGCCAACGCGCGGCGGTATCCTGCATCGCAATCCGGTACGTAGAGATAGAACATCGCGGGCATAGTTTGATACCTTTCGTGAGCTTCGCCCATCTCCACAACCGAATCGCCTACGCGAACCACGGCATGATGAACCACGCCGTCGGGCGACGCGTACTTGGCGACTTCCTGCGCTTCAAAGGCACGTTTCATGAAGCCGATCAGGGGCTCGGCGCGCCGGGGATGCAAATACACATTCACATTGTTCAGACCCTTGGGAACATAGCTCTCGCCCTTGCTTGTGGCGATATACCAGAAATTTCCCGCCGTGTCTTTCACCGTGGCTGAGCGCTCGCCGTAGTCCTGGTCGCGCGGTCCGTCGAGCGAGGTGGCTCCTGCCGCAAGTGCGCTCTTATAGGCGGCATCGGCATCCTTCACGTAAACGTGCAAGGCGTTAGGGTGCAGCGTAGCGGGAAACTTTTTCCCTGCAACGCCGCCGCCGATCATCATCATCGAGTCGCCGATGCGAACCTCGCCGTGCACGCCGGTCGGAGTGGGAATCCGCAAAACCTCTTCCGCGCCGAAAGCTTTCAGCACAAAATCGATCAGCGCATTGCCGTCCTCCGCCACCAGATACGGGGTCACCGTGCGGAAGCCGCGCGGTACCGGATCCACCCCGGTCGCCGGTTTCATGCGACCGCCCTCCGGGCCGGTCGATTCGCCCTTCATCCGCCGATGCATCTCCTCGACCGACATTTCTTCCTTCACGGTGTAGACACCCCAGGTATAGCCAAACGGATCCTGCAGGGTCGCGTCGCGGTGCCCGTAGAACTGGTTTTGGGGGGGGCGCACCAGCTTCATTCCCTCCGCGACAGCATGCTGCGCAAAGGTGTCGACATCGGGGACCTCAACTGTCATCCAGACCGGTGAATTCCCCAGCGTTTCGGCGCTGAAGCGGCCACCCTCAGGCCACTCGCCGGTTATATCAATCGTGGAATCGCCGATCTTGAGCTCGGCATGAGGGATGGTTCCGCCAACCTCGAAGCGGAATGTTTCTTTTGCGCCCAAAGCGCGCTGGTAAAACTCAATCGCTTTGGCGGGATCTCGAAATGCCAATCTTGGTGATGCGGTCACCCGGATGGCGGCAACAGGCTCTGCCACAGTAGACATAGGTTTCTTACCTCCCAATTCAGATTTCAATCGTGCCTTGAAGCTTGCGCTCGGCAGATTGCGCAATTCTGCCGCGATGCGCACCAGTGGCTCGATTCCCGCTCCAGGCTTTGGAGGTCTCCCGTCTGTCCGCGCCAGCATGGCGTCGACGGCCTGGTTCAGCTGGTCGATTTTCTTTTGCTCGTTCTCCGGATTCAGAGAGCGCTTAGGCATCGGCACCCTCCATGCGGGAGCGCAGCGTGGTGATCGCCCGAAACTGCAACTGCTTCACTGCGCCCTCGCTCTTGTGAATCTCCTGCGCCACCTGCTTAATGCTTTTCTGCTCCACAAATCGCAAGGCCACCACCCGCCGTTGTTCAGCTGGCAAAGAGTCAACCAGACGAAACAAACTCGCGCGCCGTTCCACTTCTTCGAACTCTGCCGGACTTGCTGGAACGGAGTCGATCACGGCCGGATCGTCGGCAATCTGTTCCCGCCCGGAGCGTTCCCGGCGATCCGAAATCAGATTTCCTGCGATGCGGAACAGCCAGGCAGAAAACGGAATCCCGCGCCACTCGAATCGCTGCAAATTGGCCAGCGCCTGGTGAAACACCTCGGCCGTCAAGTCCTCTGTTTCGGCACGGTTCCCCACCCGCCGCACAATGTAGGCGTAGATCCGTTCGAAGTTGTTTTCGTAAAGCTCCGCAAAGCGCGCAGGATCCTTCTGTGCCGCCTCGATCAGAAGCCGCTCGTCCGCTTCTTTCTTCAGAGCCTTCAACCGGTTCTCCGCGGGGCCTTACATTTCGTCGTACATAAGGGTAACGGGTGGCGCGAAAAAAAGTTACGCAGAAAGTTTTGAACCCTCGTTGCCCCGAAAATTATCATGTTTCCTATTTCATGGAGAAATGCCAAGTCGGCGGAAATCGCCGGCTTCGTCGCTGGTTGGTGGACGGAGGATATTGCGCGCAGGCACGGCGGGCCGCAACCGGGCGAGTTTGACGGGGTTTGCGCGTTCGGTATACTTGGCTCCGCCTGTTTTAGGCGATGGAACCGGGGAAGCTGCTTACATCGAAGGTTTAATAGCTGTCCGACTCGATCAGGGGATGGGGTGACTTATGGAAGCTGTCAGCGCAGTGTTCAAAACGCGCTCCGATGCGGAACACGCTCTCCGCGAAGCCCACCAGTCAGGGATTCCGGCAGACAGGCTCACGCTGCTGACACCCGGAACCGATGAGCAGATCGAGCAGGAAACGCGCTCGGTCCCTATCGATGCCACGGAACAGCCGGGCATGGGGAAAGCAATCGGCGCTCTGGTTGGCGGCGGACTGGGAATTACCGGCGGTTCTCTGCTCATGGCCCTGGTTCCCGGCGTCGGGCCGATCACGGCCCTGGGCTTGCTGGGCGCGGGAATCCTGGGTGCAGCGGGCGCGACCATTGGGGCCAGTGCCGGTGGCAGGCTGGAGGAATCTACCTCAGAAGGGCTTCCTGAGGACGAGATTTTCGTCTACGAAGATGCCTTACGCAGGGGCCGCACGGTGGTCGTTGCTCTGGCTGAAGATGAAACTACGGCCGCGGCCTTCCGCGAATTGCTGAAGAGCGAGGGAGCGGAGTCGGTCGATGCCGCCCGCGAACGGTGGTGGATTGGGCTGCGTAGCGCCGAAGAAAATCATTACTCGGGCACGGGCCGGAACTTCAGCAACGACGAGAAATTCTATCGCATGGGATTCGAGGCCGCATTACATGCCCGAACCCGCTGCATGGAGTTCGATCAGGTTTCGGCGGAGATGGATGCTGCGCTCGAGGATGTTCAGCGCGAGCATCCCGGGGCACAGGTCGAAGAACCCTTCACCCGTGGCTATCAACGAGGAAGGGAGTACTACCAGCGGCTGTGCGATGATCACAACAAAGCCGCCTAGCGGGCTGCGAACGTTTGATGCGGCTTCCCCGGGCACTCCTGCTTAGCTGATCGCAGAACGGGCTTATTTCCGGTAGTAGAGTTCTTCTACGGCCTTCTGCACCCTCGCCGAGAGCGTCTCGAGGTCACGCAGGGTCATGCCCTGTGTCGAGAGGGGCGCGCCCACCCGCATTTCCAGCGGGCGGCACTTGATGTGATAAGTGTCCATGGGCAAAAGCTCATAGGTACCGACCAGCGCCACTGGAACGATCTCCACTTGTGCTTTCAGGGCAAGAAAAAACGCTCCCGGCAGGAATGGTTTGATCTCCCCGTCGGGCGTTCTCCCGCCTTCGGGGAAAATCACCAGCGGCACGCCAGCTTTCAGGCTTTTCACCGCCGAACGAATGCTGCCGATCGAACGCGAGGGATTCTGCTGGTCGATGCAGATCTGACCCGAGCGTTTTAGTTGCCATCCGACTACCGGGTAGGACAACAATTCCTTCTTGAACACGATGCGGAATTGAAATGGCAGGTGGACATACAGGACCGGAATGTCCAGAGCCGAGGCGTGATTCACGGCGTAAACGTAAGGCTTTGAGGTATCGATTTTCTCCATTCCCATGACCTTCACGGGAGAGAAGATCGTCTGCATGATCAGCCACGACCAGGCGCGCGAAAACCAATGCAGACGGCGTCCGCTGCGATCCAACAGGCCGCCGGGAAGAGCGAGCAAGCCCATGAGCAGGGTATAGAACCAGATCAGAGGATCGAGAATGAAATAGGAACGCAGACGGCTGAGCCACCCGTACCTGGCGCCGGGGATGGCATGAGGACTTCGCCGTGGTGATGCTAGCGAATCCGCGGCTGATACAGACTCAACCTGATGCAATTCTGAATTTACTTGCGGCACCGTTTCATTTTAGGGGAAAAGTGCGCGTACCGGAAAATCGTCAAGAAAAGCCAGACACCGAGGACACCAGATGCACGGAGTTTCCGTAGCGCCGCAGGCAGCATTCAGGCTTTTACGCCAAGCAGACGAATAACCTCGCCGACAAGATAAATCGAGCCAGTGATGATGATTGGCACTTCCTTGGCCGCAATTTCTTTCGCGAGTTCCAGCGCCGAGGCTACATCCCCGATGGACTCGACGACTTCTGTACCGGTTCTTCTCGCTGCGCTCTGGATTTCCTCCGGGGTTGCAGAGCGCGGATTCTCCGGTTGTGTGGCGATTACCCGCTGCGCCAGCGGAAAAAGAATCTCGGCCATTTCCGCGATCGCCTTGTCGCGCATGGCGCCAAAAACAAAAAGTAGCGGACGGTCTCCATAGCGCTCTGAAAGGGCGGAACGCAAGGCCCAGGCTCCGGCCGGATTATGCGCCACATCGAGGGCGATCTCCGGCCACGCGGCATGGGGCGCGACGATCTGAAAGCGACCGGGCCAATGCGTCTCGCGGATACCTCGCTCGATGGTCTGCGTCGTGATGTGAAAGCGTTGGCTCATCTCTACGGCCGCGGCAATGGCCAGCGCGACGTTGCGCAGCTGATGGCGCCCGACGAGCGGCGTTTGCACCAGAATCTGCTCGCCCATCACTTGCAGAGGATAGCGGTACGCCGGCCGCTCCAGTTCTTTTGTGTTTCCGCCATTAGAGCGTGTGTCCGACCTGCCGGGTACCAGGTAATGCGTGCTTCCCGGCGAAACCGGGGGCACATAGGGAACCGCGTTGACTGCGCGCGCATCGAGTTCAAGAACGGTATTGCCGATCACATCGTTGGCCTCGGGCTGCTGGGGCAGCGTTACAACCACGCCGGAGCGACGAATAATTCCCGCTTTCTCGCGGGCAATTTCTGCAACGGTATCACCCAGGTATTTTTGATGATCGAGCGAGATATCGGTAATAATGCTCAGCGCAGGCTCGACCACATTCGTGGCATCCAGCCGCCCGCCCATCCCCACCTCGAGCACCCCGATCTCTACCCTTTGCTGTGCGAAATACTCAAACGCAATCGCAGTCATCATCTCGAAAAAGCTGGGATGCCAGGGCAGCGCTCCCCGCTCCACCAACCCTTCGGCTACGGAATCAATTTCCCCGTGGAGCCGGGCAAAATCGTCATCGCCGAGTGGCTCGTCGTTAATCCGAATGCGCTCGTTGATGCGAACCAGGTGAGGCGAAGTGTAGAGGCCGGTCTTCAAGCCTGAGGCGCGCAGAATCGACGCAAGCGTGGCTGCAGTCGAGCCTTTGCCATTCGTCCCGGCGATGAGCACGCCGGGAAATCGCCTCTCAGGATGATTCAAAGCCGCAAGCAGCACCCGCATGTGGGC
>Ga0335073_10000731_pt1 | contig 42920 bp, 32 predicted proteins | sample Lox_Sample_22_FD_207093 | JGI IMG/M metagenome (GOLD analysis project Ga0335073, IMG submission 207093) | Soil microbial communities from Loxahatchee National Wildlife Refuge, Florida, United States - Lox_Sample_2.2 | ecosystem: Environmental > Terrestrial > Soil > Wetlands | place: USA...
CTGGCCGATGGCCTTTGCTCCCGCCGGCACCACGATTTCGCCATCGCGCTCGTAGTTGTACTCGATCACCGCAATTACGGGCTCCTTCACTGCCGTACTCACGGATGATTCCAGACGCGCCACGAGGCGCGTGCCCGGGGGCAGAGGGGTGACGAATGGAGTCTGTGCAAAGGCGACCGGCCGTGCCGGGCTTCCTGTACCGACCGTGGTTTCTGCTGGCCGGACAAACACCAGCGAGGGTTTGCGGAGGTCGGAGTCGACGGATTCTGCCCGTATGGGGCTCGCTTGGGGGTGCTGGTAAGCCGGCCCTTCGCCATAACCGGGTGTCGTGGCGAGTTCGGAATCGAATTTGATCTTCCCAAGGGCGTATTGACCGGGGTTTCTCTCACTCGTTGGCGGCGGTGTAGGAACGAAGTTGTGCGCGAGACCCGTGCGCGCCGTTCGGTCGATATCCTGGGGCGTCACGTCACTCTTGTTGAGGCCTTGCTCCCCGCTTACCTGCGCGTTCAACTCGGGAACGACGGATCCCGCCTGGGAATTCGCCGTGCCGGGGGTCACCCTGCGCCCCAAATCAGGTTGGCCTGGCCGTCTCCCCGCCTCAGCCTTTTTCGCCCTTTGGGGCGAGGAGAAGAAACCCAGAAATAACAGCAGCATGAGCACGGCTGAGCCGGCCAGCACCAGCATTCCCTTTGTCTTGTCTTTCCTGAGTTCACTCCGCGAATTCGGCGCCTCGTAGGTTTGCCGGGCCTTCAAGAAGGCCTGGCGAATGATTTCCCGCCACCCCGGGTCATCCTTGCCCTCCAGAACGTCCGTCTCCACAGCTTCTTCCGAGGCCGCTGGCGCCTCGACTGGGGTCAAGGGCGATTTGTTGTTACCGTTCTTTTTGGGGTCTGCCATGGCCAGGTTCCTCCTGTGATGTATTGATCCCAAACCCGATGGGCGCGAGCGCCGGCCGGTCCACCGCGCCCGCGTCCGCGATCTGCAAGAACAGCGTTTGACTTGATTGTTTGTAGGGCGGACGCTCGAACAGCAGCACGCCGTCCGCCCGCTCGCCGGGCGCAAGGCGCCGCTTGCTCAATAGGAACTCCGTCACCGGGATCTGCTCGGCGACCGTCCAGTGCGACCGCCGGATGATCTTGCCGGACTTGATCTTCCCTCCAAGTTGTACCTGTGGGGACGCGAGCAGGATGTTGTGATCGGTGGGATTGACGGCGGAAAACAACACCATGACCCGTTCTCTCCGGTCAACCACCTTGCTTGTCCCAGCCAATACGCACTCTTTGGAAGCAGCTTCTCCCTCCACGTGCTGGCCGAAGAGTTTCGGAAGTGGTGCGCGCTCTTGCTGCGCAAGTAGCGCGTCCAGGCCTGTATGGGTAACTGGTGGGTCGGCCGCCGCGGAGGATGGCCGGGCCATCTTGGCGCCCATTGCGGTCGGGAGAAAGGGATCAAAGCCCGCAGAAGCCACAGGCGACGGATTCGACCCGACCGCCACAGTTTGCGCGACCGACTCCGAAGGATAATCAGGCTCAATCAAAAATCCCCCGGCTCGACTGTACCTGAGCAGAAAATCCACGCTGGCAGGAGTCGCAGATGTCGATGTCCCCCTGCTCACAAGCAACAAGCTGGCCTCATGGCCCCGAGTCGTCGAGATCAACAGGTTCGACTCCGCCGGTTTCTCCGTCAGCGCTTTGACGAAGACCAGCTCAGGCTCGCGGTCGGAGTGTTCGACCTGGAATAGCGTGGGATCACCGACGACCACTGAATTCACCGTCTCCGGCAAGCGGATCGCCGTCACAAAGTGCGCGGCAACTTCGATCACCGTCACGCTGCCGTCATTCGCTTCCTTCACCAGCACCTGCGGCCTCACTCCTAAAACCTGGGCCATCGCCGCGCGTGCTGCGAACAAGAGCAAGAGTAGTGAAGCATTCCGACCCGTAACCATTGATCACCTCGTTTCGTTAGTCTTGCGGCCCCGCCGGGAGCGCTGTTTGCACCCTTGCGAGCCGTTTCGCCCGGTAAAGACAGGCCACACGCGCCACATAGCGGTACACATCCGGCGACGAGCAAGCAAGACCTCGCTCCAGGATTGGCTGCTGTCCGGTGTAGTAGGCGGCAACGACAAGCCTCGGATCGCCTCGGAAAAGACGCATCAACCAAGCCAGGTACTCGACCCCGGCGCGGATGTTCTCTTCAACGCGAAACCGGTTCCTGACCCCGAAACGGACCGCCGTTGCCGGCATCAATTGCATCAAGCCCACCGCGCCCTTGGGCGAAACGGCGTCGGCTTGCCAGTTCGATTCCACCTCGACCACGGCCTCGACCAACTCCACCGGCACCTGGTAGCGTTGGGCGTAATACTCAACACAGTGAATTGAGTCCACGCATGTCACGCCAGGTTCGGCGCACCAGCCGGCGCACGCTAAACCCATGAGAACTATCAACGCCCTGGCTGTTGCTTTCACGCCCTCACCCCCGCCAGTTCGTCGCGATATCTCTTCGAATCAGCCACCAGGCCATCGAATCCGGCCCGCAACAACAGGCGCCTTCGGTCTGCCTCCGTCTTGGCCAGGAGCGGAAGAAGCACGTCGCGTTGCCCGGGTTCGATCTCGGCCACCCCCATGATCTCGAGGGCTCGGGCCAGATCGAGCATTTCGGCAATCGAGGGAGGTTTTTCGAGACTCCAGCCACGCAGCGCGCTCGCCAGCCCAGCGAGTTGCCCTCGCAAGGCGGGATTATCCGTCGTGCTCCGCACGCCCAGAATCTCGACTTCTCTTTCGACCGTTGGATACTCCACCCGCAGGTAAAAACAGCGCCGGCGCAGCGGGTCCCCCAGGCGCCGCTCCTCGTTCGAACTCAGCACCACGAAGGGTACTGTTTCAGCCCTGATGGTCCCGAGCTTCGGCACGGTGACTTGCCACGCGCTAAGAATCTCCAGCAACAGCGCTTCAAAGGCGTGGCCCACCTTGTCGAGCTCATCGACCAGCAACACGCAAGCCCGCTCGCGGTAGCGCAACGCCCGCAGGAGAGGACCTTCGGCAAAGAAGTCGAGAGAATGAAGGCGCTTGCGTAGGGAGTCCCAATCGTCGGTGAGGCGGTCGCCCTGGATTTCGAGGAAGAGCCTTTGCAAAGCTTCGTCAAACTTGCCGATGGCCTTGTCTTCCGTGATGCCTTCGTAACACTGGAGCCGCTCGACGAAGGTTCCCGCCGCCTCGGCCACGGCGTATGCGAGCTCCGTCTTGCCGCAGCCCGGCGGCCCTTCCACCAGCAAGGGTTTCTGCATTCGGGCGGCGAGATAAATCACTTCCAGCGTCACCTCGTCGATGACGTATCTGGCTTTTTGCAGCTTCCCGGCGAGTTCTTGCCTTGAATGAAACACCGCATCGCCTCCTGGACGCCACTCTACCCAGGGATTTTTCGGAATGCAGGTGGATTCGAGCCCTTGCGAAGCCTCGGCCTCTAGCAGGGCAGTCCGGAACGCTCTGACAGGATGAGCACTTAGAAGAGCGGAAGAGGCCTCCGAAGATTTTTTTCACGGGTCGACGTTTGTGAGCACCAAATTCCGCTGGTCTGCGAATTCCGGATGAGGCTTTTGACCAGGCCACCAGCAACCAGGAAATGTGAAAAAAACGATGTTGCCCAGCTTGGCGCTTTGCGCTATCAACGAGTTACATTGTGGATAACGGACATAAGTCCGGGCTTTTCACACTTTCCAACTCCCCGCGCGAGACTTTTTTCTGCGGGTCGACAAATGTGAGCACCGCGTTTCCGTGCGTCCACACCCCGGCGGATGATCTCGCATCGCATTGAAATTCAAGGCCTGATCTTTAACTGACGGTGCAGGGAAACCCCACTTCAGCCCATCACGACAGCCTCATTTGACGGCTTTTGCCGATTCGCTTACAACCGATTCGTGCGACACCTGGTTCCACAAATCTCGCTGCGGAGTGCGCTGATCGACCGGCAACTGCCGAATGGAGGTTGGAGCTACGGGCAAGCGTCGGAACAAGCCGATCTCGAACCGACCTGCCTTGCTCTAGTGGCCCTACGACGGGATTCAAGCCCCGCCCGCGCCCGCGGCCTTCAGTTTCTCCTCGGCGCACAGAATCCGGATGGAAGCTGGCCGGCCTTCCTAGGTGACGATTGGGGGGGATCGGGCCTCACGGCTTTGGCGGCGACGGCGCTCATTAATGGCGGCATCATGACCCCTGCCATCGAGCGCGCCCTGGAATGGTTGTTGGACGTGAAGGGGAAAGAATCGCATTGGTTGTGGAAATGGAAGTTTCGCATTTCCGACACCCGCGTGCGCTTCGATCCTGATAAATACGGATGGCCCTGGATGCCGGACACTTGCAGTTGGGTCATCCCTACGGCTTTTTCGTTGATTGCTCTGAAGCAGGCGTTCGTTTGCTGCAAGCCGCGAAGGGTGGCCCTCCGCATCCGGCGGGGGACCGAAATGCTGCTTGATCGAGCATGTCCCGAGGGCGGGTGGAACGCCGGAAATAGTGTCGTTTACGGCGTTCCTATGGCCGCCCACCTCGATACCACGGCGGTGGCGTTGCTCGCCCTGCACGGGGAAGACTCCCCCATCATACGCGCGAGCCTTGATTGGCTGGAGCACTCGGTCGCAACCTGTTCTGCACCTTGGAGCCTGGCGTGGTCCCTTCTCGCTCTCGATGCCTACGACCGGCCCATGGAGTGTCTGGCGAATCGCCTGTCGGATTTAGACCCCGATCTGATCGTGGATACTGCGACGCTTGCGGTAGTAATCGTTGCCCTGGATTGCCTGGTGCAAGGAAACGCTTTCAAGGGGGTGGGATGACCCGAAGAAACCTGATTGCGGGCTCAATGGGCCTCGCCGCCGGAGCGGCCACCGGCCTTCCGTTTCTGGTGCCCAAGTATGATCGGGATCGGCGCCCGCCTCGTTCCCGCGTGGCCATACTGCATGCCGACACGTATTCCGAGCGCCTGGAGGGGGATTTGATGAACGGGCTGCGATTGTTTAACCTCGATGTACGCGGCAAAACCGTGCTGCTCAAGCCAAATCTGGTGGACTTCTCACCCGGCGCCGCGATCAACACCCATCCCCTCCTGGTGGTCGCCGCCGCGCAATGCTTCCGCCAGCTTGGGGCTGCTTCCGTCACCATCGCCGAGGGTCCCGGGCACCGGCGCGACACAGAGTGGGTGCTTCGCGAGACTGGGTTCCGGGCTTTGCTGGACGAGCAAAGGATTCCTTTTGTCGATTTGAACCGTGACGAACTCGCGAAGATCAAGCTTCGCGCAAACTACACCGGCTTGGGATACCTTTGGCTTCCCCGCACGGTTTTCCAATCGGACTTCGTGGTCTCCATGCCCAAAGTGAAAACCCATCACTGGTCGGGCATCACGCTCAGCATGAAGAACATGTTTGGAGTGGTTCCCGGCGCCAAATATGGCTGGCCTAAGAACGTTTTGCACTGGCGCGACATTGAGTCCAGCATCGTGGATATTTGTGCAACGGTGCCAGTGCACTTCGTCATTGCCGATGCAATTGTAGCGATGGAGGGTAACGGCCCACTCGCCGGGACTTCTCGCGCTCATGGCAAGGTTGTACTCTCGGATGATCCGATCGCCGCCGACGCCACTTGCGCGCGCCTCATGGGATTCGAGCCGGAGAGGATCGCCCATGTCCGCGAAACCGCAAAATTCCTGGGGAACGCAGCGCCGGAATTGATCGATCTACTCGCTCACCCGATCACATCGCCGGAGACTCCCTTCCGAACGGCACCGGAGTTTGAATACTTGCGGGTCAGGTGAGAAATCGTTTGCAAAGTGATAATGCCTGCCAGCGTGGTGGTTCCCCAAGACACCAGATATTCACGAAATTGCGAATTTCAGATCCCGGCTCCAATTGTCTTTGGGACTACACGGACATCTGCGTGTTTCTGATCTGTGTCGTCGCATTGGGGGCTTTCTTTCAGCTTGCCATCCCCCTTCATATCCTGCGCCCCGGTGCGCTCCGTCAACCACCTGCGACGCTCCAAGCGCTTGTCCTGGTGTGGGTGATCCTGGCACTTTATGTTTCGCTCAGGATCCGCCGCGGGGGCGCTATCTGGCGGGCTTTGGGCTGGACGCTGCCATCCTGCCGTCATTTACTTGGCGCGCTTCTCGGCGGAACACTCTGGGGTGGTGTGGTGGGTCTTGTCGTGGGGCCCAAAATCTACATCTCGTCTCCTCACATCCCTTTGAACCTTTTGGCTTTGGCGGTAACTCTTGGTCCTGTTGCGGAAGAATCGTTCTTCCGCGGGTGCCTGCTTCCGCTCGTCGCGCGGACTTGCGGGATCCCGGCCGCTGTCATTCTTACCGCGCTCGTGTTCGCCGCCTTTCACCAGCCTCTTACCTTGCTTCAATGCGCCTGCTTCGCCGTGAGTGGTATTCTCTATGGCGGGGTCCGCGTCGTGTCGGGTTCCACCACGGCGGCCGCGCTGATGCATTGCGCTTATAATCTGTCCCTCTTCGCGTGCCAAAGGATGTGACGCACGATCGACCCGGCGAGACGACGAACTCGATATGACGAACACCGTTAGAAAGCGTCCGTGGCGGCCGAGCAAGATGGAAATTCACGCCTCCGAGATGGCGCGCAGGGAGGCCGACCGCCAGGCGAGACGAATACATTGGAAATTACTCCTCCACGCACGACATCAATATGTCGAGTGGAATGCGTTCAGCCTATGGGTGCACACGATCGCGGAAGTCGAGCGAAAAGTTCCTGACTGGCTTTCCCGAATTATCGTGGAACGCTGTCCGGGGCTGGTTGGGTCGGATCGCCTGAACTTGGAAGCGGGGCCGGGTGTGGGGGTGCGCGTTGATCGACGTATACGGGAATGGATCGCGGAAAGTGTCCTTGCGGAATCGAAGCAGGGGGGTTGGTTACGAGCCGTCACCTTCTATGCAGTTCGTGATCTCGCTTACGCACGCGACTGGGCCTATGCGCAGTGGTGCGCGAAACAATGGAAGCATCAGCCTCCGGCCTCGTACCCGTCATTTGAGGAGTGGCGGAGCGCGTCCGAGAGCTGTGGCGATGAGGTCCTCGATGCCTGCGAACTGCGGGAAGAAAAACGCCGCATGATCAAGGTTTCCAGGTCGGTTGGCACCGAGCGCCTGGAAACGGCAGTGGCCGAATACATGGAATGGGAGGCATTCACTTACTGGTTGCGCTCACTCTTAGAAGCAGATACCCGATTCCCTGAAACTGTGACGCGAGAGATTGAGCGCCGCTGCCCGGGTTTTCTCGAAGCGGATACAGAACTGCGCGGCACGCTCGCCCCAGAGAGCTACACGCAACGGTGGAAAGCCCTTCTGAAGTGGGGCGAGGAACGCTTCTTCGCTGAGCCCCGAAAGGACGGTTGGTTCAACGCCGTTGTGTACCGCGCTCGTGCGCACCCGCGAAGTGCCCGAACCGTCGATTATTGGGTATTCTACTGGGATGAACATTGGTCGTCATACCCGCTGGACGGTTACCCCTCATTCGAGTCATGGCGCCGCGAGGCGGATAATTACATTGTGCGGACCACGAACGAGTGAGTACCCTACCGCTGCACCATTTCGCTGCCGGCTTTCGCATGCTTCACCTTATCTGTGCACGATTTGACATGGCGCCAATGCGCATTGCCCCGAGTTTTGCGGCCACACCGCGGGCAAACTCTGACCTTGTCAAGATGCTTTAGGACCCGACCGTTCCCGATACGTTGTTCTCTCGGTGGAATGTAACCCGCAGATTCTCTGAGCCACTCCTGTATCTCCGCATCCAGCGCGTCGTAGTTTATTTCTGAGCCGCACTTCCGGAGGAATAGCTCAAGTGATTCATGGGTGATTCGCCCGGCCCGGCGCTTCAGCACACCTGCCGCTTCCCACTGGCGAACTGTCTTAGGGCTCACCCGTAAATCCCGGGCCAATTCCAATTGGGTGTAGTTATCCATGACCCTGGCACTTTCACGCAGTTTCGAAAACCTCTTGCGGACCGCCATTGCCGGCCGATGCAGCCAACCTGCGATGGTTTCTATCGACTGCTCTTGAGCGAAATCCATCAACGCGGCATCGTCCGCAGCCGACCACGGTGGACGCTTAATAACGTAGTCCTGTTGGAAACCAAGCTGCTCGGCGCGGCTCCAAATGATGTAGCTGCGCCATTTAGGGCGCAACGCCTGAATCTTATTGACCGCTTCGCGGGCGCCGGCCCAGCCTCGTGTATATCCATCGAGGAGTATGGCGTCCAGTTCGGAAGTCCAGATGACGGATGCCCGCACGGCATCCGTGCCAACGGCGCCCCCACTCCGGCCGTTCCCTTCAGCTGTATTTCCTTGGCCCTTCATACAACCTGCCCTGGCGCAATCGCACCGACATGGTTCGTCGACCGCCAACTGCCTCCTGATGAACGAGTTAGCTCAGGCCGCAAATCGGACGGGCCTAGTTGACACGACTGCCCTCGACGCGACGGGTTTGCGAATAGACAGACTCCCCCATTGCCTCCGGCGGATTGGGTGCCTGGTCGTCTTTACGCGTATTGCCCCATATTGAGAGAGCCGGAAATTACCAACACGCTTAGCGGAAGTAGGTCAACTTGTCCTGGTGCTGCAACCAACTGAGAATCCAGACGGAGGACAAAATCGTATGGGACTTTAAGTTTTTGATCTCTTGTGGGCTCCTCCATATTAGGGGGGAAAGATCGCTTCGGGACCTTGGGCGGATGTTAGAATTCTGGACCACTGGGAGTGGAGAGGCTGGCGGCGACCATGCGTGGGGAATTCGAAATTGATCCACCGGTCTGGATTTGGGAAGCGAAAGGCTCTGGGAGTGTGGTCGAGACAGACCTCCTTGATGCCGCACGGCGAAACTGGGCCCGCATGCTTTCGTACTCCCAGCGATTCGACCAGGACTCAGCCGTGGCCGCTAACATACTTGAAATAGTACTCCTGGCGACATCGCGAGCGCGAAAAGGCCAACGGCAGAGCGGGAAACCAATCCGAAATCTCGACAGTTACCTCTATGTTGCCTTTATTCGCAGGTTCCACCGATATCTGGCAAAACAGCCTAGGCTTGTATATGTCGGCACGGATCAGGACCTTGATGCCCACATCGGTTCTCGAACACCCAGCACCCAGCCAACAATTGAGGATCAACTGCTTGCAGGGGAGCTGATTCAGTTCATGAACCAGCGCGCACGGAACACGTTTTACTTCAGGGAGATCGCCGGCTACAACTGGAAAGATACCGCACGTTTCCTGAAGACCACGGTCAACAGTGCACAGGTTCTTTACAATAAGGCATATGGAGGGGTCCGCGATCGCATTATGAGGCGGAAGGGCTCAGGCAGGCCTGGCAAAGGGGGCGAAGCTCATGCGTAATCAAGCGCCCGCAAAGCGAGAGGAGATGCGATTGATTAAGGCCTACCAGCGCGTTGCACTTGGAGGAGGTTTTCCCAATCCGGAGCGAGCCGGATGCCCCGGCAATGAGATTTTGAGGGCCATGGCGTTCCGTAAACTCGGGCTTGACCAGGTCAACGACTGGATCGAACACCTCGGGACGTGCAGTCCCTGCTTCCGTGAGTACACCGAGCTTCGCAAACAGGTGGTGTGGCGAAGGCGTGCGGCATATCTAAGTATCGCAGCCGCCGTCATCCTCAGTCTATCGCTCGGCTGGTGGATGTGGCGATCACGTCCGCCGGCTGTAATTACCGCGCATAATCATATCGTCGCCGACATAAGAAGCCCGTTAGTCCTTCGCGGTGATCAAGGACCCGGCAAAGGACCGCTGGTATTCCCAAGGGGCTTTGACGACGTGACCTTCTACTTCCCGGAGGGAAGCCGTGCCGGTACATATGAGGTTGCTATCCTTAGGCAGGAATTCGGTGAGCCCCTCACCAGGACCTCCGGAACCGCAACAATCGAGAATGAGATGACCAAGATGGACGTAGTGCTTGATCTTTCCCGAATCGCGCCCGGGTACTACTCGGTTGGCATCCGTCCACTCGGAACCGACTGGAGCTACTATCCAGTAATCGTCAAATGATCGTCGGCAGTACGGCGGCCTTACGCGAGACAGGGCTTCTTCAATTTACCAAACTTGCATTTCAGCTATATAGAGACGGAGAGGGCTGGAATTGGGCGAAAAATCGATCCAGGTGCTTGTCCAGTGACTGTTCATTCCTTGCGGCACGGCACTTGGCAAGGGAGGCCACGAAAATGCGTCGTGTCGTTCAAGGAGGTTTATGCGCCATCCTGGCGCTGTCAGTCGGTCAAAATGTTGACTTACGAGCGCAGCAAGTCCAAGGCAGCTTCACTGGAACAGTTCGGGACCAGTCGGGTGCGCTCATTCCCGGCGTTACGGTAACGGCGGTGGACTCTGATACGGGGATGACCCGCAGCAGCCTCACACAGGGGGATGGCTCCTACACGATCCCTCTTTTGCCGCCCGGCCAATACCGGCTGGCGGCAGAGAAGGCAGGCTTCGAGAAGACCATTAAAGGCCCCCTCAACCTTCTCGTGGACGCGCATCCGCGGGTCGACTTTCAGATGAGAGTGGGCGCGCAGACCACCACCGTCACCGTGGGATCAACCGCGCCCGTGCTGGACACGCAGACTGCCACGGTAGGAACCACTGTCGAGCAGGCGAAGATCAGCGAACTTCCCTACAACGGCCGCAATTTCCTCGAAACCATGCTCTTCACTCCGGGGGTCGTACCGGGGGTCCAGGGGTCGGAGCTGAATAATAACCGCGGCGGGTCCATCAACGTCAACGGGCTCCGTGAGGACATGAACAGTTTCCTGCTGGACGGCATGAGCAACACTACAATTGCTATCGGGGCCTACGTCGCCGCGCCGCCGCTTGATTCCATCCAGGAATTCAAGATGGAGACCGGCGTGTATGACGCCAGGTTTGGCGTGTCGGGTGGCGCCCAGGTGAACATTGTGACGAAATCGGGAACAAACCAATTACACGGCTCGCTGTATGAATACCTGCGCAACGACAATCTGGACGCAAGGAATTTTTTTGAGCCCAACGTGCCGCCCTTCCATCGCAACCAGTACGGCGCCAGCTTGGGCGGGCCGGTGATTCTTCCACACGTTTACAATGGTCACGACAAGACTTTCTTTTTCCTGAACTACGAAGGTTTGCGGGACAACCAGTCCTTTTTTGCCCGCGCTCACGTGCCCACACTTGCCGAGCAGAGCGGCGATTTTTCCGACATTGCTCCGGGGTCGCCCTGCTCCCACACGACGGTTCTCCTGGATCCGCTGTTACTCGTCAATCCTTCCGCTCCGCTGACGATCCCGGGCAATAACCTGAACAGCATCGCTCCCTCTCTTCCCGCGGGCACCCTCGATCCCGTCGGCAGGGCTTTCGTCGGGTTCTATCCGTCTCCCAACATCCCCAATGCCCCCTGCGGGGGAGAAAATTACCAACAGCAAGTACTCCAAATAATCGATACGAACAGCTACGTCGGCCGCTTTGACCACCGCTGGAGCGCCAAGGACAGTCTTTTCTTTCGTTATAGCCTGTCTACCGACTCCGAGTTGAACCCTTCGGGCCTGCCTACGGGCGTCCCAGGCTTTGGTCTTCGGCGCGTGAACTGGTTCGACCAGACGGGGATGGATTGGACTCATCTCTTTACGCCCACGCTTTTGAACGAGGCGAAGGTCGGCTACAACCGCTGGCAGTATCGGTGGGACAACGAGGACGAAGGGAGGGACGTCAGTCAACTCCTCGGCCTCCACGGTGCGGCTACGGCCTACCGCGACACGGGAGTGCCCAACCTGAGCTTCGCGGGCTATGACTCTCTGGGAGCGTACACCGAGGCCCCCCAGGCGGGAGCTGTGAATTCTTTTCAGTACGCGGACACACTCACCTACATCCGCGGTAATCACTCGTTGGATTTTGGAGCTGACATCCGGCCGATCAAGCGCGGAAACTTTTTTGAGGACATCGACGCGCGCGACGCATACGCCTTCAACGGAGTAGTTACGGGCAGCGCGGTGTTGGGCGGTCTGCCCTCAAGCGTTCAAACGGCCCTGTTGGCGGCCTGCCCCCCGCCCAGTTGCGGTTTCGGTAACGGTGTAGCCGACGCCCTGTTCGGTCTTCCGACGAACTGGGTCCGCGGCTCTTCGGGCTACATCTCGGGGACGGATACGGAGTACGATTTCTTTGCGCAGGATCGGTGGAAGCTTCGACCCAACCTCACGATGACGCTCGGCCTCCGCTATGAATACAACAGCCTCATCACGGACAAGTACAACCACTTCGGCAGCTTCGATTTTGATAAGGGTTTGCTGCTCGCCGCGGGTACGAGTTCGGCCTCCCTGCTGAATTTTGTCGGCACGACGGGGGCCTCGGGCCTGCCCATCGGACAATTCGAACAGGTGGGGACGGAGAACCTGGGAAGCACTTCGGCAAACCGGGCGTTGCAGCGCCCCGACCACGCGGACTTCGGGCCTCGCCTCGGCATCGCCTGGAGACCGTTCGGAAATGAGAAAACCGTCATGCGCACTGGCGGCGGCGTTTACTACGACCAGATGGTCGGTCAGCTTTATTTCCAGAAGAGCTTCAACCCACCGTATTTCCAATTGGCCCAAGGAAACCTACTGGATAATGAACAAGCCGTTTTGACAGCCGTGGCCACGCCGCCCGCGGCGGGTGGTCTGCCGCTTGCCACGGGTCTCCTTCTCCAGAACCTCTTTGTCGCGCCATCACTCACAGAGGCGCTTTTCCCGGCCCTTGACCCGGTCAAGGTAGACCTCACGGACGGAAGAATTTTCGAATGGACGTTCGATGTGCAGCGTCAGTTGGGCTCCTGGCTGCTTGACGTGGGATATGTTGGCACTCGGGGACTGCGATTGCCCTTTGAGTGGGATCCGAACCAGCCGAACAACGCGTTCTATACAGGCGGCGGCACCTGTATTCCGAATACCCCGGCGGATACGCCGTGCCCGCGGCCCTACCCCAATTTCCAGACAATGTCCTACACGGATCCCATCGGCACGTCGATTTATCATTCCTTGCAGGTCAAAGTGGAGAGGCACTACAGCAACGGCTTGGCGGTCATCGGCGCCTATACGTGGTCGAAATCCCTCGACGACGACTCCGCCTACTTTGGCACCAATGCCAGCCCCGGCTTCCCGGAGAATTCCTACAATCTCGCTGCGGAGAAGGGCCGTTCGGACTTTGACTACGAGCAACGCTTCTCTCTGGCCTACGTTTACGACCTGCCCTTCGGGAACGAGATCGGAAAGTTGCAAAACTCGAGGGCGAACTACGTCATTGAAGGCTGGGAGGTGGCGGGGATCGCTATGCTGCAATCCGGGGCACCCTACACGCCGACCGTCGACGGTAATCCGAGCAACAATATTGACAACCACGATCGTCCGAACGTCGTTCCCGGCGTGAGCTTCTATCCCGCCCATAGGAGCGTCAACGAATGGACAAACCCGGCCGCATTCTCTCTGCCTGCTCCTTACACCTTCGGAAACGCAGGACGAAATATACTGACGGGACCGGGCCTTGCCGACTGGGACTTCTCGCTGATTCGGAACTTCAGATTACGGGAATCGAAAACCCTCCAGTTCCGAGCCGAGCTGTTCAATATTTTCAATCGGCCGAACTTCACTCTGCCCAACGCTGACTGGAGTTCCGCCTCTTTTGGCGTGATCGGCAACACGGTGCAACCCATCGCCGGTCAGGCTTCGGGCGGGCCGGGCGACCCGCGCGAGATCCAGTTCGCGTTGCGGCTGACGTGGTAGAAGCGAATGGCTGTATTGGAATTCGTAGGGCGCACCAAACAGCAGAGATGACACTTCCCAGGACGGCGACGGCACAGGCGGAAACTGCCAGGGGCGGTATCGACCAGGCGAAAGTTACTTGTGGGATGCGGCTTCGGGGGAGTCAGGGGTTGCCCTTCTACGAGTAGATTCCCGTCAATGTGGCCGCGTGGCGACACCCACAGCGAATGCTAAACCCTTGGCGCCTAGTTACTAATGCCAAGACCCATGGGAGTCTGGCACGCTTTCAAACTGCAGCCGTCCCACGTTCCGGGTAGGGCGTTTTTCGTTCCGAATCCGGCTTCAGAGGTGTGTTGGGCTACTCTCGCCAGGGATCGGTTTCCGGTCTGGGCCATGCCCGGCGCCAGCGCCGCAGGGCGCAGACTCCGGGTTCCCCCGCTCTCTGCGCAGGGCTAACTCTAAAGCGGGCTTCCAACTTCCAACAAGCCGACCTGCAGAGACCGGCCTTAACCTCACCGCCATGTGCTCGATTTAGACGCTGTTATGATGAAGTATATAGTTTTACAATGGTGTCAGTCTGGTTGCTTCCGCCTTCGGCGAAGAGATAGCATTACCCTCTCGCCAAGATGATTTCCCGTCGCTGCTTGCAAACCAGGAAAAACGCAGCTAGACCCACAGTGAACGTATGACGTCGCCGGCGCACATAAAGTGGCTCAAAGACAGCGGCAAGAAGCTGAAGACGACCGCTGGTCAAGAAATTCAGCTCCTCGAGTTCCAACACACGGATGACGCGACGATTATTTCGGCGTGGGCAAAGTACTTTCGCCAGCATTATTGCCTCGACAAAGTGTTGGATGAAGCAAGGGAAGAAACCGGTCTCTCAAGAAAACAGTACTTGGAGCAATTCGTTTTTCCTAATCATCGTCCGCCGGGTCCGAGCACACGCGCTGGCGATTTTGCGGAAATTTTGGTAGCAGACTACTTTGAATACTTGCAGGGATGGACTGTGCCGCGTACCCGCTATCGCCTTAAGCCCGTACCCAACGAGTCCACGAAGGGTACTGATATCTTGGCATTTCTTCTGACGAAGAAGACTAATTTGGATAAGAAAGTGTATTCAGCAGGCGATGTCCTAATGAGCATTGAGGTGAAGGCTCAGTTTTCTGGCGGGAAAGCGAAAGCACGGCTTCAAGAGGCAGTCGACGATTCCGTCAAGGATCAGCTCAGAAAAGCGTTCTCGCTGAACGCAATGAAAATGCGGCTGCGGGCAGACGGTGATATTGCAAATGTCAGACTGGTCGAACGCTTTCAGAACCTCGCAGACCGTCCTTATCAAGCCCGATATACCGCAGCGGCCTTTCACTGTACAGGAAATTATGACAATTCCGCGGTGACAGAAGTCGATATTAGCAAACACCCGGGAAAAAGTACTCTTACCCTTCTGCTGGTAAAGGGGAGTACAATGATGAAACTCGTGAATCGGCTCTACGAGGCGGCAGCGAATGAGGCCTGAAAGTGCTTCAAGGCGACTTGACGCCATCACACACGCTAAGGCGCGCATGTACGAGTTCAATGTCCCCGATGAACTCCAGGACATCCAACTCGGCGGGAGTGATCCCTCAACTCTATTTCCGCTGGTGATTGGAAATCTGGGAGATGAGGCTAGCCGCATCGCTGATCTCGAACTTCAGGAACAAACGGATCGCGGGAGGATTATTCCTGGCGATACGTATGCTATTCGCTTTTCCGCAGCATTTCTGCATGCGTATGTCGCGTCGAAATTCGCAAACGGTTCTGCTGCTGAGCTTTTGCTTCTAAGCGCAGCGTCCTACTATTTATGTGACTTGGCGGGGAGTGCTGCTGTGGTTCTGCGCGAGGCGCAGCAGTCGCCCCCCACAGACGATTGGGATAGGCTGCTCCGTTGGCTTCTGTCGGCGGAATGGTTTCAGACGCCTCACTTTGAAAATCGGCGTTTCAGTAGCGCCCAGTCTTCCGTGGCAACGAACTTGGCTGCCTATTTCTCAGACAAAAACAATCGACCTAATGTCGTTGGTGCGTGCAGCCGGCTTCGTCATGGCGCCTATTCATTTGGGTCCGACAGGGACCTCCTTTATACCGACGTATGCATAGGCGTCGCCAAGAAGCGCCTGCAAAACGCTGCGCGACATGTCCTGCCAGCGTACAGCCAACTACCAGAGGCGAGCTGGTCAGATGCGCTCAAGAAACCCGAGTTCATGAAGGAGCTCTGGCCATCTCAGCACATCTTCGGCGAGCGAGGCCTTCTGCAGGGACGGTCCGCCGTCGTGCAGATGCCCACTAGCGCAGGCAAGACTAGGGCTATCGAGCTTGTTTTGCGAAGTTCCTTCTTTTCCGGCCGAGCCACGCTCGCAGTAATCGTGGCTCCGTTTCGGGCCCTTTGCACAGAGATTACAGCGTGGCTACGCAAAGCATTTATAGGCGAGAACGTTATTCTGAACGAGCTGTCGGATGCTCTGCAAGTTGACTATTCGGCGCTTCTAGCCGAACTTATTGGTCCGGAGACGGGGGGCCGGGGCGTCAGTGCAGTCGAAGCGCGCCAAGTGATTGTCGTCACACCGGAGAAACTACTTTATGTGCTTCGCCATAGTCCCGAGTTAGCAACCACAATCGGTGTTGTCATTTACGATGAAGGCCACCAGTTCGATACCGGTGAACGTGGCATCACATATGAACTTCTCTTGACATCACTGAAGCGGTTAATTCCGAATGACAAGCAAGTAATCTTGGTGTCGGCCGTCATTGGGAACGCTGCTGCCATTGGTGAATGGTTAATTGGACCCGATGTCGCGGTGGTGGATGCACATGACCTTTCCATGACCGACCGGGCCATTGCCTTCGCAAGCTGGCGCACAGAGTTAGGCCAGCTTCAATTCGTCGAGCCAGGGAATCCAGACCACTTCGACTATTTTGTTCCAAGGATCATTGAGGAAAAACATCTCAAGAAAAAGAACAACCGGGAAAAAGAGCGGGCCTTCCCACAGCATGATCCAAGGTCAATCGCCTTGTATCTTGGTCTGAAGGTTGTCAGCAACGGCAGTGTCGCAATATTCTGTGGAACAAAGGCGACGGCATCCGGGCTGGCTGAAATGGCGGCAGATGTCTTTGACCGCGGTTTGGAAATGCAATCGGCAGCGGCCGTATGTAATTCAAAAGAACTCAAGGCTCTCGGAGATCTTTACGAGGCACACTTCGGTGATAACGAAGCACGCACGCTCGCAGCACGGCTTGGAATACTTTCCCATCACGGTAATACCCCAAACGGTATACGATTATCTGTGGAATACGCGATGAAGGAGGGCCTTGTCAGATTTGTCGTGTGCACCTCTACGCTGGCGCAAGGCGTAAATCTGCCTATTAGGTATCTTATTGTGTCCGGAACTATGCAGGGCACGGAACGGATCAAGACGCGTGATTTTCACAACTTGCTCGGCCGTGCCGGCCGCGCAGGAATGCACACTGAGGGAACGATTATTTTTTCTGATCCCGAGCTTTACGATCTTCGGATGGACGATAAGAAGGGTTGGAGATGGAAGAACGCTACTGAGTTAATCGACCCGTCCAACGCTGGAGGCACGGAGAGTTCATTGCTCGGATTGCTCGCGCCATTCACAAATCGCAGTCGCACCAAGTACCTCAAGCTGGACATCATCGAATTCTTAAAACAGATTGTTGACGAACCCGAATTGGCGCATCGGAGACTTAGCGAGGCAGGCAACAAATTCAAGGCGGAAGGATTTTCCCAGGACGAACTGCATAGCCAAATGAAACACCGCCGAAAGCTTCTCGAAGCCTTGGAAAGCTATCTCATGGCAAACCGCGGTTCACAACCGTTCGCCGAGTACCTTGCCGCCACTGAAGAACTCGCAAAGCAAACCTTGGCGTACCACATGGCTGATGAGGGAAAGAAACAGGAACTTGTTAGGCTTTTTGCGATGATCGCTGAATACATTGAAAACCGGGAGCCGGACGCCGCGATCCAAGCAACCTTTGGAAGGACCCTTCTAGGTGTCGCTGATTCAGAAACGATCATGGCCTGGACCGCGGAGAATGCGCAGTTTCTTGTCGGCACGAATTCGACCAGCGCCCTTCTGGAGCTGCTGTGGCCTCTTATCAAGGAAGTTGTTTCCGATGAACTAGACCGCTACCTCCCAGAAAGTGCAGTTTTGCCTGCCGTACAATCTTGGGTGGCGGGACACAGCTATGCGGAGATCTTTTCCGCCTGGGTTTCAGCAGGTGGTTCCATGCGATGGGGGAAGAAGACCCGAAAAACAAAGATGGATGATGTCGTCGAACTATGCGACAACGCCATAGGGTACCAAAGCACGCTCGTGATCGCAGCGGTAGCAGAGCACCTGGGTGCGGTAACCATAGATGGCGCGGCGGACTGCGTTCTTAACTTGGGAACCCTCCAGAAGCAAGTCAAGTACGGTATCTCGGAAATCGACGAAATCGCCCTTTATGAGATGGGTTTTGCGGACAGAATCGTCGCACGAGCACTGCGATCAGTGATAGCGCCTGCCCGAGGTAGAACCGTTCGCGGGCGATTGAGGCTCCGCGCTGACGCAGCACGCCAGACGCTACAACATTTCCCTGGTTATTTCTCCGTTTGCCTATCAAGCCTGCTGCAATGATTAACTCTGCTTGGCGCCAGCAGCATTACGTGCGCAGGACCTCGGATCGGTACTGACAAATCCCCTTCCTACCACTGATCTCCGGGTGAACGATGGCACCCTCCCCGGATTCGGCCTGAAAAGTCGCCTACCCGGAAAGTGGCCGCTGGTTAAGATAGATCCTCTGCAACGGCGTAGTGTCGACCGAAATCGCGACGGAGAGTTGGTTAACCGCATACATTATCAAGGGTTTGCCGGTATTCGACGCCGAAGGGTTAGATGTTCGGGCATGACCGGGCAGCAGTGTCGTTCTCGGTGGTCACTTCAAAACCGGTGTCGTTTCATTGACACCCCAGCACATCCTCCATATTGTGGTATTCTGACTACTTAGGGCATACATCAATAATATATGGGGCGGATTTTCATTCTTGCAGCAACGAAGATGGAAGCAGACCCAGTGGCACGACTGCTCGGGGTCCCCCATGGGAAGTGTGTTTCCGAAGCCGGCCCGATTACGGCAGGACCGAATCAGCTCGAATTCTTCTTTACTGGAATCGGCCCCAAGCAGGCACGCGAGCGCGTTGCGGAGATACTCTCCGACAGCCCGCAACGCCCCACCACAGGTGACCAGAATAGCAAAAAAGCGGATGCCGTGATTGTAATTGGCCTCTGTGGAGGACTGACTGACTCGCTGCCGGAGATGACCATCGTGACATACTCCTCGTGCTTTTCTGAGACGAGCAGAGGTATCCCCTGCTCTTGCGCACCCCAGATTTCCGCGCAAGCCACAGCGCTCTTGGATACTCAAAACGCGCGATGCAGGTCGGTGGTAGGTATCACTTCGCCGCGCATTGCAGTTTCGAAAAATGACAAACTCCGACTTGCGCAAACCGGAGCCCAGGTTGTAGACATGGAGAGTTACGAGATTATCTCGGCAGCTCACAAATCCGGCATCCCCGCAATGGTCGTCCGCGTCGTCTCGGATTCTCTTGACCGCCAACTCCCCGACTTCAACCGCGCGCTGAACCCGGACGGCACCGTCAACAATGGCCAGGCCCTTCGAGTGATGTTAGGCTCTCCGGTACTTACAGCCCGCGCGTACGCGGCCAACAAACGCGCCGCTCGGCATCTTGCCAGCGCACTCAAGGTTGTTCTGTCAGCGGATTTTTCCCGGCTACCGTAGGTCGGTAATGGGCGCAAAGGATCTTCCATCTCGAAGCCGCTTCTCTGGCCTGACACTTGGTCAGAGGCCGGTTCTCGTCATTTTAGTGTTGCTGTCCTCCCTGATGCTTTTCGCTGTCCTGCGTCCTGCACTCTCCCGATCGGAGGACTGCGACCAGTTGCTCGCTCAAGCCGATCGCCTAGCCTGGCTTTCGAATTGGCAAAAGGCCTCTGAGCTTTACGCTCGTGCGGAGCAACTTGCAATTCAGAAGAGTAATAGGAGGGACGAGCTCTATGCAGAGTGTGGAAGCCTGCGGTCCCGCTTAGGCACGGAGCCCCTCCACCAGACTTCAGCTGAATTGACTCGGACTCTAGAAGATCCGCTCGCAGCCCATGATTCCCGGTTGAGGATTCGCTGCTTGTCCGCCAAGGGCGACCTCTTACGAGAGGACCATCCTGATTCTGCCGCTCAAGCCTGGCAGGAAGTTCTCAATCTTGCCGAAGGGTTGAACGACAAGGCGTGGCAGGCGAGGGCCAGGGCAGAATTAGCGATCATTGATTTCATGGATGGCGATACTGGAAGAGCTAGAGATCTGCTCGGCTCTGCGCTTGCCTCGGCGCTCGCAAGGGCTGACCTACCCACATTGGTAATCTACGGGTCGCAGGTTGGGAACGGGCTTGTTGAAATGGACCGAGCCGGCGAAGCGCTGGATTATTGCAATGCAGCCTTGCACATTGCGTCGATGGTCAAGGACATGGGCTTTCCCTACCTTGCTTATGGGTGCAAGGCGCGTGCACTTGCCCTCCTCGGTCGGTCGGAGGAGGCGCGCAATCTCCTGAAACAAACCCTCAAGCAAACCAGTCAGTTGCACATGCCACTGGAACAGAGTCAGGCCTTAATTGTGCTGGGGCACGTTGCAGCAACGGTTGGCGACCCGAGAGCTGCAACTCAATATTTCGAAGAGGCGGCCAAGCTCAGCCGAGCCAGTGGATTCGTCCACTCCATCGCGTGGAGCATGTACGAAGCCGCGAAGGTCTATCGTGGGGAAGGCCGATACGCGGACGCGGAGCGATGTGAAATGCAGGCAATGACTGCCATGCGCCAGGTCTCGGATGAATATCACCTTCCGCTCCATCTTGCCATGCTTGCTGATCTGAAATCCAAAGAAGGGGATTTTGCAAAAGCTCAGGAGCTCTATGAACAGGCTGCAGATATCACCGAAACATTGCTCACAAATAGTCCAAGCGAAGAGGTAAAGAGTTCGCTTATCGCCACAATGAGTGATGTCTATAAGGGTAATTTCGCCATGGCCGCCAGATTAGGGCACACAGAAGAAGCTTTCAGAATTGTCGAAACAGCTCGCGGACGTTCCATCGCAGACCTCCTGAGGCAACCTCGACCGCGGGAGATCCCGCTTTCCGACTCTGAAAAGGCCGCAAAAGCCGAGTTCAATCAACTCCAACGCACTTTGATGGAGACTTCTGACAGTAGCGAGCGACGAGAAATCCTGGACAAGCTCTTCTTTGCTGAACAGTTGATGGGTGCCCAGTCCCAGAAGCCGAACAGAATGCAGGATGCTACCCTTCGCGCCCAGCCCATTGATCTCGCGAATCTGCGAACCGTTTTACTACCGGGGGAGATCGTCCTGGAATATGTTTTGGCTGATCCGCAGTCGTTTTGCTTGGCGGTTGACCAAAGGCAAGCAGTCATCATTACGCTGCCGGCCGGGGGAGCTGAGATTTCGGAAGCAACTGCTCGTTATCTGGGTCAAATCGAGGCAGGGAAGCATGACGATGCGGGCGCGAGGAAACTGTTCGACCTGTTGCTCGGCCCCGTCTTGCAATTGAAGCCGAGCACCCGACTTACAATCGTACCGGACGCAACGTTGTGGCGCCTGCCGATGGAGACTTTGCGTGGCCCAGACGGCAGCTACGTTCTCCAGTCTCACACGGTCAGCTATGTACCTTCCAGCACGGTGCTCTATTATCTCAGAACACTTCGGCGCCCGGTTGAGCCGCAAATGGCATTCCTTGGCATCGGGGCTGTCCCCTATGATCTTGAACCCCAGGAGAGCACTGCCAGCCACGGGATAATGCGCGCGGTTTCGCGAGGCATTTACGAACTTTCGGGAGCCCGCATCTATCGTTTACCAGGGTCGGGCGGGGAGGTTATCCAGGCGGAACAATCGTTGAACCAAGCAAACCGCAGCGTATTGCTATTCGGGGCGGAGGCAACCGAAGCGAAGTTCAAATCGGAGCCCTTGGCCAATTTCAAGATCCTCCACTTTGCGGTCCACGGACTGCCCGACCCACAGTTCCCGGACAGGGCCGCACTTATTCTGGGACAAGATCCCAAGTCGAATGATGATGGCCTCCTCCAACTGCGAGAGATTGTTCAGCTTTCCTTGTCAGCGGACTTGGTAACCCTTTCAGCTTGCGACACGGCGACGGGAAAGATCGAAGGCGAAGAAGGCAGCGACGGACTCGCGGAAGCGTTTTTGCTCGCGGGCGCGAAGAGCGTGGTGGGGGCGCTATGGGATGTGGACGATTCTGCCACTGAGACCCTGATGAAGGATTTCTACAGGCACCTGGCTGAGGGAGAAGACAAGTCAACCGCACTGCGGCAAGCGAAACTGGACTATCTGAAAAGGGGTGATCTCTCGCCCAGTCTTTGGGCCGGCTTCACTTTGGTCGGAGATGGTTCCACTCCGATTAATTTCTAATCGACAAGACTCCCAATCAACAGTAAGAGATTGGTGGGAATCGTCATTGAGCCGAAGCTCGGAAAACACCCGTTCTGCCGCTCTCCAGAAAAGCGAGCAGAGGTTTGGGCGTCCGACCGCTTTCAAGATCCTCTAGTGCGTCGAGCAGGACCCGGCCGACGATCCCGAGGCTCACGGCGCTGCACTTTCCCACGGTGTCGAGGGGCGTGTGCCAGAAAATGTTGAACGGGCCGTAATCGAGCGAAATTAACTCAACGGCGGGAATCCCAGCCCGAACAAAAGGCATATGATCATCCTCCACGGAAAGCGGCCGTTCCAGAAAATACCGCCCGTAACCGAGGTCCTGGGCGTCCCGAAAAATGAGATCGGTGAGCTGAGCATCCGAGTGGCTCTCACGGTGGATGTGAAGGTTCCTGTCCCCAATCATGTCCACGTTGAACATGGCGCGAATCCGCTTGACTTGCTCTGCGGTGAGCGTCTGAACAAAGTGCCGGCTCCCGTATAAACCATCCGATGATGACCCATCTTCCAGCGGCTCTTTCCCGTCAAACAGGACAATCCAGTATGTGAAGCGATTTCTCCGCTGAGCGAGCACGTGGGCCATTTCAATGAGGAAAGCTGTGCTGGACGCGCCGTCATTGGCTCCGACGAAACGCATCTTCATCCTCTTAGTGTCGTAATGCCCGCCAAGGATGACCATCTCCGGCCGAGCACCAGGAATTTTAGCGATGACGTTGGTCATCTCGATTTCGCCCACTGGTGTAGAGGACTTGAAACTGTCGAACTCGACGTTGTGGACGTCCACGCCAGCGCCAAGCAGTGAAAGGTGAATCAAGAGATAGGCCCAGTCGTGCGCGTCTGAACCTGGTGGCCGCGGTCCGAGGGCCGCGAACCTCTCCAAATCCTCAAAAGCTCGTTGTTCATTGAACGGGCTAGGGGGAAGCGTGGCGTCTGCGGTTGAGTTCGTATATTTGGCCCATGCCGCTACCCCAATTACAACTATCAGGGAGAACACCGAGAGCATGGCCAGACTCACGGTCATCCCGAAGTGGCGGAAACGCCAAGTCAACCAGAGCCTTTTCCTTGGTGGTTTCGCCTTACGGTGAATTGCAGGATTACTGATCATATGATTGACTTTCTCCAAGACTCTGTTATTGGTTTAGTTAAGGGCGGGCTCCCAGCACGAACGGCTTTTACCAGGTTATTTCGGCCAGTGGGGAGAGTGCTGCCGCGATGGCAAAACAGAATCTCGCCATGGCGCAGCTCATGTGGTCCGCAAATCTCTTGTCCTGCGAGAAGAGGGCTTGTGAAAGAAGGACCGCAGGCAGCCAAATAGGGGGCAGAGAGGAAAGAGTCGAGGGTCCAAAGGGATTTTGGGGGCAGCCGGAAAGGGCGAAGGGAGAACCTACCTCATGTTGAGATCCCTCTCGGACCGAATGCGCATCCACTCGAGGTCGACCCGCGGATCGGCTTTCTCGGCACACATGAGGGCTTCGGCTTTGTCAGCGGATGGACCTTCCCAAACTGTCCACTCGTGGGGTCCCGGTCGGTCTTGGGTTGCCGGGCCGGAAACGGCCTCGGTATTACCGCTGACAGTCGCAGTCACTTTCCAATTAGCCATGTGGTTTTCGAGGTTCCTTTCGAGGTATTTTACCAGAGTCGGGAACGTGATGCTCCCGCTCAGAACAGGACACCGATCGGAATGGTCATTGAGCCGAGGCCGGGAACTTATGCGCTGATCCTTTCTTGTGCGAGCAATGCCTGCATTCGGATCGGAGAGTTGGGAGCAATGCAGCTTCGGCCCGGATATTATGTGTACGTTGGAAGCGTTAGGGGCGGGTGGCCTGCGTGCTAGGATCGCCCACCATCAAAAGCGTGAGCTTTCGCGTGAAACCACGGTTCCCTTATGCCGCAGCAAATACTCCAGAACCTCGAATTCGCGGACGGTTAGGTTCAGCATTTGGCCGGAGCGCGCGGCTTGGTGAAGGATGAGGTCCATTTCCAGATCCCCGGCCTGCAATCTGGCAATCTTCTCCGGAACGCGCCGGGTAACCTCTCGCGACCAGACGCCGTCTTATCGAGTATTCTCGCATCGAAGGGACGTGATGATATTAACATTACTGATTCCCAGAATCGGGATGCCCGCCGCTATGAATCACGCTTGGTGCTTCCTTGCAATGTTCCCGCCCGTGGATATTGCCGGCAAGGTGGCTCTGTCACTCGCCGTCGGCCTGCTTGTGGGACTTGAGAGGGAGTGGGCACAAAAGGACCTCGGCGTCAGAACATTCACCATCGCGTGCCTCTTCGGGATGCTCAGTTCTCTGTTGGGAGCGGGCTATGGTCTGATGTCGCTCGTCGGCGCTTTCCTGCTTATCGTCTTCGTCAATGTCAGAAGCTTGCTCAATGATCGGACTCTTGAGATCACAACATCGTCAGCCTTGATGGTGACGACCGTTCTCGGCATTTTGATCGGTCAAGGGCATCTCTTCACTCCGGTAGCGTCCGCAATCCTGGTGACCATGCTGTTGGCGTGGAAGGCGGAACTGCGAAAATTCGCCGGCGGTCTTACCCTCGCGGAGATCCGAAGCGCCGTGCTGATCGGTTTGCTCGGCTTTGTGATCTACCCGGTTCTGCCGGATCGATTTGTGGACCGATGGAGCCTGCTGAATCCGCGCGAGGCGTGGGTGGTCATCGTCGTTCTTGCCGGCATCGGCTTTGTGAACTACGTCTTGCTTCGAGCTTATGGCGCGCGCGGCATTTACTACACCGCTCTACTCGGAGGGTTAGTCAACAGCACGGCAACGGTTGCCGAGATGTGTCCGTGGCTAGCCCAAGGCAACGAAGATTTGATGGAAATGGCTGTCGCCGTCGTTCTGCTGACCAACGTCGCGATGTTCTTGCGGAACCTTGCCATTCTCGCCCTCTTTTCACCCAAAGCTCTCACAAGAGCGTTATGGCCATTGCTGGCAATGGCTGTGGTTTCGGCTGCCATCTCTTGGAATCGGTACAGACGGAATGCGTCTCTCCCGACCGAGCTAAAGATTTCTTCGCCGCTTTCCTGGGCGAGAATCTCCAAGTTCGGTGCGCTCTTCTTGCTGATCCAGATCGCCGGAGACCTGGCTCAACGACATCTCGGAGAGCTGGGATTTCTAGCCTTGAGCGTAGTGGGCGGACTCGTGAGTAGTGCCAGCACCACCGCCGCAGCCGCTCTCCTGGTCTCCCGGGGTCAGCTTACAACGGCCATTGGGGGCACATCCGTCGTGCTGTGTTCTTTGTCGAGCGCGTTGGTTGATCTCCCACTGGTTTACCAGGAGACGAGGCGGAACACATCGGTCATTCGGTCTGTTGCTATTGCATCCTTGCTGGTCGCGGCAGTAGGCTTGATTGGGTTGGCCGTCACCTCAATACGGTAACGTCGTTGGCATTTGGCGTATCAGCAATCCGACTTCGCATGGGAGTGGCATGTTCAATGACCGTTATTCTCAGAGCATTGCTCGCTGTATTTCTCGTTCTGACTCCGGCCGCAGCCCAACAGGGCGCCCCGGGCAACCAAGCATCCAACCGCACCGTTGGGCCGCAGAGGGATGGCTCCATCGTGGTGTCGGACAATCAGACGCTGACGCCGGCCGGTAAGATCGTCGATCTCGGTTCGCCGGTGCGCGCCAAAGCCATTGCCCTCAATCCCCATGGCCAGACCGCGAGCGGCGCCGTCCTGCTCATGGGTTCGCCCCAGCCGATTATCGTGTTCAACACCACCACCGGGCAGGTTCTGCAGCGCTTCATTCCGACCAGGGTGAACGGCACGGCCTTCACCTCCGACCGGACGGGATCCTTCACCGGCATCACCTATTCCGCCGACGGCAGCAAGCTGTTCTTCAGCCAGGACGACAATCATGTGGTCATTGCGAATGTAAATCCGCACACCGGCATGCTGACCGACGGGCAGAGCGTGGAGTTGCCCCCGCCTCCGGCGGATGGCCGGCACTACCATAACGCGAAATCCATCAACCCCGGCGGTATCGCCCTCTCCCCGGATGGCCGGCGCGCCTATGTTGCGCTGAATGCGGCCAACACGCTGGGAGTCATTGACCTGACGGCCTCTCCGGCAAAGCTTATCACTCAGATTCCCGTCGGCAATGTGCCAAACAGTGTCGCGATCCACGGCAAATACGCCTACGTCAGCAACGAAGGCGGGCGTCCGGCCGCGAGCGACGATTTCACCAACTATTCCGACGGCACACCGATTGTCGTCGACAGGAAAGATGCCTTCAGTATCACCGGCACTGTATCCGTCGTCGACCTCGAGGCGGGCAAAGAAGTAAAGACCGTCAAAGTGGGTCTGCACCCGGCCGGAATGACCATCTCCGGCTCGGACCTGTACGTCGCCAATGCCTACAGCGACAGCCTTTCCGTCATCGATCTCAATACCGGGTCGGTCACGCGAACCATCAACCTCAGCGTCCCCATCAATGGCGGCGTATTTGGGTCGGGTCCGAACGGGGTTGCCGTGACTCCGGATGGCAGGGCCTTCGTCACCCTGGGCCAAGCCAACGCCATTGCCGTCATCAATCTTTCCGGCCGCGACGCCAATCCGGTAATCGGCTATATCCCGACCGCCTATTTCCCTACGTCCATCGCCTACGACGCAGCGCGAAAGCAACTGGCCGTCGCCGACGACAAGGGCTTGGGCAGTCAGGGCTCCATGGGGGAGGCTCAGGGAGTATCCGGCTTCAATACCCATCAGGACACGGGTGTGGTCAACCTGATCCCGCTGCCCAATGCCGGTCAGCTTGCGGGATACACCAAGCAGGTGATCGACAACGATCACTGGAACCTGACCACAAACCTCCAGGTCGGTCCGAAATACATTGATCCGTACGCCGCCCCGGTGGCGGTTCCCCGGCATATCGGAGAACCCTCACTCATTAAGTATGTCTTTCTGATCATCAAAGAGAACCGCACCTATGACCAGATGCTGGGAGACGTGCCGTGGGGCAATGGCGATCCGTCACTGGCGGTTTTCGCCTCCGCCCTGCCCAACCAGCACGCCTTGGTCAAGCGCTTCCCGCTCCTCGACAATGTCTATGCTCCCAGCCGCCAGTCGGCGGACGGCCATCCCTGGATCGGCATGTCGGGGTCCTTCTATTCCAACGACATCCTTTCGCCGGACTGGATTCGTTCCTATCCGGGCGGCGATGCTGACGATCCTCTGACCTACACGCCGAAAGGATTTTTGTGGACCGCCGCGGAAGCCAGGGGACTTTCGGTAAAACTGTTTGGCGAATGGAGCAACGACGCCAGGATTGCCAAAAAACCTGACGGCAAGAGCTATACCTGGAGCGATTTCTACAGCACTGCGCTCTGCAAGGAAGGCAAGGCGCCGGTCTCGGCCTGCGTCGTTCCTGACGGCGCGGTCAGCGTGACTTCCACGATTCCCTCCGCGGCCAGGATCATGGACCCGCATTATCCGGCGTTCAATCTTGGGATTCCCGACCAATACCGTGCGGATTACTGGATACCCGAGTTCCAACATCTGGATGCGGCAAATCAGGTTCCCAATTTCACGATTCTGTGGCTTCCAGACGACCACACTGCGGGAACGAAGAATGGACTTCCGTATCCGATCAACTATGAGGCCGACAACGATCTTGCCTTGGGCCGCATGGTGGAAGCCATCAGCCACAGCAAGGTCTGGGGTCAGTCGGCGATCTTCGTCGAAGAGGACGATTCCCAGAACGGCGTTGACCATGTCGATGGCCATCGCCAGCCTGTCTATGTTGTCAGCCCCTATACGGCGGCCCCCCAGGCGCCCGGCCAGGGCAAAGCGATCCACACCACCTACACGGCGGAGAACATCAACCGCACCATCGAGAATATTCTGGGCATGCAGCCGCTCACGCAGTTCGATATGGTGGCCTCGCCCATGTTCGACGCGTTCCAGAACACGCCGGACCTGACGCCGTACCGCCATGTGCCGGCCACCATCCCCCTCGACCAGGGACCGGCTCTGCCGGCGGGCAAAACTGCTGCTGACAGCCCGCTGCAGAAAGCCTGGCTCCAGGCAACGGCGGAGGTGATGAAGGGCAAATACGACAAGGCGGACGCGGTCGACCCAAACTTCCTCAATCATGTGATCTGGTATTCGGCGACCGACTGGAAACGTCCCTACCCGGGGGAGAGCAAAATCCTGATGCCCGGGCGGCTCGTCCGCGCCGCGAAAAAATACCACTACGACGATGACGACTAGCCCGAATCTCCAAAATCTTAGTTCGACACCCAGTCCTAACGAGCCGCGTATGGGCGGCCGAAATTTTGCTGATCGCCGCATTGTTGAAGAGCTGTCCATCGCCAATAATTCGTCGGCTTGCACTTCTTTGATTGTTCAGGTCGTTACTGGCTTGTTTGAGCCCTTACATGCTGATTGAGTTTACGCTGACGGCACGCGAAAAACAAAAGGACAGCATGAAACTGCGTAAACCGTTGCCTAATCTATCCTGATCCTGAAACAACGGGAGAACATCACATGATTCGTGGCGTGGCTTAACTGGATAGATCGTCGCAGGAATTACGCAGGTCCTCCGTTAGAGGCATTTCTGATAAGCGGTAAGCCTTTAACAGTTAATGTCGAGAATTTGCCGGAGGGCCCAACGCTGCGTCCAAGGCAGACTGGTAGCAATGACTGTGCGATAGCCGTGTATCGCGAGATAACCGGCGAAGATGCAAATACTGCGTTTGCTAGTTTTGATCCCCATATGAAGGGTCAGGCGGGGTTCTCGCGCGAGGCGCTGTCTGCTTGTTTATGAGCTGCAGGATTCCTTCCGGCGCTCGTGAACGGTTTGTCCAGAGACGCTGCTGTTCAGCTCAACGCAACCGGTTGATTCCGGGAGGCTCGTTTTTGGCGATTTGCCAGCCCAGAATCACCAGCTTCTGGTCAACATTAAGACCATCCGGTCAGTCCACCTGCCCAAATTCCCCGCTGCACGGCTTTGCTCCTCTGGGCAGGGGCAGGACCGGTGGCGTCGCTACCGCGCAGTCTCTCCCTTGCGTTTCCGTTCTTTGCTTCGCGGCAGACAACACCCGCACACGACGGGGCCTGATGACTACCTGCGTGAAAACCCACTTGCACTTCACGAATGGTAGTATAATGGTGGTATGAAAACGAAAATGAAAACCTCACTGACACTTTCCCGCGAGGTGATCCGAGGCATCGACCGCGTGGCGGGTCGCAAGCGTTCCCGGTCATCGCTGGTCGACGCGGTACTGCGCGGGTATCTGGCACGGCGTCAACGTGCCGCGATCAACGCCCGCGACCTGGAGTTGCTCAACCGGCACGCCGAGGAGCTGAACGCTGAGGCCGAAGATGTTCTGGAGTTCCAGACCATCCCGGAGGAAGCATGAGGCGCGGTGACCTTTACCGCGTCCGGCGTCCGCCCGGCGACCCCAGGCCCGCCCGTGTGTTTGTCGTCGTCAGCCGCCAAGCGCTTCTCGATTCGAAATTCTCGACTGCCGTTTGCGCTCCCATCTACACCCACGGCCGGGAATTGGGGACGCAGGTTGCTGTCGGCCCCGAAGAAGGGCTGAAACACCCGAGCTGGATTTTCTGCGATGACCTGGCCAGCGTGCGGAAATCACAACTTACCGATTTTGTCGGCGCCCTCTCGCCCGCCAAACGCTTCGCCCTCTCGCAGGCGTTGAGAATAGCGCTGGACATTTCCTGAATCCGGCATCTGAAGAAGAATCAATGCGTACGATCAAAGTGGGTGGCTGCACCTGGTCCGTCAAGGTTGGTAAGGACTGGACGGAAGCGCGCAGTGGAAACACCAAGCTCGCGGTTCCGCTCAGTTAGGTTACCAGCCGGTCCCCCGACAACCTGGAAAGAGGCCTGTGGGAGAAGACGAGTGATGGAATGGTCACACCCGACCAGATCGCCGCTGCCAACCGCCGCCACACGATAACCCCGCCTAAGCGCCATCGGTAAGCCAAGTGCTCCACCTTCTATGGGAGGCTAAAAGGCCCCCGGGAGGAAGGGACGATGGACGAGCGGGCCAAGAAACATCACTTATCAGCTGTAAGCTCCCGATTCTGCCGAGATACGGCATGCCTGATAATCCCAATGCCCGCGATCGCCGGCTTTTGGTCAACATTAAGAGCATCCGGTCAGTCCACCTACCCGACTTCGCTACCGCACGGCCTTGCCCCTCCGCGCCGGACCGGTTGCGTCGCTACCGTGCAGTCTCTTCCTTGCGTTTCCACTCTTTGCTTCGCGGCCGACGATACCCGCACACGACGGGATGTGATGACTACCTGCGTGGAACAGCACTTACGGATCATTCGCCCTCTGGAACGTTTCACGATCTCGACCAGTCTGCGAATTTGATCCGTAATTTCGCATTCCTAAGATCCGCGAGCCAAAGTGCTGGTAATCTGAATCAAGTTATAGAAAGCCCGCTGCGCCGTCCCCTTGGCGATGCCGGTCTCGCGGTGGATCGTACTCCACGAGTGCCCTTGCGCGCGAAGGGCTGCTATCCTGGAAGCGTCCACGGGAACTCTCGGCCTTCCAAGCTTCTGCCCCTTGGCCTTGGCGTTTCGCAGACCCGCCATCACACGCTCACGAATCAATGACCGCTCGAACTCTGCCATGGCACCGATAATCTGGAACATCAGCCGTCCCGAGGGAGTGCTCAGGTCCAGGTTGTCCTTGAGACTGGCAAAGATTATGCCCAATGCCTCGAACTCCGCCAGCGCGTTTACCAGATGCTTCAGCGAGCGGCCAAAACGATCCAGCTTCCAGACTACGACCACATCAAGTTTCCGCTGCCTCGCATCGGTCATCAGCCTGTTCAACTCTGGCCGCGATTCCTCGGAGCCGGAAATCCCATCATCAACGTAAGAGCCGGCGAGGTCCCAGCCGCGCCGTTCACAGTATTCGAGCAGTTCGCGGGTTTGCATTTCAGGATCTTGGCTGTTATTGTGGGTTGAGACCCTCGCATAGATTGCCGCCCGCGTCCGTGCTGGTTGTCTGGGAAATGCAGATGGGTGTATCTTCGGTTCATCCAGATTCAACCTCTCATCAGGTTGGGCATGGTTAGGCAACCGTTGAAGCTCGCAACTTCACCGGTTGCCGCTTCTGGTTTGAACCTTCTTCCATCCTCTGCCTTTGCGATAGTTCGCTTCTTTGTATTTTCGGGCACCCCCAAGTTATGCTCAGTCCAGAACCTCACTTCGACCCAAAATAGAACGCTCGAGAGAGTAGATCCTTGCACCACAGTGTTTGCTCTTGAACCCGGAAGCCATGGCCAGAGTTCCGAAGGCATTTTCCACGATGAAATCCGTCGTGCAAGACGAGCAACAACGCAGTTCGCACATAAGTGCTCTGGGAATCAGCATTTATGCGAACTCTAAGGGGGTACTAACGATAGGTAAAGCATTGACAGCATCTCCTTCTGAATCTTCCAAAACGGCGCGCCCTTACCAACTGATAAGGTCCGCCAGTTCCCGCTCCAGCGGCGTGTGACAAATGAAGATGACTTGATGGAGGCCGCCCAGATTCATGGCGTTGGCAGAATCCATGGCTCCCACTGTCGCATCCCGGAACAGGGTTTCGTATCGAATCCCCTCACCTTGCCGCATGTTGTAGATGGCAATGCCTAACTTAGGGGCTTCGTTGACTAAGACGCACTGCATGCCAGAAAGTACGTCCACCAAGCAGGTGCGGTTGTGGTTCCTGTTGCGGACAGCCTCTGATTCGCCCATCAGCGTTCCCGCCCCACCGACCTCGCGCTTTCTTTAGGTTGCGGATCGCATGGTAATCAATTACGTGCTGAATGTGTGCATCATCAGAGACCAAGGGCGGGCAAGGAAATCGTCTTCCCCTCTCTTCAGCCGGACGCTAATGCGGGACCATTCCAAACATTTCCCCGAAAAGCTCCCGCACGCGCCGGCGGGCCGACTGCAGCGCCTTCCGGCCCTCCGGTGTAATCTCATAAATGCGACGCAGGCACTTCCCATTTCGCTCAGAGTGGGAAGACAGATAACCTCGCTTCTCCAATCCGTGCAATATTGGGTAGAGAGTTCCGGCGCTTAACCTGTACCCATGGCGCGCGAGTTCTTCGCTGATCCAAATCCCGTAAATAGATCCTTCCGAAGCATGGTGAAGGATGTGCAATCGGATCAAACCTGAGTACAAACTTTTATCGTCTACCTTCCGCATCGGTGTGTGCTTCCATGCGCAGCCATCGGATAGAATGCATCGAGTCCTTTACCCAGCCGGAACAGAAATTAGCGTAAATGGAGCGGTCCACTGGGGTGAATCCCCGCTTATAGCAACGTTGGTGCTCCACCTTTTTGGCGCAACCGTGGGTTTCCACACTAACTCGTGGAGTCGCGCGCTGCCCGGTTGTGCTGGCCGCCCTGCGCCTGGTCAACTCCGTGTTGTCGGTACTAAGAACTGTTTCCCTCTGTGGGTATCCTCGTGAGAAGCCCTACAGGGCAAGGTCCTTGTCAGCGTCGACTTAAGGCCGGTGCCACAGCAATAATCCCGGACCAAACTTCTCGCTTCGCCCCTCGTTCCAGAGATAGTAGACACTGTTGTCGGGCGCGATGATTACATTCCGCGTTTGAGAGCTCGGCTGGAACGTACCGGGCCCCGGCTTGCCACTGCTACAGTAAACCCACTTCAAACCGTCGGTTGAGGTAGCGTATTCGGCATTGCCGCACGAACTGTCCTCTCCGCCGGAAGGCGTGCTGTAACCGGCAAACATATTGCCCTTGGAATCGATGGCCACCGACATCGTGCCGCCAATCGAGCGGGATGGGTCATGGGGAATTTTGGCCGCGGGCGTCCAGGTTGCACCGTCCGACGAAACAGAAGCCCAGATTCCTGCCTTATCATCCTTCTCATCGGGATTCATGGCCATCAGCATGACCAACTTCCCGCCTCCCGCCGCAATCTTCAAATTTGGGGAGTCAGGCTCGTCGCCCTTCGTGTCCGATACGGTGACCGTCTTGCCCGAATCCGGCTGCCACACATTAAACAGATACCCTTTCTTGCCCTCGACGTTGCTGTCATAAAACGCCATGAAGATCTTCCCCTGCGCGTCCATCGCCAGGCCTACCGGCGCCTTGTCATGATGGGATCTGCCCACGACGGGCGGCTGGCGCTTGCGCCACGTGCTGGGATCGCTGCCGATGTCGCCGTCAATCAGTGCCGGGCCGTCGCCGTACACGTTTACCGCCAGATCGAAATGGCCTTTGGCGAAGATCAGCGTACTGGAATTGATCTCATCTTGCAGGCCAATGCTGTAGGGCGTCATCTGCCATGTCGCGCCGCCGTCGCGGGAAAGCGCAAAAGTAAAGCCCTTCTGGTCCTTCACCGGGTAAACTAGCCCCGCCACTCCCGTACCGGGTTCGAACGCCAGGGAAAGGGGTTCGCCCGTCTCATAGTTGGTGACACCGGTCACGGCAACTTTGCGCGCAGCTTCCCATTTGTACTGGGCGCGATTCCAGCGCACAAACATGACCTGGCTCTCATCGGGTTTGTTGTCCGCGTTTGGGTCGCGCCAGAGAAAGGCGGACGCGGCATCGCCATTCTCATCAAGCGCTAGCGCCGAACGCCGGCCCCAGTCGTCCGAGTCGCGGTCGTTTCCCGCCGGCGCCGGAGCGGGTTTCAACAACCCCATCGGCGGTGGGCCGACGGTCACGGCGTTGGAAGGAGTCGCGGTCGCACTGGCCCTCACTCGATACGTATAGGTTCCAAAGGGCGCGATTTCGGTGTCTTCGAAGGTCGGGCTGTTCGCGTCGCCAATCTTTTGAAATGCCAGACCAGATTTCCGCTCCACGATCCAACTGGGCCGGCTGCCCGACCAAGCCAAAATGACTTTCGACGAGGTCGCTGACTTCACTTCCAACTTCTGCGCCAGCCCAAGTGCTGGCAGCAGGATGAGTACCGCTAATAAATCAATCCACTTCATCCCAGATTCCTCCCGGCAAACGAACGGCGACGACGCCAGCAGCCCCGTGACGATTGCAGGGCGTACTTCCGTCGCGATCCGTCCGCACTCCGTATGTGATCTAGCCTGATGGAATTATACCCGATCCTAAAGGGCAGTTAGGTCAGGCAGTATGACCTCACATGAAGTTCTTCGTGTGATATGCGGAGAGCATCCTCGCCGCGTCGCTATCAAAACCCAGGCTTTGAAGGCGCTCGCGCCGGGTGCGATCCATTTCGCGATGCAGAGCGGTGACCCTGCGTGTGCCGGCCTGGATCTGACGTGGCGAGATTCCCCCGCCCGCCAGAATCACCATTGCGTCGTATACGTATGGGCTGAGGCCGGAAATCGAGGCGAGCATTCGGCTACGCCGCTCGACGGCCGCGGCCAGTGAAGATCGTCGCTCGGGCTCCCGCTCCAGCACATAGCGGACATGCTCCACCCCGAAGGCCACGTGGCGCGCCTCATCGCGGTGAGCAAGTCTTGCCAGATTTGCGGTGACCGGCTCCGGCGCGAACTCTTCAAGAAATTTGAGAAGAGTTAAGAATGTCCCCTCGCCCATCACGCAGAGAAGGAAGGTCGCTGTGGTGAAATCCGGCTCCTCGATCAGCGTCTGGAGCGAAACCTGTCCACTCACGGCGGTTGTTCCGAGTCCTTTTCCACCCGCTTCTGCCCGCCGGGTAAAGGCCTCGGCGTGGCGAGCTTCATCCACCACCTGAACGGCCAATACCTCCACCACTTCACGGTAGTGGGGGTGAATCCGCGGGATGAAGCGTGCCGGCACGTAGAGTGCGGCGAACTCGTTCTCAGTGAGAAAGGTCATGACCTGACACACGGCGGCTTCCAATTCGTCCGGAAGCTTGGGAAGCTCATCCCAGGGGACATCCCGCGCAGCCGACCATTGATTTCCGACCCCTTGCTTGTAAATGCTTTGCAGTTCGTGCGCCCAGATGTCCCGCTTCTGCGACAATGTGAATGCGAACTTCGGACCGCCCACCTCCACCTTACCGCCCCGTGGCGCCAAGCCCCATTGCGGGTCGGCGGACTCAGCCACTTGGCCGCCCGTGCTGAGCACCGGGGATGGCCCGGCGCCTCGTTCAATGCGATAGGTATTCGGCGCCGTTCCTATGCCCAAATAGTGATGCCCCTCCTTCCGACACCATGCAGCAAGTTCCTCGACCAACTGGGGCGAGTCGCCGCGCACCTCCAGCCAATTGCCGGGCGCAAGGTCCGCGAGCGCTCCCCGAAGAAGAACTGGCGCACCATCGTGAATCGCCAGATCCTCGAGTTCGAGTTGCGCCTTGGGAAACCGCTCAGGCATAAAAGTGGAACCGCTCGACGGCTGTTTCCAACTGCGCATAGCCGCTCGTCCGAGCTAGGAGCCATCGCTTCAAACCTTCCAGCTCCATCAGAGTGCGGACGGCGGGGTCATCAAACGACATGCCGAGCAGCGCCTCGACAAAAGGTCCGAAGCGCTGCTCCGGCAGGCCGGCTTGGACGGTAAAATTGCAATGGTCAAACGGAGGAGTGGTCGCCAGCACGCGCGTGGTACCGGGATCGAGCGTGCCCTCATTGATAAAGACCGTGTAGTTGGCGTCAAGGACGCATGCCGCGTCGGCTTTTCCCGCAGCGAGAGCGCGGGCGGCATCGCGTTCGCCGCCGACGTGGTCGCCGTGCTTTCCCACCATGACGTTGTGATAAAGGACGTTGCAGTCCTGCCCCGGGATGGTTCCCGCCTCGGCCACCAGGAGGAGGGGGATCAGCGTGGCCTGGGGCGAATCCGAGGCGCCGACTGCAATGGATTTACCCGTGAGGTCAGGCAGCGATAGAATGTTCGAATCTTTGCGCACCAGAATCTTCGTCGTAAGGTCCCGGTCGGAATCACGCATGGCAATGGCACGGCAATTGCCGTGGGTGATAATTTGACTCTTGACCCAGGCAAGGGGGGAATTCCAAGCCACATCGATTTCACCGGCAAGAAGGGCATCGACTTGAGCATCATAGGTGGAGTAAAGAACATAGTCGATCGGGGCGCCGCGCATTTCGAAATACGGCAAAAAGCCCTCCCAAATCGTTACCACCTTCGGGTCGTACGCCACTGCCCCAACGCGGAGCGCCTGTTTGTTGCTTCGATTGGTTAGCATCTTCGGAATCCCTCCCGTCCAGATTAGAAAAGCGGAACCCCCAGGCAAGCCTTTCCCAAAAACTCCTTCAGAACATCCGTGCTCGGCGCCATCACGGAAGCGGCTTGCGCGTCACGGAAAATTCGCTCGAGCCCTCCGCGTCGCCCGTATGCCGCTCCTCCGCCCAAGGTCATGGCACGGGAGGTAATCGCCAGGGCAGCTTCGGCGGCCTTGGCTTTGACACCTAGAATATCCAGCATCGCTTCCGGGTCGGCCGCAACCGCCCGGCGGACGGTCTCCGCCAAGTAAGCCCGCGCCGAGCGGAGTTCGAGGGCCATCTCGGCGGCGAGGAACTGCACGCGCGGAATGGTTGAGAGTGAAGCACCACCAGCGTGTTCATATTTTCGCGCCGTTACGTGTGACGTAGCCGCTTGGAATGCCGCTGCGGCAATCCCCAGCGAAACCGCCGCCACCCCGACTTGAAAATGCGGAAGAACCACTTCCATCATGGTCTGAAATCCGCTGCCTTCAACTCCCAGCTGCTTCTGTTCTTCCAGTTCTACATCGTCAAGGGTCATGGGAGCGCTGGCGTTTGCCGCGAGCCCCAGCCCCTCGAAAGGTTTGCCAACTTCGAAACCCTTGGAGCCTTTGGCGACCAAGTACAGATCCAATTCCGTCGGCGCGGTGGGTCCTGCCTTGCGGGTGGAAACCACATAGCTGTCCGCTTCGCCCGCGCTCGTTACAAAGGTCTTGCGCGCCGTCAATCGGCCGCCCTGACCGTTGCGTTTGACCTCGCTGACGGGCATATAAAAGTGACCTCCCGAACCCGCCTCGCTGAAGGCCAGAGTGGTCAAATGTTCGCCGCGAGCGATGGCGGGGAGCAGGTCCTGACGGAGAACCGCACTTGCTTTGGCAGCAATCACGGCGGTTCCACAGTAATGCATGAGGGTGACCATGGCAGTGGAAGCACATGCACTGCCCATGGTTTGCAGGACATGCGCCATGTCGGCGATGGTGCCTCCCGCGCCCCCGAATTCAACGGGCACCAGAAGCCCCAAGAGCCCGCGGCGGCCAAATTCCAAAAGGTTCTGGCGCGGAAAGCGGCGTGTGCGGTCAACCTCATCAGCGGCGGGAGCCAGAACGTCCTTCGCCAGTTTCTCGTTTTCGGAGACAAGGTCGGCAATTGATTTTGTCATGCGATGATCTCCTCAGAGGAACGGACAACTCGCAGGTCAAAACCCTCATAGCGCTCTGTCACATCATTCAGGCCTGCGGTATCACGGCGCGCGTCCAGCCGAACGCTGTCCTCATCTTGACGTGTCCAAGAAAGACCTACAGTGCGGAGCACGCGCGCTTCGTATATCGAATCAACAATCGAGGTTGGTTAGCAACGGCCACCGGACGTATGGGTAGCGCACATTCAAGTGAAACCCTGGGGTTTCGCGAGGCGAGGAGGATGCAAGCGGGAATGACGTTGGTAAGCTAGCACAGCGTTCATCAGCTTTGCAGTACGATAATCAATGTCGCCAATCAGTTCAGGCCAACTACCCTGAATTATAACGGCTCTCGACTTACCTGCCAAGGCCGAGCGGCCGGGAGTGTCGTTGGCCGAGGGGCCGGGAGAAACAAACTGTCGCAAGCCACAACGTGACTGTCATTAAGGGCACCTATTCACTCGGGCCCTCAAAACGGGTTCCTTAACCTCGTTTCAAGGCGTTTTATCCCTCCCCCCGCCGCCGCGTAGGAACCCAGAACGAGTGCAGCAGCAATGGCTTGGGCGAGGAGGGTCTCGACCGTCGGAAAAATCGAGAGCCACACACCCATCCATGCGGGGATCACGCGAACCAGGGATGGAATCCGCGTGGTCGGAATCCAGTGGGCAAGTTGCATTTCTTGGGCTTGTTCGCCGACCATCACGATGAGGACAATCCCCAGAAGAACTCCCGTCAGCACGAGCATTCTTCGATAGGGAAGTTTTTGATGTGCGACGAAGGTGAAGTAAGCTACAACCGCGGCGAGGACGATTCCCAGGCAGGCTCCCCCAAAAACGACCGTGCTCCCAAGGCGCAGGCGATAACTCTGGAGAAACAGGACGACCTCGAATCCTTCCCGGTAGAACGACGTAAATGCCAGAAGCACCATCCCCCAAAACACCCCCAGCCGTGCAGGGCGATCCTGACACGACTCCGCCAGGAGTTCCTGCTTCCGCTTGCTGTGAAGGGAGATCCAGCCGGTCCAGTAGAGCTTGTGAAAAAACCAGTTCATCACGATCAGCAATACCACAACCGCCAGCAGACCCGTGGCGGCTTGCAAGGCGAGAGCGGAAACGTGAAGGCTAAGATCGTCCAGGACGTGAACCGCAACAGACCAAGTGGCCAAAGTCGCGGCCATTCCCATTGCCACTCCCGTCAGAATAGGCGCTCGCAGCGATTCGCGGCGGCGGTTCATCCCGGCGGCGATGGCGGCAAGCACCAGCACACACTCCAGGCCCTCCCGAAAAACCAGAATACCGATGTCGAACAACGCCGCGGAGGATTTCGTCCGCAGCGCCAAAGGGTTTGGATCACCCAGCGCCACCGCTCCTTGCCAGACAATGAAAACGCAGACCAGCACGACTACCGGAAGCACGAACAGCCAACGGGAACCGGCCCGAGTTTCAGCGTTGACGTCCGAGGGCAAAGCCACATTGCTCATTTACGGGCGCTCCACGTGATCTGAGGAATTACATTGGGGCGAGTCTGCAGCGAGCGCAGAACGCAGTCTAGGGAAATTGAGTGACCCATTGGAATTTCCAGGCGCGGTCTTGGAATCCTCTACGGTATCGGCCAGGGCCAGCAATACGACTTGTCGTGCGGCATCCTGCATCTCGCGGCTTTGAACGAAAGCCTGGGCGGACTGCCGAGGATCCAACTGTTCGCTAATGAACTCGTCCAGAAAGTGCGGCTGATGGTAGGCATAGACCCGGGCGCCGAACCGAAACAGGTCGGAAGCCAGGTTCCGGAACTGGTCGACGCCGCGCCGTTCCCATTCACGGACGAGACCCAATCCTTCGTCGGCGAGATCTGTCGCCTCGTGGACGTCCTTCATGACCGTTTCGCTTTCTGCCTGGACTGACAACCGGCGTGCCACGACCTGGCAGAGCACGTGGCGCGCTTTCAGGCCGGTCAGCGCCGCCGCGACATCCTCATGTTCGCGAATCTTCACCAACGCAAGCGCTCGCCGCGCCGCCCCCCGCGCTGTGAAGTCTGAGGCAGCCGTGGCCTCCGAAGCCCGAAGGTTCGCGAGGTTCATCCATACAACAGCGAGGAGAGAGTCGCGCTCAACCGCTTCCATCGTCTTAGCGTGGTTGAGAACCGCGATGGCGTCGACCAGGGCGGCGATGGCGTCGGGCGGCGCCGGGGGGTTCTGCGCGGCGAGAATCAGCGCCCGATTTTGCAGGGCGATTGCCAAACGTCTGGAAAAGCGCGCGTCGTCGCCGAGCGGCAGTGGACGCAGGAGTTCCAACGCTTCTTCGTAGGCGCGAAGCGCCAGTGCATGGCGGGCGCCGCCAAAACACGTGAGCGCCTCAGCGCGATTGAGCCAACAGGCGGCCAGGCCGTAGGCATGCATCGGCACTTCCGCTGGTAGCCGGCGTCGCAGTTCGAGCGCGCGATCGAAATGGAGCAGCGCCGTGTCCGCATCGTTGCCCGAATACATCAGACGAATGCCTTCCTTCATGAACAATGACGCAACCGCGTCGATGGCTTTGATCTCTTCAGGATCCGGAATTCTGACGAATGATTTCATTATGTGGGTTTCCTGTTCATAGCTCTGCCCAGTACCGGATGACGTTGTGGTAGATGTTCGTGAGTTTTCGGACCTCGGGGTCGTTGCGGCCGAGCCGGCGCACCAGTTCCTGGATCGCATTGTCCAAGTCGAAGGTCATCCGCCGCGCCAGCGGGTCCTTGATCATGCTCTGCAGCCAGAAGAAGGAGCAAATGCGCGCGCCCCTCGTGACCGGAGTCACCAGGTGCAGGCTAGTCGACGGGTAGAGGACGACATGCCCCGCCGGCAGCTTGACTTGGTGCGAGCCGTAGTAATCCTCGATCACCAATTCACCGCCACCGTACTCCTCAGGCTCCGACAGGAAGAGGGTGACGGAAAGATCGGTGCGGATGCGCAGGCCGGTAAGACGGTCGCCCCGGATGCAGCTATCGATGTGCTCGCCGAAGAACTGGCCCGGAACGTACCGGCTGAAGAGTGGCGGGAAGATGTGCAGTGGCACCGCCGCCGAAACGAACGCGGCATTGGCGGCGAGCGCACGCAGAATGCGCTCGCCGAGTTGTCGCGAGATCATGCCGTCGGGAGGAAGCTGTTCGTTCTTCTTTACCTCCGCCGACTGGGCTCCGGCCGTCGAGCGGCCATCCTCCCAGGCTTCCGCGGTCATGATGCGGCGAAAATCCGCCACATCATCTTTGCTCAGGACATCGGGAATGCAGATCAGCATGCGTAGCTCACTTATTATTAAAGTTAAACACCAGGCTGAGATACACCGCCCGGCCGGGCGCAACCTGAATGAACGGCTGCGCGCTCTGATAGAAGGAGTCGTAGTACGTCTTGTTGAAGATATTCTCCCCATAGAGCTTCAGGCTCACGTGGTCGTTGATCTTGGTTTCGGCGAAGATATCGAAGCGCCAATGGTGAGGAAGGAGCGTGGGATTCGGAGGGTTCGGATAAGCGACTCCGCCATTCGCCGCAAGCAGCGAACCTCCCTTGATCTGCGAGGCGTAGATGCTCTGCCCGCCGAGTTCGAGACGCCTGGTAATCCGGTATTTGGTCAAAAGATTGAACGATCGGGGCGCGATGTTGGCCAATTGCAGGCCCACGTTAGTCGGCACAATCGACTTCGTAACCTTAGGGTCCATCACCACGAGCCCATACATCACACTCCATCGGGAGGTGAGCTTGCCAGCAGCCTCAAAATCGAGGCCTCGCACGCGGTAGGCCGCGCCCGCGACGATCTGACCGCTGGTGTAGCCAGGCAAGCCGTTCGGTGCACTCTCGCGGGCATTGGTCACGTCGGTCTCGAACGGTGCCGCGGTGACCAGCAGGTGCTCCTTGAGAAGCTCCCATTTAGTGCCGAGCTCGTACGACCGGCTCTCTTCCGGACCGAAGATCTGCGTGGCGGCCTGCGTCGCCGCCAGGCCGCCGTAGGAGCTAGAGGTCGCGTCGAGTTCATCTCCGACCGGGTCGGCTGCGGTCGCGTAGGCGAAGTAGATGCTGCCGATCTTCACCGGCTTGACCACCAGCCCGGCGTTGTAACTGGTGATGCCATCGTCCGCACCCTGCGAGCTGGAATTATTGGCAGCCGTGATGTGGTAATCGTCGTATCGGATGCCGGCGTTGAGGATGATGAAATCGTGGTAGTTCGCCGTGTCCAGCAGATACCCTGCTTCGGTGTCCACGTGATAGCGCAGCGGATTACCCGCTAGCTGGATCGGGTTCGACCCGACCAGAACGTACGGCGGATTGTAGACGCTGACGATCGGTGCCCCGGTTGAGGTGATAACCACCGGGCCCGTCGTCAGTTCGGAGGTTAGGCCGCTGTAACCCTGGATGCTAGTTTGCTCGTTCGAGAACTCGCCCCCAATAACCGCGGTGTGATGGATTTTGCCGGTATCGAATTTGAGCGCCGCCTCGGGCTGGTCATTAACAACGTCTACCGGCTCGTAGCGGCTTTGTGCGTTCAATTGAACGTAACCGGAGAAGAAGGTCGGCGTCGACGAGTAGGGTGCCGTCAGCGGGTTGGTAGCGCTGGGATTCTCTGGAATCGTGCCGATGTAATTCAGAAGGGAGTGGCTGGCCCGAAACTTGTTGTCGACCGTGACATGGTCGTTCACTGTGTACGAGAGGTCCAGCGTGCCTATGTCCTGGGTCGACTTAGTAAAGTCGCGGTTGATGGCACCGTAATAAGTGTTGCGCGGAACGATGCCTTCCGTTACGGGGGCGCGCGTGACCTGGTCATAGGGAACACCGAAATCCGGAATTCCCCACAAGTAGGTGTGCGCATAGTTGGCTGTCGCATTGAATTTGTCCGACGGGTGGTAGAACAAATTCCCGGCGGCGCCCCAGCGATTGTCCGTCGTGTAGTCGCGTCCAGCGACGTCAGCATACTGAAGCATGCCGTTGAGGCGCATGTCCAGCGCCGGGCTGATCACCTTATCGATGTCGCCGCTACTGCGCTTAGTGGAGTCGTTGAAGCCGCCTTCAGCCTCGAGGTGATAGAAGTTGGTCGGCTGAGCTTCTTTGGTGACGATGTTCAGCGCGCCGCCAGTGGTGCCCCGGCCGGCGAAGGAGGAGGCCGGCCCGCGCAGGATCTCGATTTGCTCGTCGTCGAAATTCTCGCGGATGCTGACGCCGGAGTCCCGAACGCCGTCGATGAAGACGTCGTTGCGCGCGTCAAAGCCGCGGATGAAGAAGCGGTCACCGAAGGCGTTGCCGCCTTCGCCCGATCCCAAGGTGATACCCGCCGTCGACCGCAATACTTCAC
>Ga0335073_10000732_pt1 | contig 42900 bp, 34 predicted proteins | sample Lox_Sample_22_FD_207093 | JGI IMG/M metagenome (GOLD analysis project Ga0335073, IMG submission 207093) | Soil microbial communities from Loxahatchee National Wildlife Refuge, Florida, United States - Lox_Sample_2.2 | ecosystem: Environmental > Terrestrial > Soil > Wetlands | place: USA...
AGTGCCTTCTCAGTGCCCTCTGACCTTCCTCGGTGCGCTCTGTGGTAAGTCTTCTTAGGGTGTCGGATCTCCCGGCTCTGAAAAACTCTTCCTTCTATCGCATCACGAAAGGATTCGGCGCGTTCCCGGCGACATCGATCCACACGCTCTTCGTCTGCAAATACTCGCGAATCGCCTCGGCCCCGCTCTCGCGCCCGATTCCCGACCGCTTGTAGCCCCCGAACGGCGACATGTAGCTCACCGCGCGATACGTGTTCACCCAGATCGTTCCCGCTTCGAGCCGTTCGGACATCGTGAGCGCCCGCCGCATGCTCGTGGTCCACACGCCCGCGGCTAGCCCGTAGATCGTCCCGTTGGCGATGCGGACGGCCTCGTCCTCGGTGTCGAACGGAATGATCGAGAGCACCGGGCCAAACACTTCCTCCTGCGCGATCCGCATCTCCGGCTTCACGCCCGTGAAAATCGTCGGCTCGACGAACCACCCCGTCCCGCACTCCGGCCGCTGCGCCGGCCCTCCGCCAAGCCGGCACACCGCGCCCTCCGCCTTCGCGATGCGGATGTAATCGAGCACCTTTTCGTATTGCGGCCGCGTGGTGATCGGCCCGACCTGCGTCCCCATGTCGAGCGGATCGCCCATCTTCGCGGTTTTCGCCAGCGCGAGCAGCCGCTCGACGAATGCATCCAGCACCGGCCGATGGATCAGCGCGCGCGATCCGGCAATGCACGTCTGCCCGGTCGCCGCGAAAATTCCCGATACTACGCCCTTCACCGCCTGATCCAGCTCGGCATCGTCGAAGACGATATTCGCCGATTTCCCGCCGAGCTCGAGCGTGATGTGCTTGATTCCTTTCGCGGCGAGGCCGTACACATGCTCGCCGGTCCGGTCGCCTCCCGTGAACGCGATCTTCGCCACATCGCGATGCGTGATCAGCGGCTCGCCCACTTCGCTGCCGAATCCGGTCACGATGTTGACGACTCCCGGCGGAAATCCCGCGCCCGCGAAGAGTTCGCCGAAGGCAAGCGCCGACACCGAAGAAAACTCCGACGGCTTCCACACCACGGTATTCCCCGCTGCCAGCGCCGGAGCAAGCTTCCACGCCGCGAGCAGGAGCGGTGAATTCCACGGCGTGATCGCCGCAACCACCCCCAGCGGTTCCTCGCGCGTGAAGTTGAATACGCCCGGCTTGTCGATCGGGATTACGCGGCCCTCGATCTTGTCCGCGAGCCCGCCGAAGTAGTGAAACCATTGCGGAATGTACTTCAGCTGCCCGCGCATCTCGGCGATCAGCTTGCCGTTGTCCGTGGTTTCGATTTCCGCCAGCCGTTCCGCTTCTTTCGCGATCAGATCCGCGAGCCGTCGCAGCAGCTCGCCGCGCGCGGTGGCCGTTAGCTTGCGCCACTCGCCGTCGTGGAACGCCGATTTCGCCGCTGCCACGGCCCGGTCCACGTCATCCTTAGTACCGCGCGGGATCAGCGCCCACGCCTTCGCCGTGAAGGGATTCACGGATTCGAACCACGCGCCGGACAACGGCTCGACCCACTCTCCGCCCGCCAGCATCCGGTGTTTCTTCAGCTCGGTCGCCGCTTCGCCCATCGTTTCGCTCACATTCGCCGCCACGGTCTGCCTAACCCGCCGGCAGCTCCATCCTACGGCTTCGACCCTTGCTGCTTCTGCTCCGCGAATACCTCTCGCGCCACGCGAAACGAATCCACCGCCGCCGGCACCCCGCAGTAAATCGCCACCTGCAGCAGAACCTCGCGAATCTCGACCGGCGTCACGCCGTTCACCAGCGCTCCCTTGATGTGCATCTTCAGCTCGTGCGGACGATTGAGCGCGCTGATCATCGCCAGATTCAGCATGCTGCGCGTCTTGCGCGGCAGCTCCTCGCGCCCCCAGATCGCGCCCCAGCAGTATTCCGTCACCAGCTCCTGGAGCGGAAGATTGAATTCGTCCGCGGTCTCGAACGCTTTGTCGACGAATTCCCTGCCCAGCACCGCGCTGCGGATTTGGCGCCCCTTTTCGAATCTCTCTTTGTCCATGTTCATCAGCCTCTCTTTTTGAGATGAAATGACGTAATCGAATCTCTCGCGGACCGCCCGCCGGTTCCCTCGACGGTCACTTCTCGCCGACCCGTACTCCCGTCCACGCCTCCACCGTCCGCGCCACCGCCGTCATATCGGCGTCGGTCCCTTCGGTTGCCGTCGAAATCGAGAGCAGTTGCCGCACCGCGCTGCCCACGATCATCGGCACGCCCAGCGCATCCGCCTCCGCCATGCACAATCGGATGTCCTTGTTCAGCAGCGCCAGCCCGAAGCCGTAGCTGAACTTCCGCGAAATCACGTGCTGTTTCATCTTGTCCTGCGTCGCGCTGTTGCGCGCGGTCCCCGCGTTGAACACGTCGACGATCAGCGACGGATCGAGCCCCGCCTTCACTCCCATCACGATCGCTTCCGACGTGATCGTCATCGCCGTCGCCGAAAGCAGGTTGTTGAGCAGCTTCATCGTCTGCCCTTGCCCCGGCTGCGTCCCCACGAAAAAGAGTTTGCCGAGCACTTCGAGCACCGGCTTCACGGTCTCGTAGGTCGCGTCCGGGCACGACACCATCACCGCCAGCGTTCCCTTCTCCGCGCCGTTGATCCCGCCGCTCACCGGCGCATCGACCGCCGTGATGCCCTTCGCCGCGAGCCCTTCCGCCACCCGCTTCGCAACCGTCGCGCCCGTGGTCGACACATCAATGAAAATCTTCGCCCGCGTGCCTTCGATCACTCCGTTGCGTCCGAGCGCCACCGCCTCGACCACCGGCGGCGTCGGCACGCTCGCAAAAACGATGTCGGCCGCGGAGGCCACCGCAGCCGGCGATTCCGCCCGTCGCGCGCCCGCCTCGACCAGCGGCGCGACCGCTGCAGCATCGGTGTCGTAAATCGTGAGCGCGTAGCCCGCCGCCAGCAGCCGGCGCGACATCCGCGCGCCCATCCTCCCCACCCCGATGAATCCTAGACTCGGCTGCGCCATTCTCTCCTCCGCTCTCAGCCCGCTCGTCACACCGAAGCTTCGCGACGCGCATTATGCCCCACCGCGCCGCGCCTCACAATTGACCTCCGCCTCCGCAATGGGTCATGCTATGCCCCGGTCGGGCAGCTCGCGAGGCGCTTCGTGCAGATCGAGCCATTTCAAATTTTCGCGATTCGCTATGCGCATCTCGGCAACCGCCATCCCGCCGAAAATTTCCTGCTGGCCGATCCGCATGAGTTCGCCTCCGATCTCGATTACTTCATCTGGGTGGTACGCCGCAACGATTGCACTTTCGTCGTCGACACGGGTTTCGGCCGGGAGGCCGCCGAGCGCCGCCGCCGCAAATGGTTTCGCTGCCCCGTCGAGTCGCTGCGGCTGATCGATATCGATCCCGCCAACGTCACCGGCGTCATCCTCACGCACCTGCACTACGATCACGCCGGAAATCTCGACCGCTTCCCGCGCGCTCGCTTTCATCTTCAGGATCGCGAGATGGCCTACGCCACCGGCCGCTCGATGAGCCACGCGAACCTCCGCGCGCCGTTCGATCTCGAAAACGCCCTCTCCATGGTGCGTCACGTTTACGCCGAGCGAGCCGTCTTCCACGACGCCGACGCCGAGCTCGCTCCCGGCTTGACGCTTCATCGCATCGGCGGCCATTCCGCCGGACTTCAAGTCGTTCGCGTCTGGACGCAGCGCGGCTGGGTCGTCGTCGCCTCCGACGCCTCCCATCTCTACGCAAACTTCGAGCAGCGCCGGCCGTTTCCGGTCGTCTACAGCGTCGCCGAAATGCTCGAAGGATACGAAACGCTCTATCGCCTCGCCGATTCGCCCGATCACATCATCCCCGGCCACGATCCGCTCGTCATGAAGCGCTATCCCGCCGCAGGCCCCTCCCTCGACGGCATCGTCGCCTGCCTCGATTGCCCTCCCGCCCGCTAGCAGCCGCCGGCCTCGGCCAAATGACTCGTGGACGTAGACGCGGGAATCGCTTATATAGTCTTGCAACAGCCCCCAAGGGGGCGCAATCGGCGTAGGAGGATCGTCGAATGGCAAAGAAAGCGAAGAAGCCCGCGAAGGCCGAGAAGAAGAAGTAGGGCCCTGCTGTCTCAACCCGCAACCGGATCCTTTCGGGGCTGCCGCCGCAACGTGGCAGCCCTTTTTTCTTGCTGATTCCTATTTGTCCGGCGACTTGTTGAGAATGGTCGACACCTGACCGTTCTGGCCGATCGGATTGCGGTTGTTTTCCTCGCAGATGTATTCGAGCTGTTCCAGATCGCGATGGCGCGTGAACGTGTGCACGGTGTGCCAGGGCTTCGCGAGCATGTCGGGATCGATCAGCGTCATGCGGTCCTCCATCGTGTCGGAGCCGGTCTGCCGGATCCGCTCGACCACGTGCAGATTCGGCCCATGATTCAATCGGTTGAAGCCGAGCGGCAATGTGTGCCCCAGCCCGACCGTATCGATCACCAGCGTGTCGCCCTCCCAGTGCCCGATCGAATTGCCGTTGAACGTGGGGTCGAGATCGGCGGGATGGCCGCGCCCGTCGGTGAACACGCGCCGCACCTGCATGTACGCTTCCTGAAGAATCGTCACGCGCCCCGGCGTGAACAGAAACTCCACGTCGTACGGCTGAAACATGATCTGCGGCATGCCCGGCGGCACGCAGTTCGCGCTCTCGGTGGGAGGCTCTTCGTTTTTGGCCTCCTCATCCTCCAGCACTTTGAGATCGGCGGCGGCTTTCGGCGTGAGCGAAGGCTCTTCCTGAGGCGGGTCGCCCGGCTTCGGAAAATCGAGCGTCCAGATGCCGCGCCAGTCCGGCAGTTTGCTCAGGTCGGCGTAATCGGGTGGCGCAATCTTGGTCGCTTTCGAGTCGGTGCCGCCTGCGCTCTGCGCACGGCACGCCGTCGACATCCCAAGCACCGCGCACACGCACGGAATTGCCATCCGAAATTTCATGCGGCCTCCATTCCCGTGAGACCGAGCGCGGATCGCGCCCGAGCCCTTCCCCGCCAAGAACACCCAGAAACGAGCGCTTCTGCATCGGCCATGGTGATCTGTCTTGACGCATATTATAGTATTTGCACTCGTGAGGGGACGGGCTCCGCAGGGGGTGCGGGGCTTTATCAGTTGGGGGGATGTCAATGAGGTTCAGGGCCTTCTTGGTTGCGTGCCTGGGTGGGCTGATGCTTTCGGCTGTTCCTGCTTCCGCGCATCATTCCTTCGCGATGTTCGATCGCACGAAAAAGATCACCACCGTCGCCACCGTCACGCAATTTCAGTGGACCAACCCGCACAGCTGGATCGAAGTCGATATTCCCAATAGCAGCGGCGGCACGGATCACTGGAGCCTGGAGTGCAACAGCCCCAACAATCTTTCGCGCCAGGGCTGGCATTCGAACAGCATCAAGGCGGGTGACAAAGTTACAATCATGTTCTGGCCGCTCCGCAATGGCGACAAAGGCGGGCTTTTCATAGCGCTCACTCTGGCGAACGGGCAGGTGCTCGACGAAGCGGCGTTTCGCTCTGCGGAAAAGCAGCCGTGAGCGAAGTTTCGAGACGGGGGACACAACAATGAAGACTCGATCGATCGTCGGCCTCGGCGCCGCGCTCCTGGCGGCTTGGTTGCTGATCGCCGCCGGCGCCGCTTCCGCGCATCACTCCGCCGCGATGTTCGATCACGATAAGCAGGTGCCGCTCACCGGCACGATCGTGCAATTCGACTGGACCAATCCTCACAGCTGGATCGCGATCGACGTCCCCAACGAGAGCGGCGGCACTGACCGCTGGAGCGTCGAGTGCAACAGCCCGAACAATCTCGCCAAGCAGGGCTGGCGCTCCACTACCCTCAAGCCCGGTGACAAGGTGACGATCCTGATCCACCCGCTGCGCAACGGCGATAAGGGCGGCAGCTTCATCTCCGTCAAGCTGCCCGACGGCACCGTCCTCGGCGACCCTGCCTACCGCGCGCAGCCCAAGCAGCCCGGCGCCTCCGGTTCGCCTTACTGAGGCCCCTGGCCGGGAGCCGAGGACGCAAAAGCTGGCCAAATTTGGCTTTTAACGGCTGTTAAGGCTGCTTACGGCGTCAAAGTGCTTGCTCTCGTTGCTGCAGTTTTTGGCAGGCGAAACCGCGGCGAAAGGCGTTCCTTCACGAGTCACGCATCACACCACTCGCTAAGCGCCACTCACGACTCACCGGTCCTAATGCGTGCTTAGCAAATGCTCGTTGAGGTCCGGCGTGCACTCGACTTCCGTGATATCCGTGTCGTCGACGCGAATCCAGTGCTTCGTGCTGTCCCATTCGCCTTCCCAATTCTTCGGGTCCCACATCTGATACTTGATCTCGAGCGTCTTCCCGCCGTTCTGCAAGCGGATGCGCTCGATCATGTGAAACTCTTCGCTCAGCGGCAGCCCCTGGTCGATCCAGTGATGATCGCTCACCATGCTGTTCGTATCGACCACCAGCGTGTCGCCCTCCCAGTGCCCCACCGAATCGCCGTTGAACGTTTTCACCACGATATCCGCCGGCGTGTGCGGCCGCCCGTCGAGATAAATGATCCGCAGCGCGTTCTCGAATCCGCTGACCATGTAGATTGTCGTCGGCAGCTGGATCATGGCAATCGGCCAGACGCGCGTCATGATCATCGGCATGCCCGCCGGGTAGCAGTGGCCGATGTCGTCGCGATACGGCTTGTGCTCGGCGGCGTATTTTTTTGACTCATCGTACGCGGCCTGCGCATCCGGCAGGAATTTCGGGTACGGCGGCCCGAACATGAACGAGCTGAATCCGGCGCTCAGATCGACCGTCCACGTGCCGGTAAGATTGAATGGCGGCTTTGGCCGCGGCTTCGCCAGATTATCCGGAGCGAGCGCGCCTTCGGGAAAAACCGGCGCCTCCGACTTCTCTTGCGCCCGCACCTGCGGGACGGCCGCCGCAAAAGCCAGCGCAGCCCCCACGCACGCGGCGAAAAACGTTCTCATTCGCATCATTCCCCCCGGCGGACCGAACTTGCCCGGCACTGTACAAATGTTTTCGCGCCGCGTCAACGCCGCTGAATCCATTCGACAGAACCCCGCCGCCGGGTTACCATTCGCCCACGATTTCATGGTGCGGGGGCACCGGGTGATTCAGGCATTCTGCGATTGGCTGTCGAATACTCCCGTCAGCTTGAAGATCCAGACGATTCTCTGGATCATTCCCGCCGTCCAGACGGTTCACATCCTCAGCGTGTCGTTCGTGATGGCCTCGATGGCGATGCTCGACCTGCGCCTGATGGGCATTGCCGGCAAGCGGCAACCGATTGCGCGGATGGTCGACCGGTTTGTCCCGTGGGTGTGGCGCGTGCTCCTGATCCTCGCGACCACCGGCGCCATCCTGATCGTCGGCGAGCCGGAGCGCGAGCTGCTGAACTCGATGTTTCGCGCGAAGATGGCGATGCTCGCGACCGTTCTGGTGATCACGTTCGTCGTTCAGCGGCGCAGCAACCGCGACGCGCAATTTTGGGAGACTCGCAGGGTCGCGGCCACGGCCGTCGGCTGCGTGTCGTTGCTCTTGTGGGTGGGAATCGTGAGCGCCGGGCGTTGGATCGCCTACATGTGATTGTGAGCTGCGAAGAATCATTGGCTGGACACGGGAAAAACGAGTCGTAATGTCGATCCTCAGGCTCTGTGCGTGGCTGGAAAACACTCAGGTAGCGACGTCTATCCGCGAATCCACGTGGCTATTCCCCACGGTTGAGACGATCCACGTGCTCTGCATTCTGATCGTGGTGGGATCGATCGCGATGTTCGACTTGAGGCTACTGAATCTCTCTTCGCGCGACCGCAGCGTCACCGAAGTCTACGACGATGTGATGCCCTGGACCCGCGCCGCTTTCGTCGGCGCCGTGATCGCCGGCGGGCTGCTCTTCAGCTCCAGCGCCACGAAGTACTACCACAACGTCCCGTTTCGATTGAAGATGCTCACGCTGCTGCTGGCAGGCCTCAATACGGCGTATTTCGAATTCTGGACGCGCCGCAGCATCGCCGATTGGAACAACGCACCGCGCACTCCGCTTTCCGTAAGGCTCGCGGGCGGTATTTCCCTGGCGCTCTGGATTCTCGTGGTCGCCTGCGGCCGCTGGATCGGCTTCACGAAATAATCATCCACCCTCGCGCCCTTGGAGATGCGGCATACCTGATCATTTCTGCTCGGCTTCGTTTGAGCCCGCAAGACTTACCGCAGAAGACACCGGGAAGGCGCAGAGACCGCGGAGAAATTGCTGCTGTGCGCTAGTAGGCGCTCGCCGCGCCGTTTACCGCTTCGTTGCGCAATTCGCGGACGATGTTCACGCCGGCGCTCGTTCCGAGGCGCCCCGCTCCCGCCTCGATCATGGCTTTGGCGTCGGCCGCGCTGCGAATCCCGCCGGAAGCCTTCACGCCGATCTTCACCGTGCGCCGCATCAGGGCTACGTCCGCCGCGGTGGCGCCTCCCGCGAGAAATCCGGTCGACGTTTTCACGAAATCCGCCCCGGCTCGCTCGCTCAATTCGCACGCGATCACTTTTTCCTCTTCGGTGAGCAAACCCATTTCGAGAATCACCTTGAGCAGCGCTCCGCGCTCGTGCGCGAGTTCCGCCAGCGCGCGAATCTCGGAGGACACCAAATCGCGGTTCCCCGATTTCAGCGCGCCGATGTTCTGCACCATGTCGATTTCGGCGGCGCCCAGCCTCAGAGCCTCCGCCGCCTCGAACCGCTTCACGCTCGCGAGCGTCGCGCCAAGCGGAAACCCGATCACGGTTCCCACCTTCACGCCGCTTCCCTGCAGGCGCGAACAGGCGAGCTCGACGTAGCACGGATTCAGCATTACCGCGCCGAAGCCGTATTCTTTAGCCTCCTCGCACACTTGAACGATCTGCGCGGAGGTGGCTTCCGGCTTCAGCTGCGTGTGGTCGATGATCCTGGCGACGCTCTGCCAGTCCTTCAAAAGCGCTGCAGCACCGGGAATTGAGTTTAGGCTCGACATAGCTTCCGAATGTTACTACGCTAACAGCGATTTCTCGCAATCGCAGTGCGGCGTTTCAATCCCAATTTCCGGCGGCCCGATGCCCAAACGCGAACCCCGCAGCGACGAAACCCGAGACAAATTGCTGGCCGCGGCTCGCGCCGCGATGCGCAACGCCCACGCCCCGTATTCGAATTTCAAGGTCGGCGCGGCGCTGCTCACCACCACGGGCGAAATCTTCGCGGGCTGCAACGTCGAAAACGCGTCCTACGGCATGACGAATTGCGCGGAGCGCACCGCGATCTTTTCGGCGGTGGCCAGCCTCGGACCAAAGATGGAAATCGCGGCGATCGCGATTGTCAACGACCACAACGCGCCCTGCGCGCCCTGCGGCGCCTGCCGCCAGGTGATCTACGAATTCGGCCCGAAGGCCGTTGTCCATTTTCTGGGCGCGAAGTTTCTTGGCAGGAAGTCCTGGAAGACAATGCCAATTACCGAATTGCTGCCGGAGGGCTTCCGCTTGAAGTGAGCAACCCGCCCGATTCTTCCGCAGCCGCTCCGATCCGCGCGATCGACGTGATTCGCGAAAAGCGCGATGGCGCCGAGCTCTCGCGCGCCGAAATCGAAGCGCTGGTCGGCGGCTACACGCGCGGCGAGATTCCCGATTACCAGGTCTCGGCGTGGCTGATGGCCGCCTTGCTGCGCGGACTCACCCGCGCGGAAACCGCCGCACTGACCGACGCGATGCTTCGCTCGGGGCAGGTCCTCGACCTTTCCGAATTCAGCGCCCCAAAAATCGACAAGCACTCGACCGGCGGCGTCGGCGACAAAACGTCGCTGGTGCTGGCGCCGCTTGCCGCCGCGGGCGGGCTGATCGTCCCGATGATCAGCGGGCGCGGCCTCGGGCACACGGGCGGCACGCTGGACAAGCTCGAGTCGATTCCCGGCTTCAACGTGCAGCTTTCGCTGGCGCGCTTCCGCGAGATTCTGCACGCGTGCGGCTGCGCGATGATCGGCCAGACCGCGGAAATCGCGCCGGCGGACCGCAAACTGTATGCGCTGCGCGACGTCACCGGCACGGTCGAGAGCCCCTATCTGATTTGCGCTTCGATCATGAGCAAAAAGCTCGCGGAAGGCGTCGACGGCCTCGTCCTCGACGTGAAAACCGGCTCGGGCGCGTTCATGAAAACCGACGAGGACGCCGCGTTCCTCGCCGAATTGATGGTCGAAACCGGCCAGCGCATGGAAAAAAAAATGGTCGCGCTGATCACGGATATGGACCAGCCTCTCGGCCTGCGCGTCGGCAATTCGCTGGAAGTGGAGGAAGTTCTCGAAGTGCTGCGCGACCGCGGCCCCGAGGATTTGCGCGAGCTTTGCCTCGAACTCGCCGCCTGGATGTTTCATCTCGGCGGCCACACCAGCACCGTCGAAAACGGAAAGAGCCTCGCAGCCCAGCTCCTTCGCTCCGGCCGGGCGCTCGACCGATTTCGCGTGATGATTTCGATGCAGGGAGGCGACGCCGGCGTGATCGACGGCCCGAAGCGCCTTCCGCAGGCGCAGCACGCCGCCGATATTCTCAGCGCGAGAAGCGGCTACGTCGGCGCGATTCAGTGCGAGGCGGTAGGAACGGCTTGCGTCGTCCTGGGCGGAGGGCGCGAGAAAAAGGAAGACGCCGTCGATCCGGCCGTCGGCATCATCCTGCACAAGAAAGCCGGCGATCAGGTCTCGGCCGGCGAGCCGCTGTGCACGATCGCTTACAACTCGGATTCCCGCGCCGCGCACGCCCGGAAGATTCTCGAGCGGAGCTACCAGATCGCCGACGCGCCTCCCGCCGCGCGCAAGCTGATCCATCGGATCATCCGCGAGCCCTCGCAAGCGGTCAGCCGGTAATTTCGCCGAGAAAGCTCGTCCCGTGCGGAATCGCGCCGCCGAAATTTTCGGCCACGGTCTGCCCCATATCGGCGAGCGTCGAACGCACGCCGAGGCTCGCGCCGCCCACGGCTCCCGGGCTGCACGCCAGGATCGGCACGTACTCGCGCGAATGATCCGTCGTCGGATTCGCGGGATCGGGATCGCAGCCGTGATCCGCGGTGATCAGCAGGAGATCCGACGCGCGCATGCAATCGAGAAACGGTCCGAGCAGCGCGTCGAATTCCTCGAGCGAGCGGGCGAAACCTTCCACATCCTTGCGATGCCCGTAGAGCATGTCGAAATCGACGAGATTCGCGAAGATCAGCCCGGCCGACTGCCGCGCCATCGTCTCTGAAATTTTCGCCATGCCGTCCGAGTTGTTTTTCGTGGTGACGTAATCCTTCACGCCGCGCCCGTTGTAGATGTCGTGAATTTTTCCGACGCCGAACACAGGTACGCCGCGCTCCGCCAGCACGTCGAGCAGCATCGGCTTCGGCGGCTCGACGGCATAATCGTGCCGCCGCTCCGTGCGCCGGAAATTTCCGGGCGCGCCGGTGAACGGCCGCGCGATCACGCGCCCCACGCGATTGGGCCCGTCGAGCATCGCTCGCGCGATTTCGCATTCGCGGTAAAGCTCGGCGATCGGGATCACGTCTTCGTGCGCCGCGATCTGAAACACGCTGTCGCCCGACGTGTACACGATCGGCCAGCCCGTGCGGACGTGCTCTTCGCCGAGCTCCTTGATGATTTCGGTGCCGGAGGCGGGCTTGTTGCCCAGCGTGCGCCGGCCGATGCGACGTTCGAAATCCGCGATCAGCTCCTTCGGGAATCCGTGCGGGTACACGGGAAACGCCTGATCGAGCCAGATGCCCGCCATCTCCCAGTGCCCGGTCGTTGTGTCTTTTCCCGGCGAGACGGTCGCGCCCTTGCCGAAGTATCCCGCGGGGTGCGCGGCCGACGTGAGATTCGCGAGCGGCTTGATATTGGCGAGACCGAGCCGCACGAGATTCGGCAGCCGCAACGCGCGGGACCGCGCGATGTGCCCCAGCGTGTCGCGGCCCACGTCGCCGTATTGCGCCGCGTCCGGCAGCTCGCCGATTCCGACGCTGTCGAGGACGATCCAGATCACCCGCTCGAAGTGAGATTTTTCCGCCATCTGCCTGTTCACCGGAACCATAATATCATCCAGATTCCGACCCTTCCGCGCAGCTTCTCTGTTGTCGCCCCTCGACTCGAATAGTAGACTGGCACGCATCAGGCCCAGGAGGCGTTCGATGCCGCGGATCGTGCGTTGTGGTGTCATCCAGGCGAAATGCGAGTGGTCGCCCGAGAAATATTCGCTCGCGCAGATCAAAGAAAAAATGATCGACAAACACGAGAAGCTGATCGTCGAAGCCGCCAAGAAAAAAGTTCAGGTCCTCGGCCTGCAAGAACTCTTCTACGGTCCCTACTTCTGCGCGGAACAGAACGCGCGCTGGTACGAGCTGACCGAAAGCGTGCCCAACGGCCCGACGCTCGCGCTCATGGAAAAGCTCGCGCGCAAGCACAAGATGGTGCTGGTCGTGCCGATCTATGAGGTCGAGATGGCGGGGCTTTTTTACAACACGGCCGCCGTGATCGACGCGGACGGCACCTATCTCGGCAAGTATCGCAAGCACCATATCCCGCACTGCCATCCCGGATTCTGGGAGAAGTTTTATTTCACGCCGGGAAACGCGGGCTATCCGGTGTTCCAGACGCGCCACGGCAAAATCGGCGTCTATATCTGCTACGACCGCCACTTCCCCGAAGGCGCGCGCATCCTCGGCTTGAACGGCGCGGAAATCGTCTTCAATCCTTCCGCCACGGTCGCCGGCCTTTCCGAATATCTCTGGGAACTGGAGCAGCCCGCGCACGCCGTCGCGAACCAGTATTTCGTCGCGGCGATCAATCGCGTGGGCACCGAAAAACCGTGGGCGATCGGCGAATTTTACGGCAAAAGCTACTTCTGCAATCCGCGCGGCAAAATCATCGCGCAGGCCAGCCGGGACAAAGACGAACTCGTCGTCGCCGACCTGAATCTCGACGAAATCGCCGAAGTCCGCGCGACCTGGCAGTTCTATCGCGATCGCCGCCCCGAAAGTTACGACGAAATCACGCGCACGCAGATCAGCGGCGCAGCGGCGGCTGCGAATTGACGAGCGCGACCATCGCCGCCCCTCTCTGCCGCAACTACATCAACGGCCGCTGGGTCGAATCCCGCTCCGGGAAGACGCTCGAGCGCCGCAATCCCGCCGATCTCAATGAAGTGGTCAGCGTGTCACCGCTTTCGACGCGCGACGAAGTGGGCGAAGCCGTGGCTGCGGCGAAGGCCGCATTTCCCGGCTGGCGCGATACGCCCGCGCCGGTGCGCGGCAAGATCCTCGCTCGCGCAGCCGCGCTGATGGAGAAGCGGAAGGACGAGCTCGCGCGCACGCTCACGCGCGAAGAAGGCAAAACGCTCAAAGAATCGCTCGTCGAGATGCAGCGCTCGATCAACATTCTCGAATTCACCGCGGGCGAGGGGCGCCGCCTCGGCGGCGAAACCGTCCCGAGCGAATCGCCGAAGAATTTCACCTACACGATGAAGCAGCCGCTCGGCGTGGTCGGCGCCATCACGCCGTGGAATTTTCCGGTGGCGATTCCGGTGTGGAAGGCGGCGCCGGCGCTGGTGGCGGGCAACACGATGGTGATCAAGCCGGCTGAGCTTACGCCGCAAACCTGCGCGCAGATGTGCGAAATCCTCGAGCAAGCCGGCCTGCCTGCGGGAGTGCTGAACATGATCCTCGGCGCGGGCGAGGAGGTCGGCGACGAGCTTTTGCGCTCGCCTGAGGTGCGCGCCATTTCGTTCACCGGCTCGAACGACGTCGGCAGCCTGATTTACGCCACCGCCGCCAAGCAGATGAAAAAGTGCCAGTGCGAGATGGGCGGAAAAAATCCCGTCGTGGTGCTGAAGGACGCCAACCTGGCCCTCGCAGCCGATTCCGTGGTCGCCGGAGCTTTCGGCTCGACCGGCCAGCGCTGCACGGCCACGAGCCGCATCGTTGTTGAGGACGCGATCGCCGGCCGATTCGTCGAAATGATCGTCGAGCGCGCGAAAAAACTGAAAGTCGGCAACGGCCTCGATGCGGGCGTCGACGTCGGCCCGCTGGTTGACGAGCAGCAATTCAATGCCGTGCTGCGCTACATCGAAACGGGGAAAAAGGAAGGCACGCTCCTGCTGGGCGGCGCGCCCGCGCGAGATGGCGTGCCCGCCGGGGCGGGCGGGTACTTCGTCGAGCCGACGATTTTCGATCACGTTCGCTGGGACAGCACGATCGCCCAGGAAGAAATCTTCGGGCCCGTGCTCTCGGTGATTCGCGTTTCCGATTTCGAGGAAGCGCTGCGCGTGGCGAACTCCGTGAAGTACGGCCTTTCGAGTTCGGTCTACACGAACGATGCGTCGCGCATTTTCGAGTTCATCGACCGCATCGAAAGCGGCATGACGCACGTGAACGCGCCGACCGTCGTCAGCGAGGCCCAGCTGCCCTTCGGGGGCGTGAAAGCCACGGGCGTGGGCCTGCGGGAAATGGGCCGCGTCGCGATCGACTTCTACACGGAGCTGAAGGCCGTCTACATCGATTACACGAGCCGCAAGCCCGCGGTATGAGCGACTCCCCCATCGACCCGGCAGCTCACGGGGCGGGCGGCGCTCACGCCGAAGCCTTCGATCCGGAACCCGTCCGCCACAGCTCGCTTTACAACGAAGACCTCGCGCCCGTTGCCGCCGCGCGCCGCACGTGGGGCACCTACAACTACGCCGCGCTGTGGATCGCGATGAGCGTGAATATTCCGACGTATCTGCTCGCGAGCGCGATGATCGCCGGCGGCATGAACTGGAAGCAGGCGATCTTCACCGTCTTCCTCGGCAACGTGCTGGTCCTGATCCCGATGCTGCTCAACGCGCACGCGGGCGCGCAGTACGGAATTCCCTTCCCGGTGTTCGCGCGCTCGGCTTTCGGAGTGCTCGGCGCGAACGTCCCCGCGATTCTGCGCGCGCTGGTGGCGTGCGGCTGGTTCGGTATTCAGGCGTGGATCGGCGGCGAAGCGATCGACACGATGATTGTGGCCCTCGTGCCGGCATGGAGAGGCAACGGGGCGGTGCTGGCGGTGTGCTTCTTGTTTTTCTGGCTGCTCAACGTGATCGTGATCGCGCGCGGCATCCAGACGATCCGTTTCCTGCAGGGCATCACCGCGCCGTTTCTGCTGCTGATCGGGCTGGCGCTGCTGCTGTGGGCGCGCAGCAAGGCGGGCGGCTTCGGGCCGATGCTCGCGGCGCCCTCGAAATTTCACAGCTTCGGCGAATTTTTCAAGTTTTTCGTGCCGTCGCTCACCGGAGTCGTCGCGTTCTGGTCGACGGTCGCACTGAACATTCCCGATTTCACGCGCTACGCGCACAGCCAACGCGAACAGATGGTCGGGCAGGCGCTGGGCCTGCCGCCGACGATGACGTTCTATTCGTTCATCGGCATCGCCGTCACGTCCGCCACGGTGATCGTCTTCGGCCAGGCGCTGTGGGACCCGGTGGCGGTGCTCGCGCGGCTGGGCAATCCGATTGCGGTGATCGTCGCGATGGTCGCGCTGCTGATGGCGACGCTCAACGTCAACGTGGCCGCGAACGTCGTCTCGCCCGCCAACGATTTCTCGAATCTCTGGCCGCAGAAGATCAGCTTCCGCACCGGCGGCCTGATCACCTGCTTCATCGGCATCGTGATGCAGCCTTGGAAGCTGATGGGGACGTACGGCAATTACGTCTCGGGCTGGCTCGTCGGCTATTCGGGGTTTCTCGGGCCGATCGCGGGGATTCTGATCTGCGACTATTTCGTGCGCCGCAGGACGATCCTGAACGCGGAGGATTTGTACCGGCGCGGCGGCGTGTACGAATTTTCCGGCGGAGTGAACTGGCGCGCGATCGCCGCGCTCGGGATCGGCTGTGCGGTGGCATTCGTCGGCCTGATCTATCCGCCCGTTCGCGCGCTCTACGATTACGCCTGGTTCGTGGGTTTCGCCGTCAGCTTCCTCGCGTATTTTTTATTGACGGCTGGGCAGCAACCTCGCAGCCACTCGCCGTTGTAGAGCTTCGATCGCGAAATAAAGAAAACGCCGCCGCTCGTGGCCCACGAAAACCAAATACTTCACCGGAGAGACGCAGAGGACGCGGAGAATGCGGCGAAGGCTTATCTCAGCGCGCTCTGTGTTATGCAACAGCGCGCGGCTGGCTCGCAGTTCTAGCCACTCGCCACTGCCTTTCCCTCAATCTCCGCTCGGCATGGGCGGCGTGCAGGCGGCGGCCGACTGGCGCACGCGTTCGTTCCAGCTGACCGGCGCGCGGCCGCTATCGACTTCTTTCATGGTGATGCAGCTATCGACGGGACACACCAGCGCGCAGAGATTGCAGCCGACGCACTCCTCTTCGATGATGCGCGGGACGTGCACGCCGAAGCCGCCCGTATTTTTCTTCGCCGCTTCGCGATACGGCTCGATGCACTGGTGCGCGCCGTCTTCGCAGGCGACGTAACAGAGCTGGCAGCCGATGCACAGCTTCGGATCGATCTTGGCGATCACTTTGTAATTCAGGTCGAGGTCGCCCCAGTCCTGCACGTTGGGGACGGCGCGCCCGCGAAAATCCTCGATCGTGCGGAAGCCGCGCTCGTCCATGTAGCGCGCGAGCCCGTCGATCATGTCTTCGACAATGCGGAAGCCGTAGTGCATCGCGGCGGTGCAGACCTGCACGGTGGATGCGCCGAGGGCGATGTGCTCGGCGGCGTCGTTCCAGTAGCCGATCCCGCCGATGCCGCTGATCGGCACGCGGACATGCTTCGCGACGGTCGAGAGCAGGTGCAGCGCGATCGGCTTCACCGCCGGGCCGCAGTAGCCGCCGTGCGACGATTTTCCGCCGACGGCCGGGCGCGGCACGAACGTATCGAGATTCACGCCGACGAGCGAATTGATCGTATTGATCAGGCTGACGGCGTGGGCGCCGCCGCGCTCGGCGGCGGCGGCGATGTGCGTGACGCTCGAAACATTCGGCGTGAGCTTCACGATCACGGGAATCTTCGCGGCTTCCTTCACCCAGCCCGTGATCATTTCCGTGTATTCGGGCACCTGGCCGACGGCCGCGCCCATGCCGCGCTCGCTCATGCCGTGCGGGCAGCCGAAGTTCAGCTCGAGCAGATCGGAGCCCGCGTCCTCGGCGCGCCGGACAATGGCGTGCCAGGATTCGCGCTTCGATTCGACCATCAGCGACGCGATCACCAGATTCCTCGGGTAGCGCTTCTTCACTTCGTAGATTTCGCGGAAATTCGTTTCGGTGGGCCGGTCGCTGATCAGCTCGATATTGTTGAGGCCCATCATCTTCACGCCGGCGAGGTCGATGGCGCCGTAGCGCGAGCTCGTGTTGACGATCGGCTCGCCGATCGTCTTCCAGACGGCGCCGCCCCAGCCTGCGTCGAACGCGCGCATCACCTGCCCGCCCGTGTTCGTCGGCGGGCCGGAGGCGAGCCAGAACGGATTCGGGCTCGTGACGCCGCAGAATTTCACGCTTAGATCAGCCATCGTTTACCTCCGGGTCGAAACGCGTTCTGGCGCGACGCACACAGCGCGCGGCCGCGGCGCCTGTGACTACAAGAATGCCCACCCTAAGGTGGCCGCCACGACACCGTTGCCACTTGGCGGCGCGACGCCAAGCAGATCGTGGTGAAGCAGATCCCTCACCCCGCCAGAAAGCGGCGGGGATTCGGGATGACAGCGCTGCGCCGGGGCGCCGGTGTGACAGCGCTCCCGTGGCCACGGGTCTCGGCGGTCAGGCCTTCGCGCGCGGTGCGCCGAGCCATGCGTCGATGCCGGCGGCGGCGGCCATGCCTTCGGCGACGGCGTCGACCACTTCCCTGCCGCCGTTCGTGCAATCGCCCGCGGCAAAGAATTTCGCGTTGCCGGTCTGGTGCCGCTCGTTGATCTTCACCGTGCCGTCTTTCTTGAGCTCGACGCCCGCGATGCCGCGCAGAATTTCCGTCACGGGCTGCTGCCCCACCGCGCGCACGACCATCTCGACGTCTAGCGTGAACTCGGTGCCGGGGATCGGCTCGGGAACGCGGCGGCCGCGGTCGTCCGGCGGGCCAAGCTTCGTGCGCACGCATTCGATGCCGATCACTGTGCCGTTTTGGCCGACCACGCGCACGGGCTGCGTCTGCCAGAGAAAAACGACGGCGTCCTGCTTCGCGAGTTGATACTCGTAAGCGAACGCGGGCATTTCCGGCTCGCCACGGCGATAGATCAAATAGACGGTGTCCGCGCCGAGGCGCCGTGCTGCGGTGACCACGTCGATCGCCGTATTGCCCGCGCCGATGCAGGCGACGCGCGCGCCGACTTCGACTTCGTGCAGCGGATGCGTTTTCGTCTTGCCGACGAATTCGATCGCGCCGTAGACGCCGTGCAAATCCTCGCCGGGCAGGCTCAGGCCCCACGTCTCGCCGAGACCGACGCCGATCAAGATCGCGTCAAACTGCTTTTCGAGATCGGCGAACGGGAGGTCGCGGCCGACTTCAACGTTCTGCCGGAATTTCACGCCGAGCTGCTTGATCAGATCGACCTCGCGGATCGCATCCTTCGCGCGCGCTTTGTAGGCGGCGATGCCGTAGGTGTTGAGTCCGCCGGGCAGCTCGTTGCGATCGAAGATCGTAGCGTCGTATCCCCACTTGGCGAGCTCCGCGGCGCAGGCGAGCGACGCGGGGCCGGAGCCGATGCAGGCGATCTTTTTTCCGTTGGGCGCGCCGGCGCGGAAAAGCGAAATGTTGTTGTCGAGGACGTAATCGACGGCGTAGCGCTGGAGGCGGCCGATTTCGATCGGCGGCTCGCCCTTTTCGTGCATCACGCAGGCGCCCTCGCAGAGGACCTCCGTGGGGCAGACGCGGCCGCAACTATGGCCGAGAATGTTGGCGGAAAGAATGGTGCGCGCGGAGCCCGGGAGATTGCTGGTGGCAATTTTCTTGATGAACGCGGGAACGTCGATGTGCGTGGGGCAGGCGATGGTGCAGGGCGCGTCGAAGCAGTAGAGGCAGCGCGCGGCCTCGATGGCGGCCTGCCGCGGATTCAGCGCGGGCGCGATTTCGGCGAAGTTCTTTTCATATTGTTCCGGGAGAAGCTTCGGCGCCGTTTCGCGAAGCGGCATGGGAAAGTATCGAACTCCGAGTCGCACAGCCGGGCGGGACGAACGCTTCCAGCGCGCGTGAGTGCCTGTAAGGGCGCCATTCTAGCATGATGAACGTGTTGCGCGGGGTTTCGATGTTGCCCTAAGATGCGCCATGTTTCCGGGAGAAAGGCCCTCTCAGCGGTTCTCTGTTGGTGGATTCAATTCAACCGACGGGTGAAACATGGCAGATCGCAAAGACATTGAAGATGTGATGCGGGAGGAAGGAAGCCGCGGGAGCCGGCGGCGGAAAGTCGACACAGCCACAGCTGAACGACGGGCAAGAATCCGGGCAACTATGCTGCGCGCTATCAAACTCAGGGACGAGGCCCTGTTTATCGAAGCTATCCTCGACCTCGGGCACGCACCCGGGTCGCCCGAGTACGACGAGTACCTGAAGAAGTGGCGCGAGAACGTGCGGGCTTCGCGGCGGCGCTAGAAATCCTCTTCTCGAACGCTTGAATCCTGCGCTCCCGCTCGTCGGACGAAAGCTTTTCGAGATGCTTGAGGGCAATCGCCGTGAATTCGTCGGCCAGTTGCTCATCTGTTAAGCGAACTTTCTTAGGCATCGTTTTACTCCGAAACGGAAGCATAGCAGCAAGCCGCGGGAGGCCGCAATAGAACCTGCACGCGGACACAGTGCAAGCCGGTGTACCTGCAGTGTTGCGCGGCCTTTCGTTATTGCCCTAAGATGCGTAACCTGCATTCGACGAGGAGATTCGATGCGCTTCGACACCGTGATCAAGAACGGCACTGTGGTGACGGCGACGGACACGTACGCCAGCGACATCGGGATCTCCGGCGGGCGGATCACCGCGATCGCGCAGGCACTGCCGGTGGAAAACGCGGGCAAAGTGATCGACGCGACCGGATTGCTGGTGATGCCGGGCGGGATCGACGTTCACACGCACCTCGACATGCCGTTCGGCGGCACCAACAGCGCGGACGATTTCGAATCCGGCACGATTGCGGCTGCCTTTGGCGGCACCACAACGCTGATCGATTTCGCGATTCAGACCAAAGGGCACAGCCTGCGGCAGGCGTTCGACACGTGGATGAAGAAGGCGGACCGCAAGGCGGCGATCGACTACGCGTTTCACTGCATCATCACCGATCTCGGCGCGGCGCAACTCGAAGAGATGGGCGCGCTGATCGGCGAGGGCGTCTCGAGCTTCAAGCTCTTCATGGCGTATCCGGGCGTGCTGATGGTCGACGACGCGACGATTTTCCGGGCGATGTCGCAGGCGGCGAAATTCGGCGGGCTGATCTGCATGCACGCGGAAAACGGCGGCGTGATCGACGTGATCGTGCAGAAGGCGCTGGCGGAGGGCAAAAAGTCGCCAAAGTATCACGCGCTGACGCGCCCCACGACGGCCGAGGGCGAAGCGACGAGCCGCGCCATCGCGCTGGCGGAGATGGCGGGCGCGCCTGTGTATATCGTGCATCTTTCGTGCAACGACGCGCTCGAGAAAGTGCGCGAGGCGCGCGACCGCGGTTTGCCGACGTACGCGGAGACCTGCCCGCAATATCTCTATCTCTCGCTCGAAAATATGGACGCGCCGGGATTCGAGGGCGCGAAGTACGTGTTCACGCCGCCGCTGCGCGAGAAGTGGCACCAGGAAAAATTGTGGCAGGGGTTGACGCACGACACGCTGCAGGTGGTTTCGACCGATCACTGCCCGTTCTGCTTCAAGGAACAGAAGGAAATGGGCCGCGACGATTTCACGAAGATTCCGAACGGCGGGCCGGGCATCGAGCACCGGCTGAGCCTGGTCTACACGGGCGGGGTGCACGGCGGGCGATTTTCGCCGAACCGATTCGTGCAGCTGGTGGCGACGGCGCCGGCGAAGCTGTTTGGGCTTTTCCCGCGCAAGGGGACGATCGCGATCGGATCGGACGCCGATCTCGTGATCTTCGATTCGGATCAGGAGCAGACGATCAGCGCGAAGACGCACCACATGCGCGTGGATTATTCGATGTTCGAGGGAATCCGGGTGAAGGGCGTGCCGAGAACCGTGCTGTCCCACGGCCGCCCGGTAATCGAAAACGGCCTTTTCGTCGGCAAAGCCGGCAGCGGCGAATTCGTCCGCCGCCACCCATACGCGGGAATCTAAGCGAGCGTCAGTCACGGAGTTTGCGCGGGCGAAGCTGGCCTTTGTCTGACGCGAAATGGCAACAGCCTGACACCTCTGTCAGCGCCTTGGACATCTGGACGACACCCCGGCTCGTATGCCATTGATTCGACGCGTACGAAGGCTGGCACACCATTTGCCCCTTAGGACGGACGATCGAAACAAGTTCACGAATGGCTATGGCGCTTGCTGCCCGTCGTTCGGGACCCTTGTCTATGGCCAAGGAGCGCCAACATGTCTGATCTCGCGTCGAAGAGTCCCAGATTGATTGACAACGGAGTTTCCTCCTACGAGCGCCTCACGCACCGGACACCGCCCGAGCCGATTCGCGGCGATCGCGGAGCGTCCATCCTTGGCCCTCGCAACATCCCAATGGAGATCGAGAATCCCAATCTTTTGAGCTCGCCCTATACGGACGCGGGCACGATTCCCAACCTCAAGTTTTCGTTCGCGGCCGCGCGCAACCGGCTCGCTCCCGGCGGCTGGGCCCGAGAAGTAACCATCCGCGAATTGCCGGTGGCCACCTCGATCGCGGGCGTAAACATGCGCCTGAAACCCGGCGGCATACGAGAACTGCACTGGCACAAGGAAGCGGAATGGGCATTCATGCTGGCGGGGCGCGCGCGGATTACGGCGGTTGACGCCCAGGGACGCAACTTCATCGACGACGTCGGCGTGGGCGACCTCTGGAATTTCCCCGCCGGAATCCCGCATTCGATCCAGGGGCTCGAGGAAGGCTGCGAGTTCCTCCTCGTCTTCGATGACGGGAATTTCTCCGAGAATGAGACTTTGCTGATCACCGACTGGTTCGCGCACACGCCCCGCGAAATCCTGGCCAAGAATTTCGGTACCTCGCTCGACGCTTTCGCCCGCATTCCCCAGGACGTCGAACACACGCGGTGGATTCTCTCCGGGACCGTGCCCGGCCCGCTGGCCTCCGATGGGGTTCGATCGCCCGCGGGGAAGACGCCCATCAGCTACAGCTACCGGATGCTCGCGCAGGCACCCATCCAAGTCGCCGGCGGGCAGGTGCGCATCGTGGATTCATCGCGGTTCCCGGCCGCGTCCACCATCACCGCGGCGCTGGTCGAGATCGAACCCGGAGCGATGCGCGAGTTGCACTGGCATTCCAACGCCGACGAGTGGCAGTACTACATCAATGGCCAGGGCCGAATGACGGTCTTTGCGGCGGGCGGAAAGGCGCGCACATTCGACTACGCCGCGGGCGACGTGGGTTATGTTCCTTTCGCGACGGGCCACTACGTGGAAAACACGGGAAGCGAAACGCTGCGCTATCTTGAAATGTTCCGCAGCCCGTACTTCGCGGACATCTCGTTGAACCAGTGGATGGCTCTAACGCCTCCTGAACTCGTCCAGGCGCACCTGAATCTGTCACAGGAAACTCTCCAGTTGCTGCGAAAAGACAAGCCGATTCTCGCCGCGCCCGCAGCTGCGCCCAAAAACGGCAAGCGCCTGCCGGAATGGCCCGCGAACACGATCGCCGTTCTCAGCACTACCAACGGCGAGCCCTACGGCATTCCCGTCACGGATCCGCTTCGCGCGGGCGACCGGCGTGTCCTGTTGTCGCTGCATCATCTCCACGAGTCGCTGGCGCGCCTGCGTCAACAGCCCGGCGTGGCCCTCACGTTCCTGGGCGAAGGCGACATCGCTTTCACCGCGCGGGGCCAAGCTCGCGTCGTCGAAGAATCTATCCCGCAGGCTCCTGATTTCGCAGCGGTTGAAATCCAGGTGGAACAGGTGGACGACCACCGCCTGCCCGGAGTCTCGGTAGACTCCGGCGTCGCCGTCCGCTGGTCGGACGAAAGCGCGCGGTCGCTGAGTCAGCGCCTCGATGCCCTAAACCGCCTAGCCACGATCACCCGCTGAGCGCCGCCCTCGGTTTGTGAGGGTGGGGCCTTTTCTGGGCTGCGACTATGGGGCGGAGGGAACGGTCGCTTCGCGCTCGCTCCAGTGGTCAACGATGTCGCGGACGACTTTGTCGCCGACAGTTTCAGCTGCTTCGAGCGATTCCATGTACGCCGGGTAGTTGCCCTGCGCTATGCGTTTGAGGCTTTCGGCGGGAGTGGAGCCGGGCGGCTCGCGGTCGTAGTTGCTGACGGTGCGCAGGACGAGCACGCGATTGAAGTCGACGCGCCCGGCCTGGCTCAAGAATGTGAGCGCCTGCAGCGTCCCCGTATCTTCCATCGCCGAAACCATGAAGTTGCCCTTCCCGCCCGTGAAGTAGCGGACCCATTCGTTGGCCCACAGATCCATCCGCGTGCCGTGCCAGAAGGTGCCCGCGCAGATATCGTCGCCGCGCGCGACGAAGGGCGGGCGCTGCGCATTGGGGAAGCCGGTGAAGAGCGAGCGATAGGCGCGAATGCCGGGCGAGTCGGCGAGCGGGACGCTGCGCGTGAGATTGTAGGCCCAGCCGACGAGGCCGGAGTCGAGCGTATAGATTTCGCCGGTGGCGCCCTGGCGCACGGGCTGCTCGTAGGGAGTGGCGCGCTGGAGCGGGACGTAGCCGGTGGGCCAATCCTTCGGGATTTCGCGCGCGTCGATTTCGTAGGCGAGGTCGCCATCGACGACGTGATCGGACCAGACGGCAGAGCCGAGCGAGACATCCGCGGGATCGCCGCCGCCGATGCCGGCGACGATCCAGTAGGCTTTCGAGAAATCGAAGCGCGGGTCGAGGCCGAGGGCCATGACGGACGCCGCGGCGCGCGCGGTGCCGACGCCGGTGAGCAGGCCGAGAACGCCGTCTTGATTGAGGCGCACGTGATGGTAGCCGGCGGGCAGCGGCAGAATCTGGTCGAGATGTTCGCGCTCGACCCAAAGCTGGTATTCGCCGGGGCGGTCGCCGGTGTCTTCGCCGGCCTCGAACATATTCACGACGACGACCTTCACGTGAATCGGGCTTGCGGGCGCGACAGCCTGAGCGCGGGGCGCGCGGCTGCAGGAAAGCAACACGGCCAGGGCCAAGATACACTTCGACGGGAACCGCATTGCACCTCCCATGATTCGAAAGCAGATGGAGCCTCGCAGCGAGGCAGGACAAATTTTACAGCGTCGAAAGCCGCCAAATTCGGCTTTTCCTGGCCCTTGGCGCCCGTGTAAGCCCCCCGACGGAAGCAATCTTACTGCTCCCTCCGGAGCCGAAAATCCGGCCCGAAATCCCGGGCAGCGCGAGGCTACGGATTCTTGCTGAGGCGGCGGAAATAATCGGCGACGGCGTCCTGGTAGCCGGGCGGCACAGGCATCGGGTTGCTGCTGCGAATCTGGCCGGACTGCTTGTCGTCGAGCTTGCGCTGCAATTGCAATTCGAGCTTGTCAACGTCGTTGAGCACCTGCGTGTGGAGCTGCTCGAAGAGCGCGGGATTGCCCGGAAAACGCCTGGGATCGAGATTCTGCATTTCGCGAATCAGACCCTGGAGCTCGCGCGCGGTCTCGGGATCGTTTTCGACGGTCTGGCGCAGCTGGTTCAAGCCGTCGAGGCTCTGCTGGAACGCGCGCTCGGGATCGGGCGGCAGCGGCGAATTATCGGGACCGGCCGGTTGCGGCAGATTCGAGTTGTTGCCCGTGTCGATCCACCAGTTGTTGACGCCGTTTCTCGCGCTACCGCGATAGCCGCCGACGTAGCCGCGCGTGTAATCGTCGCCCACGTCGCCGCTCGCCGGGCCGGGGCCGCCTTCGGGACCGCCATTGCGGCTGAGCCGGCCTCCCCGATCGCCGCCCGGCTGACCATTCTGCGCGGATTGGCCGGGCTGACCGGGCTGACTGGGCCCCTGGCTCTGGCCATTGCGGTCGAGGCGGCCTCCCTGCCGACCGGCGTCACCCGCGGCACCCATGTCGCGCGTCATCATCGCCATCTGATTGCGGAGACGTTCGAGGCGATCGATCGCCGCTTGGGAATCCTGCGCCTGATCCTGCGTTTGGCCGGAACCGAGCGCCTGCTGCGCCTGCTTGAGCTGATCGCTGAAGCGCTGCAGATCGGAGGCGATGCCGTTTTCGGCGGAAAGCGAATTGGGGCTGATGCCGCGGCGGAGCCAATCGGCGCTGCGTTGGAGGCGCGTGGGCAGATCGTTTCCGTCGAGATTGCCGAGCGCGTCGCGCAACTTCGAAGCCGCGCCGCGTTGTGTAGAGGCGAGATCGTGCTCGGCATCGCGGGCCTGCTTTTCAAGACGCGCGAGGTCGTCGGCGAGGCCCTGGCGATCCTTGGCGAGCTGGTTGGCCTGGCTCCAGTAGTCCTCGGCCGACTGGCTCGAGGATTCGGACGAGCCCTCCCCTGCGAGCATGCGGCGCATGCGATCGGTCTGGGCGCGCTGCTCGCTCGCGAGGCGGTCCGCCTGCTGCGCCATCGCGTCGAGATTTCCGGACGCCTGCTGCTGCTGCATGCTGCCGAGAAGATTGGTGGCGTCGCGGAGGCGCTGCGCGGCGCGGCGGGCCTCGGCGCTATCCTGCTGCGCGCGCTGCATATCCTGGTTCGCCTGGCGAAGCTGCTCGAGGGCCTGCTGCATGCGCTGCTCGCGGGAGTCGCCGCCGGATGCGCCCTCGGACGAGTTCGAGGACGATTGCTGCGAAGAGGATTGTCCCGAGGAGGACTGGCCGGAGGACGACTGACCCGACTGCTGGCCATTCTGCTGGGATTGCTGCTGGGCGAGCTGCTCCATCTGGCGCTGCAACTCTTCGGCGTTGCGGCGCAGCATCTCCTGCTGCCAGCGCTGCTGGAAACTCTGGTTGCCGTTGCGTTGATTGGCGAGGTCCTGCTGACGGCGCGCGAGATCGTCGAGCTTTTTCAGCGCGTCGTCGATATCCTTCTGACGCTGATCGGCGGAGGACGCAGTTTGCGCGGTCTCGTATTGATTTTTCTGGGTGTCGAGCTCGAGATCGAAGAGGCTCGCGAGATCGCGGCCGGCGCTTCCGCCGCCCCCTCCTGCGGCGTTGCTGCCAAACGCGACCTGAATCCGGCGGAAGGTGGCCTCGGCCTGCAAAAGGTGCTGCAGGGCCTTCTGCTCGCTGGGCAGCGCGTCATCCCACTTCTGCCTGCGAAGCTGATCGGCGGCCGGACTCATCGCCTGCGCGGCGGCGGCCATGTCGTGCTGGAAGGCGTCGAACTCCTCGTTTTCGGTATTCAGCTCGCGGAGCTGCAGGCGGCCTGCGAGGGCGATGGCCTGGTCGCGGAGCTTCGACTGGACCTCGGAAAGAAACTTTCCCTGATCGGCGGACTGCTGGGAGGCGGAGTTCTTATTGATCTGCTGCTTCCAGGTCTGCGCGATGATTTCCTTTTCACGCTCGGAGATGTCGTTCTGATTGCCCTGGCCGCCGCCTCCGCCACCACCACCGGCGGATTGCGACTGCGAGAATTCGCGCTCGAAGGGGTCGACCTGGATGAAGGAAATGTCGCTGTGGGCCTCGGCGCGCGCGTCTTTCGCAGTCACGTAGAAGCTGACGAGATCGCCGGGCGAGAGCTTGAAATCCTCGAGCGAAAGAACAGAGGAGCCGTTGGCGTCCTTCGCGCCTTTCTGCTTGAGGAGATTCACGGTCTGCTCGGCGCCGCCATTCACGGAGTAGTGCAGGGTCATCGCGCTAATGCCGAAGGGGTCGTTGGCATTGGCCGCGATGGTGACTTCTTCGATGGGGCTGGCGCGATAGTCGTGGGCGGGGCGGATGACTTGCACGTCGGGGGGATTCGCCTTGTCCGCCTCGATGAAAAAATCCTCGGAGAGACGCACCGGCTGGCCCTGATCGACAGCGGCCACGTGGTAGCTGCCGTCCTTGGCCATGCTGACCGAGCCGGCGTAGTGGTTCGCGCCGTTGGCAGACGCGGAAAGCTGAATCTGCTGGCCGTTGTCGAGGACCAGCACGCCATTGCGGAGCGGGCGGTCGGTGGTCACATCGAGATCGGCGACGGTGCCTTCGACGGCGTGCAGGTCGCCGCCGTGCTCGTCAACCGAATTGCGCATGCCCGTCCACGTGGGATAGCGATACGTGATGCGAATCTGCTTCACAGCCGCAAGATCGACCACGCGAATCTTGAAATGGCGCGAGCGGATCGGGCCAGCTTCGACGTAATACTCGACGCCCTCGGGAAGCCCGGCGAAGAGAAACTCGAAACCGGAGCTACCCGGCTGCGGCTCCATCGCCACCTGCTCCCATTTCGACGCGCTTTCATAGCGCGCGTAGAGGCGCATCTTGTCGGCCTGCAGGCCGATGGGCTGCGCGGTGACAAGCTCGTCGGCGTTGCGCCGCACGGAGGCGTCGCCCGGGCTCACGCGGATATCGTAGAAGGGCGTCGCGCCGGTGCGCTCTCCCGCCCAAAGCAGCGCCGCGCCGTAGCCGAGATACCCGGGGCCGGCGGCGATCGTCCAAATCAGCACGCCAAGCGAAGCGAGCGCAATTCCGCTGAGAACGAGCAGCCGGCGCCGCGGCACGAGCGCCTTCGGCTCAGAACCGCGCGCAATCTCGAGCGTATCGGCGGCGAGCAGCTCGATGAACGGCTCGCGCGAATCGACGCCGGACGGGCTCGGGACGCTGCGCTCGGCAAACGTGGTGAGGCGCTGCTGGAATTTCGGAAACGTATCTTCCGTCGTTCCCACGGCGCTGCGGCGGTCGAGATAGAGCAACGGGAGCGCGAGGCCGTAGACGAGCGCCGAAAGCAGGGCGAGGACGAGCACGATGCGCGCATCTGCCAGGCTGGCATGAGAAAAACCGAAAGCGTTGGTGATCAAGACTAGGACAATGGTGGTGGCAAGCGCTGCGAACGTCAGAATGGCCGCGCCGCGCGCAGCGGCGCCCAGGCGCAGACGTCGCTCGACCTGCCCGATGTAGGAGTTGAGCTGTTCCCGCGCGCTCATGAGTCCTCCCTCTGAATCCCAAGGTGCCGACTGGCCACCCAGGACTCGGCCAGCGCCGCCGCCAAGACCACTAGCATAACGTACCACCAAAGGCCGTAGGGCTTGCTCTTATCTTCTTGCGGGCCGGAAGCCGAGCTGCCGGCCCGGGCCGCATTGCCCGGCTCGGCGTTATTCTTGCCCGCCCAAAGCGAAAGAACGTCGGGTGGGAGCACATCGAGATCGGATTCGCGGCGATCGGGATTTACGCCGATCACGTCCTGGCGGCCATTGGCAAGGCGCAGCTCGTAGAAGCCTGCTTGCGTGACCTGATAGGTCTGCGCGCTCGTCGCTTCCTTGAGCGAAAGCGGGCGGCGACCCTCGGGATCGACCACTTCGACGCCGACGGCTTGCTCCTTGCTATTGCGCAGATCGATGAACGAATCGACGAGGCGCGAGCCGGTGCGGCGCGCCGTGCCCGAGAGATAGAACGCGCTCTGCTCGACGAAGGGCACGAAATCGGGGTGTAGAGGGAAATCGTTCGTGACGTTGTCGAGGCCGGAAGCGAGCAGCAGGACGCGGCCCTCGCCGATTTGCTTTTCGAGGAGGAGTGGAGTCCCGTCCGTGAGACGCGCCAGAACGCGTGAACCGGTTTCGTCAACCTTCACGGCGTAATAGAACTTCACACCGGACCAGCCGTCGGCCTTGCCGACCGGCGCGAAGGATGGGTCGGCATCTCCGACTGCCTGGGCGAGTCCCCCGGCGCTCGCGTAGTAGCGGGCGTCCTGCACGCTCGCCCCGAAAATGGGGATGGCCGATCCGCGGCCGCTGGATGTCCCGGCGGCCACGAGCACGCTGCCACCGGCGCGAACGTATCGCACGAGATCATTTTCGAGCGACGCGGGAAGCGAAGCCACGCCGGAAACAACCACGAACGCATAGTCGGCGGGCCGGACGTTGCCCGCTTGCGCGACGGGAATACTGTCCAGAGTGAAGGCGGATTCCGCGGCCGCGCCCAGGGCAGCGCCGAAATAGAGCGGGGAGCGCGCGTCGCCGTACTCATGCAGGAAGAGCACTTTTTGCGGATCGGAACGCTCGACGGCAAAGCGGCTGACGTCGTCATCCGGGAGCGCGTCGGCGGAATCAATGCGCACCTCGCAGCGGCTGAAGCCGTGCGGCACGTCGAGCGAATCAAACTCGACGGTGGCGCGGCCGGCGGCGGGAACCGCGACCGCGTGGCTCGCGACGGTTTTGCCGTTGACGACGAGCGACACCGTGTGCGTGGCAGCGGGGGTGCCGTAGCCCGCGATCACGGCCTGCACGCGCGCTTTCTTAACGTCCCAGACCTGGCCGGGCGCGTTCACGCTCTCGACCGCCCAATTCGGCACGGCTTTCTCGACGACGGGATGGAGGACGAGCGAAACGCTCGGCGGCAAGACGGCATCGGCGAAGTTCGCCGGCATGTCCGACTTCTGCATGTCGCTGAAGAAATGGAGCTCGATCGGCGTGGTGGCGCTCTCGGCGGTTGAGCGAAGGGCGCGCGCGAGTTCGCCGAAGTTGCCGCGCGAGTCTCCGGCGTCGATACCTGCGACTGCGGCGCTGAGGGCGCTCGTATCCTGCGTCGGCTGCGTGAGCACTTGCAACTGCGAGCCGAGCGCCATCACCTGCGCGCGCTCGGCGGAGCTGCGCGAGGCAAGCAGCGATTCCGCCTGGCGCTTCGCGTCGGCGAGGCGCGAGCCCGCGCGCATGCTGAAGGAATTGTCGACGACAACCATCACGAGCTTGTCGCTCGCGGCCTTCACGGCGGGGCGCTTGATGAAAGGACCCGCAAAGGCCAGCACGAGCAGCGCGAGCAGGCTGAGGCGGAGGGCCAGCAGCAGCAGATAACGAAGGCGGCGGTGCTTGATAGAGCTTTGCGTCCGCTGTTCGAAGAACATCAGCGAGCTGAACGGCTGCGGATTCGTGGTGTGCCGCCGCAGGAGATGGAGGTAGAGAGGCACGGCCAGCGCCGCCGCCCCGGCAAGGAACCATGGAGCGAGGAAGCCCATCAGTTTCCTTCCCCGGCGACATATTGCTTGAAAGGGGCGCAGCAAGCGGCGCCCCTACGGCCGATCCCGGAGGCTGAATTGGCCTGGGCAGCGCGCCCACGACGGATCACCAGCGCTGAATCGTCGCGTTCGTTTCGGCAGCGCAACGCTAGTTTCTCCGCTGCCGGATGCTGAGATATTCGGCAAGAGCTTCGTCGAGCGGGCGATCGGTCGAGAGGACGAAATAATCCATGCCGGCGCTCTGGGCGCGGCTGCGCATGTCGGCGATGTGCGCCGCCATCTTGGGCGCGTATTCGTCGCGGGCATATTCGGGCGTGACCTCGAGGCGCTCCTTGGTCTCGAGATCGACGAGGACAACGGGCGCATCGAGCGCGGGGCGAATCTCCTTCGGGTCGAGCACGTGAAAGAGAACGACCTCGTTGCCGTGGAAATGCAGCGGCTCGATCGTGCGGATGATTGTCTCGGGCGATTCAAAGAAATCGGAGATGATCAGCACCAGCCCGCGGCGGCGGAGAAATTCCTGGAAATGGTGGAGCGGCTTAGCAAAGTCGGTGCGGGCGCGCGGCTCGGCGAGTTCGAGGCCGCTCAGCAGACGGTGGAGCTGGCCCTGGCGCGTCGAAGGCCGGATGTAGTTGCGGACTTCATCGTCGAAAACGATGAGGCCCGCGGCGTCGCGCTGATTCTGAATCGCGAGGTGAAAGAGCGAGGCGGCCACGAAGCGCGCGTAGTCCATTTTCGTGACGCCGTGCGACGAGAAGTTCATCGAATTGCTGGCGTCGAGCAGGACGGTGAGGAGGCTGTTCGTCTCGCCGCGATAGCGCTTGAGGTAGCAGCGCTCGGTACGCGCGAAGACGTTCCAATCGACGTGCCGCAGATCGTCGCCCGGCGTGTAGGCGCGGTACTCGGCGAACTCCTGGCTGAAGCCGAAATCGGGCGAGCGGTGCAGGCCCGCGACGAAGCCGTCGACCACCGTCTTGGCGATGAGGTCGAGCCCCGAGATGCGCGCGAGCACCGCTGGATCGAGAAAACGCTGCACGGCTATTCTCCCGCCGGCGGCGGAATCGCCTGAAGCAACCGCTGGAGGATTTGGTCCGAATCGACGCGATCCGATTCGGCGTGGAAATTGAGCAGCACGCGGTGGCGCAGCACGGGGATGGCGAGCGCGGTGATGTCGTCGTAGGCGACGTGATAGCGGCCGCGGGCCAGCGCGCGCGCCTTGGCGGCGAGCACGATGAATTGGGCGGCGCGCACGGAAGCGCCGTAATTGACGTATTTCTTGATGAAATCGGGCGCGACGCCGCTATTGTGGCGCGTGCCGCGGACCAGATGGACGACATAGGCCGCAAGAGACTCGGCGATCGGCACCATGCGGACGAGCTGCTGGAAATCGAGAATCTCCTGCGCGTTGGTGACGGCATCGACCTGCGGAGCCCTCGTCGTGGTGGTGAGGTCGACCACTTTCACTTCGTCCTCGGCGCTCAGGTAATCGAGCAGGATATTGAAGAGGAAGCGGTCGAGCTGCGCTTCCGGCAGCGGATAGGTGCCTTCGAGCTCGATCGGGTTTTGCGTGGCCAACACGAAAAACGGGGATGGCAGCTCGTAGCGATTGCCGCGCACGGTGCAGGAATGCTCCTGCATCGCTTCGAGCAGCGCGGACTGCGTCTTGGGCGGCGTGCGGTTGATTTCGTCGGCCAGAAGGATATTGCCGAAGATCGGTCCCTGCACGAAGGTCCAGCGGCGATGCCCGGTGGTGGGATCTTCCTCGATGATGTCCGTGCCGGTGATGTCCGAGGGCATCAGGTCCGGCGTGAACTGGATGCGCTTGAAGACGAGGCCGAGGGTCTGCGCGATGGTGCGGACCATGAGCGTCTTGGCGGTGCCGGGCAAACCGGTGATCAGGCAGTGGCCGCCGACGAAAAGCGCGGTGAGGACCTGGTCGAGGACTTCGTCCTGGCCGACGATGACCTGCCGGACCTGGGCGAGGATGCCGTCGCGCACGGAGTGGAACCGGTCGATGCGCTTCTTCAGGTCGGCGGAGTTGAGGTTGACTTCAGCGGGAGCAGCCATTGGGCTATTTTCCTTTCTCGGAACCTTGGAGCTGCAAAAGTAGTTTCTGGGCCGGACGAAAATCGGGGGCCGCTTCGAGCGCGAGCAGGACGCTGTCTTCGGCTTTGCCGCGCTCGCCCGCGTCGAAATAGGCTTGCGCGAGGTCGTATTGTGCCGAGGCAGTGTCGAGCGGGTGCAACGCGACGACGGCCGAGTATTCGCGAATGGCGCCGGTGTAGTCGCTCTGCGCGAGCCAGAGCTGGCCGAGGCGACGATGGAGATCCTCGTCCATCGGATAGATCCAGTTGAGGCGATCGAGGGTCGCAGCCGCCTCTTTGGGATCGCCGAGGTCCTGCTCGAGCGATGCGAGATGCTTAAGCGTGCCGGGATCGCGCCCGCCCTGCTTCTCGTATCCGGTGAGCACGGCGGCGGCGGCGGGCTTATTGCCTTTCGCGAGATCGGCCTCGGCGATGAATTCATACGCATTCGCGTCGTAGATATACTCCGGGTACATCTGCACGACGGCATCGCCATCCTTGAGGACTTCGTCGTAGTCGTGCGCTTCCGCCGCTTTGGCGAGGCTCTTCAGCCCCTCGCGCCACTGATCGAAGCTGGCGACGGTCTTGCCGACGTCGTTGTAGAGCCACGCCTGAAATTCCTTGTCGAATTCGTCGGGCGTCATGCCGAGATTCTGCTGAATCACCTCGGGCGTGGTCTTCAGCTGCGCGTAGGAATGGACCATGTCGAGCAGCTTATCGGCGCCCCAGCGGCTCTGGATGTAGTCGCAGATGCGGCCCGCCTGATAGTAGGAAACGATCACCTGCGCGGGATATTCGGGGCGGATGAAGCCGCGATCGAGTTGTGCGACCGGCAGGAGCTTTTTATCGCGCAGAGCGACAATGATATCGGGCGTGATCGGATCGCCCCACTCGGGCGAAGCCTGGGTCTCTTCGTGCACCGCGAGGCCCTCGGTGAACCAGCGCGCGACGCGATGATTCGTCGCGGTGAGGATGTAGACGTGGCTCATCTCGTGCCAGAGCGTGCTCGCCCAGTTGAAGTCGCCCGGCCTGCGACCGGAGGGGCTGTCCATCGCGACCACCTCGCCGAAGGTGACGCCGAGCGCGCCGAGCCCCGGCATGCCCATGGTGCGCACGGCAAAGTCTTCGTGATCGGGATAGACTTCGACCTGCACGGGGCCGGGCAACGTCATCTTGTATTTCTTGTCGTAGGTGGCCATCGCGCGCTTGAGAATCTCTTCGACGTACGGATGCAGGAGGTCGGCTTCCTTTTTGTTGAGCTTCAGGATCGTCGTATCGTCCTTGAAGGTGACGAAATTCCTGTAGCTGTCGAGCAGGCGCAGCGAGTTGACGGTGGCTTCGTTGCGATAGCCGTTGTCGTAGCACATTTCGAGCTGGCGGCGCGGCTCGTCCTCCTGGCCGAGGCGCATCAGGTTGATGCCGAGCTCGGAGCGCGCGGACCAGAGCTGCGGATCGAGGTCGATGGCCTTGCGATAGTCGGCGACGGCCTCTTCGTAGCGGTTGTGCAGCACGAGATTGCGAGCGACGAGCGCGTAGGCCTCGCCGTACGCCGGATTGACCTGCTTGATTTTGTCGAACCACGCATCGGGCGAACGATCGGCCAGCGCTTCGACCGCGGCGTGAACCGCCATGGCGTCGAGCGCGTCGGGCGCGAGCTTGAGCGCCTGATCGGCTTGCGCGACGGCCTGGTCCGTATCGGAATCCTCGAGCGCGAGCTCCGCCATCAGCTCGTGCGCGGCGACGAATTTGGGATCGAGCTCAAGCGCCTTGGCGGCCCAGAGGATGGCGTTGTTGTCGTAGCCGTCGTCGCTGACGAGCGCGAGACCGAGATATGCCTGCACATTTTTCGGATCGCGGTCGAGGGCTTCCTTGAAGAGGCCCTCGGCGTCGGTATTGTTGAAGCGCTCGTGGAGGAGCATGCCCCAGCGAACGCGGTAGAGCGCGTTGGCGTCGTTCTGCGCGATGGCGGCGCGAAATTCGTTGTTCGCGTCGGTGTACATCCCGAGGCCCCAATTCCCTTCGGCGCGCAGGTAGTGATCGCGCGCCTGCACGAGCGATTCGTAGCAGCTCTGCGCCTGGGCGTTGTGCCCGTGCTTGCGGAGAGCCTGGCACTCATCCGGCGTGGCTGCGAACGCTGCGGTCGCGCCGGCCAGCGCAAGACCGAGCAAGATCGCGCATTGGCGTGCGCGCTTCACTTATCGAGCTCCTCCTGCACCTTCGCCAATTCAATCAAGGCTTCCGTGAGCTGGCTTTTGTAATCGTCCTGAGACATCGCGGCCTTCTGATACTTCAGCGTGTCGATTTGCCGCTCGAGATCCTCTTTGCGAGCGAGCAAGTCCCTCTTGGCCGGATCGGCGTAGGCCTTCTGCGCGGCGCCGAGGCGAATCAGCGTGAAGCTCGAGAGGAACAGGCCTTCGCCGGAGTCGGTTGCGGCGTCGCGTACGGCGTCGTGCAAGCCTGTGTCTTCGAAGACGGCGTGCTCTGTCGCCAAGCGCTTCTGCGCGTCGTAGAACTCGGCCGTGCGGCTCGTGGCGTAGCGAAACGCTTCGAGCGCGGTGATCGCGTCGTTCTTGTCCACATCGGCTTCGGGATCGTGCAGCGCCTGCACCCAATAGCGCGCGAAGACGGTGGCATTCTTCTCGGTGCCGGTTTTCGTCGCGGCAATCACGCCGCGCCCGTGCTTCTCGAGGGCCGCCACGGAGCCGCCGCTGGCGCTTGTGGTATTGACGATCAGCTGGCGTTTCGCGGGTACGCGGTCGCAGAGAGCGGCGAGGTCGGCGGCGGTTATGTCCGGACCGACGAGATTGAATTTGTACTCGACGCTGTCGAAGGAGCCGTGGCCGATCAAAGTGAGCACGAAATCGTCGTCGGGCTTGGCCTGCGCCGCGACCTGGTTCAGCGTATCGACCAGATGCGCGCGCGTGGCATCGGGGCCCATCAACGTATAAACGTGAACATTCGCGCCGGAAGACTTGAGCAGCTTATCGAGATCGGTGGCGAGGCTCGCGAACTCCTGCTCGTAATCGGGTTCGCCACCAAGGCCCGCGACCGTGACGTAATAAACTGATGCGTGCGCCGGAAGGGCGAACAGCGATGCGACCGTGAGCGCGACGGCGAGAAGCGCAGTCTTCATACGATTCCCCACTTGCGGCGCAACAACCATTCCGTGAAAAGCAGCGCGAGAATCACAAAAAAGATCGCCGGCATGTCCCAGAGCGGCTTGGTTTCGCGCGTGGTGATCCCTGCTTCCGAATAGCCGATGTCGCCCGGCAGCTTCGAGAGATCCTGCGGCTTCCAGTAGCGCCCGCCGGTCTCGTCGGCAAGCTTTTCGAGCAGGTCGCGGTTCTGCTCGGTGTGAAAATTCTCGGCGACGCCATCCATGCGCTGAAATGTGAGCACGCTCCGCCCGAGTTCCTGGCCGCCGCGCTGCGCGACTACTTCGGTGAGGTACGAGCCGGGCTTGTCGGCTGTCCAATCGGCCTGGAACGTGCCGGGGGCGTCGGGAACAGGAGTCATTTCAATGGAGGCGGAAATCCCTTGTGGCCCGAGGATGTGCGCTTCGACGGTCGCGTCCGGCGCGGGCAGATACTGCCTGTCGCGCACGTCGGCGGACAGCTTCACGTGTCCATCGTCGAAGAGCATCTGGCTCGGCACGGAGGCAACCACCTGGCTCGGCGTGTCCGCCACGAGCCAGCGCAGAAGCTGCTGCCAGAACATCGCGTGGCTCGTATCGCCGAGCGGCAGGAGCATCTGCCAGCGCCACGTACCGGAGGTCGCCATCAGCGCCGTGCGGCCGCGGCCGAAATTCTGTGTGACGAGCAGCGGCATTTCGCGCCCGTTCCCTTTCATCTGCGCGAGGACCGTTGCGCCGGGCTTGGGCGTGCCGGGTTCCTGATAGTCGCTGAGATATGGAAGCTTCTTCCAGCGATCGGCATTTTGCATGGGATCGTCCGTCAGGCGAGCGATCAGGCTGTCTTCGCCGGCGGGCGTGAGCTCGACCGTGGCGGGAGCGCGATGAAACGTATTCTTGTGCGCCGGCAGAATGGTGGGCAACAAATCGGCAAGACTGGAGCCGCCCCAGCCGCCATCGGCCAGAGCGAAGCGGCCCCCGAGAAAGAGCAGCCCGCCGCCTCGGCGATCGACGAACTGGCGAATCAGATCCTGCTGCGCGGGCGTGAAATAGCCGACTTCGACCGAGCCGATGATGAGCGCCTGATAGCCGAAAAGATCTTCGGCCTTGGAAGGAAAACCATCCTCCAGTTCTTTCGGATCATCGATTCCCTGGCGATAGATTTTGTTTTCGGTGGTGCGCAGCATCGAGATGACCTGCACGACGCGGTCGTCGTCTTCGGCGCGGCGGATGAATTTGTATTCCCAGCGCGGCTCGCCTTCGACATACAGGATGCGGCGCTTGTCGTTGACGACGTTGACGAGGCGCGTGACGGCGTTGTTGGCCGAATTCTGCTCGCCGGGCAGCGGGTCGATCGAGAATTGCAGCGTCTTCGCGCCGGCGTCGCCCGCGCTGAAGAGGACGTTCTGCGTCTGGATTTTGCCGTCGCCGGAAAATTCGATCGGCTGCGACGCGAGCATTTTGTCGCCGTCGCGGACGCTGATCGCGGCCTTCCGCCCTGAGTATCCATGCTGATGAAACGTGACAGTGGCGGCGAGGCGCGAATTGGCCAGCGCCTTCGGCGTGAGGATGGCGTCGTCGATTTCGACGTCGTGCTGCATCTCCGTCGCGCCGAAACCGACGGTGTGGACCGGAATACGCCGGTTGCGAAGCGCCGAGATCGTGTCGAGATCGATGCCACCGGAATTGTCGCTGCCGTCGCTCAGCAGCACGATGGCGCCGACCGGGAGATCGCTCGTATCCGAGGCGATCTGCCGGAGGCTATCGCCGATATGCGTGGCGGGAGCGGAAGATTGCAACGCGTCGAGATTCGCGAGACGAGTGGCGTGGCTATCGAGGGTGTAGAGGCGCGTCTGAAAGCGCTTCTGCAAATCGGCGAGCACGCCGCCACGCAAGGCTTTCACCGCCTGAGCCTGCCGCGTCGCGCCATCTTCGGGGATCGCCATGCTGCGCGAATCGTCGATGAGGATGGCGATAATGTTCTGCTGCGGCTTCAGCTCCGCCACGGTGATCGCGGGCTGCCAGAGCAGCAGCAGAATCAGCGCGGCGACGGCGGATTGCAGCAGCCAGATGATTCCCACGCGCCAGTTGCGCACACGCGGCGCGGCCTGCCCGATCCGCGAACGCACGAGCCATCCGAGGCCGGCAGCCGCAGCAATCACGAGCAAGAGCAGCGCCCACCGGGGCCAGCTGCCCAGCAGAATGAAGTGGCCCTTCGAGAAAATAGCCGCCGGATATTTGAAGAGAAACTGAAACATGTTGTGGATGACCCGAGCCCCCGGTGTCGCCCCGCCCGAAATCCTTCGCTAGTGCGTCATTCCGTAGACCACATAGTTGATCCCTACGCGAAAGGCCATCGAGGCGAAGCGCTCCGGATACTCGGGGCTGTCCGCCCATTCCCAAGCGTCGCCCAGATGCATGTTGTGGCAGATGGCGACCATGATGCGGCCCTTGTCGTCGCGAATCGCCCGCCACTTTGGGACGTAACCATCCTTCTCATAGGTACGGCCCGTGTTCACGTACTGCTCGCCCGGCACCTGGAAGCGCTGGCCGAGGTCGTAGAGCACATGGAAAATCTCATCGTTGTCGTTCAGGTCCTCGATGGGCCGGTCGGGAAAGACCATGCGCATGCCGTTGAGGAAGCTTTCCCAATCAGCCGTGCCGTGAAAATCGTCGACCATCAGGAAGCCGCCCTTCAGTAGGTAGTCATGCAGGCGCCTCGCTTCGGCGGGTGTGAAGGTCCAATTCTCCACTTGCACGGCGTAGACCCAGGGGTAGTTCTCAATCGCGCGGGCGGGATCGGTGTCGTCGAGGTCGACGACCTGCTCGGTCGAGCGCCCGTTCACGCGCGTCAGGCGCTTCAGCGCCAGCAGGAACTGGCGGTCGGCCTTCGGGTAGTCCCGCATCCAGCTGCCCATCCCCCAGCCGTATCCGTAGTCGCCGCCGTAGCGTCCGCCGAAACTGGTACCGACCGCCGTGTACTTCAGGCGGGACCACGAGAATTCCGCCTTTTCGTTGGTTATCTCGGGAGAAACCGGAGCAAACGGGCTCGAGCCGTACCACTGGGCCGAGGATCGCAGCACCAGCAGGCCGCCGCCCAATACCACGAGGGAAACTGCCGCCGAAATTCTTGGCAGGAGCTTCATGAGATACTCTGATGCGCCCGGAGAGGGTAACAGATTGATGTATGCTTTCCAAACCGCGCCGTGAGCCGGGCGGCCGCTACCAGCCGACACGGAGGGCTATTGAAGCGCAGGGACTTAATGAAGCTGGCGGGGGCGGCCGCTATCGAGCTGAGCGCCGCCAGGGTGCTGCGGGCACGACAGGACCAGATGCCGGGGATGCCAGCGAGTCCGCCCGGGCCTCCGGAAACCGCGAAAGCCGACATCACTCTACGCATTGCGCCCGTCACCGTAGAACTCACCCCCGACCGCATCATCAGCACGATCGGCTACAACGGGACGTCGCCCGGGCCCGTGCTGCGCATGCGCGAGGGCGTGCCCGTCACCGTCGAAGCGATCAACGACACGGACGTGCCGGAGTACGTCCACTTCCACGGGTTGTTCATCCCGCCGGAAGTGGATGGCGCGGAAGAGGAAGGCACGCCTCCGGTGCCGCCGCGCGGACGCCGCCGCTATCAGTTCACGCCGCGTCCGGCCGGGACGCGCTGGTATCACAGCCACGCGATGGCGTACGACGATCTCCACCGCGGGACCTACACGGGACAGTTCGGTTTTCTGATGATCGACTCGGGAAAAGATCCGGGCCACTACGATCAGGAAATCTTTCTCGCGATTCGCGATTGGGAGCCGTTTTTCACGAATCAGGAAATGGACACCGACGAGCAAGGTCAAGGCGGGCCGCAACCGGAGAAGCCGGCTGAGCTCGACACTCGCCCGAACGGCCTTGAAGTGGCGTCGCAGATGTACTCGATGAACGACAAAGCGCTCGGCGCGGGCGAACCGATTCGCGTGCGGCTCGGCGACCGTGTTCTGTTCCATCTGCTGAACGCGAGCGCGATCGAAAATCGCAGCATCGCTTTCCCGGGACACCGGTTTCAGGTGTTCGCGCTCGACGGCAATCCCGTGCCGTCGCCGCAGCCGGCCGACGTCCTGATGCTAGGGCCCGGAGAGCGCATCGACGCGTTCGTCGACATGAGTCAGCCCGGGGTGTGGATTCTCGGCGCGCCGGAAGACAACATTCGCGGCGCGGGACTCGGCATCGTGGTCGAATACGAAAATCAACACAAGCAGCCCGAATGGATGGCGCCACCGAAAGCGCCGTGGGATTACACGATCTTCAGCGGGCACGGTACGCAGCCCGCACCCGATCAGACGATCGATATGGTCTTCGAGAAAATTCCCAGCGGCGCGGGACAGTTCAACGCGTGGCACGTCAACGGCAAGCAGTATCCGCACGATCGAGAGTTTGTCCTGAAGGAAGGCGCGCGCTACCGCATCGTTTTTCATAATCGAACGGACGATGGGCACCCGCTGCACTTCCACCGGCATTCGTTCGAGCTGGTTGACGTGAACGGCAAGAAGACAGCGGGGATCATGAAGGACACCGTGATTGTGCCGCTTTACGGGCGCGCGACGGTCGATCTGGTCGCCAACCAGCCCGGGCTGACGCTTTTCCACTGCCACATTCAGCAGCACATGGATTACGGGTTCAAAGCCCTGTTTCGCTACGAGTAAGCGATTCATCCGCTGCCGCTGCCACACCCACCGCCACAGCCTCCGCCGAAAGCAATTCGATCGATGCAGGAATCCGATTTGACTCACAGCGCCGTGGTCGGTAACGTACGCGCGACGGTGCCGATTTCGAGGCACGGAGTCACCGAGGTCCCATGACTACGCGACGCAAGTTTCTGACGCAAATCGGACACGCGGGCGGCTACGGTGCGACCTATTTCATCTTGCAGTCGCTTGGGCTCCTGCCGGTCCCGCCGACGCAAGCGAGCACGCCACGCCTGCCGGAGAATTCCGGCAAGGGCAAAACAGTCGTTATTCTGGGCGCGGGAATTTCGGGAATGGTCGCGGCGTGGGAGCTATCGAAGGCGGGTTATCGCTGCGTGATCCTCGAGGCCCGCGGCCGCACGGGCGGGCGCAACTGGACGATTCGCAACGGCACGCGCGTCGACATGACCGACGGCACTTCGCAGACGTGCACGTGGGACGAGTCGTCGTATTTCAACGCGGGCCCGGCGCGGCTGCCTTCGCAGCACCTCACGATGCTGGGCTATTGCCGCGAGTTCGGCGTTCCGCTCGAAGTCGAGGTGAACACATCGCGCAGCTCGCTGATGCAGAGCGCCGGCCTGAACCGCGGCAAGCCCGTGCAGCAGCGCGAAGTGGTCAACGACACGCGCGGCCACGTCTCCGAGCTGTTGGCGAAAGCCGTCGGGCGCGGCGCGCTCGACCAGGAACTCTCGCCCGACGACAAAGAGCGCATGCTCGAATTCCTGCGCACGTACGGCGATCTTTCGCCCGACAATTTTTACAAAGGTTCCGATCGCTCCGGCTACAAGGTGTGGCCCGCCGCGGGCGAGCAGGGCGGGGAGATTCGCGATCCGCTCGACATGCACGCACTGCTCGATGCGAATTTGTGGTACGGGATGCTCTACGAGGAGCAAATTTTGTGGCAGGCGACGATGTTCCAGCCCATCGGCGGAATGGATCGCATTCCCGCGGCGTTCGAGAGGCGGCTCGCGCATCTGATCCGCTCGCACTCTCAGGTCGAGCAGATTCGCAAGACGCCCGCGGGGGTTCGCGTCGCCTACCGGGATGGCAGGACCGGCGCAACGCACGCCATCGAAGCGGATTACTGCATCTGCTCGATTCCGTTTTCGGTGCTGAAGAGCATCGACGCGGATTTTTCGCCCGATCTCAAGGCGATCATCGACGCCACCACCTACGATCGCGCCTACAAGATGGCGTGGGAATCGCCGCGCTTCTGGGAGCGCGACGATGCGATCTACGGCGGCATTTCGTTCCTGAATCAGCCGGTGGACCTGGTGTGGTATCCGAGCGCGCGGCTTTTTTCCGAAAAGGGCGTGATCATCGCGGGCTACGGGATGGAAAACGGCTCGCCGCTCGAGGCGATGGATTTGCGGGCGAAGCTCGCGGCGTCGCGGCAGTCGGTCGAGCTGCTGCATCCGGGGCGGTCGCAGGAAATGGCGAAGCCGATCTGCGTTTGCTGGGGCCGCATTCCGTACAACCTCGGCTCGTGGGTCCACGTGAACGAGCCGACCATGTTTCCCGGCTACGAGCGCGCGATCCAGCCCGATGGCCCGATTTTTCTCTGCGGCGAGCATCTGAGCCATATCGTCGGCTGGCAGGAAGGCGCCGCGCTTTCCGCACACCGCGCGGTGTCGCTGCTGGCGCAGTCGCGCACCTCGGAGCCGGCGCGAACCGCGTAGCCCCGCCGCATTTGCGACCGAAGTGACGTGTGCGAGCTTGAGGTTTGCACGGCGCCGTGCTGCAGGGCCCACTCGAAGAATCCAATGGGCGCATCTTGCACGCCGTAGATATTCGTTCCCTTCACGCTGCGGATCTCTCGCCACACGATGTTTCGCAGAGTCACGCCGGTCAAATCGGCGTTGTCGAGGATCGCCTCGGAGAGATCGGCACTGGAGAGGTTCGCGCCCGTGAGATCGGAATCCTGAAGGTCGGCGCCGTGAAGGTTTGCTCCACTTAGATCACCGCCCCGAAAGTTTGCGGCGCGCAGATTCGACTCGGTGAGATCCGCGAACCGGAAATCGCTCTCGCGGAGGTCCGCGGCGCTGAGATTCGAACGCAGCAGGTTCGCCTTTTCGAGCCGGACACCCTGCAGAAACGCGTCCGACACGTCTACGCCGACCAACGGCACTCGGTCCGCGTTCAGTTCCTGCAGTGCTTCGATCCTGCCGCCGCTGCCGCCCTTGCCCTGCGCGGTGTTGATGACTTGCCAGGCCTGATCGTGCTTCTGCTTGGTTCGATCGCCGGACTCCGAGAAGTAGAAAAGCACTGCGACCAGCACGCTCAAGCTTCCGAGGTATTCGAGGACTTCGAGGAATTTCCAGTTGCTGAGGAAATACGCCGCCCATTCCCAGCCCCACTCGATTGCCATGAACGGAACGATCCACGCATGCTTGATCCTGTCCATGCCCTCGGTCCAGGGCGCGGGACGTTCGCGCGGCATCATGACTCTCAATGGTTGGCTCCGAAGGGAGTACGCCCGGACGCGGCCCGTCGGATTGTAGTGGCGATACGGCAATGGCGGGAGAACTTTGCGTCGGCCGTGGAAAAACTAAAGGAAGATACGCGCTGAAACGGAGGTACGATGTTGATTTTCAGGTATGTTTCTAATGGCTCGCGGCAATCCAATTCCGAAGGCAATCGTCGTCTTGCTGGCGCTGAGCGGAATCTCAATCGCAGCTTCCCTTCCACGACACACTACTCCGCAGCCGATGAAATCCTCCACGCGAGCGCAAGCCTCGGGGGTCCCCACGTTTTCCCGCGACGTCGCGCCAGTCATTTACCGGCATTGT